>LFFM01003214.1_pt1 | contig 10395 bp, 11 predicted proteins | sample 643131 | NCBI WGS metagenome assembly LFFM01 (sample SAMN03777445, study PRJNA286221) | soda lake metagenome | biome: soda lake; feature: Kulunda steppe; material: water; isolation source: sample Tc-Br brine of Tanatar trona crystallizer | place: Russia: Kulunda steppe | collected 2011-07 | reverse complement strand
TGCCGAACGGGTTGCGGATCCGGTCGGTAACGTTTTGCACGACCCTCAATACGGGCTGGACCCGTAATATCCCGTTCGGTCCGTTCGCTCGTTTCACCTCGCGTTCGACGCCACAGGTAGGCGCATCTCCGAGAGAGGATTCGCATAACTTATGGAAACGAGGCCGATGAAGCCGGCTTGAGATACGCGTCTCTCCGACCTCGACGGGGGACGTTTCGGATATCCGGAACGAGACGCAAAACCGCATGACTCCGCGGGGATATAATTAATAGTCGGGACGGAACGTTTATATACACACCTCCATAGGGGAGAACCGAAGACCCATGTTCGACCGCATCCGCTCGGCGACCCTGTTCGGCCTCCACCAGGTGGCCATCGCCATCGGGATCTCGCTGTTCCCCGTAGCCGTGTTCGCCCGCGACCAGCTCGGTATCAACGTCCCGGTTCACCGACTTGTCGAGACCACCGGCGAGGCGTACGAGAACGTCGAGAAGTAGGCACAAGAGCCGCCATTTTACCCCGTTGTTCCCGTCGGCGAGTTGTGGCTCCGCCTGCCCGGGATATGGGCATCGGAACCGGCGGTCGGTCCCCGAAAGGTTGCCTTTATGGGCGCGAGGAGCAAAGGTGGCAGTAATGCGAACACCGACTGACGATCTCTCGGACGGTCCATCCGTCGAACTCGGCCGCGACCAGCCCGTCTTCGGGCCGGAGCTCGGCGAGTTCGAACACAGCGAGCGCCGTGCGGCACAGGCCGACGGCGACGGCGAAATGAAAACCGGGACGACCACCGTCGGCATCCGCGCCGGCGACGGCGTCGTCATGGCGACGGACATGCGCGCGTCCCTCGGCGGCATGGTCTCCTCAAAGGACGTGCAGAAGGTCGAGGAGATTCACCCCCGTGGCGCTCTCACAATCGCCGGCTCCGTCTCCGCCGCACAGAACCTCATTTCGACGCTCAAAGCCGAGACGAGTCTCTACGAGACCCGCCGCGGCAAGGACATGTCGATGGAGGCGCTCTCGACGCTCACCGGCAACCTGCTTCGTACGGGCGCATTCTTCATCGTCCAGCCGATCCTCGGCGGCGTCGACGACGAAGGCCCCCACATCTACTCCATCGACGCACTCGGCGGGACGACCGAGGAGGAGTACACCGTCACCGGCTCCGGTTCCCAGTACGCGCTCGGTGTCTTAGAACAGGAGTATCACGACGACATCACCGTTGATGAGGCCAAGACGGTCGCCGCAAAGGCGATCCAGTCGGCCGTCGAGCGCGATCTGGCGTCCGGCAACGGGATCAACGTTGCCGTTGTCACCGACGACGGCGTCGAAATCACGCGGTACAAGGACTTCGACGACCTCGTATAAGCGGTCCTCCCCGAGAGTCGGTCACCTCCGGTTCTGCGCCGCCACCCAAACTTCCCTCACGACTTCGCCCTCCAGTTTCGGATTCGATTTTGCCTCCGATTCAGTCGTCTGCCCGCGGCGTCGGCGGCGATCCACTCAGCCGGTCACGGTCGTGTGTCGCGTCCCAGTCGAGGTCCGGTCCCCGCGCGATAATCCCAGTCGGTGTCACGTCCGGGTGAGTCGTGTAGTAGTGCTCCTTGATGTGGTCCATGTTCACCGTCTCGGTGACGCCTGGGGTCTGGTACAGGTCACGCAGGTACGGCCAGAGCTGTTCGTACTGGTGGATGAACTTCCGGTTGCACATGAAGTGGGTGTGGTACACCTGATCGAACCGAGCGAGCGTGGTGAACAGACAGATGTCCGCCTCCGTGAGTGAGTCGCCAACGAGATACCGTCGGTCGGCAAGGTGCTCGTTCCAGTGGTCGAGCGCGTCGAACAGTTCGTCTATTGCCTCGTCGTAGGCGGCCTGTGAGGTCGCGAAGCCGGCGCGGTAGACGCCGTTGTTGACGGGCTCGTATATTTCGGTGATCACCTCGTCGACATCCGCGACCGTCGCCGCGTCGTCGGCGTCCGGGAGCAACGAGACCTCGTTGCCGAGGTCGTCGAAGGCGGTCGAGAGCATTCGGAGGATCTCGCGCGACTCGTTGTTGACGACGGTGTCCTCCTCGGTGTCCCAAAGCACGGGGACGGTCACGCGGCAGGTCGCGTCCGGGTCGGCCGCGACGTACAACTCACGGAGGTAGTCGCTGTCGTGGAGCCGGTCAGGGGTACAGCCGTCCTTTTCCGGGGAGAACTGCCAGCCGCCCTCGCCGCGCCACGGGTCGACGACACTGATCTCGATCGCGTCTTCCAGTCCGAGCAGCGACCGCGCGAGCAGCGTCCGATGTGCCCACGGACAGGCGTACGAGACGTACAGGTGGTAGCGTCCCGCTTCGGGCTGGAACCGCTCATCCGGCTCGGCGTCGACGTGGTCGGGCACGTCACTGCCGGCGATCCAGTTTCGGAAGGTCGTCTCCCCTCGCTGGAAAGCTCCCTCCTCGTCGGTCGCTTCGTACGTATCGGTTCGCCACTCGCCGTTCACGAGTTGGTTCATACCGTTGATACGGGCTCGATGCCTAAAGAACGGCCGGAGACACCGATGTTACCGGTTAATGTTACCGCGCCGCGACGGGTTTACTTGAGTCAAGCAGATATCAACCGCTGTCATGGCTGCACAAGCGATGGATCGCGTTCCGCGATGGTACTGAGAGGACTCACGTGAACAGCTCCACAACCGGTCGACACCGATCGGAGGCCACACGATGTTGATCGACGGCGACGAGGCCGACCACGCCGACACGGCGGTTGCCCGCGCGGGAATCGACTCGGCCGCGATCAAACCCGCTGACTGTGATGTCTCTCGGGCGACCGACCTCCCGGTCGATCGCGTTGCGATCGACTACGAGGGACGCGAACACCTTCCCGACGGCGAGACGCTGGCTGCGCTCGCCGCCGAAACGACGCTGTACGTCACCACACCGGTCCGCGCCGACGGGTTCGACCCGCTCGGCGACGACTCGCTTCTGGACCGACTTCCGGCAGACGCCCGACGCGTACTCGTCGCCGGCCACGGCGCGTACCTCGACGAGTCGGAGTCCGCGAAGGCCGTCGCGCCGCGGCTCGGGGCGGCTCGGGAGTCCGCCCCCGACGCGTGGGTCGGCACGGAGGGTGTCGAGCGCGTCGCGTTGGCAGCCGGCGGAACCCAGTTCGAACTGCTCTCGCGTTCGACTGAGCGCGACGTTCGGGCCCTCCGTGCGGCGGGGTTCGACGGCGGGGTCGCGCTGTACGCCCCCACGGTTCTCACCGACGACGAGGACGCGGTGCTCGACGCCCTCGGCAACTACGTTGCTCGACGCCGCCCGGTCGCTCGCGCGCTGAAGCGCGATAACAAAAACGACCCGACGAGCGACGGGTCGGGATCCGAGGAGTCGGACACAACAGATGCGACCGCGACGGGACGGACCCGCGAGATTCTGTTGAAAGCTGCCAGCGACTTCGCGTTGGTCGGGCAGCCCAAGAGTGTCCGCGACCGGGTCGCTGACCTCCGTGAGGCCGGCGTCGATCACGTTGTCGGCTACCCGGCCCGCGGGCTCGACGAGTTCATGGAATAAGCGTGGTTTTGCGCGGGAACGATCACCGCGCAGGCGACGGTTTTTATTCGGCCTGCGAAAAGCAGCGGTAATGACTGACGCGACGACGCGAAGCCCCACGGTCGCGGTCGTCGGTGGCGGCGCGGTGGGCGTCACCGCCGCCGCCGACCTCGCGGCTCGCGGAGCCGAAGTGACGCTGTACGACCGCGGCGACCTCGCGAGCGGCAGCTCCGGGCGGGCGGCCGGTGTGCTCTACGACGCGTACGCCGAGGACGTCGACGCCACGCTCGCGGCCCGCGCGATGGAGCGGTTCCGCGCGTTCGACCGGAGCTTGCCGGGCTTTTCGTTCACCCCGTGTCCGTACGTGATCGCGGTTCGTGAGGGTGATTCGGATGCGGAGGCGGTTCCGGCGATGGTCGAACGCATGCGCGAGCACGGTCGCGAGGTGACGGTTGTCCAGCCCGGCGCCCTCGGAGAACGGTTCCCACTCCGAACCGACGACCTCGCAGTCGCCGCCGTTGCGGAGGGGGCCGGCTGGTGTGACCCGACAAGCTACGTCGCTGCGACCGCGGAGCGTGCGCGTCGTGAGGGCGTCCGGATCCTGACAGATTCACCGGTCGCGTTCGACGGGTTGTCTGCTCCGACGCTTCGCGTTGACGACGCAACTCGGTCGTTCGACGCTGTCGTCGTCGCGGCCGGCGCACACACCGAACGACTCCTTGCGGAAGCGGGTATCCGAGTTCCGGTCAAACCGTACCGCGTCCAGGCGCTGACGAGCCGGGTCGCCTACGAGGGCCCCATGACGTACGACGCTACCGCCGGAGCGTACTTCCGTCCGCATCCGACCGGGCTGCTTGCGGGCGACGGAACTGAGCCAGTTGAGGCCGACCCAGACGCGTACGACTCCGAAGCCGACGACTGGTTCGTCGACGACGTCGCCGACGTGCTCGCGGAGCGCGCGGGCTACGACCCCGCTGTCGAGCGATCGTGGGCCGGCCTGTGTACCGCGACGCCCGACGGTGACCCCCTCGTCGGGCCAGTCGGCGACGCTCCGACGAGTGTGTTCGTCGCCGCCGGCTGGCAGGGTCACGGGTTCATGCGCGCGCCGGCGATCGGCGAACACGTGGCTGAAGGGGTGGTAGCGTCGTTGTCCGAGGAGCGAAGGTCGCCCTCGGCGTCGCCGTGGATCGACGCGTTCGATCCGGAGCGGTTCGACGGCGACGAGTCGTTCGAGATCCAGGAGGGGATGACAGTTCGGAGTCGCGCAGAGTAGTCCCGGAGGGGGTTCCGGATGAGTCGTCGTGAGTGGTTCCGGATGAGTCGTCGTGAGTGGTTCCGGATGAGTCGCGGGGAATGGTTGCGGGTGGGTGCCGTCAGTCGGTCCGGTCGTCGTCCTCGTCGTCTTCTTCAACGACGGCCACGTCGTCGGCCACGCCGTCTTTCGGGATTTCGACTTCGAGTGTCCCGTTGCGCGTGAGTGTCGCGTTCGCGCCGTGTGGTGTCACGTCGGCGTCTAAGGGGAGTTCAGCAGTGCTCGACAGGGTGAGTCCCCGGCCGGGAAAGAGCAGATCGAAGCCGTCGTAAAAATCACGGAACCGTTCGAGACGGACTTCGACGGTGTGATCTAAGAACTTCACCTGAACGTCCTCGCCGCGGACGCCCGGAGCGTCGAACACGACGAGGTAGGCCTCGTCGCTTTCGAGGAGGTCGTACGAGAGCGCGCGGCGCTCCTGCATCTTGCTCCAGCCGCGACCGACTTTTTCGAGCGCTCTCCGAACGACCGACCGACCGGTGTCGACAATTCGTGCCACGGCGTTAGACCTCGATCTCGGCGAGGTTGCTTCCCCCGCAGTACGGACACGCCAGATCGGCGACTGCGTGGTCGTCGGGAACGTCGTACGTGTAGTGGTTCTCGAACATGTCGAGGTCGCAGTTGTCATCGAGACACTCGACCTCCTTCGTGGCAGGCATACTAACGGGTACGACGGCGCGACTAATCAACGTTAGCCTCGGTAGTCGACGTTAGCCTCGACGCTCGAACGCCGCGGGCCCGCCGGCGACGGGTTGATTGCCTGGACCGCCCATCGATCGACGATGCCCGAAACCGACCCGCCTGTGGACCCGACTACCGTCTACGGCGTCGATTTCAGCGCTGCCGCCCGCGACGCAGGTGCGAAAACGTGGGTCGCGACCGGAACGGTCGTCGACGGCGAACTCCGGATAGAATCGGTCGACCCGCTCGTCGAGTTCGCGGACCGCCCATCCGCCGACCGCGACGGTGCCCTTCAGGCGGTGGCAGAGTGGATCCAAGCGCTCGACGAGCGTGCGATCGTTGGTCTCGACTTTCCGTTTGGGCTCCCGCGGTTCATCGTCGAGGCGGCTGGGATCGGATCGTGGCGGGAGTTTATAAATAGGTTCCCGGATACGCTTATAAATAGTCCCGCCAACGCCGATACCGACGACCCGGTCCGCGCGTTCGCGGAGCGGTGTGTCGAACTGACCAGAGCCCACGGCGAGGGGACCTACGACAAACGCGAGACGGACGGCGCGGTTGGCGCGCGGTCGCCGTACGGCTTCATCGCTGACACGATCACCTTTTATGGCATACGTGACGTGCTCGCGCCCGTCGTCGACGATGTCCGTGTCGAGCCGATGGACTCCTTCGCGAACGACGGGTTTGAAACGGCCGGCCCGACGCTCGTTGAAACGTACCCGGCGGCGGTGTTCGACGCGCTCGGCCTCTGTCGAACGAATTATAAGGGATCGAGTGACGCCGAGACGACGCGACGACGGCGGAACGCCGAGAGGCTGACCGCGGAGAGCGGATTGATTTATCAGGAGCCCGCGGCTCTCGTCGATCGGATCGTCGATAACGACGGCGGTGACGCCCTCGACGCGGTCGCCGCCTGTCTTGGGGCGTACAGAGCGTTCACCACCGATTATGCGGTGGGTATCGACGACACCGGCGATCCGGCTGCGGTTGCGCTCGAAGGGTATATATACGCGCTGCGGGGTCACTGACCGCATCGTCTCGCCGACGCTCGGTCTGTGTCTTGGTTCTCAGTAGTCGCCTGCTGGACGGCGGTTCCGGTCGATACGGCCTCAATTCATCGGATTTAGCACTCTTTTTGGAGAATATACCTCACTTGATATGTGGTTTTATCCTGTGTCACATCCAACTGTGAGTTTTGAAAACAGAATCTTTTCAAAACTGGGTCTCTAATGATTGTCCTACTCGGAGAGCAATACGTATGCCCAAAATGGAAACAGCAGCGTTCGAGACGGACCTCAGTCTCTTCAAATACGACAGTCTTGAGCAGCTTCCGCCGGCGTACCGAGACCTGTCCGAAGCGGAGCGAACCGAGCGTATCGAAGCCGCACTCGACGCACTCGGCGACGACGTGGTGATTCTCGGGCACAACTATCAGCGTCGGGAAATCGTCGAGCACGCCGACTTCATCGGCGACTCGTACCAGCTCTCAATGGAGGCGGCGAACGCCGACGCAGAGTACGTCATCTTTGGGGGGGTGACGTTCATGGCCGAATCGGCTGATATTATCACGGCCGACGATCAGTCGGTCATTCTCCCCAGCATGGAGGCGTCCTGCCCGATGGCAGGGATGGCCGAGGCGCTACAGGTCGACTCCGCGTGGGCGGAGTTGACTGCCGCCACCGACGAGACGATCATCCCCATCACCTACATGAACTCGTATGCGGACCTGAAGGCCTTCTGTGCGGAGCAAGGCGGATTGGTTTGTACCTCCTCGAACGCCCACAAGGCGTTCGAGTACGCCTTCGAGAGAGGTGACAAGGTTCTGTTCTTACCTGATAAACACCTCGGCGAGAACACGGCACATCGGCTGGGGATGGAGGACGTGACCGTCGAGTGGGACCCGTGGAACCCGGGGGGTGTCGCCGCAGCGGATGCGACCGAGAACGACATCATCCTCTGGGACGGCTACTGTCAGGTTCACGAACGGTTCCGAGTCGAACACATCGAGGAGATTCGCGCGGACCACCCGGACGCGAACGTGGTCGTTCATCCTGAGTGTCGCCGCGAGGTCGTCGAAGCCGCCGACGTGACGGGTAGCACGTCGACCATCTGCGAGACGGTCGAGAACGCGGACCCCGGCGAGACGTGGGCCATAGGGACGGAGATCCACCTTACCAACCATCTCTCACGCTGGCACCCAGAGGTGAACGTTCTGCCGCTCTGTGGCGACGCCTGTATGGACTGTAACGCCATGCGCCAGATCGACCCCAACTACCTCACGTGGGTTCTCGAAGAGCTTACCGAGGGACGTGAGCGCAACGTCATCGAAGTCGCACCGGAAGAGCGGGAACTCGCACAGGTCGCACTCGACCGGATGCTCGAAATATGAGAGAGACACGAACCGATGTTCTCGTTGTCGGCGCGGGTATTGCTGGTCTTTCGGCCGCGTTGGCCGCGGACCGCGAGGGTGCGGATGTCACGCTCGTCACGAAGGCGGAGCGTCCCGAGGACGCATCAACCTGGTGGGCACAGGGCGGTATCGCCGTCTCGCGGGACGACCCCGAACAGTTCGCCCGGGATATCGTCGACGCCTCCGCGGGGACTGCCGACCCAGCGGCGGTCGAGGTTCTCGTCGACAATGCTACCGACGTGGTACAGGAGCTGCTGGTCGAGACCGTCGGCGTTGCGTTCGACACGAACGGGTCGGGCTTCGATTACGGGCAGGAGGCCGCGCACGACGAACCGCGAATCCTCCACGTGAACGCCGAGACTGGCAAACACGTCCACGTCCCGTTTTTGAACTACGTCGTCGACGAGACCGATGTGACCGTCCGTGAAGACACGGCCGCGCTCGAACTCATCCGTCACGAGGGACGGGTGTACGGGGCGGTGCTGGAACGAGACGGCGAGTGGGCACCGACGTTCGCCGGCGCAACAGTGCTCGCGACGGGCGGCATCGGTGCGCTGTACCCCCGCTCGACGAACCCGGAGAGTGCGACCGGCGACGGGATCGCTATGGCGGCGCTTGCGGGCGCAGACGTCGAGGATATGGAGTACATCCAGTTCCATCCGACGGCGGTCCATTCGGACGAGACGGACGGTGAGACCTTCCTCATCAGCGAAGCGGTCAGGGGTGAGGGTGGATTGCTCCGGAACGGTGACGGCGAACGCTTCATGCCGGAGTATCACGAGGACGCGGAGCTTGCGCCCCGCGACGTGGTCGCGCGGGCCGTGGAGACGGAGCGGGAGGCGACCGGCGATGTCCTGTTGGATGTCTCCACGCTCGACTTCGTGGGGGAGTTCCCCGAACTCGCGGAAAAGTGCGAGAATGCTGGGGTCGACTGGGAGTCAGGCATTCCCGTCGCGCCGGCACAACACTTCCTCTGTGGCGGCATCGCCGTCGATGACCGCGGTCGGGCGAGTCTCGATCGGCTCTATGCCGTCGGCGAGTGTGCCCGAACCGGCGTCCACGGCGCTAACCGTCTGGCAAGCACCTCCTTACTTGAGGGGCTGGTCTGGGGACAGCGCGCCGGCGAGGACGCCGTTGGAAACGAAATCGAGCACATCGAACCCCCGGAGTTACTGGAGCGAGACCCCGATCTCCCGACAAATTTTGCCCGCGAAAAGTTCCACCGCCTGCGACGGGTACTGGACGAGCAGGTGGGAATCGAGCGCACGCCAGACGGACTCCGACGGTCGCAGGCGGTGTTACGCCGATTGAAGGGTGAGGTCGACGCGTACGTCCGGACCCGGACCTCGCGATCGCTGTATGAACTCCGGTCCGCGTCGATCGTCGCTTTACTCGTCGCACGAGCCGCGAGCGAGAACAGCGAGCCGGTCGGCTGCCACCACCTCGTCGACCCGCCGACAGTCGACGCCGACCACCCATGCTGACGGATAGCCGTATCGAGTCCTGGCTTCGGGAAGATATCGGCCATCACGACGTGACGAATCACGTCCCCGGCGAGACGACCGGCCGGCTGGTCGCGAAAGAGACGGGCGTGGCCGCCGGGATCGACGCCGCAAACGCAGTGTTCGAGTATCTCGGCGTCGACACCGAACGAGCAGTACACACCGGCGAACGCGTCGAATCGGGAGACACGCTCCTCCGCGTTGACGGATCCGCAACGGACATTCTTCGAGGAGAGCGTGTTGCGGTCAACGTCGCCGGGCACGCCTCGGGGGTCGCTACGAAGACCCGAGCGGCGGTCGACGCTGCCCGGACCGAGAGCGACGATGTCCGCATCGCGGGAACCCGGAAGACGACGCCGGGGCTGCGCGGCATCGAGAAGCGCGCTATCGCGGCTGGTGGCGGTGATACGCACCGACTCAACCTCTCGCAGATGGTGATGGTCAAGGACAACCACGTCGCCGAGATGGGGTTGGAGGCAGCGATCACACAGTTCCGCGAGCGCGCATCGTTCGCGACGAAGGTTGAGGCAGAGGTCGAACGGCCCGAAGACGGTCCTCGGGCAGCCGAGGCCGGTGCGGATATCGTTCTCTTCGACAACCTCTCGCCAGATGCCCTCACACGAGGCGTCGATCTGCTGCCAGCAGGCGTACTCGCGGAAGCGAGCGGCACCATCACGGTCGCCGATGTCCCTGCGTACGCAGCAACCGGCGTCGACATCATTTCTATGGGCTCGTTGACTCACTCCGCATCGACGCTCGACCTCTCGTTCCGGACCTGACCCGGAGGTACTGCCCCATGAGAAGGTGTTCAACACTCGGGAACACGTAGTTTGACCTCCTCCCACCCGTGAACGGGTGGGATTCCCCGAAGGGGAGTTCAAGGTTGCGCGTTTCCTCGGCCCTCAAGTACGCTTTCGCGTGGGGCGTTCGACGGTGGCCGCTCGGTTACGACCCCGA
>LFFM01003213.1_pt1 | contig 10401 bp, 11 predicted proteins | sample 643131 | NCBI WGS metagenome assembly LFFM01 (sample SAMN03777445, study PRJNA286221) | soda lake metagenome | biome: soda lake; feature: Kulunda steppe; material: water; isolation source: sample Tc-Br brine of Tanatar trona crystallizer | place: Russia: Kulunda steppe | collected 2011-07 | reverse complement strand
GTCGCCGGCATGGAGCCAGCAGGCGGGTGCCGGATCCGGCGACCGATTCCTCACACTCCCACACACTTGCCCGAAAGGGCCGTTCTACCAGACGCTACCGGTGATCGTGGGCCGCGCGGCGCGTGCTGAAACCAGGGCTCCTCGACGGTGCAGGCGTCCGCCCTTGTGAACGGCGAGTACGATTCGACGGAGACGACTGCCGTTTCGGTGGAGATCGTCCGGACCCCACTGCAGGAACCATCATAGTGACTACATTTTTACCGGGAGGTTCCGGCGTACCGTATCGCGGAACGTCGACGAGATGACGAGCAGCACGAGGAAGTGAACCGCCTCGGGGTCAGGTGGTTCGAGACGCAAAGCGTTCAGTCATCACGGAAGACGCAGTCTTCCGAACGACCCCGAGGCACTCGGCCTGTCTTTCCTGTAGACGCCGGCGCCGAGGGTGACGAGGAGGACGACGAGGAGTTCGTCGAACGCCGATGGTGCGCGCCCCGTACACCACGCCGTCCATCAGGATCGCGGCGACCCACTGGCGGCAGGTCGCGTCGCCGAGGGTGTCGCGGAAGACGTTGCCGCCGAGCATGAGCAGGAAGTCGCCGTCGATGTGGGGCTTCGCCTGGAGATGGCGTGCGCGAGCCCGAACTGCTCGCGCTGGTGGGTGTGGGTGATCGGGACGCGCTTATACGCGCCGCCGAAGCGGTCGATGATCCGTTCGGCCTTGTGGCCGGCGGCGACCAGCTCCGACGGGCCGACGTCGATCAGGTTATCGACGCCGTCCTCGACGATGGTGTGCCGTCGACCTCCACGAGCATCTTCGGCTTGTCGCCCGTGAGCGAGCTGGGGTCGAGTACCCTCGTCGGCGGCGAGGACGACTGCTTGCATGGGTGAAGGGCGTGGTGGAGCGGGGAACGCTTCGTCGTCAGCCGTCGGCCGCGAGTTCGGGAACGCTTTCGGCGGGATCAGCGGCCGACCCGGTCACGTACTCCTCGTAGTACCCGAGGGCGCGCATACCCGTGAGGAACGTCGAGAGCGCGCCGAACGCGACGCGGTCGCTCGCGGCGAGGTCGCGATCCGGGCGTTTGATCCCGCTGGGTCGGGGCGGCACGCCCGGCGTCCCGTAGCGGTCGGGATGGTAGCGCTGGAGCTGACAGAGCCCGCGGCCGACGCGGCGGTCCTTTTTCATATGCGCTCGGAGGCTGTTTCTCGTCGGGTGATACATCGTGGCGCCCTCCGCGAAGTGCTGCTCGTAGCCGGCGTCGTGGACCCGGTTGCCGAACTCCTTGTCGCCGCCGGACTCGAGGCGGTGATCGAACAGGCCCACGTCCTCGAAGACCTCGCGGCGGACGAACAGACAGCACGTCGGGGCGAACCGCTGGGACTGGAGGTACCCCTCGACGGGAAAGCCGGTGTGATGATCGTAGCGCGCCGGGAGCGGCGGGTCGTCGGGGAGCGTGAGTTCGACGTTACAGCCCATGTAGTCGGCGTCCGCGGCGTAGACGGCGTCAAGGGCGGACTCGAGCCAGTCCTCGGGGACGGTCATGTCGGCGTCGACGAACGCGAGGATCTCCGCGTCGGAGTGGCGGATCCCGGTGTTGCGGGCGGCGTAGGAGGACTGTACGTCCGTCTCGTGGAGGAGCGTGATCCGATCGCCGTCGTACGTGCGAACGGCGTCGAGAGTCCGATCGGTGGAAGCGTTATCGACGACGTGGATTCGGTAGTCGTGAGTGGTGTCTTGCGTGAGGAGAGCGTCAAGCGTGCTCCGGATGCCGTCGGGGTCGTTGTAGACTGGCACGACGATCGAGGTGGGTATGCGTTTCGTCATCATCACTCGAGTTCTGGAAGCGACACATCCTCCAACCGAGTGGCCTGATAGATTCTTGCCGTGAGTGTCTCGGGATCCGAGGTATTTCTATCCATCCGATTTGTCTCGGTGTTGTAGTGCCGTTCGAGTTGGGTCGTGATCCAGTGTCGTCGCTCCGCACGCGTTCCGATTTCGAACACTTGCATCGCGAACGGCACTTCGAACCCGACCGGGTTGTACGGCGAGCCGTACTCGTTTTCCCAGATAGCTTCTCGGTACGTGTCCGTTCCGATATACTCGAGTGCCCGTTGCCACTTCGATGTTTCCCAGAACCCGTGGTTGGGATACGTGCGCTTGAGCAACGCGAACGCATACAGGTTGAACGCGTGGTAGCCGATCGCTTTCCACTTGAGTTGTTGCCGACGCGACGGGAGGGGAACACTGCTGGTCAGGAACGTGACTCCGATTCGGCATCGCTCGTCGGTCCGGACGAGGTACAGCAGGCGGTGTGGTGATCGCGTCGGCTTGAGAGGGTGAAAGATCAATCCCGAGGGGTACAACCTGAGATTGGTCTCGAGTTCGTCGAGAAACGTTCGAACCCTCTCGTCCACGCTCTTCCCAACCGATGGAACGTCCGCGAGAAGCCCACCAGCAGCGGCAAACCAGAGCTGATGGTTGAATGTCGCGTCGAACGGTAACGTTCGACCGTCGATACCAGTCCGTTTCCAGATCCCTGTTCGCCGATCCTGTCGATGGAGCATGAATACCTCTTCGGCAAGTTCGGCCAACTCTGGTGCGTCCAGCGTACGTGCAGCGATGGCAAGTGCTTCGATCGTCCATGCCTGGCCAACGAGCCCGTTACATCGATCTTTTCCCTGCTCGTTCCTGTGGTGGAACGTCTGATCGTTTGGCCGACTAGCGTGACTCTGTAGGTACGAACTCGTCCGTTCCGCTGCCTCTCGAAAGCGACTTTTACCGGTGTCCTGATAGAGCGAGCAGAACGTCAAAAGCCAGTGTGACGTGTTTCTGACGGGCGTTTCGTCGTGCCCGTACAGACCGTTGTGGCCGGCTGGAACTGATCCATCATCCCGTATCGCAGTGAGTTGGAGTTCGGCAGTTCGAGAGATGAGTGATGAAAGGTCCATATATGTGGATTGAAACTACGTCTGAAATATTGTGTGCTCCGTATCTTCGCCCCGTGATTACTCTTCGTAAGTAAACGGGACGGCGTGAGGACACGTTCTTGACACTCCGTACACAACCCTGCCGACGAAAAAGACTTACTCTCGCTGTCGTTACCATCCAGTCACATGGACTTCCGGAAACGGATGCGTCTCTTTTGGGTCAAAGGCTGGGGGCTTCCGCGACGAATAATTGACGAACGAATCGGTAGTCGGCTCCTCAAACACGTTCACGCGACGAAATTAAACTTTCGCCCCAACGAGTACTCCTCAGTTGACCCGTACCAGTTTGTCGCGTTCTCTCCGTCAGATATCTGCGAGGTGCAAGCGCTCCCGGTTGATCACCCACTGGCAGAGCACGATGGCCGTTTTTATAAGTACAGTCCGGGACGGATCATCGACGGTGATTGGGATCGGGAGACCACACCAATTAAGCAAACACCGTTATACGTGGGTCTCCGTGAACGGTTCGTTGAGGAAACGCCATGGGAAGAGACGGTCCTACACCCGGATCGATACGAGATCAGCCATCCGAACCTCTCCGAACGATATCGCGAGTATTCGATCGCTGAGTTTTACAATCGGTGTGAATATCTCGAGCAACTGTATGATTCATTACAAACAGCCGGCTACTCCGATCCGGGGACCCGGAACGTATTGAACGAACTCGCGATCAACATCGGTCGCAACGGCCAACTCATTCGGAATTCCGAGGGAATCCATCGACTGATACTGGCCAGACTACTCGATCTCGATCACGTCTTCGCTCGAATTCACGTCGTTCATCCAGGCGTGGTCGCCGATCTCGAGTCAGTTATATCGGTTTACCAGAGAGCAGACAACGAATTTCGGCTATGAAGTATCAAATCATCCATCGAGCACTACTCGTCTACCGAAACGAGGGGGTCACTTCGACTATAAACAAATCGGCACGTTTCGTTCTCCGCTACATCCGACACGTGCTCGGCACCAAGGGCCTCTACGGAAGCCAACGCTACCGAGAGCTACTTCACTGGTGGAACTCCCGTCCTTACTCCGCCGTCGCCGATCCTTTCAAGATCGTCCATGTCGATCCGACCGATATCACCCACGTCACCGGTCGTGGTCCAAACCCCGGACGGTTCCAGTGGCAGGATCTCGGGAAAGTCCAAGGTGGCGACTGGGACCAAAGTCACGAGCGCGTAGAGGACCTGCCTGTCGTCCGAACACTCCAGCAGCGATTCAAGAACGGCAACGAATGGGAGGACATCGAGTTCATCCAGCACGTCCTCAAGCAAGCGGAGCGCGGACACGTCATCTGGCGGGGGTGTGCTAGCGAGACCGACGTGTGGAAGGCGTGTGCTCAAGTTGATCGACTCTACGAACGCATCCAAGACCAGGGTTACCGAAACAAAAAAGAACTCGTCCAGCAAGAAGAGCAGTCCCCTGATAAATACGTCGACGGTGATGGGTTCAACCGCTATGACGAAGTCGTCGTCGACATTGGTCGCGACGGTCAGTTTCTTTTTGTCGACGGACGTCATCGACTCGCGATTTCGAAAATACTCGGAATTGATGAGATTCCAGTTCGAATATCAGCTCGCCACACTGAATGGCAACAAATTAGGGAAGACCTATCAAATCGAAGTTCAACCTATCGTCCCGAAGTGGAGGGTCACCCCGATCTGCAAGACCTTGTCGATAGCTGAACTATACAAGCAAAATGTCTGAACTACTCATTCGAACGGGACGGAAATACCGGAATAGTGGGGTGAAAGCAACCCTAGCAGAGATCTGGCGGTATGCTTATATTAGAAAGGGTTTACGGCCACATATTGTTCCGATATTTCTTGAATCCACTGAAACTCTTTTGTCGGACGCCCTGCCAGAGCAAGCCAAAGATGTCGAACGATACTGGAAACTTCCTGGGGACAAAGAGCTACCGTCAGTTCCAAACAAGACGTGGATTGGCGACAACGACTTCAAGACGGTGAACACTCACAAACTCTCGGAATCATACGTCTGCGAGCTGTCAAATATTTTCGTCTGTGGGCCACCAGGACTCGCGATCAATTCCGACGGCAAGGTCATTCAAGATACGGTCCGGAACGTGAATAAGGCAGTTGGTCACACGATAAACGGAATCGGTCTCCGACAGACGTACCAGCTGCTGTCCAGCGATGGATATCGAACTAACCTCCCCGGACGAGTCGAACGGATACCGGTAGCGTGTTCGTTGCTTCCTGTCGTCACAAACTACTACCACTGGACCGCTGAATGTCTCCCGCGACTTCGTGGTCTTGAGCAGTATCGGGCCGAGACTGGACAGAAACCAACAATACTACTTCCCGCTGATCCACCTAGTTGGATGATCGAATCGCTGCAACTGTTCGGATACGAGTCAGGAGATTGGCTCGAAGTCGGGTCGGAGATAGTGTTCGTGGATCGGCTGGTCGTTCCGAGATTTCCCCAGCCGACGCCAAGCGATTGTGAGTGGATACACCAGCGTGCAGTTCGGTCGCTTCCGGAAGAACATCGGTACGACGGGGAACGCGTCTACGTTCCGCGACCGAACGCCACGAGACGGCGTGTCGTTAATGATGGCGAGGTCCTTGATGTGTTCACGGAATTCGGATTTGAACCGTACGCTCTTGAGGAAATGAGCGTGCAAGAGCAAGTAAAACTATTCTATGGTGCCGAGGCTGTCGCCGGACCACACGGTGCTGGATTGGTGAACGTAATTTACGGGCGGACGCCGTTTATTCTCGAGCTATTCGGTGAGGAAAAAAAGACAACATACTACCGACTCGCCGAGACTATTGGTTCCGACTACGCCTACGTAACGGGTGAGAACCACAAGATGGATATCGAGGTTAGTACTGAGCGTATCCGACAAAAATTACAGAATTCTCTCAATAAAATATGATTGGCGACTGTTTATTTTGAGTTTATATGACATTTCCAAATAATGAATATAAATCCGTGATTCTAATTCTCTCAAGATGGAATTTGTACAACGTGCTCAGCGTCTGATTAACCGTGACGGGTTTTGGGGGCTTACCGAGGGCGTGAGAAGATTTGTCTACTGGCAAACCGGCCTTCGACCGACGAGATACGTCCCTGAGTACAAATTCAACGGTAGTCCGGTCACTCGAACGATCGACGGCACGACCGCGAGCTTCGTGGTCTCGTCACCGAATGAGTACGCTCTGGCGAGCACGATCCATGGAGAGCGTCCGGTTGTTGCTGACGTGCTTCGGACGCTCAAATCTGACGACGTGTTCTACGATATCGGAGCCAACGTGGGCGCGTATATCTGCTTCGCGGATCAGATCGTCAACGACGGGAACGTGATCGCCTTCGAGCCACATCCTGCCAATGTTGATCGGCTGCGAGAGAATGCGTCGATCAACGATGTTCCAGTAACGATTCGACCAGTCTCAGTTTTGAACGAACGCGACTCAGGTGAACTCGCCGCCTCGGGTGAAAACGATCAGGCCGACATCGGAACGCACTCGCCGTCTATCGGCGAGGATAGACACTCGGCACACGCTCAACTCAGCTTTTTAATTTAAATAATAACTTATTGAGGTAGAACTGTAAACATGACAAAATACAACTGCGATGGCGTTTGGTATTTGATAAAACACTCACTGACGACGCTCCGCCGTGAGGGACCAGACCGACTTCTTCTATACGGAACACGATATCTGAGTTGGAAACTTCAATTCCATAAGCTCGTTCGGTCACTGCCAAACCCGATAGCGACAGCGGTTTACCGTCTAACAAAAGGCATAGCACGTCGAACGATTCGACTCCTCAATAGAATATACCCACACAAGTACACCGAGGCAGATCCATATAAGCGGATCTTCGTCGATCCATCGACGATCGAGTACACGACCGGCGAGATATTTTCGAAACGGCGCGGATGGGCCGTCGATGGAGATTGGGACACTGAAGGAGAGGTCTACATGCAACGAACCTACCCAAAAGCGATCAAGCAACGGTTTGTAGAGGGACTCCCGTGGGACGAGACGGTTCTCGCTGATAAATACGACCAACAAAAGCTCGAAGAGCGAGCTACCGCGATTGAACAGCTCTATCAAAATATTCGGAATGATGGATACGGGTCTCAGCGGCGACTTCTCGAAGAGAATCCCAATACTGCCTGGGACGGACTCAACGACGCGATGCATCCGCTGGCTAACGAGATAGCTGTCGACATCGGTCGTAACGGCGAACTACTGTGGAACATGTGCGGTCAACACCGACTTGCGATCGCCAAGACCCTCGAAATCGATCGCATCCCCGTACAGGTATTTCGTCGACATGCGGAGTGGCAGGAAATACGGGACCGTGCACGTCGAGGCGAGGAGATTCCGGAGGAGTTCCGCGACCATCCCGATCTGGCGGATATCATCGAGCATCGGTAGCTTCCCGAAGTAGTAATATCCTTAACCCGGCACCCGGACCTTCAGTAACACAGCCCTCCATGCGCCTCGGTCAAACGTCGATCGTCTATCTGGTTTCCAAGGTCGGAGGCTCCATCCTCGGGTTTTTCGCCACGATCTACTTCACCCGCACGCTCGGCGAGGAGATCTACGGCTTCTACGCGATCACCCTCGCGCTCGTCTCGTGGCTTGGAATCGTCAAGAGCGTCGGCTTCGGACAGGCGATCGTCAAGCGAATGAGCGAGAGCGAGGAGTCCGACGCCTACCTCGCGGCCGGAACGACGGTCAAAGCGGTACTCACCGGGATCGTGGGCGTCGGCGTCCTCGTCTTTCGCGACGGGGTGAACGCCTACGTCGGACAACCGGTCGCGGAGTTCGTCGTACTGTTGCTCGTCGTCTCCATCTTCAGCGGACTGATCAATTCGGCTCTCAAGGGAAGCCACCGGGTCCACATCTACGCCCCGCTGAGCACCGCCAAACAGGGCGCTCGAAGCGTCGCCATGATCGCACTCGTCTTCGTCGGCTGGGAGCTGTCCGGAATGCTGCTGGGCCACGCCCTCGGAACGGCCCTGATCGCCGTAGTCGGTCTCGCGTTCGTTCGTCCATCACTCGCGATCCCTCGATGGCGCCACGTGCGTGGACTGTTCGACTTCGCGAAGTTCTCCTGGCTCGGCAGTATGCGGAAAAAGGTGTTCAGCGACATGGACATCATCGTTCTCGGGTTCTTCGTCCCGGCGGGACTGACGGGGATCTACGCGGTCGCGTACACGCTCGGGAAGTTCCTCGACATCTTCGGCAGCGCGATCCAAACGACGCTCTTCCCGGAGTTGAGCAAGCGCTCAGCGACCGGTGACGACGAGATGGTCCGGACGCTCACGAACGACGCGCTCACTTACGCCGGACTCTTTCTGATCCCGGGCATCGTCGGCGGGGTGATCCTCGGAGACCGGCTGATGCGGATCTATGGTTCGGGCTTCGGGATCGGCGCGACGGTGCTACCGATCCTCCTCGTCGGAATCCTCGCGTACTCGTACAACAAGCAGCTGCTCAACACCCTCAACGGGATCGACAGACCGGATCTCGCGTTTCGGGCCAACGCCGTCTTCATCGGTGCCAACCTCGTCCTGAACGTCACCCTCGTGTACGCGATCGGGTGGGTCGGCGCGGCGATCGCGACCGCGACCTCCGCCGGCATCGGACTTCTCTTCGGGTTCTACTACACCCGCAAGCACGTCGCCTTCGCGGTGCCCTACGGCGAGATCGCCCGCCAGTGGGCCGCCGCCTTCCTCATGGGCGGGGTGGTCTACGCCGCACGCAACCTCGGCGAGGCGACCCTCGGGTGGGTCGACGATCTCAACGCCGTCTTCGTCGTCGGGCTCGTCGGCCTCGGCGCCGCGGTCTACTTCGCGATCCTGTTCGCCATCTCGGTGGAGTTCCGTACGACCGTCGCGAACAACCTCCCGTTCGACGTGCCCCTCATAAATCCGTAGTCACTCCGACGCCGGGTCCGCGTCCGCCTCGCCGTCGACCTCCTCGCGCAACACGTCCCGCTTCATGAGCCCGTAGAGGTAGCCCAGCCCCACCGCGCCGGTGAACACGAGTATCGCGACGGCCTCCTTGATGGGCTCCGTCGAGCGCTCGGCGACCGTCCGCTTCGCCCGCGAGGGCAACGCACGAACGAACAGATCCTTCAGGAAGGCGCTTTCGTTGCCCTGCGCGCCCGGGTACAGCAGCTCCATCACGCGCTTCGAGAAGCCCTGCCAGAACGACCGGAAGACGAGCCAGCGGAACTCGCCGCGGTAGTCGAACAGCGTGTGGTGGACGACCGCGTCCTCGACGTAGATCACGCCCCGTCCGTACGCCTCCCGGATACGGATCCCGACGGGCGCCTCGTGGGCCTGGACGTGGCGATCGCCCTTCCGGCCCGTGTTCACGTCGTAGCCGCCGACGTCGAGAAAGACGTCGCGCCTGTAGGAGACGTTCGAGCCGTAGCCGTTCCGGATCTCCTCGCCGTCCTCGGCGAACCCCTTTTCAGTACAGCCGACGAGCCAGTAGAACTCCGCCGGGAAGAAGTCGGGCTTGTCGGTCACCCAGTTCGGCGCGACGTATCCCGCGACCGCGACCGCGTCGGTTTCCTCGTACGTCTCGACGTGTGTCGCGATCCAGTCCGCTTCCGCGACGCCGTCGTCGTCGATGAACGCGACGATCTCGCCGGAGGCCAGCTCCGCGCCCTTCGTCCGGCTGAACGAGATCCCGCGGTTCTCCTCGTTGTCGTGGACCACCACGTTCTCGCGGTCGCCGAAGTCCGCGACGGCCCGGTCGTACACCTCGGGGTTGCCGTCGATGACGAGCACGACCTCCAGCGGTTCGTACGTCTGCGTGAGCGCGCTCTCGACGGCCTCCGTGAACACGTCGTACCGGTCCATCGTGTACGTACAGACGACGACGGAGACCTTCATTAGCTACGGATTCAGCATTTTTGAGGATAAGAGTTACCTTCCGTAGCGCTCGGTGCCGGTTCGGTCGCTTCGTAGTTCACCTCTCGTACTCTTCGAGGATCCACCACACGACAGCGTTTGCACCGACGCGTTTGCGTTTCACGACCTCATAGTCTTCGAGCTCCTCGAGTCGCCGAACGACTGTTTGGGAGGAGACATCAAGCTTCTCTGCAAGTTCGGCGGCCGTTCCGATGGGCTCGTCGACACTCCGGAGTGCTTCGAGCACGTCGGCAGTCGTGACTTTCTGCGGTCGTCCGGAACCACTTCCGCCGAGCATGTCACTAATTCGGTTACTGGCCAATGTGACATCCTCCCACGACTGAAGTCGTGGGCTTCCCACGCCCGCACCGCAATGCGCTGGTTTGGGAACTTACGTTTGCGACCCGACACGCCGATGGGAGTGCCACGCCCCCGTTACTCCTATCCTGTGAAGGATTCGGAGTTACCTGATTGTTTTCCGTCGGTTTGAGTGCCCGAAAGCTTACTTT
>LFFM01003210.1_pt1 | contig 10404 bp, 9 predicted proteins | sample 643131 | NCBI WGS metagenome assembly LFFM01 (sample SAMN03777445, study PRJNA286221) | soda lake metagenome | biome: soda lake; feature: Kulunda steppe; material: water; isolation source: sample Tc-Br brine of Tanatar trona crystallizer | place: Russia: Kulunda steppe | collected 2011-07 | reverse complement strand
CCGCGATCGCCACTGACGCACCTCGCCAGTCGTCGAACCGATCGAGCGGGAACGGCGTCGCGAACCCGGCGGCGACGTCGCGGGCGTGCTCGTCGGCGGCGCGGCCGAAGCCGAAGTCGGCGAGGATGGCCTCGTAAACCGGCTCGAACTCCTCGAAGTTCACGGCGCCACCCTCGGCCGTCGCTCTCGCTCGTCGGTTCGATCCCGGGATCGACGGAGCGAGACGTCCACGACGCGGAGCCGTCGCTCACGGGTGAAAATACGGTATGGGCCGGAGTGGCACAGAGTACCCCTACCCGCGTGCCCCTCCGGCGTCCAGTCGATCAGTTGTCCACACGACGGCATAAACTTTCTCTTACTTGGAGTCGTGGCGAATATCCTCGATAACGTCGCGAAGAGCGTCCGAAACCTCCGAGAACGACGTTTCGATCCGTTCTAGGTCGGCGGGCGTCGCGATCAGGATCCCCGAGCCGGCCTCCGGTCCGTGGTCGGTGACTCCGGCATCGGGATCCGTCCCGGACCCGTCCGTCGCGGCCGTCTCCGCTTCGGCGACGGGGCCCGCGGGAACGAAGCGTCCGGCCCCATCCGCGGCCGCCGCGCGCAACGTGCCGCGTTCCTCGGCGGTCAGTCCCGAAAGCTCGTACACGCGGACGACGGCGTCCGTCGCTCGTTCCGGATCGGCGTTGAGCCGGTCGAGGTGGCGGCGTGCCTCGCGGGCCGTCGTCACGTCCAGCTCCTCCACGCTTGGCTCGCCGGAGCGGCGGACCCGGTCGCGAGTGAACTCGGCGCCGATGACCGCCGCGTCCCGGGTCTCCGCGACGTCGTGGGTGCGGATCACGTGTGCGCCGCGCTCGACGGCCATGGCGGTCGCCGCCAGCGAGACGGGCAGGGCTCCTTCGGTGTCGCGTCCGGCGAGCTCACGGAGGAACGTCTTCCGATTGATCGAGATCAAAAGCGGGCGGCCGTAGCCGCGGAACTCCCGCAGCCGACGAAAGGTGTCCCGATCGTCCTCGAGCGTCGCCGTCTCCGACCACCGCCCGAAGGCGGGATCGAGGATCGTCCTGTCCGTGAGGCCGTTGTTCGCGAGCGCGTCGTAGACGGCGTCGACGCCGTCGACCGCGCCAGGGCGTTCGAGGTCGGGCGGGGAGGCCATCTTCGCGACGGCAACGTCGTGTTCCCGGCAGACGCGGGGCATCTCGGGGTCGGCGAAGCCACAGACGTCGTTGACCATGTCGAACCCCCGCGAGAGCGCCTCGTCGGCGACCTCGTGATAGCGCGTCTCGATCGACCAGACGGCGTCACCGGAGACGGACTCCATCGTCTCGACGGCGACGTCGAGCCGCTCCAGCTCCTGGTCCGCCGAGAGGACGTCCAGCTCCTTGTTCGCGGACTCGAGCCCGACGTCGACGATGTCGGCGCCCTCGCCGATCAGCTCCTCGTCGACGTAGGCAGCCGCTTCTCCCGGTTCGTCGTAGACGCTCGGGTCGTACGGCGACTCCTCGGAGACGTTCAACACGCCCATGATGCGTGGGGGGTGATCGTCGCCGATCCCGAGCCCTGCGGCGTCCACGTTTCGCATACGCGTTTCACGGGCGCAACTCGTAAAGCGTGCTCGGAACCGGCGGGGATGGAGACGAATCCAGCCGCTCCGATCGGCGATCGGCCGCCGACCGGCGGAAGGACGCCCTTTTATTCGTGCCGGCCGGAGCCACGGGCATGGCGAAAGTGAGCGTCGGACTCCGCGGCTGGCGGTTCGACGAGGACGAGATCTTCACTGCCGACGGCGAGCTGAAGCCGCTCGAGGAGATCCCCGAGGATCCACGCGAGCGGCTCGTCCGGCTGACGAAACTCGTCGAGGAGCCGTGTGACGTCTGCTACCTCGAACACGGCGAGGCCGAGATCCATCGGTGCAACCAGTCGCGGATCGTCTACGGCGAGCCGCGCGGCGAGGTGCTGCTGTGTCCGACCCACGAACCCGACTTCGTCTACTGGTTCCGCGAGGCGGGCGGCAGCGACCACAAGGGCACCCGCGCGCTCGCCGACCGGTTCCACGAGTGGGTCGCCGCCGGCAACGAGGCGCCCGAGGGGTACGGCTCCGTCGAGCACGTCGACGAGGACCCCGACGCGCTCCCGGACCCGCCGAACGAACGGGAGATACAGGAACGTCTGGAGGAAAAGCGGGACTTCGAGCGCGAGCGGATCGACATCCGCGCGCTGGCCGGAACGTCGAAACCCGGCGAGGACGAGCAGCTGAGCGACGAGGAGCTCGCGGACGCCGACCTCGACCTCTCGACGGAGTACCCGTCGGACCGATGAGCGACGAGGAGCTCGCCGGCGACGCGGGTGACCACGCGGATGACGCGACCGATCCGATCGATCCTTCCACCCGCGATCCGCTTGATCCGCCGCCGGTGGTCGTCGTTGTCGAGCCGGAGACGCCGGGCAACGTCGGCACCATCGCTCGGGCGATGAAGAACTTCGGGCTGTCCGAACTCAAGCTGGTGAATCCCCCGGAACTCGAGGAGGACGGCGAGGCGTACGGCTTCGCCGGCCACGCCCGTGAGGACGTCCTCCCGAACGCCGAGGAGGTCACCTTCGACGAGATCGTCGAGAACTATCACACCGTCGGCACGACCGCGATCACCGGCGAGGACGACCGCAGCCACGAGCGCTTTCCGTTCAAGACCCCGGCGGAGCTGCGCGAGTCGCTGAAGGCGGTTTCCGCGCCGACGGCCATCGTCTTCGGGCGCGAGGGACGCGGGCTCAACAACGAGGAGCTCTCGCGGATCGACGAGGTCTGTTCGATCCCCGCCGACGGCAACTACCCCGTGTTGAACCTCGGGCAGGCGGCGACGGTGCTTTTATACGAACTCCGCGAGCTGACCGTCTCCGAGACGCAGCTTCCGGACGTCGACGTCGTCCGCGCCGACGAGGCCGACGTCGAGCGGTTCCACGAGTTCTTCGACGAGTTCCTCGCGGCCACCGGCCAGCGACCGCACCGCCGCGAGAAGAACGCGCTGTTGATGCGTCGGCTGGTCGGCCGTGCCCACCCGACCGAGCGGGAGATCCACTCGCTTTTGGGCACCTTCCGGAAGGCGAACGCGAAGCTCGAACACGCCGACTACCTCGCGGCCAAGTACGACGAGCCGCCGTACCCGCGGGAGTGACCGCCGAAACGAAGCGACGATCCGATACCGACTTGTCCCGCGAGAACGGCCACCGGACGTATATGCACGAGGACTTCCGGGCCGGAGCGCGGGACGTGACGCCGTTGCTTTTGGGGATCGTCCCGTTCGCGCTCGTGGCCGGGATCGCGTCGGTCGAGGCCGGACTCGACATCGCACAGACGGTCGGCATGTCGGTCATCGTCTTCGCGGGCGCCTCACAGCTCGCGGCGCTCGATCTCATCGGCTCGAACGCGCCGCTCGCGGTCGTCGTCGCGACGGCGGTCGTTATCAACCTCCGGATGGTGATGTACTCGGCATCCATCGCGCCGCACTTCGCCGACTACCGTGAGCGGTTGCGTGCGGTGCTGGCGTACGTCCTCACCGATCAGGCTTACGCGCTCTCGATCGCCGAGTTCACCGCAGAGGAGGGTCGGTCCCGCTGGCGATACTATCTGGGCGTCGCGGCCCCGCTGTGGATCGTCTGGCAGATCGGAACCGTCGCCGGCTTCGTCCTCGGCGCGGGCGTCCCCGACGCTTGGGGGCTCACCTTCGCCGTCCCGCTCGTCTTCCTCGCGCTACTGATTCCCGCGATGAAGGACCGCCCGACGACGGTCGCCGGCGCCGTCGGCGGCGTTTCCGCGCTGTTGGCCGCCGGCGTGCCCTTCAACCTCGGACTGCTCGTCGGCGCGACCGCCGGCATCGTGGCCGGGCTACTCGTGGAGGTGACGACGTGATCGCCTCCACCTCCGCCGTCGGCGCCGTGTCGGTTGCCCTCGCTGGCGACGTCGCCTCCGCCGTCGGCGCCGTGTCGGGGACGACCGGAACGATGAGCGACCTCCGCATCTGGGTCGCCGTCGTCCTCATCGGGATCGCGACCTACGGCTTCCGGTACTCCTTCATCCATCTGTTCGGCCGCATCGACGAGGTACCGCCCGCGATCAAACGGGTGCTTCGGTACGTCCCGCCCGCGGTCCTCGCGGCGCTCGTGGTTCCGGACCTCGTGACGGTTCGGCCGACGGTGGCGGCGACGCTGCTCGACGAGCGGCTGATCGCGGGGGTCGCCGCCGCCGTCGTCGCCTGGCGGACGGAGAACGTCTTCGCCACCATCGGCGTCGGCATGCTCGTCCTCTGGCTGTTCCGGTTCGTCGTCCTCGCGTGAGGCCGGTCGGGGTCGTGGGTCGGGACCGAAGCCGGCCGACGAGAGCGGGCTTTTTGCGTCCGGAACGGGAAGGTGACTCCATGAGCAACGACAGACGTCAGGCCGGCTTCAAGCGCCGGACCCGCGTCGAGACGGCGTTGGCGACGCTGCTCGACGCCGCGGCGCCGCACGACCGCACGGAGACGGTCCCGCTCGGGGACGCCGACGGCCGCGTCCTCGCCGAGCCGATCGACGCCCCGGTGCCCGTCCCCGGGTACGACCGTGCCGCCATGGACGGGTACGCCGTTCGCGCCGAGGACACCTTCGGCGCATCCGACCGATCCCCCGCCGTTCTTCGCGTGGCTGACGGCACGGTCGCCCCCGGCGAGGCCGCCCGTGTGCACACCGGCAGCGACCTGCCGACGGGCGCGAACGCGGTCGTCATGATAGAGCAGGTCGAGGAGGTCTGCGACGAGGTGGAGACGTTCGACGCGGTCGCCGAGGGGGAAAACGTCGGCGAGGCGGGCGAGGACGTCGCCCGGGGCCAGCGGCTCTACGAGCCGGGCCACGTGCTCCGCCCCTCGGATCTCGGCCTCTGTAAGTCCGTGGGGATCGACGAGGTGAGCGTCCACGAGCCGCCCGAGGTCGCCGTGATCCCGACCGGCGAGGAGCTGGTACAGTCGGACCCCGAACCGGGAGAGGTGATCGAGACGAACGGGCTCACCGTCTCCCGGCTCGTCGAACGGTGGGGCGGCGAGGCGCGCTACCGCGAGGTCGTCACCGACGACGAGGCGTCGCTCGCGGCGGCCGTCGAGCGCGACCTCGACGCCGACGTCGTCGTCACGACGGGCGGCTCCTCGGTCGGCGAGCGGGACCTGATACCCGAGGTCGTCGACGGGCTCGGCGAGGTGCTTGTCCACGGCGTCGCGTTAAAGCCCGGTCACCCGGTCTGTCTCGGCGTCGTGGACGACACGCCGGTGGTCTGTCTGCCGGGCTACCCGGTCGCCTGTATCGTCAACGCGGCGCAGTTCCTCCGTCCCGTTCAAAAGCACGTCGGCGGGACGACCGCCGACCCGCCTCCGACGCGACGCGCACGGCTGGATCGGAAGGTGCCGAGCGAGCCCGGAACGCGCACGTTCGCACGGGTACGTCTGGAGCCCGAAGAGGCGACGGATCCGGGAACGAAGGAGGGTGACGTCGGCGACGACGCGGAGGACGGGGAGTCCGACGCGGACGTCCCATACGTCGCCACACCGACCCGCGCCAGCGGCTCCGGGGTCCTCTCCAGCGTCGCGCTCGCGACGGGGTGGGTCGTCGTGCCCGAGCCGCGAGAGGGGCTCGACGCCGGCGAGGTCGTCGACGTCGAGCTCTGGGAGGTGACCGAATGACCGACCGCAAGGAGTTCCGCGACCTCGCCGAACCCGCGGCCGCCCACGAAGCGATCGCTGCGCTTGACCTCTCGCCGGACCCCGAATCCGTTCCGCTCCGGGAGGCGCGCGGCCGCGTGCTCGCCGAGCGGGTCGACGCCGAGCTCGACGTGCCGGGATTCGATCGCGCCTCGATGGACGGCTACGCGGTCCGCGCCCGCGACACCTTCGGCGCCGACGAGGCCGACCCCGTCGAGCTCGACCTCGCCGGCGCAGTCCACGCGGGCGAGGAGCCCGCCGTGACCGTCGAGCCCGGCAGCTGTGCCGAGATCTCCACCGGCGCCGTGATGCCCGACGGGGCGGACGCGGTCGTGATGGTCGAACGGACCGACGAGGTCGGCGGCGATGTCGGGAAGGCGAGTGCCGGCGACGGGGACGGAACCGCTCCCGGGGCCATCGCGATCCGAACGTCGGTCGCACCCGGGGATCACGTGATGGCGGCGGGCGCGGACGTCGCCGCCGGCGCCCGCGCGCTCGGACCCGGCACGCGGGTGACGCCCCGGGAGATCGGCCTCCTCTCCGCGCTCGGCGTGGACGAGGTGCCGGTCCGTGGGAGACCGACCGTCGGCATCGTCTCGACGGGTGACGAGCTGGTTCGGCCCGGCGAGCCGCTCGATCCCGACCGCGGCCAGATCTACGACGTCAACTCGACGATGATCGCCGCGGGCGTGACGGAGGCGGGCGGCGAGCCCGCCTTCTATCCACATGCGGGCGACGACTACGCCGAGATGGAGCGGCTGCTTCGGCGTGCCGCCGACGAGTGTGACCTCGTGCTCTCCTCCGGATCGACCTCCGCGAGCGCGGTCGACGTCATCTATCGCGTCATCGAGGATCGCGGCGACCTGCTGCTCCACGGCGTCGCCGTCAAGCCGGGCAAACCGATGCTCGTCGGACGGCTCGACCGCGGGGACGGCGGCGAGTCGGCGTACGTCGGACTGCCGGGCTACCCGGTCTCCGCGCTTACCATCTTCCGGACGTTCGTCGCGCCCGCGATCCGGACGGCGGCCGGCCAGCCCAAGCCCCGGACCGCGACGGTCGAGGGCCGGATGGCGCTGCGCGAGCGCTACGGTGAGGGACGCCTACGGCTCATGCCCGTCGGCGTCCTCGACGTTGCGGCCGACGGTGCCGGCGAGAGCGCGGCCGCGGCCGACGAGTCGCCGCCCCTCGTCTACCCGGTTGATAAGGGATCGGGCGCGACGACGAGCCTCGTCGAGGCGGACGGGATCGTCGCCGTCGACCCCGACACGGAGTATCTCGACGCGGGGGAGCCCGTGACCGTCCGGCTCTTTTCGCCCGACGTCCGCCCGCCGACCCTGCTCGGCGTGGGCGAGGACGATCCCGCGCTCAACCGGCTGCTCGACTGCCTCTCGAACCCCCGATATCTCCCGGTCGGCTCCCGGGAGGGGTTCCGTCGCCTGCGCGACGGCGTCCCGGACGTCGCCGTCACCGCCGGACCGCTCGCCCGCGAGGTCGACCACGTCGAACTCGGCAGGTGGACTCGCGAGTGGGGGCTCGTCGTCCCGGCGGGCAACCCGGCGAACGTGACGGGGCTCGTCGACCTCGTCGACCGCGACCTCCGGTTCGTCAACCGGCCGGCCGACTCCGGGCTGCGCCGAAGCCTCGACGACGCCCTCGAGGAGTTCGCCGCCGACCGCGAGGACGCCTCACGAGCGGCGCTCACGGACGCGATCGGCGGTTACGGCCTGACGGTGCGTGCCTTCGAGAGCCCGGCCCGGCGGGTGATCGCGGGCGACGCCGACGTCGGGCTGGGCCTCCGGGCGACTACCGAGCGGCTCGACTGCGGGTTCGTCCCGCTCGGCGAGCAGTCCGTCGTCGTCCGTGCGGCGCCCGATCGGGTCGACCGCGACGCGGTCGACGAACTCGCGACGGCCCTCGAGGACGTCGAGACGCTGGTCAACGGGATCGGCGGCTACTCGGCGTGACGAACGAGAACGCGGTCGATCATCGGCTCTGGCGACCCTTGGTCTGGCGATAGTCCCGGCTCAACACGCTTTCCCGGAGGTGTTCGAGGAAGGCGTCGGCCTGCGCGTCGGTCATCGTCGCGGGATCGACCATCGGGACGAGCTCGAACCCGCGGCCGCGGATCGTCGTCGCGTGTTCGGTCTCGACGTCGAAGGAGTCGGGCCGGCGCGTGGTGTACTCGATGGCCAGCGCGCGGAGCGCGCGCTCGCCCACCGGAACGATTATTTGGGGATTTATCATCCGGATCTCGGCGTTCAAGAAGGGCTCGCAGGTTTCCACCTCCCGATCGGTCGGATCGCGGTCGGGGTGTCGACACCGCGTCAGGTTGGTGAAAAAGACGTTCTGTACGTCGGGTTCCGCCGCGTCCGGCGGCGACCGAACGAAGCCGAGCTCGCCGAAGATCGCCTGCATCCGCTCGCCGGCGCCCTCGCCGGTAAAGGGGATCCCGTTCGCCTCCGCGGCGGCCGTCGGCGACTCGCCGACGACGAGGAACTCCGCGCCCACGTCGCCGTAGCCGTGGACGACGCGCTCGCGCGGGCCGCACAGCTCGGGACAGTTCTCACAGGCCGTGTCCATCCCGAACGGGTTCTCGAACTCGCGTTGATTGGCGTCCACGCTCTCCGAATGGGCGGCGGAGGAACCTAAATGGCTCGGCGTCGTCGATCGCGGTCGTCGCGGTTCGGCGTGCCTGGCGGTCAGTCCGCCCACGACGGGTGGGCCGCGGCGGTTCGGCGGACGCGTCGTCGTCACGCCGGCGTGTACGTGTCGTTCTCGGCCGCGACGAGGTCCTGCTTCCGGAGCGTCTTCAACACGCCGTACAGCGAGATCTTCTTCATGCCGAGGTCATCGGCCAGCTCGCCGATGGTTGCCTCGCCGTTCGTCGTCAGATACAGGTACACCAGCTTTGCCCGGGGCGACTGCAGCTCCGGCGGCAGCGACCGAGCCGCCGGTGCCGTCTCCGTTTGCAACATCTCGTTCGAGATCACGGATTCGACGATAATAAACCCCCTATTCAACGATCGTCGAAACACCGCGAAAGCGCATCAACGGACGCAAAACCGACCGATTCCCTCCGGATGACGCGTGCCTCGTTCGGTCGAGCGGGCGACGACCGGCGACGAACCGACGTCGATTTCGACCGGTGACGGATAGGAAACCGTGATCGATTCGGATCGACCGTGAGGGACCCCGGTCCCGCGGGCGACGCGAACGGGCCGGTTCAGTACGAGCGGACCTTCGGCTCGTACGTCTTGTTCTCTCCCTCGAGGATGACCGGCTTGTACCACAGCTCGGGCTTGCCGTCGTTCCACGAGACGAGCGTGTGTTTGAGCCAGTTCTCGTCGTCACGGATCTGGTTTTCCTGACGCCAGTGCGCGCCGCGGAACTCGTTCCGCGCGAGCGCACCCATCGTCAGCGCCTCCGCGATGTCGAGGAGGTTTCGGGTCTCCATCGTGTGGATGAGGTCCGTGTTGAACGTCCGGGACGGATCCGACACCGCGACCTCCGTGTACGCGTCACGGGCGTCCTGGATCTCCCCGAGCGCCTGCTTCAGTCCCTCCTCCTCGCGGAAGACGTTGACCTTGGCGGTCATCATCTTCTGGACGGCCGAGCGGATCTCCGCGTGATTGCGACCCTGCCGGTTCAGCAGCTCCTCGACGCGCGCCTCCGCGCGCTGGACCGCCGCCGAGAGCACCGTCTCGGGGTCGGAGACGACCGCACCGCCGTCGGCGGCCGCGGGACCGGCACCGCCGGCCTCGCCGAGCTCCGTCTCGAACTCGTAGTCGGCCATCTCGTACTCGCCGGCCTTGCCGGTCGGGATCTCCGCCTCGGCGAACTCCTCGCCCGCGGCGTGCCGTCCCGCACGCTTGCCGAAAACGATGAGCTCGGGCAGCGCATTGCCGCCCAGCCGGTTGGCTCCGTGGACCGACGCGCAGGCGCACTCGCCGACCGCGTAGAGACCGTCGATGCAGGTCTCGCCGTGCTCGTTCGTCTCGATGCCGCCCATCCCGTAGTGCTGGCCGGGCTTGACGGGCATCGGTTCCGTGAGGCCGTCGGCGCCTTCGAAGTCCTCCGCGAGGTGCAGGATGTTCTCCAGCCGATCGACGATCCGCTCCTCGCCGAGGTGGCGCATGTCGAGGTGGACGTACTCGTCCTCGATGCCGCGTCCCTCGTTGACCTCGGTCAGCTCGGCGCGGGAGACGACGTCCCGGGAGGCGAGCTCGCCGTCGTTGTTCGCGTAGCCGTGTTCGAACATGAACCGCTCGCCGTCCGCGTTGTAGAGGATGCCGCCCTCGCCGCGAACGCCCTCGGAGATGAGCACGCCCGTCGAGGGGAGCGTCGTCGGGTGGAACTGGATGAACTCCATGTCCTCCATCGGGACGCCGGCACGGTAGGCCATCGCGACGCCGTCGCCGGTGTTGGCCACGGCGTTCGTCGTGTGGTCGTACACCTGCCCCATCCCGCCGGTCGCGAGGATGACGCCGTCGTTCGCGCGGAAGCCGCTTATCTCGCCGGTCTGGATGTCGTAGGCGACGACGCCGTGGCAGGTCCGGTCCAGCGGGTCGTCCTCGTCCGTGACCGCCAGGTCCATCACGTGCCACTCGTCGTAGACCGTGATCCCGCGTTTGACCACCTGCTCGTACATCGTGTGGAGCATCTGGTGGCCGGTCTCGGCGCCCGCGTACGTCGT
>LFFM01003209.1_pt1 | contig 10406 bp, 7 predicted proteins | sample 643131 | NCBI WGS metagenome assembly LFFM01 (sample SAMN03777445, study PRJNA286221) | soda lake metagenome | biome: soda lake; feature: Kulunda steppe; material: water; isolation source: sample Tc-Br brine of Tanatar trona crystallizer | place: Russia: Kulunda steppe | collected 2011-07 | reverse complement strand
GCGTATTCGAAATCCTCTATCAGTGCTGCTTCCACATCACGGAGACGAGAAGAATTGAACCGGTCTTCATGACGGTGGTTTTTGATGTATGTAATCGTCTCTGTGAGCGTCTGTTCCGCTTCAGCTTTCCACTCTCGGAGAGCCCCTGCTATTGACTGGTCGTTCGCGAATGCACGAAGCGCAATAAGTGTCTCCCGACCACGCAGTGCGGTCTCGATAGCCTCAGAGAGGTCCGCACCGTGGTTGGGATACTGAACACGGATGGCATCGTATCGCTCGTCTGCGTCAACTCGATAGTTCCGTCCGCCTGTCCAAGCAGAGCGAAGCATACTCGCGCTGTCGAAACTGGACATACCGGATCGGCCAATAGTCTCGAACGCATCAGATTTGGCGAAGCCGAAGACGTGGGTATCAATTCGAGTCTGGTTGGATCGCTCGTAGTTTTTGACTCTTTTGCCAACTGTTTTGACTATTTTTCGGACTTCGTGGACGGGACTTCCGGCGACACCCCCAATTCCTAGGTAGTCGTATCCGATATCGAGCACTTCGTCCGCTGCAGCAGCGTATGAGTCGAGTGTCCACCCCTGAATTGCAACCATGAGCCGGAACGGGTAGTCGTCGGCCTGATACAACTCCCACATCTCCGCTGCGTTCGCCAGCGTGAGGTCATAGCGAAATTGTTTGTCGTCTTGCCGATACACAGTTCGCGGGTCGTCATCAAGCCTTTCTAAGACGGCGTCAACGCTCCCTTCGAAATCGGTAGCACTGAACTGGCGAGGGGCGTCTTGTGTTCGAAGCGAAGGTTCGTACTCGTCAACGTACGCTGGCCACTCTTCAGGCCACTCATCAGTCATGAGGTCGACCACATCAGTAAGCTTAGATGGAATCTTAGACTTTGTGATCTCCTCACCGAGAGCGCGTTCGTCCAAGTAAAGACGTCCTTTCTCCTTCCCAGATCCCAGGACCAAGTGATCAATCGTCACACCGACTGAGACATCCAGTGTTTGGTAGAAATCGAGCATGTCCTGGTTTCCGTATGGGGGAAATGGGAGCGATTTGTATCCCCACGCTCCACAGTCACTGATGGTTGGAAGCCAGTCCGGAATGGAGAGAATCGGATCATTATAAACACCGTAGTTGGTTATGCGGTCGGCTTTATTAGCAGACGATTCGACTTGTTCACGAGAAATTAGGATACCATCAATTGGTGTAGAATCTTTTTCGAATATATCCCAAATGTAGTTTAATTCACGACTCTGTCGATGGGGGTCTGACAACTCGTCGTGCTCAAAATCATAGTCTGCATCTACAGCGTCATCCCATTCGGGTACGTAGAACCGCACTATTAGAGAGTCACCTGTATCGCTGTATAGCAGTCTAACTTATAGAAGTCTCTATTACGGTCTGACGATTTGGGTGCACATCTACATTCCACGTTCACACTTTGTGAAAAGGAACACGCCAATAGCATTCAGAACTGGTGTCAAGAGTCAATTAGATCCGAGAAGCGAAATATTATATATGCTCAATATATTCTTTGAATCGTACTCAGAGAATACTGTGATAACATGATAGTGGGGCGAGCTCACTCTTTGTTTCACACCACTCGTCGGCAGGGAACCAATTTCGAGCCAGCAATAACAGAAGTGGAGGAATATAATGGCTACAAATACGACAAAACCGACTTTGACCGCATTGTTCGCAGGATCTGTGATTCTCGCAAATATTTTAGCAGCGAAATTGGCATGGTTTGAGTTGCCAGGATTAGGCGGTGTTGCTGTCCCTGCTGGGTTCGTCGCGTTCGGAGTGGCATACCTTGCGTCCGATCTACTAGTTGAATATCACGGTCGAGAGTACGCAGCTGCTGTTGTGAATGGGACAGTGCTTACGCTGGTCGTCGCATATGGATTGGTATTTTTGGCTATTTGGATGCCTTCGGCCCCCTTCTACGAGGGTCAGGATGCATTCGTAACAACATTGGGTGATTCTGCGTCTATTCTCTTGGCATCAGTCGTGGCGTTGGCACTTGCTCAACATTTAGATGTCCGATTATTTTCGAGTCTCAAGGAAAGAACATCAGGACAGTACCGGTGGCTTCGGAACTGTGGATCGACATTTGTAAGTCAGGGAATTGATACAGTTGTTTTTATTTCGCTTGGGTTTGCGATCTTCCCTGCAATTGGACTTGGTGGTGATCCGACCTGGGGATGGGGGCTAATCTCGATTATCGTGGGACAATATATCGTGAAAATAATCGTGGCAGCCATAGATACGGTACCGTTCTATGCTGTGACTGAAGTATACCAGCGGCCAGCGTGATCAAATTATACGGTTACGCGATTGAGCAGTTTAACTAGACACACAGTGTGAGATCGTTTGCGAAATAAAACTTTTAGCACTAAGGGCACTGTCTAGTTAAGCCAATTTGAGAAGTGAGCAGTTCGTGGTTTGAGTTGTTCATGCTATCCCCAGAACTGCTCAGAGAGACGTTGGACACGGCAAATCTTGAATGTTGGGAGCGAGAGCGGACGGCAACGCTCGTCAGGGCGTTCGCCGTCCGGCTCCACGCGACCGGTTGTTCGCTTAGAGAAACACAAGAGATTCTCCGGCTATTCGGCATTCAACGCTCTCATCAGGCGATATTTCAGTGGGTACATAGAGTAGCTGACAGCGTTCCAGACCCGCCTGAGGCGCAGCCGAAGCGGGTCGCTGTAGACGAAACCGCTGTTAAAATTAATGGTGAGTGGTCTTGGTTATATGCTACAATAGACCTCGACACCAAGTTGATTTTGGGTGTCGATCTGTTCGGATCTCACGGGACCAATCCAGCTGCTGCGTTTCTGCACGGACTCTCCGAGAAACACGACCTCTCCGAGGCCGTTTTTCTCGTCGATGGCTTCGGCTATCTGGCTGCCCTCGCGCGATTAGGTCTCAGCGGTCGGCGTGATTATACAGACCGAAACCTGATCGAAAAGTGGTTTCAGACACTCAAAATGAGAATCGACCGCTTCCATAATTCGTGGGTAGGCAGTCGGCCAAGTGCTCGCCGCTGGTATTTACAATTCGTACATTATTATAACCGCCAGCGACCGCATCAATCGTTAGATGATCGGACGCCTGCTGAGAAGGTTACTAACTAGACAGTGCCCCTACACTCTTTATATAAAATAAATAATATTCGAATTTGATAAGTGCTCTCTCTAAGTAGAACAATCTTCCATTCTATTGTCGACGCAGCACAGTGCAGACAAACACGAATGGACTAGGAGGAAGACATAAGTCAGCATACAATAGTTACAAATCAGAGATGTCTACCCCCCGGCCAGTTTTGAGTCCTCATGTCCTTGGTCAGTATTTCAACCTTAGCAATTGTCAGATGTACTTGACTTGGAAGTATAATGATATGGCTATAGAAACAATTGAGGAGAAGGACTGTGAAGTAGGGACAAAGAGTCCTCTGCTAATGGGAGAAGGGGTGAATTTCGAACAGAGACAGCTTGACGGCTTACCGTCAGATGGCCATCATTTCGTTGTTCCCAACGATACAGACTGGGAGGGATATGACGAACGGGTATCCAGAAATAAGGTCATCCCCCGAGATATAATTATTGAGAAGATTGAATCCACGGTTGCTGCCGACCCTGGCGATGAGAATATCGTTCTGCACCAACCTGAATTAGAGGGTGAAATTGGGACCTATGCCATCCGTGGCAACGCAGATATTATTGGATTGATCCCAACCAAGGAATCCAATTGCCTTGATATAGTAGTCTTTGAAATTAAGAATTCTGACGAACAAAAAGTATCCCATCGTTTTCAAGCTTCAATCTATGCTGGTTTAATTTCTCAGTTAGTCGATTCAATCAATTGTGAAATTAGATCGATCAAGACCTTTGTGCTTACTCAGGGCAATAATCTTGTTACAGATGGGCTGAGTGGAATCGAAGATTTTGAGTTTGATTACTACCTTGCAAAACTACGTCTTCTCTTAGGAGAGGGTGGCGAACTCGATGAAATCTTCTTAGAAACTCCATTTGAGGATACATACAATCGGATCAATAGTCGCTGCGCTGGATGTGATTATGAAGCACTCTGCGTTAGCACGGCTGCAGAATCCAAGGGTCTTGAACTACTTGGGATCGACGAAGCGACTCAAAAAACCTTGGAAGACATTGAAATCGCTGATGGGATCCAAGATATTTCGGATTTTGCTAATTTATTTGATCAACCAGGAGTTAATAGCCGTCACACGACCTATGAAGCTTTAGAACCGACAAACCCAGATCTTGTAGATGCTGTACGGGAACGAACAGATATTACAGACCTCCAAGAACGGTCGCAAATTGCGTACAACTTCCTGACGGAGCTAGACAAGGATATCGGTGAAGGCTATCAGTACCCTCACCAGCTCCAAGGGTCAGGGTATAACCTGCCTTGGGATGACCACAATGTTGATCACCCAGATTACGATGACAAATATGATCCAGATTATCCCCATGAATCACTTATTCGGGTTTATATATACATTCAACACGATCATGCCTTAGGGTGTCTTTCGCTCTTAGGCGCTGTTGTCGAGAACTCAAGGACCGAAGAGCAAATACCAGTAACGAAGGTCATCGATGAGATTACACCAGATGATCGGATTACCAGAAGGACTGAGGAAGCCAAACTTCTCAAGGAATTCTTTAAAGCCCTTGGTGAGGCAATCAGTGATGTTGCTCCCGACCTCTCTACGGAGGGATTCGAGCAAAATGAGGGATTCCCGCACTTATATATTTACAGCCATCATCAGCGCGAACAACTTGTCAACGCTCTCCGACGTCACGATGACGTCTACGGTTCTCCGGCAGTACGGAAATTGCTAGGACTACGAGCTGGAATCGATCAAGAGATGGTTTCAGTATTCCATCAGGAGTTTAGAGAGCGACAAGCTTTCAGGTTTGCTGGGCTTGGCATAGTCCAAACAGTTGCGCACTACTCGGCAGACGGAGGTAGTGACTGGTTCGATTGGGTAGGAGAACGAGAGGACGGTTCAGAAATTGACCTCACGCAGGTATTTCAAAAGGGGTTCTTTGACGGCCATGTCTCTCACGACAACCCTTCAGGAGGTTTTGAGTTTGACTTTACGCGGGAACGGCGACTTAGTCCCGAAGATTATACGTATTCTGAGTGGGTCTACCCTGTTCAAAATCGCGAAGTCGATCAAATCCCTTCCGAGTACATTTGGGCTGCAAAAGGCATGATGTCACCAGATGACGCTGATGATCCAGACTTTATCCGACAGTTTATATATCGAGATGACGAATTTACTGAGGAAATCACTGTTAGTGATATCAAAGCATTCGCCAAGCAAATCTGTCTAGCATTACGCCATATCGATGAGGCGACATGGAGTAAAGACCGATCTACTCCGAAACAGGCACTAGAAATTGAGGAATTCCATGACATTTCCTTCACAAGGAGGACCTTAGCCGAAGCGATTAGAGAGTACCAAGAGTTGGAGTTTTGGACAAACAAGGAATCGAAACATGCCTATTATCGACGACCGCTCGTAGAACGAGTAGCAGCAGGCGATGCACTTCTTATCAAGAATAATGATGGAGAGATCATTCCTGCAGAATCGCCTGAGGAGTATCCTGACGCATACATCGAAGGGCCCCTAATGAGAACTCTCCATGAAGAATATGACCCCACAATCCACCGCTCTGTTGCCCCTCGACCTCTAAGTCGGTCCGCGGACGATTGGTGTGTCGCAGTTCCGGTGAAGGATGAGTCGCCGCCAGAACAACTTCACGGAGATAGTCACAATCCGACAAACATAGAGCATGGGGCGACGACAATTCTTAATCGAATTGACGTGGAAAGTGGGCGGGCACGAGCATTAATAATGGGTGGATGGCCACGAGGGGACTCACTCGACGAAAAATTCTGTGTTTGGCATTATGATTGGACCGATGATGAGAGTCCTGGGAAGTATGAAATCCGTGTTGCTGATCAGCCTGTACCCGGAGAGGGGGAAATCTATGTCATTGATCCCGCTATAGATGATATTACGTCTTCTCGAGCTGCAGCGGCAATTGACAAAGATCGAATAACAGAGAACATTACCTACACACGACTAAACCAAGTATACGACGAAGAACGAGAGGACCTTTCTGTGGAAGGGTACCCCGAACACCTCGTATCTCGATTTTTGACAGCCCTCGCATACCTAGACGAAAGGCCAAATTCGGACCAAAGGGATCTGATCAAGGACACTACCCACTCCGTCGTTCTTCTTCAAGGGCCTCCAGGAACAGGGAAAACAAAATACACACTTGCTCCGGCAGTGTTGAGTCGAGCCCACGCTGCTGCGAGCACCGATTCAGGTCTAATAGGTTGTATCTCAGCAGTGTCACATGATGCTGTTAATGAGGCGATGCGAAGCGTGGCGGAACTTAACGAAGATTGTCCACCTACAGATGACCAATTAGAGCTCGTTCGGATTTGCTCTTCTGATGGACAAGAAATTGACCACCCAAGTGTCCAAAATGTCCATTATCATGATATAGATCTAGAGGAATTGGCAGAGTGGTATGATCTGCTAATTGACCGTGAACCAGGCGATGATCAAAAGAAAATAATAGCAACAACTCCAGGCACGTTATATCGGTTTGTCGATAAGATTGCAGAGGCAGGGGCGGATAGCGATGCCGGAGAGTTAATGGAGAATCGAAAGTCTCGCATCTTCGATCTCAGTATCATTGATGAGGCAAGCATGATAGATCTTCCGGCGCTGTTTTTACTTACAGCGTTCTCTAACGAAGAAGGGCAAGCCATCTTAGTTGGTGATCACCGACAGATGAGACCGATCCAGAGTCACTCTTGGGAAGAAGAAGACAGAGTAACTATTGAACGGAATCGACCTTTCCTGTCAGCACTCAATTTCCTTCGCTTCCTCCGAGGTGATATCGATGAAAGTGAATTCCTTCATGCTTCTCCTCCAAGTCTGTCTGATCCTGATGGTTCAATTCCGATGCACCAACTGACAGAAACGTATAGACTCCCCGAGATTGTAGCTCAGATGCACACCGACCTATACTACGAAGATGATGGTATCAAACTCGTCAGTCGGGCAGATCATGGAGATTTCCCAGATCAGAGAGGTGCAGTTGACGACTTCCTCCGACCTGTTTTGGATCCAGATGAACCAATTTCGTTGTTAGAACACTTCGACAATACAGGAGAAAAAGAGAATCCAATAGAGGCAGCCCTGATTAGTGAGCTTATCAAACCATTCGACATCGTCGCTAATGACACTGATGACCCGAATAAAATCACGGCGGGTGTTGTAGTGCCCTACAATCGGCAAAAACGCTTGCTCCAGAATGAGTTGGATGATGAAATCGAAGTCGACACTGTGGAGAAATTCCAAGGTCGTGAGCGCAATTTGATCATTGTCTCTGCAACAAGTGGTGATTCAAATTATGTAAATAAAATTTCAGAATTTCTCTTGGATCCCAATCGCTTCAATGTTTCAACAAGCCGTATGATGCAGAAAGTTATTATTATTGCTAGTGATGCAATCTTCCAAGCAAATAGCTCGGATACTGACTCATTCGAAGATCAGACTCCGTGGATAGAATTCTTTGGTAAAATGGGTGGTTTCTTTCCAGCCAAGAGTGAAGATATTATGCCAGTCCGAAATGTTGTGCCAAACAGGATTTTTGATCGCTTATTAGATGAAAGCCATAGCACTCCCGACCCAGAGGTCAAGGTGAGACGTTTAGTTGGATATGATTCAGATTTCGAATTTGGCGATTTGGATTACTAAAAGTCTAACCCAGCAAACATTTAGGCCGTTAGTTCCGCTACGTACTACCAATATGAGTACCCCGCATGACTCATCTGATCAAGTATTAGCACGCCTTCGCTGAGTTCCGACTCGAAACTGAAGAAAGCCTAAACTGAATCACCTATCCAGTCGCACAACTCCTGCCTACTGCAGATTGCGTAACCGGTGGGAGAATACTTCATGAAACTGTTCACCGTATTCCAGGAACCACTCGATATGGTCTTCCCAGTTCTCCCGGTGTGCGAGCGTTCCATCCGTTCGGAGTCGAATCTTGCTGCGCATATTTCCGGTACAGGTTCCTATGGGCTCGTCCCACACCAGTGAACAGCCGATTTCCGCTTCAATCTGGTCTTGATCCTTGACGAGTTTCCAGAACGCTTGCTCATTATTTTCGATATAGGGCGTGATACCACGCTTACGTTCCTTGCGGTCAAACAAGAACGACATGTGGAACCCGGATACACCAATCGGATTGGAATAGTAATGACGTGGGCTTGGCTTCCGTGCACGTAACGGCGTCTGCGTTTGCCTGATCCGATTACGGAACGCAGTCCAGAATTCTTCACGACATGCATCGCGTTCTGAGAGTTCGCCTTTAGATCGTTGTGCCTTCTCCTTCCATTCGCTTGGCTCCTCGACGGGATTGAAACGAACTGCAGGTGGAGAGTCATCGATTTGCCATCCCTCAAGTCGGATTGCAAAGAGATCGACATGTTCTCGACTATTGGTGTTCAGCCATTGGATTGCGTCTCGGTGTTCGTCATTGAATTCGGGGGCAATCCAGACGATGATGTCGGCGTCGACGCCGGCAGCGTACGCGATTGACTTCCCGAGATGATCGTGATCAGAACGGGCGAGCTGATTTTCGATGACTATCTTTCGACTGTCGTCGATAACTTTGGCGAAGATGTCGACGTTGTACTTCCCTACTGGTTTCCCTCGTTCAATGAGTTCGATATGGAGACCAATCGCGTTCTCCAATTCCAAGGCGCCTTCACTGTTGAGTTGGTCGCCACCCAGGGCGTGAAATCACGCTCTTCGTGTGCCCAATACTCGCGGACATCTTGCGGTTCGAGCGATCCAAATTTTGGCATAGTGGCTATTCGAAACGGAGTCTCATAATCTCTGTCCGGGCAAGAACAGGAGTTTCGTAGATTACGACAGCATCAATAACAACCAAACCAAGCACAAGTAGCCCACTTATTAGATGTCTTCCTGCGTTGTTCTAGCTATGACCATGGATGCAGTCGACTTTCTCGACAATCTCGCCACCAAAGTCGACGAGGTGTTTGCCTCTCACAGACAGTCTGATGGATTCAAAACAATCTCACTCGTATTGATACCAGTACTGCTGAGCGTCTCACACTGATCGTCCATGTCGACAGCGAGGAAGCTAACTCGGTAGCGGACCGCATTGAGGACTTTCCGTATCTTAGCGATAGTTGAGTAAGTATAATGTCTCAACCCGACAGCGAAGCCGTTGGCTGGAGAAAGAATCATACCTATCTGCCGTAGTGCTACAATATGCCAACAGATCGTCTCCGCAGTATTGTTCCGATGTTCGGTGGGGCGACCAGCTACGTCGACACCCTCAATGGTATCTTAGCGTTCGTCGAAACACACCATCCAACGACTGACGAACTGATCGGCTGGCACCGTGGAACCTTCTCCAACGTCTCTAGTCGTGATTCTATTATGCGTCGGGTCAGCTATCTCAAACAGGTTGGCTTCCTAGAACAGACACCTGATGGATGGCAACTCGGACAGTTGGGCTGTGAGTATCGCCAGGAGCAGGATATAGCGACGTTGTTGCGGATCATGTGCGAGCGGAACGTTGGGCTTCGAAGTCTGCTCTATGCGGTGTCTGCGGCGCCGATGACGCTGGTGGAGATCAGTAATCAACAGTTGGATACGCACCCGGAGTTGGGGTGGTCTCGTGAGCAAACGGATATGGCGAGTCAGCGGGTGAACTGGCTGCGAAGCATGGGGTTGATTGAGAAACACGAGTTGGAGTATTCGCTAACGTCTGAGGGGAGAGCGTTTGTTGAATCTGCCGTCGAAAATTGGGCAGGAACCGATTCGTCGACGCAGGCAGGAAATGGTGTCTCGACTGGAACGTACGAGACGACGGTGCATGCGCGATTGGTTGATCCGGAGTTTCGGGCGACGGTGCTGGCTCGGTATGATGCGACGTGCCCGGTGTCTGGTGTTGATCATCCTGGATTGTTGGATGTGGCGCACGTGTTGTCGTGGAGCGACTATCCAGAGTATCGAGCGGATGTGTCGAACGTGTTGCCGTTGAGTAAAACGCATCACGCGGCGTTCGATCGTGGACTGTTTACGATTGATCAGGACTACCGACTCCAAGTGAATCCGCAGTTTGAAACCCAGAGTGACTTATTGCAGCGAACACTTATTGATCGGGCAGGTGAGCGGGTATCTGTGCGTGATGGGGGGCTTAATGTGGAGTACGTAGCACAGCACAACGCGGCGCTTGATTGGGTGTGAAGGAGTGCGTGACTGAGAAGGAGCTTGTTGAGACGATCTTGTTGTCTGTTTTTTGTGATTT
>LFFM01003207.1_pt1 | contig 10410 bp, 7 predicted proteins | sample 643131 | NCBI WGS metagenome assembly LFFM01 (sample SAMN03777445, study PRJNA286221) | soda lake metagenome | biome: soda lake; feature: Kulunda steppe; material: water; isolation source: sample Tc-Br brine of Tanatar trona crystallizer | place: Russia: Kulunda steppe | collected 2011-07 | reverse complement strand
GCCACCAACAGCGACCAGTGCTGTGCTTACAGCGACACCTGTTTTTCCTGTTTCGGGGTCCACCGCAGCAATCGAGAACGTCCCTGGAACCGCGCCGCGTCTGTGCTTCCATTCCGGTTGTTCGTTCCTGTTACGTCGTGACACAGTGAAACATGTGAAGCGTTCTCAAAGATAAAAATATTGGCGTGAAGGAAGCTTTTGAGCCTTGTTTAGCTCAGAGAACTTAGCCAGTGCGAGGGGTAGATAGTTCTCTCCTCCTATGGGCATCTCCGACCCACCGAGAAACTCGAACGCCTCGCCGACGACAAAGGTTATCACGACCAATCTCTCTGTGACGCCCTCCGTTCAGGGGTCGTCCGACCCTTGCTGCGTCCCCGGCTGTTTGCTGCGTACGATCACACCCACAACGCACGGTTGGACAGCGAATTATACGGTCAGCGCTGGATGGCCGAGACTGCCTTTTCAGCCATTAATCGTCGGTTCGGCCCCGCTGTCTATCCTCGCTTATGATACCGCGATTTCTGTGAACTCGTGTTGACCGACACAGTCTACAACCTCGAACAGACTCTCAAACAGTGATCCCCACGCCGTCATCGGATTCAACAAAGCAGAGCTATTTAAATAAGAAGGGATGGTTATATTGGTGGCCGCCGATGGTCAGTTGCCTGCTCGAAAGCATACGCTAGCTCAAACAGACGGGGCTCTTCGAATTCACGACCCAGTAACTCAACTCCGACTGGGAGGCCATCATTGGTGAAGCCTCCGGGGAGAACGATAGCTGGAAGGCCTGTGTGAGCTGATATTTCGCAGTTCATTTCTTCGAACGGTTGGCTGTCTGGAATCTCAACTGGAAGGATACGCGAAGGCGGGTACACCAGGGCATCAAGGTCATGCTTTGCCATCTCTGAAAGTGTTTGACTTTTGATCTTTTTTCTGCGGTTGAGAATCCGTAAATAATCGGTGTTTGATTCTAATGATTCAACATCCACGTCGAGAACAGATCTTTCTTCGATTCTATTTTGAATATCCGGGTATAGTTCACCCGTAGCGACGAGTTCGGCCAGAGAGTTGACTGGTGCTGAGTCGCCAAGTTGGTCAAGATACTGGTCGAAGGCGTGAGCGAATTCATATTTAAGCGTGCGAGCACTCTCAAGAAGCGACTGGTCGATAATGTCAACTGGATCGATAATCGTTGCCCCCGCAACTTCCATCTCTATAATTGCGTCTTCAACGACGGTCGTCACTTGTTCAGCATTACTCACTGGCGCACTTTCGTCATCTCGGAGGCCAAAAAATTGCCGTGGCACGCCTATACGTGCGTTATTAAGACCGTTTGGATCTAGATGGTTAGTATAACTCTCATCGGGATGTTTTCCTTGACCTAGCCCGGTGATCGGGTCCTCCGGGTCATACTCAGCCATTACATCAAGCATACGCGCCGCATCCTCTACAGTGCGCGTGATCGGACCGGCGGTATCTTGTGAGGTCGTTAGTGGTATGATCCCTGTTCGACTAACGAGCCCCATCGTTGGCCGAACGCCAACGAGATTATTGAATGCAGGCGGCGAGCGGACGGATGAGCATGTGTCAGTGCCAGTGCCAATTGTCCCAAAATTCGCTGCGACGGCAACTGCAGTGCCACCACTAGACCCAGATGGGCGCCGATCAGTTTTGTATGCATTACGCGTCTCCCCGCCTAGCGAGCTAACTGTGTCGACGCCAAAGGAAAGCTCCTGGAGATTGGCCTTCGCGAGTATAATTGCTCCGGCTTCGCGGAGACGACGGACCACGAATGCGTCCCGAGTTGGCTGCGAGTCAGCCAACACGACTGATCCAGCTGTCGTTGGCATGTCATGAGTGTCCTTATTATCTTTTACAATGACGGGGATACCATGGAGTGACCCGACGAACCCGTTCTGCTCCAGTTTGTTATCGAGTTCGCGACCGCGTTTTCGGGCGCCGTCGTTAATCGTCAGAATCGCGTTGAGTATATCATCTTGTTCGTCGATCCGATCCAAGTATGCATCGGTGACGCCCTCTGCGGTGGCATTGCCGCTTTCATATGCGGAGTGAATATCCGCAATGGTTGATTCGATTGGATCGAAGGAGCCTGTATCAGTAGTGTGCATTCAGCTGACCGTGTGGATTGGCATCACGCACCGTACTAAATCTGTCGACTAGGGTGAAAATAAGCAATTTATTTACACAAAATGTTCCTTACGCTCGGAATTATCTCATATATAATGTACTATTGAGAAATAATTCAAACAAAAATGGATTGTCGAATTATATAGATAACACATGGTGCTCTTCAGTAGTGAAGGGTGACTCTGTGATCGGTTCAAGTTTTCACTACAAGCAACTCATGGCTAGTCTCGCTGCCTGTTATGAATGTGGATCCAATGATTCCCCGAATTGGTCGTCGATAGTTTCACTCGTGGTTTTATCTGCTAGATCTACCAGCGAGTTTGCGAACCAGAAGATGTAGAGACTAAACTTTACTCTTGGACTAAAACTTCTGGATCGTCCAGGGATACTTTTATCGGAGTTTCTGATAAGGACCGAATGTAGACGGGTAAGCACTCTTCATTAATAGCGAGCTCTAACAGATCAATAGAATCTTGACCTGATAAATAAAATGGGCACAAGATAGCTTGCTGATCACTTTCAAATCGATAGACAAGCATACTAAACAATGTTTCAGAATATCGATTACAAAGGACTTCAATTTGCGCCTCATCATCTCTATCTGAGACTACCTTCCGGGTTTCCTCATATTCGGACACAGGGACAACGATATCAATTCCATATTTTTGACTTGCCTCGGAGGGTAGTAGCGGCTGGACGCTGCCGGGGTGGAGCATAACCGCTGTCCAGCCCTCCTGTTTATACTCGTCAGCGGTTGCTTCCATGTCGTCTAAGACTCGCTTCCACAGGGCCGGTCCCGGTCCGTTTGCGCCGGAATCTGTTGATGATGTCATTGTATTTTCACTGCGTTGTGTAACTAGTACTGTGTTCGGATTCTGCTTCGACAATCGTATTATTAATTTTGAATATGTTGAACATGATCACATACCTCCTTCTCCTTCCAGTTCAGGGTCTAAGGCATCGCGTAGCCAATCTCCGATTAGATTTACACCAATAACGCTGATCATAATTGCAAGACCAGGGATTGTGGCATTCCACCATGACGTCGCCAGTTGATCGCGTCCCTGTGCGATATCAAATCCCCAAGATAAGGTAGTTCCAGAGAAACCCAGAAATGAAAGAGCACTCTCGATGATTATTACAAACGCAATCGTGGTTGTTGCTAATACTAGGATTGGACTGAACGCATTCGGGAAAACGTGTTTGCGGATGATGTAAGAATCCGAGGCTCCAAAGCTCTTTGATGCTTTAATGTAGTTTTCTTCTTTTATAGATATAGCTTCGCCTCTAGCGACACGTGCAAACCAGACCCACAACACCAGTCCAATCACAAGCGTTAATGTTACTGGAAAGACGAATCCTCCTGGCATCCCGTCAACTATCCCAAGTGCTACGAATGGGTCTGGGATTGTAATAGGAACTGGACCTAACGTTCCAATAAGAGTTATAGCCAAGATAATTGAGGGGAAGGCAAGCATCACATCAGCTATTCTCATCAGTAGGTCATCTATCTTTCCGCCGAAGTAACCAGCGGTCAGTCCAATGACCATACCTACTAAAGCCGCAAAAGTAGTTGCCACAATCGCGATTGTTGCTGAAGTCCTCGCTCCGTAAACCACACGCGATAAGAGATCCCTCCCGTGTCTGTCTGTCCCCAGTATATGAGCAAGTGAACCGGAGACGGTCTCCGAAGAAGCAACCATCTCACCATCAACGAGTTGAGTCGTTTCTTGTTCTATAGTAAATCCGAGCGGGGGCAGTAACCCTTGCTCGAGTTGTTGCGTTGTAGGATCATAGGGGGCAACAAACGGTGCAAAAATGGCTAATAATAACATGCCCGCAGTTGCTGTTAGTCCTAATTTAGCCATCAGGCTCTTTTTCAATTCGGACCGTAGCTCGTACAGCAGCCGTGACGAAATCATGTATAACTCACCCGTGGATCAATGTACCCGTATACAGAGTCGACAGCGATATTAGTAATGACAAATCCGACCCCGACAACGATCAGTGTTCCTTGTATAAGCGGCCAATCGCGGTTGTTTATAGCATCGATCACTAGAGTTCCAATTCCTGGCCAGTTGAATACTGCTTCCACCACAACCGCACCGCCTATCAAGGTTCCCAACTGAAGTCCTACAACGGTAATTATCGGGATAAGTGCGTTTTTCAGGGCGTGTTTATATATCACTATTACTTCAGGTATCCCCTTAGCCCTACCTGCATCAATATATGGTTTTCCTAATTCCTCTAACATACCACTTCGAGTCAGTCTGGTGAATAATGCCATTATGTAGGTGCCCAATGCAACTGATGGTAAGACGATATGGCGTACCCACTCTATGACTCCATTTGGGTCAAGTTCATACACTAGTAAGCTCAGAGCGGCAACAAATCCAATGCCGCGTCTACTTGTAGGGAATATGTTAAATTGCACGGCGAGCAGTAGTACTAGCATAATACCTAACCAAAAGTTCGGTGTGCTGATCCCGACTAAAGAAGTAATTGTTGCCGCCCAATCAGGCCACCTATTCTTATAAGTCGCACTGATCACTCCGAAAGGAATCGCGAATCCGAGTGCGAGGATTACAGCAACCAGAGACAATTCAATGGTTGGACCGAGTCTGGCGAAGACTCGTGTGCTTGCTTGGGTACCTGAAATATACGAATATCCCATGTCTCCCTGAAGTAAGGAAAAAATGTACTCCAAGTACTGGATATAAATTGGCTCATTAAGACCAAGGTCTTCAGCGATCTGCTCACGGAGTTCTATTGATGCGTCGGGCGGTACAATAAAATCTACTGGATTGCCGGGGGAAATGAACCTAAGTAGAAAGACGCTAGTGATGACCCCCCAGATGACCAGCAAACCCTGGCCTATACGCTTTGCCAAAAATGACAAAAAATTTGTTGATAACATTTTGATAGCAATTCAACTATCTACTGAGGCCCCATGTCGTAAACAAGGATGTCTTCGGTGATTGCTGGTTCCCAACTGATTTCCTCACTTACGCCATAGATATTGTACGTCTGGTGGAGGAATAACCAAGATGAGTGCTCGTGAATCTGCCGGTTTACTTCTTGCAGCATCTCATCGCGTGTGCCAGCGTCCGGCTCATCATGAGCTTCCATCACGCTCTGTTGGATATCTTCATCATCAGTGCTACCCATCACGGCATCCGGACCGAACAGCGCTACCATCCAAATACCAGCATCAAACGAGTCGTTCCCCCAACTTGTCTGTGACATTGGTGGCGACGTTTCGAGATCGCCATCGGCAATCTCGTCAAGAAGTGATCCGAAGTCACGTGGCCGAGTCTCTACACTGACTTCTGATAATTCATTCAGATAACCAGATACTGCTTCTGCTACGTCAACGTCCAGCGCTGTGTCTCCTGTTAGGAGGTGATAAGTGAGCTCAACATCAGTGTAACCGCTCTCATCAATCAGCTCCTCGGCACGTTCAGGATCGTAAGGATATGGATCGATGTCAGGGTTATAACCGACAAATCCTTCAAGTCCGCACTGTTCCGTCTCAGTTCCAAATCCGCTCAAGATCTCTCCAATTATTTCTCCTACGTCAACAGCATAATTCATCGCTAGCCGGAATTCGTGACTATCGAATGGCTCCTTTGTCGTATTAAGCAGAGTGTGAACCTGTCGAACGGCTGGCTCCCCAGTAATACGGAGATTCTCTTGCTCTTCCAAACTTGGTGCATCCTCTGGAGGTATCTGGGCCGCCAGATCAACCTCCCCAGCACGAATCGAGCTAACTCTAGTACTTGGTTCTGGCGACCCAATGAAAACAGCTTCTTCGATATCTGCAGGTCCGCGCCAATAATCCTCAAACCGTTCGTACACTAGCTCGACATCTTCCTCATACTCGGAGAGCATGTAGGGCCCTGTCCCATTGATGTCCTGCGCAATTTCATCTTCGTCACGATTACTCACCCATTCTTCATTCATGATTATGTCCCCAGCATATGCGACCTGATCGAGAATGATGGCGCTGGGACCAGTCATGAATAAGTCAACTGCATTCTCGTCCTCAACCACCTCGGCGTTTTCGACTAATCCTAGTCTATCGCGTTGAGGACTTGCGATACCACCGAAATCAGGGTCAACAATGCGGTTAATACTGAATGCGACGTCTTCAGGAGTCATTTGGTCGCCACTATGGAAGAGCACGTCATCACGCAGGAACAACCGAAGTGTAGTGTCATCGACCCGCTCCCAGTCTTCCGCAAGGAATGGAACGAGCTCAGCGGTCTCTACGTCTCGATTGATCAGGGGTTCATATGCCTGTGACAGAGTCACAGTCGTGACAGCCGCCCTATGATTTTGGGTGTCAAGGGTTGTAGCAATCGCGTCCTGCATCACGGTGATGCTCTCAACAGCGGGTTCTTCGGTGGAGTCTTCATCATCACTACTTTGCGGTGATTCCTCGGTCTCATCATCACCGACACAGCCAGAGAGAGCGACTGTACCTCCGACCGTTCCGATAACACTCAAGAACTGTCTTCTATCGGTTTCTGTGGCCGCAGATGTCATGTCTTGGCTTGACATGGATATTCGTTTCTCTATTAGATGATAAAAGTTGTGAAACTGGAGACTATGTCTCGTATTGCGACTGTGTAGGCAACTGAATAAGGTAATTAGCCATCATATGTCTAGTATAACCATTATATACTGATCACGATGAATACTGCTTTGCATCCATGAAAAGCGAATCTGCTGGAGTGATCAAACCAAGAGTACAATACGCTGTCAAATCGATAGAAAGCGTCAATTTCGGTCTATATTTGATTATCTAACAACCCTTCTTGGGAATTTGCTAAAATATACATCAAGACTCACAGTACGTTGTAGAGGGCCGATAGGCCAATAAATTTCCTGCTCAGAAGAAATTCGTATCTTATATCGACGGCCACAAAAGAACGTCGTTTACCAATATTAGGATAATAATAAGCTACTATTGGGTCAGACCTAAACAGCGGCCCGCGTAGGAAATACGGGCAATCATCTCGTTGATGAATACAGATCGCCGAGTACGTCGCGAACATGTTCAGTAGGGACTCTGACGCGCCATTCTTGTTTACTATGACAGTCAACTGGTGGAAGGAAGTGACCAACTGGTGTTATCAGAATACAGCCGCAGTGTGAATACACTATGTATTCATAATACCTCATAATTCTATAACACCTATCCACCCGCAAAAGGATTATATGCGAGTTTGTCAATAGAAAGGTAGAGAGTATCTGTGACACAGACCGATCCAATCTTACGTGTTCGTGGCCTCACGACGAAATTCTTTACCAAAGAAGGTACTGTCAGGGCCGTTGACAACCTAGATCTCGAAATTAAACCTGGAGAGATACACGGTGTCGTAGGTGAAAGCGGCTCCGGAAAAAGTGTTACTGCCCTGTCCATAATGGACTTAGTTGAGACGCCGGGACGGATAACAGAAGGACAAATTTGGTATCGGGATGCTCAATTGGTAGAAGAACTGAACAGCTCCAACCCTGAGGCGGTTGATGATGACTATGTTGACCTTGTCCAACTATCGGACGACCAGCGCCGTCGTTTACGTGGTTCTTCGTTTAGTATGGTTTTTCAAGATCCGATGGTCAGTTTTAACCCAAGTATAACTGTAGGAGAACAGATTGGTGAGGCTGTCGAAGCTCAGCGCCGCGCAAACGCACGTCCTCGCTCAACACGTGCTCGGACTGAAGAGTATGGACTGGGGGCGTTTATCAAAGACACGTTACTTCCTTCAAGAGGATATGTTTCTGACGAGAGTTTAGATCGCGCGGTAGAGTTGTTGGAGAGAGTTGGGATCCCTGACCCAGAAGAACGAGCAAAAGAGTACCCACACCAGTTCTCCGGGGGCATGTTACAGCGCGCTATGATCGCGCAGGCTCTCGCTGGGGAGCCTGACCTACTCATCGCTGATGAGCCAACGACAGCTCTAGACGTGAGTATAGAAGCGCAAATCCTGAACCTACTTAAAGGTCTCCAAGAAGAGCAAAATCTAAGTATTATGATAATTACCCACGATTTGGGTGTGGTCGCACGTATGTGTGACCAAGTCGCAGTGATGTACGCTGGTGATGTCGTTGAGCGTGGTACTATCTCAGATGTGTTTCACCAGTGGGAGCATCCATACACAGGTGGGTTGTTAAAAAGTGTTCCAAAACTTGACGAAGCAAGTGGCCAGTTGTATGCAATTGAGGGGAACGTACCCGATCTTATTGAGTCAGAAATGGAAGATGAATGTCGATTTATCGATAGGTGTCCGAAGGCAATGGAAAAATGCGAACAACAACCTAAAGAATATAACGTTTCGGAGACCCACAGTGTTAAATGCTACCTAGCTGACAGTAACACCGCAGAAACCACCCAGATAGCCAGTCAGAAAGCGAATGACTGAACCACTCATCAGCGTTGAGAATCTAAAAAAGTACTATTACGAAAAGAACTCATTCATTCACACTGCGCTTAATATCGACCCTGTTACAATACAGGCCGTTGATGGCGTTGACTTTGATATTCATCGAGGTGAGACACTGAGTCTAGTTGGCGAGAGTGGATGCGGAAAATCATCAACAGGTGAGACTTTGCTTCGTCTAAGAGAACCGACAGACGGCTCAGTGATGTTTGATGGAACGGATATATATCAGGTAGATGAAAAAGAATTGCTGGATTTCCGTCGTAGAGCACAAATTGTTTTCCAAGATCCATCTTCCAGTTTGGACCCTCGAATGACTATAAATGAAATCATTCAGGAACCGATGATTATCCAAAACAAAGGATCAAAAGAAGATCGCCAGAACCGAGCCGAAGAGTTGATACAGGAGGTGGGACTCTCCGGTTCTTATCTTGACCGATACCCGCACGAATTCAGTGGAGGGCAACAGCAACGCATCGTAATAGCTCGGGCACTTGCACTAGAGCCTGATTTTATAGTACTTGATGAGCCCGTCAGTGCACTGGACGTGAGTGTACAGGCACAAATACTGAACCTTCTTAATAATTTGCAGGAAAAGTTCGGTCTGACATACCTCTGTATTGCTCATGATCTCAGTGTTGTTCGGAATATAAGTGACCGAGTCGCGGTGATGTATCTTGGCGAGATCGTGGAAATTGGCCCGGTAAAAAAAGTGTTCGAAGACCCAGAACACCCGTACACTCAGGCTCTTTTGGAAACTGTACCCAGACCGTCAGTGTCGGAACAAGAGCGTGATGTCGAAGGTCTACCAGGTTCGGTACCCTCTCCTAGAAACCCTCCGGACGGTTGCCGTTTTCATACTCGGTGTAAGTATGCACGAGAGGTGTGTGAAGAACGTTCACCAAAACTTAGACAACATGAGACAGGTCAAGCAGCGGCGCGGTGCTTCCGACCTGATGAGAACCATGAATATTGGGACAGTGATAGTATAAATCAAAATCTACTGTAGTGCGTCTTCAGCCCTGAAGGGTGTCAACCTTAGCGTGAAGGAAGCGGCCGAGCAAGGGTTAGTTGGGTGTTAGGCAATGCTCAACCGCATGGTTGAGAAGGCTCGCCAGCAGCAAGTATTTTCGCGTGAGGACACGCCGACGAGCGGCGTGTCCTCGCGGCGTTTTTGTACTATGCTGGCCTTTCATATCGGCGAATAGAACCGTTCGTTGATCGCTCGTATCAGGCGATCAGGCATTGGTTTCATCGGTTGAAGCACCTCTTCGAGCCGGACTGCCGTGATCGACAAGAGGTCGCCGTCGATGAGACGAAAATCGATATCGACGGCACCGAGCACTATGTCTGGGCGGCAGTCGATTGTGAGACGCTTGAAGTGCTTTCAGTTGAGGTCTCTCCCGGATCCGTGACGGTCCGGAACTCATTGGGCTCGGCTTCGTTGCGTTCGGCTCAAGACTGCTTATGTTGTGGATAGCTCTTGCCGTCCCAGCCATTGTCGTTGGATTGCTCGGGTTCGGTATTGGAATCGGGTTGCCTTGTTGAACGCAAGACAGCGCCGGGGTAGGGTCAGTAACTCACTGTTTCACGGCGTTAAAGCACGGTTCTTACACTCAGAAGATGTAGTAGCTGCCGCTGACGGTGTTGCTCGAAGGGTCAAAATTATGCCATCTTACTCCCTTGAGCAGATGACGACGGCGATGCCTCTCCCAGATACGTCCGGAGAAAGGGAGCAGGCGGCGAGGCCTAACTCGCCGCCTGCGTGAGGTTATGTACGATGCACTTCCGCGTGAGCTCCCGGAACTGCCCGTGC
>LFFM01003206.1_pt1 | contig 10412 bp, 13 predicted proteins | sample 643131 | NCBI WGS metagenome assembly LFFM01 (sample SAMN03777445, study PRJNA286221) | soda lake metagenome | biome: soda lake; feature: Kulunda steppe; material: water; isolation source: sample Tc-Br brine of Tanatar trona crystallizer | place: Russia: Kulunda steppe | collected 2011-07 | reverse complement strand
GTCTGGTGGGCCATCGCCACCTTCGGATGGCCCCTCCGCGTCGTTGATCCCGGCGTCCGCGTTGTTGCTCTCGCTTCCGGCGTCCGCGTCGCTCTCACCGGAGTCTCGGACCTCGTTTGCCCGGCTTCGGCCCTCGTCGCTGTCGCGGCTCATACCGAGCGGTAGGCGTGGTTATGATAAATGGCTGGCGGACGCGTCGGCGGGTTATCGCCGTCGACCGGGCGTGACGACATCCCCGTCGTACACAATTCCACGCTCCCCGTCGATGGTGAGCGTGGTCCCGTCAGCGACATCGTCCGGGAGGTTCGCACCCGACACCATCGGGACGCCCAGTTCGCGGGCGACGACCGCGGGATACCCGGTCATGCCGGGGCGGGCATCGATGATCCCGCCGATGCGGTCCACGTTCCCGTCGAACTCGTCGTCGAACCCCTCACCGAGCGCGATAACCGCTCCGTCCGGAACGTCGGAGAGGTCGCCGTCGGCAAGCCGGTAGACCGGCCCGGCAACCCGACCGGCGACGGTGGCTTTTCCGGTGACGACCGTCTCGGCCGCGATGTGTACCTTTAGCGTGTTCGTGGTGTTCGTTCCCTCAAGCTCGGTCAGCATGCCCGAGAGGACCACGAGTGTGTCACCGGAGGCGGCTGCGCCGGTGTCGATGGCGGCCTCGACCGCGTTGTCGAGGACCGCTTCCATGTCGGCCGCGTACTCGGTTGTTACCGGCTGGACTCCCCACGAGAGCGCGAGCTGTCGACGGATGCGGTCGTCTGGGGTGGTCGCGACGACCGGAACCCCGGGACGGAACATCGCGGTCTTTCGCGCGGTAAAGCCGGACTCCGAGACCGCGACGACTGTCGACGCGCCAATGTCGCGGGCGAGGTATCGCGCGGAGCGCGCAAGCGCCTCTGTCCGAGACCCCTCGGCGGCAGTCGGCACCCGCTGTTCACGGGTTTCGGCGTACTCCTCGCTGGTTTCGACCTCGCGGACGATTCGGTCCATCGTCTCGACGACCCGCACCGGGTGGTCGCCGATCGCGGTCTCACCCGACAGCATCACCGCGTCAGTCCCGTCAAGGACCGCGTTGGCGACATCGGAGGCCTCAGCACGGGTTGGCCGGCGCGAGTGGACCATCGAGTCGAGCATCTCCGTCGCCGTGATCACGGGGACGCCGGCGTTGACGCAGGCTCGGATGATCCGTTTCTGTATCATCGGCACGTCTTCGAGCGGGCACTCGACGCCGAGGTCGCCACGCGCGACCATCACGCCGTCCGCGGCGTCGACGATCCCGTCCAGATTGTCGACGGCTCCCACACGCTCTATTTTCGCGATCACGGGAATGTCGTCGCCGCCGTACTCCTCGAGTAGGTCGGCGATTCGGTAGACATCGTCGCCGTCGCGGACGAAGGAGGCGGCGACGAAGTCGGCGTCGGCGCGGGCCGCCAGTCGGAGTTCGTCCTCGTCTCTGGGCGTGACGAGATCGACATCGATGTCGACGCCAGGCAAGTTAACCCCCTTCCGGGAGCCGAGTTTTCCACCGGAGACGACGGTGGCAACGACCGAGTCGCCGTCGATTCGCTCGACTCGACACTCGATCCGGCCGTCAGCGAGGAGAACGAGGTCGCCGGGGCTCGCCGCCGCGATGGAGTGTGTCAGTCCGACGCGGTCGGGCGTTGCCTCGTCGCCCGGAAGAAACGTCACCTCGGATCCGGTCACGAGTGAGATCGGGTCGTCGATCTCGGCAGTTCGGACCTCGGGACCTTTCAGATCGACCATCACAGCGAGAGGATCCTCGATCGCGTCGTCGACATCACGGACGCGCTCGATGACCTCTTCGCGGTGTGCCGTCGTGCCGTGGCTGGCATTGAGTCTGGCGACCGACATGCCGGCGGTCGCGAGATCGTGGATCGAGTCCCGGTCGTCGGACGCCGGACCGAGAGTACAGACGATCTTTGCGTTGCGCATACCTCCGATTCGACGGAGCCCCGGAAAAAGCCATACGGTCGAGTTGAACACGATCGAAAACGATGAATTGGAGATACGTGCGGCATACGGGCCGAATTGCGGTCAAATCCGGGGACGAGTACGCTCGTCGAAACGTGACGTGTCACTCCCGGCCAACAAATGTCAATTAAAACGAAATACCTAAACCCGTACTGCTGTACCAAGCACACAATGGATAGTGATGACGCGAGCCGATCCGAGGACGCGCTCGCGTTCGCTGCTCTCAATAGCGAGGTCAGACTCGCTATCCTCGATTCTCTGTACGAACGGACCGTTGAACCGGGGCCGCTCGCGGGCAGCGCGGCGTACTCGACTATCAAGTCCGATGTCGGTGTTGCGGACAGCGGTCGGTTCAGCTACCACCTCAACCGGCTGGTCGACCGGTTCGTCACCAGTACTGACGACGGCTACCGACTCACCGAGCCCGGACGCGAGGTGGTTCGGCTCCGGAGGCGGGGGTCGCTCACGGAGGACGTGAGCGTCGAGCCCGAACGGGTAGATGCCGAATGCTATCGCTGCGGAGCGGGCGTCGAGGCGTTCTACAAGCGTGGATACCTGATCACTCGCTGTCCGGACTGTGAGGGGCTGATCGACCACGAGTTGGTTCCGCCGGGGACGCTCACCGCGCTCGCGTATCCGCCTTCTGGCGTCGAGGAGGTCGAGATCGGAACGGCGTTCAATCGGGTTCACCTGCTGGTCGATCAAGAAATACGGACGATGGCGGCCGGCGTTTGTCCGGAGTGTGGCCGAAACGTGACGATGCGGTTCGAGTCCAAACCTGCGGTCGATTCGGCGGACGACGAGACGCGCAGCTCCGACTGGTTCACACACGATGGGCTGGTTCAACTCTCGTGTGACCACTGCGGGCAGCGTCGTGTGACTCATCCGCTTCACGCGGTCGCAGACCGAGACCCGGTCGCCAGCTACGTTACAGAACACGGCCTCGTCCCTGGTTGGGACCGGTTCGCAGAGCTGATGTCGTGGAAGACAACGGTGTGCCCCGACCGGCTCGTCTTCGAGTCGCCCGACGGCGACAGCTGGACCATCGACGACGAGTTCGGTGTCGACCGCGAGTGAGTGGTGAGAGGCCGACCTCGGGGACGGACACCGATCTCGAACGACGGATCCTGACTTCGGACGACAGACACAGACATCAGACGACGGACACGGACATCGATCACGACCGATCGGCGACGACGTTTAGCCCGACGAGGCCACACGGACGGGTATGAGTGGACGCGATGCGGCGGCGTTTTACACCCGATACGCCGGACTCTACGACCGGATCGCGACCGATGCCCCGTTCGTCGCCGACGTTCGCGCGCGTGTCGTCGATACCCTCGACCCCGACCGCGGCGATGTCGTCGTCGAGATGGGGTGTGGGACCGGCGCGAATCTCCCGTACCTCCGTGAACGCGTCGGTCGAGGCGGGACCGTGATCGGCCTCGACGTCTCAGCGGGCGCAATCGAGCGGGCCCGGACGCGAATCGATCGCCACGGCTGGCGAAACGTCCACGTCGCTCGCGCGGACGCGACTCGGCCGCCGCTTCGTGTTCCGGCTGACGGGAGCGCGGTCGACGTGAGCGATATCGATTGTGTCCTCGCGACGTTTCTCACTGGGATGCTCACGGATCCTGCCGGAGCAGTGGACGATTGGCTGCGGCTCGTGGCGAGCGGCGAGGAGTCGAGTCGGACCGGCAAGCAAGCGGGGCGGCTCTGCGTCGCGGGGTTCGCACGGAGTTCCCACCCGGTCGGGCGGCTCCTGAACCCCGGATTCGCCGCGGGCGTGCGGCTCGCTGCGCCCCCCGGTTCGGGCGGTGGTCGCGGCCGACTCTGGAGGCAACCACGACAACCAGGAAGCGAGTCGGCGGTCGAGCGCCTCGACCGACGGGCACTCGAAGCACACGGCCGGGTACACGAACGGTGTCCAGACGCGCACACGACTCGGTTGCTCGCCGGGTTTGTGCGGATCACCGCGGGATCTATCGAGAGTCGCTGACAAGATGGGGGTCGTATCCGGTGGTTCCCCCGCGTCAGAGCGACACGACGACCGCAACCGACGCTCCGAGAACCCCCGCGGACAGGAGGAGTCGGTTCGCTTGTGGGTTCCTTGCGCGCGTCAGATCGAGCGAGAACCACGCCTCGGAGACGGGGCGGAACGGCCGGATCCCCATCGGCGTCAGCACGTCGCCGACGAGGTGCGAGCAGAGCGACACGGTCACCACGCCCCCGACGAACGCCGGGGTCCAGGCGGACGGGGATGCGACCGCGACAGCGACGAGAAGCGCTGCGACTCCTGCGAGAACGCCCGTTCCGATCGCGAACGCGAGGGTGTGTGTCGGTCCGCGGTGCGGTATGGGAAGCGACTCGTCAATGTCTGGGACCGTCGAGAACGCGGCCGCGAGAATGCCCCCTGTGAGGGCTAGTCCGAGTCGGTCGGCACCGAGCGCGAGCGCCGCGAACGGGGCGTACGCCAGCAGCCCGAGCCCGACGTGTCCTCGCCAGTACATGGTCGGAGTGAGCGGATAGCAGACAAAAATCCAGCGCCGGAGCCGGCCGGTCGTCAGCGGGGTCAGGAGCCGGACTCGGTGGTCGACCGGAGTCGGGCTTAATCGTCGGTCCGAGTCAGACTCGGTTGCCGGCGGGAGTCAGGCTTAGTCGTCGGCCGGAGCCGGGGCACCGCCGGTCGACAGCTGGACATCGCCGGCGTCGACACCCAGTTCGTCGAGCGCCGTCTGGGCGGCTCGTTTGCCGGAGACGAGCATTGCGCCGAACGTCGGCCCCATTCGTGGGAGCCCGTTGGCGGTCGCAACGGCCATGCCGGAGGCGATCAGGCCGTCGTGAACGACGCCCGTGTGCTCGACGACGGCGTCCTCGCTCTCGCCGACCCACATCGAGTCGTGGCCGGGCGAGTCGTGGCCGGGCGCGCCGTACTCGTTCTCGCCGGTCTGGTCCATCCCCGTGTTGTGCTCCTTCGCGTGCTCGATGCCGGGCGCGGAGAGGACGCCGCGCTCGTCGAGTTTGTTGATCGCGACCGCGTCGTGGCCGGTCGCGTCGATCACCAACTCGGACTCGACCGCGATCGGATCGACACAAGTGATCTCGCGCGGGAGCGCGTGAACCGGCGTCCAATTCATCACGATCCCGCCGACGCGGTGGTCCTCGCGGACGACCAGATCGGTGAATTCGGTCATGTTCTGGACGCGCGCGCCGGCGTCACAAGCGGCCTTGATAAGTCCCGAACAGGCTTCGGGGCCAGCGGCGGTGTACAGCCCGTCTACGTCCTCGACCGGGTCGTACTCCACGTCGAGGTCGTCGAGGATCTCTTGGGCCGGGTCACGCACCGTCACGGTGTTCATTAAGAATCCGCCGAGCCAGAAGCCGCCGCCGAGGTAGTTGTTCTTTTCGACTATCATCACCTTCACGCCGCGCTCGGCGAGTTCCTTGGCCGCCATCAGGCCGGACGGGCCGCCGCCGAGGATGATCACCTCCGACTCGGTGAAATCGAGGAACCCGTCGGTCCACTCGTTGCCGATCGCTCTCGTTACATCCGTCTCGCTCACGTCGCTGAAGCCGTCAAATCCGTCCATACAACTCAGTAGTATTATTCGGTAGTCAAAGGCGTTGCGGTCGATTCGTGACGTGGTTGTGAGGCAGGTGATCGGCTGTGAAACCGTTTACACCCACGCGTCTGGCCGAAAAGGCAACATGCGGCTCGTTGCTCCTGCTAGTGCCTCCGACTCGCAGCCTTTTTACCCACGCTGGCGGTAGTGGAGTCCACTATGGCTGAGGACAAGGCACGAAGCACCGGTAGCGCGGGCCGATTCGGCGCACGCTATGGCCGGGTCGCACGGAAGCGGGTCAAGGACATCGAAGAGGAGATGCAAAACGCAACCGTCGACGGCGACGACGTCAAGCGCGTCGGAACCGGCATCTGGGTGAACGAGGAGACCGGTGAGAAGTTCACGGGCGGGGCGTATCGGCCCGAGACCCCCGGTGGACGCACCGTCCGTCGCTCCATCCGCGCCGCACTCTCCGACGAGGAATAATGAGCTACAAGTGCTCCCGCTGTAAGCGTGATGTCACCCTCGACGAGTACGGCGGCGTGCGCTGTCCCTACTGTGGCCACCGCGTCCTCCTGAAGGAGCGCGGCGGCGGAATCAAGGAAGTCAACGTCGAGTAATCGGTTAGCGGACCCCCACTTACGCCCGTGACCGACCGCGACGCACCCGGCGACGCCGACCGGTCGGCGTCGACAGACGACCGCGACCACGAGACCGTATTCTCTGTCACCTATCCCGAGAAGCGGCGCGCCCGTCTGGTCGCCGAAGCGCTCGCTCCTGAGGTGGGCGAACTTGACGAGTCGCGCTCGGCAGCGACCGTCTCCCACGCGGACGACACTGTCCGCGTTCGGATCGTTGCTGACGACCTCGCCGCGCTCCGAGCAGGGATCACCAGTTGGTCGCGGCTGATCGCGGTCGCCGAACGACTAACGACCGATCTGTACGACGCCGCCCAATCGACGCCTGACTGACGCCGCCAATCGACGCATTGCCGACGCTGAGCCGGACGTTCCGTCGCTGTCGGGGCATCGCGGCCGATATCGCCCCGGATCCGGGCTCGGCGGAGAAATCGGGGGTTTTTCCCTCCGGGCCGCGTCGGTTCGTCTATGCAAGGGAACATGCCGCCCGAGGCACAGGAGAAGATAGAGGAACTTCAGGAGCTTCAGGAGACCGCACAGCAGGTCGCCGAGCAGAAGGAGCAGGCAATGACCGCGCTCAACGAGTCGAAGACGGCTCTTGAGGCACTCGAAGGCATCGACGAGGATGCTGGCATGTACCGTGAGATCGGCGAGATTCTCGTCGAGACCGACTACGAGTCCGCATACGACGACCTCGAAAACAAGGTCGACTCCCTCGAAGTCCGCACCGAGCAGCTCGAAAAGCAGGAGGAGCGCGTTCAAGAGCAGTTCGACGAGCTTCAAAGCGAGCTTCAGCAGATGCTCCAGGGCGGCGCGGGCGGCGGCCCGATGGGTCCCGGTGGCCCGGGCGCAGGCGGCGCGTAACGAACGATGGGCACCGAGTCCGACGACCCCGACCCGAGCGACGAGGAAGTCGTTCGAGCAGCCGCGGACGCCGCGGAGGGGGTCGTTTTCAAACACTACGACCAGTCGTCGGTCACCGACCTCGATGTCACGGTCACCTTCGAGGACGGTGTCCTCGACGTGGACGTTTATTTGAACGCCCCGGACGACCCCGATCCGGAGACCGTCGCCGAGGCAGCCACCGAGGCCGCGGGCGACGCGGTCGACGACCTGTTCGGAGAGTAAGCGACCCGATCCGGTCGATCGGTTTTCGGGGACGCGTTCTCACACGTCGAGCGACGGCGATGGCCCGAACAACGTGACGCCCCAGAAGCGAGCCAGTCGACCGGAAAAAGAAAGAGGGGAGTGAGGAACCGATAACGAACGCGGCTTAGTTCGATTCGCAGACGGCGACGAAGTTCTCGAACACTTCCTCGCCGCGCTCGGTGTGGGCAACCTCCGGGTGCCACTGGACGCCGTACAATCCGGCGTCGACGTTCGACATCGCCTCGATGCCACAGACGTCTGAGGTGGCGGTGTGGGTGAATCCCGCTGGGAGCTCTTTCACCTCGTCGGCGTGGGACGCCCACACCCGGGTTTCGGGTGCGAGCGACCCGACGAGCGGATCCTCGTCGTCGACGATCTCCACGTCGACGTCGGCGTAGCCGCCGTACTCCCCGCCGCCGACGCGCCCGCCGCACTCGTCCGCGATCACCTGCATTCCGAGACAGATACCGAACACCGGGACATCGAGGTCGAGGTACTCGCGTGCGCGACCGATCCGCTCCATATCGGGGCCGCCCGAGAGGACGACCCCGTCCGCCTCGACATCGGCAGGCGGAGTCTCGGCGTCGATGATCTCGGTGTCGACGCCCATATCTCGGAGTGCGCGCCGTTCGAGGTGCGTGAATTGGCCGTGAAGGTCTAAAACGACGATCCGTGTCATGGACGGGATTCGCGTGTCCGGCACAAAAACGGCTCGGAATGACGGCAGGTTCGTGACTGTTCTCTCAACGTAACACGAAGAGTGATCCACACCTCTGGATCACATTACTCGTCGAGCGGGTTCGTCTTGGTAAACTCTCGGAGCAGCACGGTCGCGTACGAGCCGCTGGGGAGCGCGAACGCGAACGTTGGGTCGCCGTCAGCCACCGTTACCTCGAGGTCGGTTCGGAGGAGGATCGCTCGCCGCGTTCCGGACGAGTCAAACTCTCCCGGTAGGTCGAAGTCGTTCGGCTCGATTCCCGCCTCGCCGAGGACAGCCCGCTCGATTTCGCCCGGCTCACCGTCGGCAAGGGTCGTCTCAGTCCCGACCAGCGGCGCGGTGACGAACGCCCGACCACGCGCGCAGTGGCGCTCCATGATCGATACCTGCCCGTCGGACACCCGCTGCGTCCGGTCGACATCGGGCGCGTACAGCGGTTCGGGCGCGTCGCCGTCGGCGAAACACGCCACGTCGCCGGCGACTGGCCGGTCGAACGGGAGCCCTCGGCGCAGGCGCTCGCTCAAGATACGGTTGAAAAAAACCGATTGTGCTGCGTTGACAAATAGCCGCTGGAGGTTCGAGGGGACCGCCTCCAGCGCGGCACGCCACGCCTCGTCGTCCGGCGGAGTAGACGGCTCCACGTCCGCCTCCGCCAGCCGAGAGAGCATCGAGCGCTCGAATCGGAGCTTCCGCGGCACCACGTCGAGGCAGGCTCCCCAGTCCCCGTCACCGGTTCCATCGGCGACGACATCGTCCGTCTCGTCGTCCGCGACGACCCCGAACGCGGCATCGACGCGGTCCCGGCCTGCGCGGGTGTCGTCAGGCTCCGCGGGCGACGGGTTGCCCGCGTACAACCGGACGGCTTCCCGGAAGTCGCCGCGAACGACCGCGAGTCCGACGCGGTGGGTGACGGGTCGGACGCTGCCGAACCGCTGTTGTCCGAAGTAGTTCGGGACCCCGACGGTCACGGGATCGATTGACCCGGCGTCGTCGCCCGCGTGAACGCCCTCCGGGTCCGCACCCGCGAATGCGGCGAGGTTGGCAGCCACGTCGCGAACACGGCCCTCCGCGTCCGCAACCGTGTCGGCGACGCGGATCTCGAAAGCGTTGCCGGCGAGGTCGCCGAAGGAGAGCCCGCGACCTGCGCGCCCGAGGGGGTCAAGCTCTGCGTCGCGGATCTCCGGGAGGTCGTCGGGGTCGACGTTTCGGAGCGTGAACAGCTGGGTCGTCACCGCTCGTTTGTCCTTTGTGCCGGCCCACGAGACGCGCTCGCGGCTCATTTCGAGTGCGTCGGAGAGCCGTTTCGCGAAGTCGTTCGTGTCCCAGTTCCGGAGCGTCGCCCGAACGACCAGCTCGGGGTACGCGCCGTGTTCCGCCCCGAGCGGCTCCGGCTCGAACGCCTCCAACTCCGTGACCCGGAAGTCATCGGGGCGCTCGCGGAGATACCCGCCGATCCCGTCCCCGTCGCTGACGTAGTAGTCCATCCCGACCGCGCGCTCGATCGGGTGAGAGGGACGGAGCGGGACAGCGGTATCACCCGTCAGGTCGTCGTCGTCGACCATTCAGTAGAGGGGAAGATCCCCGGTGACGCGGTCGATCGTCTTCTCGCGGGCTGGACCGACCGCGAGCGCGGTGACGGTGCCCGGTTCCAACTCGGTGTGGCCGGCGTCGCGAATGACGGCGTACGGGATCCCCTCCGTCTCGGCCTTGTCGGCGAGTTCGAAGAGCTGGCTCTCGGAGTCCGCGCCGAGTACGACCTTCTTTTGCCCCGATCCCTTCCACTTTTTGCGCGCTCGGCGGCCCGTGTCCTCGTACGCCGACAGCGACGCGTGTGCGACTTGGGCCGCCAGTTTCCCCTCGCCCATGCCGAGGTCGCGGCGGGCGACGATTGCCTGCTTCATACCGAGTCAATCGCCGCCGCGGGTATATCTCTGTTCTCTCCACCTGACTTCGTCGAAACCCAAGAGAGGATACTTTCGCGCACCGACTGCTCAACACGAACACAGGATGGCGATAGCGGGAGTAAGTTGCTCATATCGATGGCGACGAGATCGTATTTAAAAAGCCCTGTTGAAATCCTCAATGAGTGATAGGTTTCGGGCGTCGTGCGAGATACAGAGGGTATATTTCCCAAACCCGTAATAAACAGTTCTCGGTAATCTCATTGAAATTCGTAATTACGCCCAGTCGTGGCCGTCGAGGCCTTCGTAGTGTTTCAGACGACTGTCGATCTCCCATGCCTCCCAGCCACATTCGTGATAAAGGACGTCGGCGAGTTTGTCGAAGTTGCTCTTGTTGAGTTCGATTCCGCGCTTTCCGCGGTAGGTGATGTAGGGTTCGCTC
>LFFM01003203.1_pt1 | contig 10414 bp, 8 predicted proteins | sample 643131 | NCBI WGS metagenome assembly LFFM01 (sample SAMN03777445, study PRJNA286221) | soda lake metagenome | biome: soda lake; feature: Kulunda steppe; material: water; isolation source: sample Tc-Br brine of Tanatar trona crystallizer | place: Russia: Kulunda steppe | collected 2011-07 | reverse complement strand
CGCTCATTGTGACCGTCCAGGGACACGCGGACCGATTCGAGGAGCTTGAAGCCGAGAATGAGGATCTCAAGAGTACTGTGACGACGATTCAAACACGCCTCGACGAGTCGACCGCTCACGTCGAGACACTCGAGTCAGAGCTTGCCGACCTCAGAGCCGAGCTCCAACAGGAGCGTGAAACCCGCGCGAAAGAGGACGCTGAAGATAGGAAACGGATCCACGAGGTCGAAACCCAAGTGGAAGAAGCGAGCGACGACAGCACGATAAACTCGAGTACAGACCCCGACACAGAGTCGGATACTGAAGCCACAACCCCGGGGGTACGGCCCCCAGAAGTACCCCTCGAAGAGGTGATTCGGGTCCCAGAACACCTCGTCGAGGAGCATCTCACTGCCAACCAACGTCGCGCTCGCTTTGTCGCGAAAGACGTCGCAGCATACACCCGATCGGTGCCGGCTGGCCGTGCGATCCGCTCGTCACAACTCCGCCAGGTGTTGAGCGCCGGTGAAGACGGACAGATCTACACGGAAACCGTCAGTCGGGTGATCCGGTTCCTCGATGATCTCGGTGGCGACGCCGTAACGGTCAAGGAATCGAGACGCGGCGAGCGTGTCGTTGTGTTCACGGAGGCGTTCGTTGAGCGCGTCCAGACGTACCAGCACGCGGCGGAAACGAATCACACCGTTGTGACCGACCACGGGGTGAGGGGATAACCTGAAGCGTTACTCACGCACGCCACCCGGCGTCACTGGGCACACACACACCGACACCAACCGGCCGATCGCCTGCTGTCTGAGTAACAACCACGGAGAAACCCGCTTTTCGCACAGAGTAAATAGAGTGAAGAGAACAGATCTGACGCGGGTCGCTGTCTCAACTCGGTAACAACGGTGTTACTCGCCAGTCGAGTTTGCGTCCTCGTCGTCTGCGCGGAGCGTTTCACTCACAGCCTCCATGTCCGTGAGCAGTCGGTCGACGTGGTCATCAGAGAGACCATGCGCAGCGAGCACGTGTCGGATGACGGTCTTGTGCACCGTGTGTTCTTCAATTTCTGCTTCTAACTCGGCGATTCGTTCAGCAAGTGACGGGCCCACAGCAGCGCGCTCTTGAGTACTCATCGCCGTAGTGAGAGTCTCTCTCGCGTCCGCAAGATCCGCAAGCTGTTCTGGGTCGGCATCGGCCTCTTCCAGGGCGTCCAGAAGTTGGTCAATGAACTCACTCAACGACTCAGTTACCGCGTCGGCTTGTGGATCCTCCGACGTGTCTGTAGCAAGGTGATCCGACATCTCGTCTGTACATAGTCTTAAGTCGCGAATAGATCGTAGCCTCGTCTACTGGCGACAGCAGTTTACCCCAGCAAGACATCGACTGGGCAGTTACGGCTCCTCGTCGTCGATCGTCGAAGCAGTGTCGTCAACGAACGGATCACACCTAATAGAGTGAACCCATCGCTTGAAGCCACTTTTTAGGCGCGATGACAACGCCACGTAGCCTACCCGTAGAGAGTCCCGCCCCCTACGGGTAGTCCTACGTCTGCTCTACGTTCACCCTACCTCGATCCTACCTAATCCGACCCCCACGCACAAGGGAGTCCAAGGGGGCAGTGCTACCCCGGCCACCCCATCAACGCGTCCCGTCACCACCGCGACGATCCCACACGTACCACCCCCGGCGGAAACGGTTCCCACAAACTGAGACTGCCCTACGCCGACCGGCGTGTCGAGACCACGCGCTCGGCACGCCGACCGGCGTTGTCTTGGCGTGGGGCTCGGCGTCCCCTCGGCGTTCCCTCGGCGTGGACGAGAGGGCAGCCCAAGGGAGCAGTGCTACCCCGGGCCACCCCAAAGACACCGGTCGTGACACCCGGAAACAGCACCCGCTGTGAGACCATTCCCAGCAACTAGGACCCCCCAACCAAGACCCACCCAAGGCCTTGGTGGGGCTCTTGGCCACCTACTTGGTTGTCACTTGGTGGGTCCCTTGGCCGGCACTTGGTCGTCACTTGGGTGTCGATAGGGGGGTCTAAGGGAGCAGTGCTACCCTAGGGAGCCCCGGGCACGCACCATCGACATCGAAGCCTCAGCGTCACGCCGGAACAATCATGTCAGTTGACGACACGGATACATATATGGGTGTTCGTGAGCTGTTCGTGTCGCGGCTCGGCGGTGGCACACAACAAGATCAGGATCTGACGATCCACATTGAGTGTCGTACCTGTGGATCGAATCTGACAGTCGATAGCAAGTCGTGTCCCGCCTGCGGTGGCAAGCCGGTCAGATACGAGTTCGACGCGTGATTACCCCTCGACGCCAGTAATCTCAAACGGGGCCCACCCGCAGCGCTCTCGACGGAGGTGATCGTCCAGCCGTGTGCGCGCACGCCTTGTTTCACAACCCGTGTACAAATCACGGGCGAACGCTCGAAACAGCCCGCTGTACGATCGAATCACCGACTCTTATACACGGGAGTTCTGTACAATGCGCGTATGGTTCGAGTCGACGACTCCGGAACGGTCGTCAAGTGTTGGCTATCGCGGGCTGAACTCGATCGCCTCGAGCGTGTCGCTGGGGCTGCCGACTGGGAACGCGAAATCGCGATCCAGCTGATGGGCCGGTGTGGCTTGCGAGCAGATGAGGTGTCGTATCCGAACACTGCTGACCTCCGGTGGTCACAGGAGGGGGAAATCTGGTTCGTCGAAGTCCGGGGCAAGAACACGAAAGGCGGTGACCAGACTGTCCGGGACGCCTGGGTGCCAGAGGCGGTCGCCGATGATATTCACAAGTACACCCGCGAGCGCGAGTTCAGCGAGACCGATCCGTGGGTTGACGTCTCGACGGCGTCGGTCCGCCGGTGGGTCAAGGAGGCAGCAACTGAGATCGTAGCCGAGAGTGACAACGAGCGATGGGAACACGTCTCTTCGCATGACTTGCGGCGCAGTTGGGCGACGTATCATCTCGTCGAACGACAGGTCGATGTCCGAACGATGATGGCGATCGGCGGGTGGAGTGATTACTCGGCGATCGAGCCGTATCTCGCAGCCCCCACAGAGGGTCGGATTGGCGATGCAATGCGCGTCGAGTGACGTATTCGTGGCCTTCGATTGAGAAGCTAAACTCCCACAGAAAACATTTACCAGACGACAGCAAGCCACGAGTGCTGTTCGGCACAGTGGTCACAAAACGGGATGGGCTGGCTGTACGGCCAGCCGCTCTACCCAAATTCCCGGATATTACCGTCTCCGGGACAGACGGGACGCGTAACACGTGCGTCTTCACGCAAGACGCACCCCGGGTATTTCACCAGCCCCCGAGGCGGGCGCTACGTTATGGTATCGAATAGCACGGTATAAATCATACTCTCTGGGGGTGACACCCAACAAACGGTTCGGTGTGTCACCGAACCGGTACTCACGCTTCGTCCTGACGAAGCAGATGTACGTCTGCAGGGCTGCTCAAAACGGTGTCGATCGCTGTGTCCATTTCTCATTTATTTTACCAGAAACGTGCCGTCCAGGGGGGACACACACACACCACCCTGCAAGTGTTCTGGGGGTGTTGAGGGTACCCCCCGGGGGGAGGGGGGTTAGCGATCCGCGTTCACTTCCACTCTGCTTCAGTATATAAAAGAACCACTTATGCGGATATTGTTTGCGGCGAGCTGTCCAAAACCACTGTACGACAGCGCCTGTCTACTACTTGAGAACCGGCAACAACAACAACAACAATAATATTTTTAATATTATTATATAGTAGATGAGCTCCAGTCGACATCGAGGTCCAGAAATCGTGGGATGGCGAGTGGATTCGACCGGTATCGACCGTCTCAACGACGCTCATGCCGACCCCCCACCCCCCCTTCTGCTGGAGCCGAGAACACTTGCACGGTGGTGTGTGTGTGTGGGGGGAGTCGATCCACCGTAAGAACACATGAAACACTTGCACGGTGGTCCGGTGATTTTATGTTGAGTGGCGAACACGCACAGACGAGATGGTCCAGACGGACGAGAATCCGTTCGACGGGTCAGACGAGATCTTCACAGCGAAACAACCGCTGAAGAAGGATAGTTTCGACCCCGAAACGATCTTCCACCGCGACGAGGAGATCGACCGCTACGTGAACGCGCTTCAAGATGTCGTCGTCGGCCACGATCCAAACAACGTCTTCGTCTACGGTCCCACTGGAGTTGGGAAGACGGCCGTCACGAAATGGGTTCGTGACCAGTTGATCGAGAAGGCTGCTGAGGAGGATGTCGCACTCGAGATCCTCGGGCCCGTCAACTGTCGGAACTATCGATCCTCATACCGGCTCGTGAGTCGGCTCGTCAACGAGTTCCGGAGTCCAGACGACCATCTACCAACGAGCGGCTACAGTACCGACACCGTCTTTCAGTTCTTGTATGAAGAAATCGAAGCTGTTGGGGGGAACGTGGTAATCATCCTCGATGAGATCGACAACATCCCGACTGAGGCTCGCAACGACTTCTTGTATGACCTGCCTCGGGCTGAGGCGAGCGAGAACGCAGCCATCGATGATGCGTGTATCGGTCTGATCGGGATCTCAAACGACCTCAAGTTCGTTGACTCGCTTGAACCAAAGGTTAAGAGCACGCTTGGTGAACGGGAAATCAAGTTTGGTCCATATGACGCCGACGAGCTCCGTGATATCCTTGGGTACTATGCGGATGTCGCGTTTCACGACGGGGTGTTGACTGACGAGGTGATCCCGCTTGCGGCAGCGTTCACTGCCCAAGAGCGTGGCGACGTCCGGCAGGGGCTCAAGATCCTCGAAAAAGCCGGTGAGTACGCACGGATGGCGGGGATGGACACGGTCACTGAATCGCATACGCGGGAGGCGACCGAGACGATCGAAACCGACGAGATCCTCGACTCGTTCGAAAACGATCTGACCCGCCAACAGGCGCTCACCTACATCGCGACCGCGCTTGCGATCATTGAACCGGATCACGACCCCCGTACGAAACGGATCTACACACTGTACTCATCGATCGCCGAGGCAGCCGGGAGTTCCCCGCGCTCGGAACGGAAACTCTATGAGTATCTCGATCAGCTCTCGATGCAGGGGTTCGTGCGTTCTGAAGACCACAATCAGGGTCGCCGCGGTGGCCGCCGGTTCGTGTATGAGGTTACCGATGACCCAGCGGACATCGTGAACGCAGTCGCAAAATCCGACTACCGCGAGGCGTTACCGAACAACGTCTGGACGATTCTTGAACACTACAAAGAGGACGAATCGACGTCGTTTGAACCACCGGATCCCGAAGACAAAGCCCAACAACAGATCTGGCAGTTCACCTGACTAACGCCAAGAACACTTGCAGGGTGGTGTGTTTCGTCCGCGGGCATGGCGGATCAGATCTCGAACTGATCGTGGGTTCTATGCTCCGCCACTACGATGTGTGGAGCTGCATTCAGGCGTTTTCTGTATTGGTTGGACTCGCCTGCGCGTCACTTGCTAGTGTGTCTTGGATCGTCTCGACGACTGTGAGTTGATCGTCGGCCCATGCTCGATCGAACGCAACCTCAACGCCAGTCCCCTCCGCGAGCACGAAATTCAGATCGATCGCTTGCTCAAAGACGGTAATGCAACACTCAACATCACCGTGGATAGATCCGTAGATGTCGCCGGCGTGCGACTGTTCGATCGTCTTCAGCCGCAATTCTTCGATCACGGCCTCGATCTCTGCTGTTGTGTAGTGGTCTGCGACGTCGTCTCGAATATACTGAATGGTGTATGACTGTGGGGTGTATCCGACGACGGATCGAAGATGTGATCGTACCTCTGGTTCCAAGATGTCAGCGACACGTCCCCCTGGAACGACGGCGTCGTCATCCATTATTCACTCTCACCGCTCTCAACCCAATAAAATCAGTGTGGTCCTACTCCTCAGCCGGTTTTGCCAGCCGTTGTAGCGCCTGTCGGATATAGTACTCCTTGCTACCGGTCTCAGCCTCTAATGCCTGTCTCAAATCTTCTCGGAGGGCTGTACGATCAATCCGTTGACTCATACGTCCGTTCACCAGCCTATCTTATTACACTCTTTTGGTCTAAATACCATCGCTAATATTTCCCGACGATTGGGACGCCGTCTCACATTATGATACCAGTTTGGATCTAATCTGTACCTAATGAATACACAGTCTATCGTGATATCTTGTCGGTGTCCGATACCGATTCTATATCTGATAATTAGACAACAACATATATACTATCTCTTTTGGTGGTCCCTTTATGCCATCCCGACGAGCATTTTTCACGGGTACTGCTCTCTTTGGTACGCTCGCCACCTCTGGCTGTTTAGACAGGCTTCCGCTTGGTGACCCACCTGTCGAGGATGTAGAGATTCAGATCACTGATGCCCGCTCTCTTGATTTTGGGCTTTCAAGTATCACGATCCCTGTGATGCTCCGTGTACGGAACACGAACGATTCTACAGAGGTCCCGTCACCAACGCTTGACTACACAGTCGAAGTAAATGGTGAAGAGGTAGCATCCTCTCGCACGGAGCTCCCCACTCTTGATCCAAGGGGGCAACTTACAGAAGAAATTGAACTCATTGCCGAGTATTCAGACCTCGGAACCGGCATTGTAAACACTATCCGAGAGGGAAATCTCCTGATTTCATTTACCGGAATAATTGAATCTGAGGGTGCAACGGCCGAAATCAGTGATACCTATGAATTTTAATCTAACCGCGGTGAGATTCGCTTGAATATGGCTTTCACTCGGTACTAATTACTTTCTGGACTGTGTCCCGGTTGGACGTGCAATATACGGATACGGAACTCTGTGATGATATCCGACGTGTCGCATCCATAGTCGGACACGTCCCGTCGCTCACGGAGTACCGAGAACACGGCGATCATTCGGTGACGACCTACTATGATCGGTTCGGATCGTGGAACGCTGCACTTGAGACAGCTGGGTTCAGTTCACGTGGTCAGCAGGAGGCCATCGAGACCGCCGATCTCATTGCGGCACTCACCGAGCTCGCGGACGAGACGGACGGCCCGCCGACAGCCACCGACATGAACGAGACGGGTCCGTACTGGGCCTCGACGTATCGTCGGCACTTCGGATCGTGGGCGAACGCGCTTGCAGCGGCTGGCTTCGAGGTTGACGCGAGTCGCCGCCGCGCGTCGCCGACCGATGCCGAACTGATCGCTGAACTCCGTCGACTTGCCACCGAGATCGGGTCGGCACCGACGACCCGGGAGATGGACGCCCAAGGGAAATATGGGTCGCGTACGTACACACGACGGTTCGACTCGTGGGACGCAGCGCTGACGGTTGCAGACCTCGATGCGGATCCTGACTCGACACGCATTTCGACTGCCGACCTGCTTGCTGATCTCCAGCGTCTCGAATCGGAACTTGACCATCGGCCCACCTCACGGGACGTTGCCGAGCACGGGACCTACGGTGTTGCAACCTATCAGCGTCGGTTCGGCTCGTGGAGTGCTGCCGTGACGGCGGCGTTCGACGACGCAACCGATGATGTAGATCCCGCTGATTCGGACTCATAATCCATCGGAACGACTCCCGATGTCAGTACTGTTGTACGCAAGTGGTGGTTACGGATACTGCTCTGATTTGGTTGACCCCTCAAACCGCGGTTTCCGCCTAATACAGGCCATGAGAGGCCATCTCATGGGTAGCTGAAATCACACAAAGCATATATACCGACCGAAAGAATAGACGGATGCAACCCCTACCCATACTGCGTGGGGCGTGACTATCATGAGTCGAGTCCAGTCGTATGCTGACGATGCTGTCGGTCGACGCTGCATGGGCGATCCAGACAACTGAGAAAGCTTCCGACGCGCTACAGACACACAACACACAATGACAGACGACAATACGACACGCAAGAAGGCGAACGCCGTCTTCTTCAGCGTTATTATGGTCATCTCCATGGCCGCTGTCGGGTTTGCTGCGGCGCCCGCTGCCGCAGTCGAAACCACCGGCGACAACGTGGAGATTACCTACACGGAGATCACGGACGGACAGTCCGTTACAGAAGGAACCGAAGTAACACCAGAAGTTGACGTTGAGGTCACCGGTGGCAACGGTGAGATCGGTGATGTCCGCGACGCTGAGAACATCGCGTTCGGCACCGTCGAGGACGACGGTAGCTTCAACGTCATCGAACAGGACTCGCTTGGGGATGCTGGGATCGAGACTCTCGGTCCCGATGACGACCCGGTGACGGTCCAGTTCGTCGACAACGCCCCGGGCGCCATCGGTGATCTCGCACCCGGCGCATACGACCACCAGGTCGCCCTGGTTGATGACGGCGGCGAGATCGTCGAGGCTGACGGTGTTGAGTACGCCTCCGATGTGCTCACGCTGAACATCGAAGAGGAGGAGGACGATGGTGAGGAGCCTGCGGATCCGGAACGCCCGGTGACCGAGGCTGACCGCATCTTCGAGACTGGCGACGATTACGACGGCGAAATCGTCTACTCCGGTCAGGTCCTCGCGTTCAACGCCGGTGAGGAGAACGCGAACGAGGAGATCCAGCTCCGCGGTGAAGATGAGGGTCTTCAGGGTGTTGAAGACGTCAACGAGAACGGTTACGTCATCTTCGACACCGACGGAGAGCCCCGCGACAACTACTTCCTGCGCGGTGACGGATTCGACGAGAACGACTCGTTCGAGATCATCACCCAGCAGATGGAGTTCGAGTTCGATGAGGACAGCGTCACCAACGCCGGCGGTGATGTGACGGTTGATGCCGACATCGCTTCCGACATCCGCAACCGCTACGTCGTGACCTTCACCGCAGAGGACGGCGACGGTGACGCGGTCGACGTTGATGTGCTCGAAGACGCGTTTACCGCGGGTAACGAGGACCTCGAGAACGTTACCGAGACCTACCTCGTTGGTGACGACGAACTGGACCGTGAGGCGATCCATGCGGACCGTGGTGATGCCGACCAGTACATCGTCTTCGATGATGCGATCCACGTGTTCAACGCAGAGCGGGACAGCCCGCACACGCTGAACTTCGACGGTGTCCCGGCTGACGAGTACGAGTTCACGGCTAGCGCCTTCGACTCCGATGCTGAGGACACCGACGACCTTGATGTGCAGGAGATTGCCGAGGGTGACGTCTCCTTCGAGCAGGGCTTCGTGACGGTCGACCAGGGTGACGAAGCGGAAGTCACTATCAACTTCGAGGGCGACGCCGACACGGCATTCCTCCGCGTCGGTGACTTCGATGATGTCGGCTACGAGGCTGACATCGGTGTTGCGAACAACGGTGAGGACAGCGTGACGCTGGCCTTCAACACGTACGCCGCCGGCGACGATGGAGACACGTTCCGCATCGTCGACGCCGACGACTCCGATGCGACCATCATCGAGGACTCCTTCGATGAGAACGGCCTGACGAATATCCTCGCTACGGGTACCTACGAGATGGAGCTCGGGCTCGCGGACGGTGACATCGACGAGGACGAATCCGTCGATGTCGGTGACCTGGACATCCAGGACCGCAGCTTCAACGATGAGTTCACGATGCACACCGTCAGCGATGATGTCTTCGAGGATGTTGAGTCCGAAGAGGACATCCTCGACGGCATCGATGATGGCTTCGTCCTGCAGCAGACTGAGAACACTTTCGGTGATGTGATTGTCCACCAGTTCGACGCCACTGGACTCCAGGGCCTCGCGGCTGGCGCCGACGACCTCATTGCCGCCGAAGGTGTCGATATCGAGGCCGAGCAGACGCCCGAGACGACCCGGCCGAACGCCGATCCCAAGGTAGTTGACTTCAGTGAGACCGACTACTCGATCATTGAAGGCGACGAATCCTTCTACATCGCCATCGACACGGGCGATGTCGTTCTGGAGAGTGACCGTGATGTCGCTAGCGGCGACGCCTTCGACGTCACGCTGACGATCGCGGACGATCGCCTGCCGACTGTCTCCGATGAGGACGAGGATGTTGCGACTGGCACGTTCAGTGTTGTTGACCGCGAGGGGGAGTTCGACGAGCCCGTCGAAGTGACCAACGCTGAGAGCCAAGAGATCAGTGGCACGACGAACGCCGCACCGGGTAACACGCTCAACGTGCGTGTCCGCTCTGCGTCGGGCGTCACGCCCGGCTTCGTCCTCAGTGACAGCGGCATTGAAGTCCAGCCTGACGGCACGTTCACTGCCGACGAGCTTGACTTCAGTGAAGCGTCGGCCGGTGACGAGTTCACCGTCCGTACGCGCCAGTCCGGCTTCGCCGAGCAGGCTGAGGCTGACGGCATCGTCGTTGAGGCCGAGGACCCCGATCCCGCGTTCTTCGAGGTCTCGGACCTTGACCCGATGGACGTGACGGTTGAGCAGGGCGACCTGATCGACGTCACGGCAACCATCACGAACACCGGCGACGAGGACGGCG
>LFFM01003202.1_pt1 | contig 10417 bp, 13 predicted proteins | sample 643131 | NCBI WGS metagenome assembly LFFM01 (sample SAMN03777445, study PRJNA286221) | soda lake metagenome | biome: soda lake; feature: Kulunda steppe; material: water; isolation source: sample Tc-Br brine of Tanatar trona crystallizer | place: Russia: Kulunda steppe | collected 2011-07 | reverse complement strand
GTTACAATAGGAACACGAACACCGGATAGGAAGCGAGAATCGCCAGCGATGGGGTCAAAACCCACATCGTAACGATACGTTTTGCCGCCGCTGGATTAAACAGGCTTTCCTCATCGAGATCAGCTGGTCCCTCTGCACCGATATCCGGTACCTCTGGGATCTCCTCCGGCTTCTCTGGGGGGGCTTCCTGTCTGGCAATATCTCCAATAGTCGGACCAACAGGTAGATCTTCGGCGCGTGAGGTAACTAACGCACCTGTCGCCATCTCGAAATCCGAACTCCCTGGTGTTGGCGTTACTAACTTTGGAAGTGGCACTGCCCGACTTGCTCGACCCCACCCAAGCCCAATGATCGTAGATGTCGTACTGACAGCGAGACTCGCAGGGATCCCAAAATAAGAGAGGATCGTGATGACTGTCGCACCGACTATAGAAACAATCAGCGAAGCGAGAATCGGTAGCTCTGTGATTTCATTTCCAACGGTCTCCAGCGTTCGACGAGCGATAGTAAAACTTCCCAAACCGAAGGCAAACACCGCAAGCAAAACTCCCTGATCGACGGTAAGTGATCCGCCTTCGCCGACGAGGGGCGCTACAGCGTTCGCGGCGTTCGATGCCCCTGCCGAGAACGCCATATAACAGGCAATGACGATCACCAAGAGTGATCCGACGATGTCTTGCGGAGACGCGTTTGGGTTCACATACGGGCGTGGAACTGTCCCCGAGCGGTCAAGCTGAATGAACTGGAGATTGAACTTCGTAAACGCCACGTAGCGGTCAAAATACGGGTAGATGTAGCGCCCAATTCCGACCCCAATACCAAAGCACACCAGCGGGGCGACGATCCACGCCGAAATTATAATGAACATAAGCGCCTGATTAAGCGTCCCTGATGCGAGGCCCAGTCCGACGATGGCTCCAACAGCCGTCATCGAGGTCGACGCTGGAACGCCGTAGAGATTCGAAATAAGTAGTGCCAGCCCAGTAAAAAACAGGACGACCACGCTCGCAATAGGCGTGAACTGGGTTGCTGGGACGATACTGCTGCTCATTGTAGCAATGACGTTTCGACCAACGGTCCACGCACCGAGGAAGCCGAACACAACGAACAGGGCCGCCGCGGTCGGTTTTCGAACGAGCCGTGAACCGACCGCCGGACCGAACGCCACGCCTGTTGATGACCCGCCGATATTGAACCCAACAAATACGGCGACAACAACACCGACGATAATCAGCACTGACACCATCTTTCAATGTGTGGTAACGTCACGCGTTACCGCAATCGTAGTTTCCGGAGTCGGGAGTACCAAACCAACGGCTCATTGGGGTTTCCAGTCAATCTTGATCCTGACTGTCTCTCGGTCCCCGCGGAACCGTGACTGTTTCTCAACGACGTCGATTCGGTAATCCACTGTTTCCGACGGTGTGAGTGCCACGTCCTTGTTGCCGACACGGACGGTCATGTTCTCACCAGATCGGAGTTCGCCCGCAAGATCGTTCAGTCGATCGGCGACAGCGTCTCTGTCGATCTTCTCAGTGTTCGTTGTTTGGTCCGACATACACCATCAAAAGGAAACTCCCGTAATTGTTATCGATAGCTTACAACGCCTCAATATACGCATTGATCCTGCTGCTTTGTTGAAATCCACTATCAGTAACGTGTTTCAGCAGCCCTGCTGAATACAGCGCGCGTATTTAGCGGCGGTATCGCTAACGTCCTTGATGAGTCGGGTAGGACTAACAATCAGTGACCCGAATGATTGTCTCAGATCCGTGTTGAGCCGCGAGATAGACGGATTGAGAGGGCGCTTAAGACCATCTGACGGGGTCGACCCTGATTCGGTATTATCAACCGGCTGGACACAAAGGTATAGGTATAATGAAGCATGGTGCCGTCGAAAGGAGACGTCGGGTGCCGGACGTCGACGTCCCCACACTCCTCGGTGACGACCACGAGGCGTTCAAGGCCGTTCTCTCGGGCGAGGAGGCCGGGCCGGTTGCCGTCGTGGGCGATCCCTTCTCCGGACGCGGATCCGTCCTAGACCGGGCTGTGCGGGATCTGGACACAACCCGGGTTAGCCTTGACCCGGGCGACGGGGTCGACCGGATCCGGGCGAGGATCAACGGGGGGCCAGTCGTGATAGAGGACTGCCAGCACCTGTACGAGCGTCGCATCGGCGGCTTCGAGGCGCTGTCTGCGTTTCTCGACGACCTGGCGAGCGTCGATGCGACAGTGGTGACCGGCTGGAACCGGTACGCTTGGGAGTACCTCGTGGCGGTGCAGGCCCTCGACCGGGAGTTTCCCGTCACCGTTGAGGTCCAGTCCCTTTCCACAGAGCGGATCGCGGAACTCGTGCTAGATCGGTACGACGTGATGCCGGCGTTCGTCGCAGACGATCCCGAGCGGGGAGGCTTGGTTGTCACGACGCGCCACGAGATTGGCTGGCGGGACTGGTCGGTATCGGTGCCGGTCCCTATACTGAACCCAGTTGCAGTCAAGGACCTGTTTTCGGATGGGAATATGGATCCAAAGGACGTAACGTTCGGCCGGCTCGCTTCGGTTTCGAACGGGAACCTCGGCGTCGCCACGGCTATCTGGGAGGCCCGGCAGGGCCCAGAGGTGCGCCCGAGCGACGTGACCGTCCCCGCGTCCGACCGGGACCTGGACCGCGAAGAGGCGTTCTGCCTGCGGATCGTACTCGCGAAAGAGCGGGTCAACCGGGCACAGCTCACGGGAATTGTTGACGGACTCGACCGCGTTCTCGGGCGTCTCTCGCGCGACGGCCTCGTCACGGTCGAGGACGATATTGTGGAACTGGTACCGGCGGCAGTGCCGGCCGCCGCGACGGCGACCGAACGGGGGGAGATACTGTGACCGCCCTCCAGGCGCTGGTAGACCTGGGGATAGGCCAGGAGGCGCTCATGAGAATGGTGGCCGTGCTCGTAGCCGCGTACCTGGCCACCTGGGTCGTCGGGTACGTGCTCACGGCGGTCGCCGAGCGCCTTCCCCGTTGGGGGATTACGATCAAGATTTTCATTCCGATCGCGCGGGTTCTCATCTTCGGAACCGCGGCGTATCTGATCCTGGGACCGTTGCTCCAACTATCGACCGCACAGTTGCTCGCAGCGTCGGGACTGTTCGGGGCGGCTCTGGGGTTCGGCCTGAAGGACCTCTTCGCGGCGATAGTCGGTGGGCTGGTGCTCGTCACCGAGAATCCCTACCAGGTCGGCGACAAGGTCACCATCGACGGCGACTACGGCGAGGTGACCGACATTGACCTCCGGGCGACGACGCTGAGGACGCCCGACGACAGCATCGTAACTATCCCGAACGCAACAATGTTCACTGCGAACGTCTTGAACGCCAACGACGGCACCCCGGAGATGATGGTCGTCGTCGAACTCGCAGTCACCGCCTCTGCCGACGTCGATCGAGCGAGTGCGATCGTCGAAGAGGCCATGGTGACCTCGAAGTACGTCTACGTCGACGACGACCACCCGTTCGTGGTTCTGGTCGAGGACGAGTCCTACTATCGGACGATTCGCGGCAAGGCTTATGTGGCCGACCTGCGCGGCGAGTTCGCGTTCGCCTCGGACGTGACAGAGCGCTCGATGGCCGCCTTCGCCAGCGAAGGAATCGAAGTACCCGAGGCGCCCGTCCATGCCTCCGAGCGCCGCTGACTCTGCGTGTCGCCTGTTGGTTTCGCCCGACCGAAGCGAGTATCTCGAAGGTCGATTCTAGGTCTAATCACTTCTCAGGCCCGGCTAGATACCACTCGTCGTAACGGCTCAGCTCACACTTCATCACCTGAAACGACCACTGGCTTTTGCTGCATGCAGCCTCTGTATCTCGCACGCGAAATTTGGCAGAATATGAAGATGTGGTGTCAATCGGCGATTGATTTTCTCCAATGCTATCAGTGTGGATGTACGCGAACTCCCGGGGACACCACTCGCCCGGGTACGCATCGAACGAAAGCAATGGCCTTGCGTTCGTTCGGTAATGTACCCCACCGCTGTCCGGCGGTTTCGACCCAGAAAATCGGCTATGGGCGCTGCAGGCCTCAGTCATTAGGCGTGATAACCCTTCATTTTGGCCGATTGAGTTGCTGTAGTCGAAGATCTGTGATGGGCAGTAACCGGGACTCATGGGGTTCGCTGACTCGGAGAAGACCAACTATGAGTCTCGAACCAATCGAACCGGAAGCAGCGCTTGAACTGTTTCTCAAAGACAAGGAGGCTGAGCTTGCAGACGCCTCGATCAAGGGTCACGACTACCGACTTCGGCACTTCGTCCGCTGGTGCCACGAACAAGGCATCGAGAATCTCAACACGCTCACCGGCCGGCAGCTCCACGAGTACCGGCTCTGGCGGCGTGACGACGGTGACCTGAACAAGGTCAGCGAGAAGACGCAGATGGACTCCCTTCGCTCGTTCGTCCGCTGGTTAGAAGCCGTGGACGGCGTCGAACAGGATCTCAGCGAGAAGGTGTTGTCCCCGACGATCACGGCGGACGAGAACTCCCGGGACGTGATGCTCGATAGCGACCACGCGTCCTCGGTGCTCTCCCACCTAGAGAAGTACGAGTACGCTGGTCCACAGCACGTCGCGCTCACGTTGATGTGGCACACGATGATGCGAGTCGGTGGCGTTCACGCGATGGATGTCGACGACTACAACGCAGACGAGCAGTACGTGAAAGTTCGGCATCGGCCGGACACCGACACGCCGATCAAGAACAAGGGCGATGGTGAACGACTCGTCGCCCTCTCGGACGACATCTGCGAGCTGCTCGACGACTGGATAACCAACAAGCGACCCGATGTGACCGACGATCACGGCAGAGAGCCGTTACTGGCCTCTCGTGAAGGCCGACTGCAGAAGACGACGCTCCGAATGTACGTGTACCGGTGGACGCGTCCCTGTTCCTATGGGGACGAGTGTCCGCACGACCGCGACCCAGACGACTGCGAGGCAAACACGCGAGATGCCGCTTCGAAGTGCCCCTCAAGTGTGAGCCCGCACGCCATCCGTCGTGGAAGCATCACGCACAGCCTGAACAGCGACATGCCAGACAAGGTCGTTAGCGACCGGGCAAATGTCAGCCCGAAGGTTATTGAGCAGCACTACGACCGCCGTACTGAGCAGGAACGGATGGAACAACGGAGGGATTACTTGGACAATCTGTAATCGGTCTCCACAGAACCATCGTAGAATCGGATAAAGAACTCTTTTTAATATTATTTGACGGTCGTCTTCATTGGAACCCACGAGCAGTGATCGGCTTCGACATCACGATGTAAGATACTATTATCGGACAGAATGCATGTGGGGCGTATGGACAAAGACGACATTGAGAAATGGAGCAAACGGTACGATGACGAATATGAACAACGACTACAGGCCATCCAGGATGACCTCTCTTCTGCGCTCTATGATCGAGGCTATTTGACTCAAGACGAAGTTGTAGATGCTATCCGATGGAAATTAGACGCCCAAGGCGGTCGCCGGAGTGGGAATATCGAAAAAGTCCGCAAGCTTCCGGAAGCGTTTGTCGAAAAGGTGACCGAAACGGCACTACTCGTGGAGGATCCGAAGGTGCAAGCTAGCACTCTTAACTCCATTCCGGGCGTCGGGGCTGCAACCGCGAGTGCCATCCTCACGTTCTACGATCCGGAGAATTACGCAGTCGGAGACCGATATCTCATGGACGAGTTTCTTGATAAAGCCCGAACAATGGGCATTGCCGACTACCCAAAGATCCTCCAGGCATTACAGGATCGAAACCCAGGAGGCTACGACCTCCGGACCGTTGAGAAAGCCTACTGGAAGAGATACACGGTTGAAAACGACGTCGGGAATTGGTAGCTGTGGCACTCATTTTGGCCAGTCGCTAATATTTAGACTGTGCGCTCGTACGTCTCGGTATGGATTCTGCCAAGGAGTATCGTGTTCAAGAGAATACGGAGGTTCCAGCTCACCCATCGGTTGATACGGTCATCAGTCGGGCGTTAGAACGAGCTGCTGATCCGCGACCGACCGATCATCCAAACGGTCATTTCGATCGGTACATCAGGGATGTTCTCGACCGATTCGATGAAGACGACGTGGTCAACTGTATCTGTCTTACCCTTGTTGACGGCTATACGCACCGAATGGCAGGCAGGGCTGCCTTCGGTGAGGAGGACTATGTCTGGGGAATCAACGTTGGTGTCGCAGCAACCGCCTACCTTCGAGAACTTCTCCAAGAGCGGGAAACGGCCCGTGATTCCTAAATTTATTCGTTAAAGGCATCGCGCTTCCCCGTATCAACGAACCCTGAGTCGGTCTGTTCGACGTACCCGTACGTTTCGAGTTGCTCTAATTGCTCTACAACGTGATCCCAATCGAGACCGCGCTCTTCGGCAATCGCTTCGACTGACATCGGCTCGTCCTCACTCAACACGAGTCTGACTTCCAACTCGTCCATATACTGCGCGTAGTACTCATCGACAACGCTTTCGAGCGGTGTTTGTACCTCGTATTGGTCGTACAACGTATCGAGCGATTCGCGGATGTGCGTCGTGAATTGCTTTCCATCCAATAACTCGATTTGCGCTGCGATTTCACGCTCAATTGCTTCGAAGTCCAGACTCGTCTGCACCAGCGTATTCATATCGTCAATGTCGTCCGGACGCTTGGCGACTGATTTGAACAGGAAAATATCTTCCAGCGCGGTTAACTGGACAGACAGCGGGTTGGATGTGAGGTGCTCTTCGCTTCGTTCTCGCATTCCGTCGCTGAAGATGAGTTTGTTGGCGACCTGTCGGTTGAACACGTCGATCCGACACCCATCGTCATTTTCGACACACAGTCTGGCTCCCAACTGTTGATACGTCTCATCAAGTTCGGAGACTTCCTCGTATCCTTGGTCATCCAACGCGGCAAGCAACCGGTCGAAGGCCGTCTCGGTTGTGACCACCAGATCGATGTCCTTGGTCGTGTCCTTCAGCCCTCGAAACGCCATCGCCCCACCACCGATCAGAAATGCCGTGACTTCGGCGTGTAGCGTAGCTCCGAGTTCCTGTAGTTCCGCCTCGATATACGTGGCATCGAATTGTGGGCGAGGCGTCATACGGATATGTCGTAGTCAGCGGCTGTCGATTTGAACGTGTCCCATTCAGGAAGCTTCTCTCCGGACACCCTGCCATCAGAGTCGAGATACGCACAGAGCTCTTGGACGATTTTACTGAGATCAATCTCGGCTTCTCGATCGTACCGTTCGGCTGTCCGCGTGAGTGTGTCTGCGTCGATCTCACAGGCAGCAATCAGTAACAGGCAGTACGATCGATACCGAGCGCCGTCATCGATCAGCAGCAAGTGACACACGAGGTTGTCAGGAGTGAGTTCCGTTCGCTCCTCGGAGCGGAAATAATACTGCTCTTCACGCGTTAACAGTTCGATTCCGTACTGATCAAGCGCACCCGGGCCAGTCTGCTGAAACAGTGATGCAGTCAGGTCTGTCCGGCAACTGAACAGATACTCGTCTACATCTGTCCAGATGAGCCGAACGCCAGTAGTATGATCACTCGCTTCCTGTCGATGTACGTGATGGACAAGTGACTGCGCAAACGCTGCCAATTCTTCGAACTGCTCTGTCAAAGCAAACCGGGCGTCGCGTTTCGTGACGATCCCGACATTCCGTAACCGCTTGAGCCGGCGGTAAACCGTCGCTCGACTCACGTCAGTCCATTTTGTGAGCTCCGATGCGGTTCGCCCAGAATCCAAATAATACAGGAGCTGAATCGTGGATCCAGCAAGGAGATCTGGAAAATCGACGTGGGGGAACTCGCGTGCGATATCGGCGAACCGTTGGGTCGGCTCGGCGTTCGACAGTGCAAGCCGATACTTTCCCTGCTGCTGCTCCCTGATGACCAACCCGGTTTCTGCGAGCCTTGTCACGACACGAGACGTATGACCAGGATCCCAATCGAGTTCGTCAGCTAACTCCCGCTGTACCAAGCTCTCATCCGCTTGCGTGCTCAGATGTGAGAGGACGGCGAAGTCCGATTCTGAAAGCACTCTGTCTCAAAATACGCAACTCACTTATAAATATGTTGCGCTAATTGAGACAATATCTCTACCCACCTTCTCACACCGTTAGGGGCAAATTGTTTTGCTGATTCTCCAACCACTGCAGGTTATAGATGGTCTCGAAACAGCCACGCACGCCCGAAGTTAAGGTTTCAGAAGATGAGGACTCTGGATTCAAAGCGAATATCTACGATGGTGAGTACCTAATCCAGGTTCGACCGCACGAGAACGGCTATCAACTCAGTTTGGCATCGAAAACGGGGATGGGAGATGCAGCGTTCCTCCGAACGTATGGGCGGGAGGAGCGGTTTCGGGAACTGCTCAAAACGAAATTCGAGGCTATCGATTCGGATGCGGTATTCGAGGTTCTGGAAGAGCATTTTGATGAAGAGGAGTATCGGATTGTCAATTTCAAGGAGAGTGTCAAGACATTCCACGGGCGTGGCGCAGATCTCTATGTGGAGACAGGGGAGACAATTCCGACGTTGACCGATGATCGAGACTATCGGGATGACCAATGGTCAAAGGACAAGACCTATCGACTGAGAATCTGGCCAAGCAACGATCTGTGGATTGAAATTCAGGATACCGATAGTGGAGAGCGTGTCGCGGACTATTGGCCAAACAGTCTTCTCGAAGACATCCGGAACGAAGAGAAGGACGACCACGGCCGAGAGCGCGGTCCGACCTCTGTACCAGGTGTCCACGCACCCGTGGGTTCACCAAAGTTGGAAAACGCTCCTGTAGTGCATACTCACATCGACTGTTCCCATTTAGGACAGCTTGGGAACACGCGATTCAACCCAGAGGGTGAGAAACCTCCCAAAGTACCTGCCGGTGAATTTGGAGAGTTACCGCTTCGCTGGTGTTCTACCTGCCGACATCGAGAACCTACACCTGATGAGATCCGTCAGCAGTATGGATCCTCACCAGAGTGAACTCTTCACCAGAACGAATGATTAGTCGTGGTTGAATCCAGAGTCAGGGTCGTCGTCGGCATTTCGGAACTCTTCTTCAAACCGCTCGCGTTCTTCAGTGTCATCTGGGAGATCGTAGTGTAAATCCTGAACACGTGGCGAGACGTCACAGCGTTGTTGAATCCCGTCTGCTGAGACATCTCGGTTCTTCTGGTCTGTAATATATCCTGTTCGGATGTGATGAGGGGCTCGACTACTCGGGCACTTGTAAGCGGAATTGTTCTTTTGTGCCGCTTCGCAGTCGTCAGGGTCACGATCGTGAGGGCAGCCCAACCCCACCTCGCATGGACGAGTCCACATATAGGCAATCTTCTGTAACATTGACGGGCTAATTCTCCCGTCACCTTTGGTGAGCAATGGTTCTCTCCCCTCTTCATCAGTCTCCGCCGGTCGCTGATCATCGAGATAATCCTGAATCATCTCAGGAGTCTCCCCGTAGAGAGTGACTTCCCGATCGCTTCCTTCGTCATTTTTCAGCGGTGTTGTCTCTAGAGTCTCGTACTGTAGAACACGCTCCTCATAGTCGAAGTCAGACACATCACGCCCGATCAACCCACCTTTTCGCGGCCCAGACTGGCACATCAACTCCATCGAAATGTGCTCGACATCGGCATACGAGAAACAGGACATCCCGAGCCTCGTCGACGCGGTCCGAAACGGCGGGCAAGGGGAAACGGACTGGGGAGTTATTCACTGCTTCAAACAGGCGGAATTGGATCCCGAGCAGAAGTGGGATCACTTGTTCGATCCGATTGACGTCGAAACGTCCCCTCGTCTCACGCCGCTCTCGGAACTCGCGGACGTTCGCCGCGGGTTACAAACTGGCGAGAACGATTTCTTTTGCCTCACACAGCAGACCGTCGACGCGTGGGGAATCGAACCGCGCTTCCTCGAACGAATGGTTCCGAAGCCAGAGTACGTCCAAGGGTACGATATCCGTTCAGAGGACTGGGAACACCACCGTGATAACGACCGGCCTACCTGGCTGCTATACCATCTGTGTTCGGTTAAGGCCAAGAGCGGCAAATCATCCGGTTGCTGGGTTTGACTGCCTATGCTTAAACTGTCGAATTCAGCTATTTCAGCAATCGAACATGGTCGCCACTCCTCTACAAATCTTACTGGCAGTGTTAACCGAACACGAATGGCTGCTATACCATACCGACTCCGTCGAGGGAGTGCCTGCAACGACCTACGATGACGACGCTGGCCGCGCGGAGTGGAGTGAAACTGCAACAACGGAAGAACCAGCGTTCTCGGCAGTGGAGTATCTACGGCACGGTCTACCCGAGCACAAAACCCTCTCGACACGAGCAACGCCCCACCGTCGGGAGCCCTGGTACTATGTTGAGCGCGGTGATGTCGCGC
>LFFM01003200.1_pt1 | contig 10419 bp, 9 predicted proteins | sample 643131 | NCBI WGS metagenome assembly LFFM01 (sample SAMN03777445, study PRJNA286221) | soda lake metagenome | biome: soda lake; feature: Kulunda steppe; material: water; isolation source: sample Tc-Br brine of Tanatar trona crystallizer | place: Russia: Kulunda steppe | collected 2011-07 | reverse complement strand
TGTAGATATTTCCGAAATTGTTTTTTCGGAGCGTAATGCCGTATATCTGGCCGATACGTGCCCGAACCGAATCACCCTCTTTCTTGAGGGTTTCGTACTTGGACATCAACTCGAAGGCTTCAAGCAACTCTTCGGAGTGTGACGTTCCCGTAATGTCCACAATACGCTCAGAGATTGTCGGTTCGCGAGACACGTTATTGAGTTTCGTCTCGCCAATCACGCCCTCTAAAAACTCAAACTCTTTCTGTGGGAGTTTCTTAATATCGCTAAACTCAGACAGTTTTTCAAAGAGTGTCTTAACCTCTTTTCTAATCCTTTCGTCTGTCTGAGCCTCTAACCAAGCCCAAAACTCCGGCGACTCGGAAAGTGTATCTCGCGTACCGATTGGCTGTGGGAGTTGAACGTCCCTCTCTGTAAGTTGACTCTTCGGAACGTACTTGTCTTGACGGTCTGCGGTCATTTCCCCGTATTCAGCGTCTTCTGCGACCATCAGACCTTTGTGTGGCCCGGACACGATAACGCCGCTTTCGTTGTGAAGTCGAATGTCCGTTTTCCACGTCTTTCTGTCGTACTTGTTTCGCTCAATCGGAACATCGAGCAAGATTGTCTCACCACTCGCCTCTGAGCCTCTAACAGCGGTGAAATACTCATTTTCTACCGTCACAGAGAGGTGCGGTTTTTCATAGTCGTCCTTAAACGACTTACATCCGTAATCCTCGTTCCACGTCTGTCGAGTGTCGTTAAACTCTTGATAGATTACGGGACAACGCGCCCACTCGGAATATTCTTCGACCCATGAGCGAATGTCCTTCGCATCAATTTCCTCATCCAGCATAAACTCAAACCGAGTGCCGTACTCATCATCATCGAGCGGGTTTGGAAGCGCACCAGCGGTGTCGCGGGCAAAACCCCCGCTTTTCCACACGCCGCTGATTGGCTCTTCGCCCTCTTCGCGAGAGTGCGAATACATAACGAAGCCTCCGCTCGTCCCAACAAGCCGCCACGCCGCGAGGAAACCCATGCCAAACTGACCCGCAAGGTCGCCACGGTCACGAACGGTAGACCGTCCGATGTACGAGACGACTTTCTTAAGTTTCGTCTCAGAAATCCCAATACCGTTATCCTGAATGACGAGCATATTTCCGTTAGAGTTCTGAATGAGTTGAATCTGAACGTGAATCTCGTCTTCACTCACGTCAAAATCTTCGCTGGCTTTGACACACGCCGTAATTCCGTTAATCAGCGTCTCTCTAATTCCAGCTTTGTCGCTCTTGTAAATGTCCTTCGCTAATCGCTTAAAGACCGTCCGGGCTTCAAGTTTAAACTCAGTAAAGTCAGACTCCTCTCCGCCGAAATTGACTTCGCTCGCGTCAACCTCGTGCGCCCCAATCTGGTACTCAATACTCTCGTTGGTGTTGTGTTCTGAAGACATTTTGTCTTTCTCTCCAATATACTCTATGGTGTATGCCCCTATAAAGATGCCTATTTGCTTGTAAAATGGCCTGAGACGGCTGTAAAACAGATATTAGTGTTTTGGGAAAGTGTGCATTTTAATCGAGTTGTTTATATATTTACTTAGTTTTGAATCCTCGCGCACAATACACAGCCAAAACTCACCACCCGTCCGGTGCATAACACAACACATAAATTAGAAGGCCGCCAATCAGAGTTGACTAACAAACTTGGTGTTAGAAACCACCATACAATATATTCAACTCAAATGCCATGACCGTCGATAAACTCTCTGAAGACATCCTTAACCGAGCCTCCCAACATAAACTGCGTATTGAACCCACCACAATCTCCGATGGCACGCACTCTATCAAATGCTGTTCAACAACACACTACGGGCGAAAGCGTATTCGTGAGGGAGTTCAAGTGAGTGCAATTCTAACCCAAACCGAGGCCGAAAAAGATTGGGTCGTGGGTGCTGTCTGCTGTGACCGTTGCTCAATCATTAATTTGTACGAACGAGAAAACAACAATTCATCAAATATTGCAGTTGTAAGCGGAACGCTGAATACAGATACATTTTCAGTAGACGATTGTGATTCAGATATCGAGCTGTATCTATCGGATATTGACGTTTGGGACCTGCACGTTCCTGAACCTAGTATTTGATTTCTGCAAGATATCAGGATTTCTTCGGTGTATATCGTCTCAATCACTCTTTGAGCCTCTTGACATCCTCCCCGCCCTGAAGGGCGAGGATTCCTCTCGCTGGAGTCTCAGTCGTCCTGAGCTTCCACGGAAGCAACTTTCCCGCCCAAGGCGGTACTCTGGTCTGTGTACTCCTCGTTGGCCGTTGTCTCCACAAGGGAGGGCGGGCTATGGTCTTCCCGCCAATCGTGATTGTTCCACTTGAGGTACACGGGCCGTGCCATCGGCCTCATTTCTACAGTCTGCCGTCTCAGGAACGATTCAGAAGCCACAAGGTCAGCGTGACCCTCGAACCCACACGGACACACCAACGAGTCCTCATGACGAACCGTCTCCTCGCGCTCGCCACACTCTCGACACTCTTGACTTGTCCATGCTTCAGACGCTTCTTCAACTGAGATGCCGTACTCCTCACACACGTCTTCAAGACGTTCGATGAACCGTCTGAAAGCCCAGAAATTGTGCGTCTTCTCGTTCACAACTGGTGACCAGTGCGTCGAAAGAACACCCTTGATGTCTCCGACATACAGCGTTGAGACGCCCTCGTCGTACAACCGTTCAACGAGGTCTCGAACAAGGCTGTCTTGGGCGTGGTTGCGGCGATTCGTCCGCTTTCGATACAAGCGGTCGATACGCTTGCTTGATTTGCGCTGGTTTTCGAGGAGTGACTGATAATACGCGATTTGTTCCGTGACTTCACGGAACTCTTCAAACAAGTCACGTCCTTCGTACAAGTATTGTTGGCCGGTCGTTGTCGTGCAGGCGACGAGGTTGTTCGCTCCAACGTCGAGGGCGGCTTCTTCCGAAGCCAGTGGTGAATCCAGTCGAGAATCGTCAACGGTGACTGGTTGAAAAGCCCTGAACGTGTCTGCGAGTTCGTCGTACACGAGTTCTAATCGGCCTTGTTCGCCGCTCCACTTCGGGTCACCAGCGACTTCGACGCGAAGACGTTGGTTCCGATTCAGTCCGAGTTCGTCTTTGAGTTCGGAGCCAATCGGGACTTCGAGTCGGGAACGCTTCCCGAACTCGATAGTGTACTGGTCGTTGCGGACGTACGTGCGAAGCACGCGTTCGTCTTCTTCGTTTCCCCAGTATCCGGGGGGCGACGATTTCTCGTCGAGTTTCCCGGCGTGGTATTTCTCGTTATTGGAGAAGAACGACCGCCACGCTTTGCTATTCTTCCGAATGATTTGCTGGGCGACCGAACTACTGAGGACGCCTTTTTATTTGCCTTCGAGAACGCCGGTATTGGCGTTCCAGACGTTTTCGTCGTTTTCGAGGAAGGCTTGGCGGCGAGCGTAGTTTGTCTCGTTCCAGAGACTTGCAGAAGCGTCCAACCAGCGTTTGAACACCTCGTGCTCTTTCGCAGAGCGCGGGTGAACGTTGAACTTGTTGGCTCGCTTCATCACTATAACGTACGAAGTGTTTGTTTGTAAAGGTATGGGTTGACGTTGGAGACTCGGAGTGGCTATCGTTCATGATTCGTGTCGTGTGTTGTCGGATTCATCCCCGCGCTAAAGCACGGGGCTTTCTCCTTGATTTTCCGTAACTGAGTGGTCAATTTCAGGGTAGTTATTTGGGCCACAAAAGTCATTAGATAGATGATAAATTACTGAGCATGAGTTCTAATTCAGATATCGATGTTTTTGACGGGGTTGAGTTGAACACAGCTCACCTCTCGGCTCAAAGTTTTCTTGAGGCGAGGGTTGTTGAAGAGTATGACGTAGATGAGTATGCTTCAGTAACAATTCTTCATAATGAGGATAAAAACGAACGACTGTACCAAGTAAATGAGCCAACTCTATCTCCGTTTGAGAATCTTATTCGGACCACAGTTGCACAGCGTCTTATCTCTGCGTTGAAGTACGCAAAAGTCGGTGAGGACCACCGTGAAATGGAGAAGGTTGTAAACGAAGAGTCTCGCAAGATTATTGAGAAATATGTCCAGCCAGGGTCTCGGATTAGTACAAAAATAATCGAGAACATGCCTAAGCTTAAATCAAAGCGCACGGTCACTCCAGAAGAAATTGACCGGATTCTCTACTACCTCCGGCGAGATATCGTGTACTATGGGAAAATCACACCCATCATGAGAGACCCCGACATCGAAGATGTCTCATGTAACAGCCCGCACAGCCCTGTCTTTGTCTATCACTCCGAGTACCGAGACATGCCGACAAACATCGCGTACACAGAGGATTCTCTTGACAAGTTTATTCGAACACTCGCACAAGGTGCTGGAAAGCACATCTCAGTGTCTCAGCCGATGATTGACGGGTCATTATCAGACGGCTCGCGTGTTCAGCTTACACTTGGTCGTGAAGTGACTGGAGATGGCTCAAACTTCACCATCCGCAAATTCGAGGATGTGCCATTCACACCCATCGACCTGATAAAGTTCAATACATTTTCAATCGACCAGATGGCGTACTTATGGCTCGCAATTGAGAATAACAAATCACTCATCTTTGCCGGCGGTACAGCCTCTGGAAAGACAACAAGCATGAACGCAGTCTCACTCTTCATTCCTCCAGGCTCAAAAACCATTACCATCGAAGACACTCGAGAGATTCAACTTCGACACACAAACTGGATTAAGAGTATGACCCGAGACTCTTTCGGTGGAAACGACGACACGGGAGAAGTCGGGATGTATGCGCTTCTCAAAGCAGCACTTCGTCAGCGACCAGAATACCTTATCGTCGGAGAGATTCGGGGTAAGGAAGCTCAAACGCTTTTCCAAGCAATGGCAACCGGCCACACGACCTATTCAACGATGCACGCAGATAGTGTTGACAGTGCAGTCCACAGACTAGAGAACCCCCCGATTGAAGTACCCCGACCAATGCTCAAGTCACTCGACATTCTCTGCATCCAGAACCAAACATACCTCGGAGAAAAACGAGTCCGTCGAAACGATATGGTCGTAGAAATCGAGGGTATCGATAATCGAACGCGCCGAATCAATACTAACGAGCTTTTCGAATGGAACCCTGAAACAGACGAATTTGACCAAACTGGAGATTCATCCATTCTCGCTCAAGTTGCCAGACAACGTGGTTGGACAATCGAAGAGCTCACTCAACAACTCAAAATGCGTAAAGATGTGTTACAGTATCTCTACGACAATGATATCACAGCATATGAAGATGTGACAGACATCTTCAGGATGTTCATGATGAACTCCCAGTCCATCATTGAGCAAATGCAAGACGATACGCTCAAAGACCGCGCCTTAGACGACTCCATAGAATCTTCAGACATCATCACAGTGGGTGGAGAAACGAGCGATTCAGATAACGAAGAGGAGAATGAAGAAACAACCGAAGAAGTCCAAAAATCGTCGTTTTTGACCAGCCTCACTAACAAACTGAAGAGGTCGACACCCACTCAATCAGAAGCGGTCGATAAAGAATCGCCTCAGCCAGAAACAGAAGAAGAACCATCTACCGAGTCCTCTGAGATAGCAGACGAAAATGAAGACGGAGATGATGACGGGAGTGAGTCCAAGGTATCTTCCTTCCTCAGCAAAATCTCAAGAAGCTCCGATTCAGACAAAGAGCTGTCAGAGAGTGATGGTGAGAAAGATAGAAAATCTGTTGATGACACTGGTACAGATGATGTCTTCACGGACCAAGCGGATTCGGAGAATCAATCACAAGGCAGCGCTGAAAGAGAGATACTAGACGAAGAAGACGGAGTTGATGAATTAGTTGCGGACATAACTGCCGGTGAGAAAGATGAAGATGAAGACGAGGAAGACGGAATTGATGCATTAGTTGCTGACATAACTGCTGGTGAAAAAGATGAAGATGAAGACGAGGAAGACGGAATTGATGCATTAGTTGCTGACATAACTGCTGGTGAAAAAGATGAAGACGGGGCTGGCTCTCAAGATGAGTTAGTGACCTCTAAACCAGCCGAAAAGGCAGATACGGAAGATAAGTGATATAGCAAACCATGAGTACTTCAGAACAGAATCCCTCCGATGATATGCGTTTTTCACTTACTAAGATTGGGTTCTCATTGTTTGGTTTCCTCTTTGAAGGGCGACGGACTACGTTTGAGAGCTTGAACCGTGCGCTCAAACAGGCACGTAATCCACTTGATTACGACGCATATCTTGCTCGGTCGGCTTTAATATCACTCCTCTTTGGGTTGCTGGGAGCCACTCTTGGCGTAATCCTCAGCATAACGCTCGCAGAGATTATTCTTTCGTTGAGTGCTGGAATAACAATCCCTCCAGCTATACTTGAGACTCTGAGAACAGACTCCTTGTACTTCAGAGGGTTCATAATCACCAGCATAATTTCAATCGTTCTTGCAGCGTCGTCTTTTGTTGTCCAGTACTACTACCCTTATTACGTAGCAGGAGAACGAGGGCGGAAAATCGATTTGAACCTTCCGTATGCCATAACGTATTGTTATGCAATGAGTCGCGGTGGTGTCAGCATTTTTGACGTAATCAACTCGCTTGCAGACTCTGATGATGCATATGGAGAAGTGACCGTTGAGTTTGACGCAATTCGGAATAATGTGCTATACGCCAAAGAAGACTTGAGAGAAGCAGTTCGAAAAGAAGCAAACATAACTCCTTCTGAGAATCTGAAATCATTCCTTGAGGACCTCATTTCAGTCATCGATTCTGGTTCTGATTTTGAGAGTTACTTCTACAACAAGTCCCAACTGTATTCAGAGCGGCGAAAAAAGAAGCAAGCAGAAACACTAGAGTTCCTTGATTTGATGAGTGAAATCTACGTAACGCTGTTCGTTGCAAGCCCCATTTTCGCACTTGTTGTCTTGCTTGTGATGTCTCTTTTGGGAGGCGTGCCAATTCTCATCTTGTATGGGGTTTCATACGCAATCCTCCCAATCGGAGCCATCGCCTTTGTCCTTCTGATTAAAATCATTGGGTCTGCAAATTCAAGCGGCGATATCACTCTTGACAGAGTTGATTGGGCGGTTGAGCCGAGACCAACTCTTGAGGAGGAAGCAAAAGAAGACCCAAGATTCTCGGAGTTTAAAAAAGTACAAAAGCAAACCGCGCTAAAAAAGGCGATTCTGGCCCCGATAAAACAGATTCGATTCCAACCAGCGTACTCGTTGATTTTTACTGCTCCACTCGTTTCACTCGCGGTTTTAGCAGCCTACCAATCTGGTGTCCCTATCCCTACATTGGATGGGCTAATAGACGACCCGATTACAATTACACTGGGATACTTCCTTGTTCCCTTCTACATCGTCGCAATCCCTTGGATGATTCTGTATGAACTGCGCAAGCGTCAAAAGAAGAAAATTCTCCAAGCACTTCCTGAGGTGTTCAAAGGCGCAGCCGACGCGAATAGCCGAGGAATTCAACTCACCAGGTGTCTTGAGCTCGTCTCTGAAACGTCTGCGAGTGTACTCTCGAACGAATTCAGAGACGTGGTTAACCAAGCCAGATGGACCGGGAACATCGGAGACTCTTTATCCGGAATGGCAAACAAACTCGCTGTCCCCCGGCTGACGCGCACAGTGAAGATGATTGACAAGGCAAACGACACGTCTAGCGATATTCAATCCGTTCTCCAAGTCGCTGCTGTGGACGTTGAGGAGTCGTACAAAATCGATAAAGCACGTGTCCAGAATGCACAAATGTACTTGGCAATTATTTCAGTATCATATCTTATTGCGCTTGGAGTGATTGTAACACTTGACGTTTCGTTCCTCAGCGTGTTCGATTCAGAAGACTTTGCAAGTGGAGGAGGGGCACCCGGGCTTGGGACCGGCGGTGGTTCTGAAGGCATTCCAGTTGATACGTTCCGCCTACTGTTCTTCCACGTGACGCTAATCCTTGGAATCACCTCAGGATTTGTTGCAGGAGCGATGTCTAACGGAGACGCGACGAACGGACTGAAAGTCTCCGTCATATTCAGCATAATTACGCTCGCAACATTCGCGCTCCTGTGAATTTTCTTGGAATCAACGGAATTCGGTGGTCGGGCAATTCACTGACTCGCTGGCCCCAAATCAAGAATTGTCGTACACATAACCGCTGTACGCTCTTTCTTAGATAAGTCATGCTGTTCAACGTGCTCTTGAACAATCTCGTTCTGTCGCTCTTGAGATAAGGTATGCTGAGTGTACCACTCTGAATCAAAATCTTTCGGAGAGTCTAAAACGTCATCAAAATCTAGCGGCGGTTCTGCTTCAGCATACATCTGCCTAAGTATGTCTGAACAGATTTCCCAAAGGTCTACTTGTTGCATCTTATCTGTATAATGTATCTGCTATAGTAAATTGTTTTGTATTCTGTGCATCCCTCTTTGAATGAGTGTTCAATCGAAAGAGACCTTAACGGACGCCGATTCCACGAGCTCTTCTGCTGCCACATCTATTTGTTGAGCCGTATCTTCGCTTACTTTAACAGCTACAAGTGCTCTCCCATCAATTTCATAACTCACCGGGAGATTGAAATCTTGATACAATTTGTTTCCAACTGCTGGACCGATTTCTAACGGAACCGACCGCCAATATGTGTAGGTACCGTCGTCTTCACGTGAAATGTATGGGCTATTTACCATGTTCAAAATGTCTCGGGTATCAAACATATATCTTAGCATTTATATACGCCTACACCGTAGTATTCAAATATATGAGCGCCCCAGAAATTCCGTTAGCATCCCTTCCTGTAGAGGTACTTCAGTGGCTAGCAGTCACGCAAGCTAGAGAGCAGGATTCGATTTTTGTTCAGGACCCGAACACAGGTGGGCGCGTGCAAGAAGTACTGGGAGAAAATGGAGAATTTGATGTAGGGTTCTCCGGAGATGCAGATATCGAGTGGAATGTGGGAACGGAGAAAGTCTGTACAATCACGCTCCCGTTCGAGTACGTCGGAACGTACGTAGTAGATGTCGCCGTTCGAACAAACAGTAGTGGAGATGAAGAGCCCGAATATACAACCAGTCAGTGTAACATTTCGGGCGACTTTACCATTGAAATCTTTCCTACTGAACTAAACGCATTCGGCACCCTTGTCGTGGATGAGTACCCGTAGCGGGTGATTGTGTGTTCCCACAAGCAGGAAATGGTGTCTCTCGGTCACTGAACGATGATACAATCTTCAACAGCCATTACTTCTGAAGCATCTACTCGAATTCTATTCCGTTCATCTGTCGAATAGTTGCGTGCGTTCTTCTGCCGCTCAACAGCGTTCGTAACAGGCTGGACAATCAGTTGATTGAGTTGGCCAAACTCCTCATCAAACGTAATATTGTACAATGTCCCAATCTCTCGACCTTCAGAAGACATTACAACCTTTGAAGAAAGGGTCTTGGTCAGAACGTTTCTCATACGTTACATATATTTGACGCTCAATATAACCCTTGCCCCGTTAGCTGATATCAGGCGCTAAGCCCTACCCCTCAGCGAGCGCGCCAGCGCGAGCAAGGTGGGGTAGTTCACAGAATAATCAAGGCGGATGCCACGGGGCTTGACCCCGAGGCAGTTGACAAGTCAATCACCTCGTCTGTCCGTAGTCAGGTATACGTGGCCGGCCAATCTTCCTCAGCACCTACAATTGGTACAATTCCAATCATAGAGATGCATGAAATCCTATCTATGAGAACTCCCCTATCAGTCACCTCCGGCTGATGAATTCGCAGCATATCCAAGAATTGAGGGTCTTTTGCGACTTTTTTAGGCACGTTGAGCAGTACCTTATCTGAGTGTGTTTCTCCACACAAAGCATACAATAATCGCAGCAAATACACGTGTAAACTCATTACATCATTATAAATTCCCTCTCGGTCATAATCTTGAACATCGCCATTATACCTCTCAGCCAACCTGATGATATCCTCATCATATATGTAATGAGTCTCAAGTGTGCACTCACCATCGTTCTCGGTGATTCGGTTTGCCAACGCACCAAGTTCAATCCGGAAAAACTCTAATAATTGCTTACTTGAATGTGATTTCCGTAGTATGATTCCTGGTCCTGTAGACAACACTTCAGAGCCTGAGAGAATCATCGCAGTCAACAAGCCTTGTAGTGAGCCGTCCAGAACTGGCGGATTACAACTAACGCTTGATTTCCAGTGAAGACAGATGTGGGTGTAATCTTCCTGACAGAACGGACATGTGACTGATAGTGCCTCTGTTTGATACTCTGTTTCTGGCCACGCATCTTGACAGCCTGAAAGAGGGACAATCCCAATTTCTTCAGAGAATGCATTTCCATCTGAAATCATAAGTTTCTCTTCGTCTCCAATCGAAATC
>LFFM01003199.1_pt1 | contig 10421 bp, 6 predicted proteins | sample 643131 | NCBI WGS metagenome assembly LFFM01 (sample SAMN03777445, study PRJNA286221) | soda lake metagenome | biome: soda lake; feature: Kulunda steppe; material: water; isolation source: sample Tc-Br brine of Tanatar trona crystallizer | place: Russia: Kulunda steppe | collected 2011-07 | reverse complement strand
CTCGTAATTCTGTAATTAAATACGGATTTTTATGTAATAAATTAATCAGTTCTTCTCCGTATTTCTCATACAGCTTAAAAATCATTCTTTCAGTGATGTTATACTTTACCGCAAATTTTATTATCCGCTTAATCTTCATCTTTTCATTAAATGAAGTCATAATCGTGTTGGCCCTTTTTTCTCCAATTCCTGAGATCTCTTTTAAGCGAGCTGGGTTCTCTTTTAAGACTTCTAAGGTATCTAGACCAAATTCATCTACAATTTTAGTAGCAAAATGTTTTCCGATTCCTTTAAAAAACTTTGAGCTTAAAAAGTTAATTAAAGTCTTTTGACTAGAAAATGGTAACTCCTGGCTTTCAACCACTTGAAAATTTAATCCATACTGATTCTTTTCAAAATAGCCTTTTAATTCTAACTCAGTACCAATAAAAGCTGGAGCACTTGCTACGCAATTATAGTTTTTTTCTCCTTCAGATGGCTTTAATTCGAAAACATTAAAGCTATCAGCCTTATAAACAATATCTACTACTTCTCCTCTAATAGTTTTTAGTTCTTCTTCTTGCCTCTTTTTAGCTATGATTTCTAAATTGTTTTGATTAACATTAATCTCTTCTTTCTTATACTTTTCATTCCAAGTAATCTGACCATCTGTTTTGGCAATATTACCTTCTTGAACTAAATCAGCCAACTCACCAGTTAAATTCCCCTTTAAGGTTAGTTGCTTATGATTCTCTAATATAATTGAAAAAATATAAAAATCATTCTTGCTATAAAATATCTTATTTATTCTACCCTCATACATGTTTATAACTCCTTTTTATTTTACAATGATTTAACGATAAATAAAAAACCAGCCACACAATATGACTGGTCTATTACTAAAAATAGCTAAAAACTAAACATTAATCCACCAGCAAATTCAAGTCCATTATAATCTAAGTCATCCAAATCTAACATCCTATAAGTACCTCTTGCCATTAATGATATGCTATCACCAATTAATTTTGCCTCTATACCAGGCTTAACTCCTAAACTAGAGTTATCCCCATTAGTATAATAACCACCTGAGGTTATAAAATTAATATTTTCTTCTATTTCTAATGCTACTGTTCCTAAATAACCAGTAGTAGCAGCTTCATCAGTCACTTCATCAATCAATAAATGCTCTGCCTCTACTCCTACTGCAATCTCATTGCCAACCCAAATTCTCAAGCCTCCAAATGCACCGGGAATATATTCTTCAAATTCATCACTTGGCATTGGATTAAGGTTTCCACCAAAATATAATTGCGTTAAACCAGCCTTATCCTCAACCAAAAAACCATCTATTAAGTCTCTAAAGGCTAAAGCTTCAAAGTTAATACTTAGTACTAATAAGCAGACTAGCATGATTATTATTATTTTATCTTTCATCTCTATCCCCCCTTTTGGTGTGGTATAGAAATATTGTTGCACAATATTTCTATAGTTTACAGTTTACAGTTGACAGTTGACAGTTAAGATCAAACCTATTACAAGCAAAGTCAAGACCTTGCTCGTTGTTTAGGATCTTAAGCTTTTGACCTTAAAAGCTCTTGACCTTAACTGTAAACTTTAAACTATAAACTGTAAACTTGATATTAAGTGGCCCTCCACTTAATATCACTTAAGTTCATCCAACAGATCTCTAACCTTGTCTTCTCGCTTCTTAGTAGTATCCTTATCTAACTCAAACTTCAACTTAAGATAATCTCCTTCTTTTGCTTCTGACGGTAAAAAATCCTGTGCTACATTTAATTCTTCTTGCTCATCTTCACCTAATAAAAGAACTGCTATATCACCTTCAAAACGATCAATCACTGCTTGCATAACTTCACCATCCCTTTAAATTAGTCAACTTTAATCTTAGCTTTTAATTCTTTATATCTCACTTCTCCTATACCGCTTACTTCTTTTATTTCTTCTTTAGTTGTAAATAATCCTTCTTGATTACGATATTTTATTATTCTAGCAGCAATAACTTCTCCTACACCAGGTAATTCTTGCAATTCTGCCTTAGTTGCAGTATTGATATTAACTAAATTCCCAACCAGAGCTAGCTGATTGGAAGTTTTAATCTGATAATCTTTCCCATCTGTTCTGATTATCACATCACCATCTTTATCATTACGATAAATATCTACTTTAGCTTCTTTTAATCTAGTTAATACATTGCGATGGGGAAAGCCATAATCATTCTCTGCTCCTAATTGAATTACAGCCACTTCAGGCTCTACTGCCGCTAAAAAATCTGTAGTAGTAGAAGTATTAGAGCCATGATGTCCTACTTTAAGAATTGTAGCATCTAGCTTCACATCAGAATTTATCATTTCTGCTTCTGCTTCTTTCTCTGCATCACCAGTAAATAAAAAAGAAACCTCATCATATTCTAATCTTAGCACAATAGAGGTATTGTTTAAACTATACTCTTCTACCTCCTCTGTTGGATGTAAAACTTCTAACTCCAAATCTCCTAATGCGATAACTTCACCTCGTCGTGGTGTATAAAAAGGGATTTCTTTAGCTTGAATCAAACGAAGATAATTTTCATAAGTTTTAGTAGTATGAACTCGCCCACTATCATAGACAGCCTCTACAGTAAAGTTTTCCATTACTGTTGTAAATCCTCCTATATGATCAGCATGCGGATGGGTGCCTACTATTGATAAAGTATTAACCTCTGCTTGATTCAAATAATTTTTAACTCTTTCTCCCACCCAATCCCATCTATCACCAGCATCAATTAAGAGATTCTCTCCCTCAGGTGTTTGAACTAAAATAGCATCCCCCTGCCCAACATCAATAAAATGAACTTCTAATTCAGCTAAGGCTGGTACAGAAAAAGTTAGTATTGTTGATATGATTAATAGTAAGATAATTACTTTGTTATTTATTTTTCTCATTTAGAATCCCACCTTGACAGTTTACAGTTTATAGTTTACAGTTGATAGTTAAGTTAAAAAACTAAAAAAATATAGTTCAACTTTAAAATTTTTTAGCCATGCCCTGAAAGTTGTTTTGATCTAAATTTAATTTTTAGGTTTTGACTTTGATTTTGAATTTATAAAATTTATCTGTAATTATTTAATTCTACATTTTTCCTTAAAAACCTGCAAATTAATTCTAAAAAAGAAAAAACCCCTTAAAGCACCAGATTTGGTACTCTAAGAGGTTTTAAATAAGGGATAATTACATAAGGGGTTATCCTGCTACATTTATATCATTATCAGCTTTTTGCTTAACTAAAAATAATGCTAAAGCTGATATTGCAGCCAATATTCCGACTGGTGTTCCAATAAATCCACTTAAACTAAATCCTTCGGGAGCTACTATAATATAAGAAACTGATACTGCCGTCATAAAGGTTGCCGGAATTGTTGCAATCCAGTGAAACCTTTTATTCTGTAGCAAATAAGCTGCTCCTGCCCAGAGTGCTACCATTGCTAATGTCTGATTTGACCAAGCAAAGTAACGCCAGATAATATCAAAATCAATCTGTGATAAAGCAGCTCCAATTGTAAATAATGGAATGGCTAACTTAAATCTATTTATCACAGGTTTTTGACCTAAATCAAGTGCATCTGATAAGATTAAACGAGCACTTCTAAAGGCTGTATCACCTGAACTAATTGGTAAGGCTACAACTCCTAACATCGCTAGCAACCCACCTGTAACACCCAACATACTATCACTAACTTCTCTTACAACTCCTGCTGGACCTCCTAATTCTGCCAAAGCAGTACTTAACTCAGCAGTACCACCAAAGAAAGTCATTGCTGCAGCAGCCCAAATTAATGCTACAATTCCTTCAGAAATCATTGCTCCATAAAATACTCGCCGCCCATCTTTCTCATTTTTCATACAACGTGCCATTAATGGTGACTGGGTAGCATGAAAACCACTGATTGCACCACAAGCAATGGTAACAAATAATAAGGGCCAAACTGGCAAGGACTCAGGATGCATATTAGTCAAAGTAATATTAGGAATATTATAATCTCCAATAATTAATCCTCCACCAACACCAACTGCCATAATTAATAATGAAGCCCCAAAAATAGGATAAAACTTCGATATAATCTTATCTACTGGTAATACAGTAGCAACAAAATAATAAGCTAAAATAATTAAAACCCAAGCAGTCAGACTTAAACCAGTCATACTAGCCAATAAATCAGCTGGGCCAGTCATAAATACCGTTCCAACTAAAATTAATAAGATAACTGAGAAGACCCGCATAAACTTACGAGCTCCTTCACCTAAGTAATCACCTACAATCTCTGAAATACTATCTCCTTCACTTCTTACTGACAACATGCCAGATAAATAATCATGTACTCCTCCGGCAAAAATAGAACCTAAAACTATCCATAAAAATGCTGATGGACCCCATAATGCACCTGCAACGGCACCAAAGATTGGCCCTAGACCAGCAATATTTAAAAACTGAATCAAAAATATTCTCCACATCGGTAATTCTACATAATCTACACCATCATTTAGTTCCACTGCTGGAGTAACTCTTTCTTCATCCGCTCCGAAAACTTTTTCTACAATAGTTCCATAAATAAAATATCCAACAATTAATGCAATTAATGACCCAATGAAAGAAGCCATATATTAGTTCCCCCTCTAGATAATTTTTTGATTAACTAGCTTATTAAAGTTATAGAATTATTAGTTAACTTACCTTTATTATAAAACATTTCAGCTTAAGAGAAGTAAATTTAAGCTGAATAACATTAATCGGGGGCTAAACTACATTATATTCTGCTTGAATTAAAGATTAAAAATCTCTTTTATCTCTTTTACTTTAGAGCGACTAATAGAAATCTCTGTTGAATCGTTATCAGCCATTACTACTTTATACTGACCTTTAAACCAAGGTACTAATTCTTTAACCTGTTTTAGATTAATCAAATAACTTCTGTGAACTCGTAAAAAATCTTTACTAGCTATCTGTTTTTCTGCTTCAGTTAAATTCAGCTCAAGATTATATTCATTATCGGCTGTTTTAGCATAGACTGAACCATTAGCTGTAGATAAAAAGATCAGATCTTGATAATCTAGTAACTTAACTCTACCTCGCTCTCCATTTACTGCTAATTTATTAAGCTTAATCGATTTATCTTCCTCTGTTAACTCATTTAAAAGATTGTTTAACTTCTCCTGCATCTTCTGATAATTAGAACTATTTTCTTGATATCTCTTTAATACTTTCTCGATGGCTTTTTCTAAGCGAGATTTTTGGTATGGCTTTAACAGATAATCGACTGCATTTAACTCAAAAGCCTTTACTGCATACTCATCATAGGCTGTACTAAAAATGATTACTGGAGGTTTAAAATCAAGTTCCTGTAATTGCTTAGCTACTTCTAGACCACTTTGGCCCGGTAATTTAATATCTAAAAATAATAATTGCGGCTGCTTTTCTTTAATAACTTCTAGAGCCTGTTGGGCATTAGCAGCTTCAGCAATTAACTCTACAGTATCTATTTCTGATAATAAAAACGACAGTTCATTCCGGGCTGGAGCTTCATCATCTACTATTACTGTTGTTAGTTTCTTTGGCATTTTTAAATCCCTCCTGGGCCAACGGCAATTTAATCTTAACTACTGTTCCTTGACCGACTTGACTATCTATTTCCAAACCATAAGGAGTGCCATAAATTTTCTCAATTCTTTCTTTCACATTACTTAAGCCAATGCCAAAATTATCTCCATAGCCTTCGGTTAAAATCTGCTCTAATTTAGCTTCTGCTATTCCTATTCCATCATCAATCACTTTAATAATCAAATTCTCTTCTTTGCTGAAGATTTTTAACTTAACCTCTCCTAATTCAACAGTATTAGATAAACCATGCTTAACTGCATTTTCAACTAAGGGCTGAATGGTAAAACTAGGCAGTTGATACTCTAATAAATCTGCTTCAATCTCAGTTATAAAACTTAGCTTATCACCAAAACGCCCCTTTTCTATAGCAATATAATCTTTGACCCCAGCTAATTCTTCTGCTAAGCTAATAAATTCATTATCATTTTTTAAAGTACGGCGAAAAAAGTTAGCTAACCGTAATAATAAGTCTCTAGCTTTAGTAGGCTCAACTCGACAAAAAGAAATGATAGTATTTAAGGTATTAAATAGAAAATGGGGCTGTATTTGAGCCTGTAATGCCTTTAATTCAGCCTCTGTTGCTAGCTGGGCCTGTTTTTTCAGACTCGATAATTGTAACTGAGTCGATAATAATTGCGAAATCCCTTGAGCCAACTCAATATCTAATTCAGACACACCTTCTTTTTCAGTCTTATATAATTTTAAACTCCCTATTACAACATCACCACGCTTTAGCGGAGCAATAACTGCTGATGTCAAAGCACATTCATCATTAGGACAGCCAATCTCTGCTTTACTGTTAAGTAGGGTCAACTCTCCCTCTAATAATGCCTTCTCCGTGGCAGTAGTTAAAATAGCTTCTCCGGCAAGATGATGATCTTCGCCGACACCACAATGGGCCAAAACTTTAGTCTGATCAGTTACAGCAGCAGCCTTAACATCGGTTACATTAAGAATGATCTTTGCAATCTCTTTAGCTGAAGTTTTATTTAAGCCTTGATTAATATAATTTAAACTCTGATTAGCAATCTTTAATGATTTATGTGACTGAACTGCCATAAGTTCTTTTTCCTTTTTTAAACCATCATTTAAAATGGCAATAAAGAAGGCAATTCCTAAACCATTACTTAAAGCCATTGGTATTGTAATTAAAATCACTAAATCATAGGCCTGTTGATAAGGAGAGCTAAGTAATAAAACTAGTCCCATTTCTAACAGAATAATTCCAACTCCAATCCAAAATCCAGTTAAAGGCTTCATTTTATTAAAGGGACGATAATAATAAATAACTCCTCCAATTAAGCCTGCGATTACTGTAGCTAAAGCACAAGGAAAAGCAGTAAAGCCACCTAAAAAATAACGATGAACTCCACCAGATAATCCTGCCACTAGACCAACAGTTGGCCCGGCTAAAAATCCACCAACTACCGGGCCAATGATTCGAATATGAGCATAGGCATCAAGGGTATGTGCACCCATATAAGTTCCTAAAATAGTCAGCAAAGTAAAAAACACGCTTAAAAATACTTTAGTCTTTAGCTTGGCCCGGCGGTTTAAAAGTTGTCTAAAAATACTACTTCTAACCACTAAAAAATAGGCAAAGAAAGCAATTGTCGACATACTTGTAATTAGATTAATTATTAGATAGCTAATATCACTAAACTCCATTTTAATCCCTCATTTAAAATTATTTAGATAAAATTATTTAGAAATTTTACGACCAGTATAAGTGAATTGATTTTGCTGCATGTCAATAAAGTTCTTACAAAGTCAAAAACAAAAGCGGTTTACACAGATTAACACAGATCAAAAAATGATAAATACAGATTAAAATCAAAAGCTAAAATTTAAATTTACACTAAAATAGCTTTTATAATATTTTGTTAAGTGGTTTTAATCTGTTTTAATCGGGTTTTATCTGTGTTAATCTGCGTCCCCCTGCTTTTGATCTTTAATCGTCAATCCTCAATTACTCTATTAGCATACAACATCTTCCCTTCAGCTTCAGTAAAATATAAATAAGTTGCTACTTCTTTTTGGCCCGTCATCTTTTTAACTGCCTTTTGATAAGCCTTTAATTGTGGCTGATAATTCTCTAAATGTTTTTTGATATCAGCTTGGCTATTAATTTGATTAGTCTTCCAATCAACTACAGCCCATTTACCAGAGCTATCTTTAAATAATAAATCAATTGAGCCAGTTAAATATTCATTTTCATCATCGGCTAAGAAAAATTCAACTTCTGTCTTACACTCGCCAGCAGTTATTTTTTGAAATTCAGCCGATGTTTTAATCTTCTCTAAAGTATTTGTTACTTCCGTTTTAAGCTCTTTTTCTTCTAGCAAGGCAGAGTAGTTGGCAGTTAAATAATCGAAATCTACTGCTCCAGTTTTAATTAACATCTCTATTCCTTCGTGAACTAAACTACCCTTTAGAGCAGCCCTACTTTTACTCTGCCAAGCAATCTCTGCTTTTTTTGCTTTAGCACTCTGTCTTGTATTCCTCTCTTTTTTTACTAAACTAGATGGACTCTTTATTTTAGTTGTTAATTCTTTTTGTTGTTCTTTAGTTAATAAGTATAACTCTTTTTCTTCGTTAACGGCAACTATTTCTTGCTTAGTTTTAACATCAGGAAGCTCCGGCTTAGCTACAGTTAATTTAAGCTCTAACTGCCGGCCATTATCTAAAGATAATCTTTTTAGCTCTTCTGTCTTATCACTGGCTAACAACTGGCTAAGCTCCTTTGCTTTATAATCTAATCCCTGCATCAGCCATTTCAAGCCATTATTTAATTTAACCTTACCCTTACTACTTAGTCTAACTGCCGAAGATAAAAATAACATCTCTTCAGCTCTAGTTGCTCCCACATAAAAGACCCGCTTACTTTCAAATTCCTCTTTGGCTTGGCGATGGTTTTTAATAATCTGATAGCTACTACTTTTAGCTTGCTTTAAGTCTTGCTTATAATATTTAACCCCAATTTCTTCTCTACCATCTATCTCAGCACAGATTAAATCATCACTTGGAGTATGTCCTGGATGATTTAAATCAGCGATAAAGACAACTGGAAACTCTTTTCCTTTGGCAGCATGAATAGTCATTAATTTAACCTTTTGCTTATCAGTTATTAACTCTTGCTCTCCTTCGCCTTCTTCTTCCTCCATTAACTGCTTAAGCTGTTCTAAAAAGAGATATAAGTTATTACCTTCCTGCTGAGCAAATTCAGACGCTTCAGCAATTATCTTTTTTAAGTTGGCCCTTCTTTGCTCACCAGCACTACCGGCTAAATAACTGGCATATGCACCACAATCAATTAAAATAGTAGTAATTAATTGATCTAAACTGACCTCTTGTTTTAATCTCTGCCACTTGCTAAATTTATCAGCAATCTCTAAATTAGCTTGACAGACTTCGGCTAATAGTGAATTTTCTCCTTTAATCATTAGCTTAAATAATTGGTCATCACTAATAGCAAATAATGGGGAGCGAAAGAGCCCATAACTAGCAGCATCATCTTCTGGAGTTAATAAGACTTTTAAGGCTAAATAGATATCATAAATCTCTTGGTGTTGATAAAAACCGACTCCTTTAACAGTCTGATAATCAATTCCTGCTTTCTCTAGGGCAGTTTCATACTTTTTTAACCGGGTTCGACTCCGCATCAAAATTGCTATATCACCATAATCAACTGCTTCTAAATTCTTATTTTTAAATATTTTTTGCTCAGACTCTTCAACCAACCACTTAATCTTTTCTGCTAATAACTGACCTTCATAATCACCTTTATCAGCCTCATCATCTGAGCTATAAGGAGTTAACAATAACTCTAGATGAGAATCAGGTTCAGTTTCAATTGCCGATTGATACTTAACATTTCTACCAAAACTTAATTGCTGATGTAAGACATCATATTCATCTGCTTGATCCTGGCTTGTAGGAAATATATTAGCAAAAATATGATTAATAAACTCAATTATAGCTCGATTTGAGCGGAAATTTTTACTGAGTTTAATCTTTCCAGTAGGATTAGATTCTACAATCTTATTCATTACTTGATTAAAGATTCTCACATCAGCTCTTCTAAAGCCATAGATTGACTGCTTAGGATCACCTACTATAAATAACTTGCCTTTAGCTAGCTCTTTTTTGGCCTCGTCTGTTGTGACTAAAGGGCGTAAAATATCCCATTGCATCTGATTAGTATCTTGGAATTCATCGACTAGCATGAACTCAATCTTGGCCCTTAATTTCTTTACAAGTTGATAGTCTTCTTGCAGCTTTTTAGCTACTCTTTTCTCTAAATCAATAAAGTCTAAAAAACCTTGTTCAAGCTTTAGTTGCTGATATTTTTTAGCCAATGGTCGATATAATTTAAGCAATTTAGTAATTACAGCAGAATTTATAGTAGAAGTTTCTACTACCTTTTGACCGGCATTAGGGATTAAATCGATTAACTCGTTAAATAAAGTATTGGCTTTAAGTTTTGTATCATTGCCGCCTACCCAGTCACTAGCATTCATCTGCCCATAAATGTTAACTGCTTTATCTTTTTTGGCATTATATAGCTGCTTTAGAAGTTTAAAATGTAGCTCTAGCAATTCTGCTTTCTTTTCAGACTGAGCATCAGTCTGAGCTTGAAATTGCTCTAATGTTGCCAAGAGTTTTTCAGCTAATTCAACTACCTGCTTAACTTTTTTTACCCCTGCTGAATCATTTTTGCTCTCAAGCTGACTTAAGGCTTGAATTGTAGCTTGAAACTCTTCTTTAGTTAAATAGCCTTTTAGTTGCT
>LFFM01003198.1_pt1 | contig 10422 bp, 3 predicted proteins | sample 643131 | NCBI WGS metagenome assembly LFFM01 (sample SAMN03777445, study PRJNA286221) | soda lake metagenome | biome: soda lake; feature: Kulunda steppe; material: water; isolation source: sample Tc-Br brine of Tanatar trona crystallizer | place: Russia: Kulunda steppe | collected 2011-07 | reverse complement strand
GTGACATGGGCGGTTCCAGAGATGAAACGGTAGAACAAATGTTTAGTGCGGCTAATGTTGGAGATGTTCAAGAAATGCGAGATTATTTGACTACGGATGAAGGTCAAATGGAAACGTTTGGAATTGACAGACAAGAATCTCAACAACAAATTGAACAATTAGTTGACGGAACTCAACAAGAACAACCGCAGACGTTAACGTTTGAAGATATACAAGGTGCAGATTTAAGAGCAGGAAGACAAGTTTTTGATTTGATAGAAGCTGTTGAAGCTGGAACCTTAACAATTGAAGAAATTGCACAAGTTGATGAACGTGCCGCACAAGGAGTTCAGAACAGATTACAAGTGAGAGGATTTTTTCAAAATTTAATACCGCAAGCAAGAGAACAACAACCTCAACAAATTGACAGAGGGTTCCAATAATATATGCCTAACGAGTCTTTAGCAAGAGCATTTGAAACAAGCGCACAGGGATTCAACGCGAAGTTGTCTGCTGTCATGGGGACGGTGCAGAATATTCAGGCGTCTCAACAGGCTAAACAACAAATGCGACAAGAGTTAGAGAATCGCAAAGAGTTGGTGCAGTTTCAAAGTGATGTTCAGTTTGATACACAAAAACGCATTTATGAAGAGATACAACAACCACAACAAGAAAGTGAGAGACTTCGTAGATTACAGGAACAAATAACAGAAAGTTTTAAAACAGCAAATGACGAAGCTGATAATTTAAGACAAGAACATTTGAATTCGAGATTTAACCAATCTCATGGGTTATTATCAAATTATAATTTTAGACCAGCGCAAGACCCAGAAACGGGTGTGTATTCTACAGAAGTAATTCGTTATAATCCGCAAGATGGAGAGACACAACGTATCACTTTTGAAGATTATCAAAGGGAAGCACATAAAGCTGAAGTTGTTTCATCATACTTTAATGAAATGGAACAAAAGATAGATCAGCTTGGAGATGGTGATGAGGAAATTCAAATGACAGAAACGGGAGATCGTGTTGTTCAAGTAACTCGTGATACACTTCCAAGACTTATTCGAGATGCGCAAAGAGACCCACAAACATTAGATGTTTTATACGAACAAATACAATCTCGAAAAGTAACTCCTGTATATGAAGAAGACACAATTGAAGATAGGGATGCCGATATTGTTGGTGCACTTGTAAATCTTAGAACTGGTCTTGGACAAACAAATGAGTTTCAATTTGGAGATGGTAAAACATTTACGTATAATAAAGGACAAGAAGTCCAACAAAACGTAATGGACATAGAAAACTTTTTACGAGATTCATTGGATGTCGATATTGATTTATTAAAACTTAATCCCGAAGCTATTCAAGCGGCAATGAATCGTTCTGTAAATAGAGATAGTGTGCCTGATAGAAGTACCAGAAGGGCGGCAAGTAGGTTAGAAGATATTGTAGAAGATAATCCAGATAACATTAATTGGTTAATGACTTATTATATGCAAGTACCACAATGGTTACAAACATATAATAATCAATATATTCCTGATGGGAAAGAAACTCTTGGAATGGAAAATGCGGTTCTTAATCTTGATGCAACACCGTCTACAATGAATAAATTATTTCAAAGACCTAATCGTAGTTTACAAGAATTACATAATAGATACAATAGATAATACAACAAATGATAGAGCAAACAGACCTTATGGGGACTGGCTCGGTTAATGTTGGTAATGTAGATGATTCGTTTGGTGACGTATCACAAATACAAACGTTACAAGAAACATTTCCTGAGCTTCGTGGTACAAACCCTTACGTTTTAAAAAAGAAATTTTTGGAAGACGATGATTTATTTAATGAGTTTTCTGAAAAGTTTTTTACATCTCCCTCTCCTGACGAATTTGCTCAGTTACGAGACCAAGAACCTGAAATGTATAATGAACGTCTCAATAATTTCAGGAATAATTTTAGACAAGATTTAAACGAAAGTTCTTTTGTTGGACAAACAGAGAAAGAAAGTCTTGTTGAACGATCTATAGACCTTTCCAGAGGCGCAACGTCACTTCCAGTTGAACAGTACAAAAGTGTTATTGAAAATAATCCAGAGGCGTATGAAGAGTTCGGATTGTTGGATGGAGATGGTAGAATACGTTTTGGAGAAGATAGTGTATCTTCAGCTACGTTTGGACAGTCTGTTTTAAATAATGAAAAACTGCACAAACAATTAGAAATTGATCGTTATAAACAGTTTGAGAATGAGTTATCAAAATCTCATAATCAAACCAGTAAACTTCGCGATGACCCTACATTAATGACGCAAGCGTATGTTGCGTATAATAATTATGGTCCTGAAGGATTGACGCAATTTATGAATTATGTAGAGTGGGGAGATGCTGATGAGTCATTAGGACAAAGGTTTCAAAGAGGTCGTGAAGCAATAGAATGGTTGCAAGAGTCCAGACTTCCAGAGTTAACGAGAGAATTTGTTATTGGTGGAGAAGTTCGTGATGTAGATTATGCAGATGAAATTAATGAAACGTCTTTTAATTATGGACTTTCGCCGTCTCTTATTGGTTCCATTTTAAAAACAGAGAGTAATTTTAACCCTGATGCTGTTGGTGCGGACGGAGAAATAGGAATTGCACAGATAATGCCAGCGTTTGCTCGTGATGCAGGAATGAATGTTCCTGATGAACTTGTTGAGTTAGACAAGAAAAGAATGGATGCAACGGGTGAACAACGTGAAGAATTAACAAAACAATTATTAGAACGAACGCAAGAGTTATCTAATCCAGAGAATGATGATAGATGGAGTAAAGATTTATCTATTGATGCCGCTTCAAAAATGTTGGGTAAATATTTAGAAGAGTTTGATTATGACACAAATAAAGCTGTCGCGGCTTACAATGCTGGGGCAGGGAGAGTTCGTAGTGCAGTTAGAGAATCTGAACGATTAAATAGACCGTGGCAAGAGTTTATTCCTGATTCTACAAGAACTACTTATTTACCTCGTGTTGAGAAAAATTCTGAGGAATTTGCTGGAATTGAATCTTTAGTATTTCGACCATTAACGCCACGGAAAGAATTAACTGAAGAGGTTTCTGAAGATTTTAATGCCTTTACAGCCGTTTTTAAAAAAGACCTTTCAGAAAATAAAAATTCATTAAGTGTTTATGAAGAATTATTAAATGAACGACTTCCTGAATCATATCAACCATTCCTGAATGCGAGTAGTATTAGAACGTATGGAGAATATTCTGAATCAGATAAAGAATTGTCGTGGGGCGTTCTTGAAAGGGCGGTAAATGAAGATGGATTTACTGTTGATGATTTGATGGATACGGTTATGGCAAATGCTCAATATGATACGGAGAGTAGGGCTGTAGGTGGATTTAGTTTGGGAGAATTACAAGCAGAATTCCAAGATAGCCCAGAAGGTGTTTATAGATTTGATTATAATAATCTACCAGATAGCGCAAAAGTAGCGGTCAACGCATTGTACCATCATAATGAGATTGGTAATATGATTCGCAGAACAGATGAAGAGGGAGTTTATGAATTAATTCCTACTGCGTATGAAGATGATTGGGATTGGTGGAAAGGAATACAAAATTATTTAACACCAACAAGAAGTGTAGGTCGAAGACAACCAGATGGAACGACAGAATTTGAAGAAGTCCCTGAAGACGGGTTGTTAAATAGAGCTTGGAGAGCTGTAGCAGGAACAGGATTAACTGCGGCACACACATTGTATAAGTTTGCTTATGAGCCAGCGGTTAGAGCAACTGCACTTTCTATGGATAAGTTAGATGTTGGCAATACAGAATCAAGTTTATCATATAGTGATGCAGTTCGTGGTAGAGCGCAAACATCTATATTTGATGTAATGACTGGTGATGATGAAATTGGTACAGGAAGTATGGGTCTTAGTATGGCTGGTGATATGGTTCAATATATGGGAGCCATGTTTTTAGGTGGACGCGCATTATTAAATGTTGGTTCGGCTGGACTTAGTGCAATGACTGGCGTTAAAAAATCAAGTGATTTAATTAATTATGGTAATCATTTATTTGCAAGTCCTCGTGTAGCTGGAATGTCGTTAAAGTTATCCAATGCAGTTAAAAATAAATCTCCGTGGGCTTCGGGATTTGGTGTATGGTATTCTGGTGGTGCGTTAGTGGAAGCATCTCAACCATCTCAAGCATCTTTCTATGAATTAATACCAGAAGTGTTGGGGTACGAACAAACTAATGACGTTCGTAAATTTTATCGGATGGCTGATTCAAACACTAAAACTGCGATGGATATTGGAGCGTCGTTAGTATTAGACACATTTGCAGATAATTTGGTTGCTGGGGCTAAGTTTTTAACTGCTCGTGGAGCAAAGTCTATGTGGGGTAGAGATAAATTCAAATCTTTAAAATATTTGGAAGGTGAAGGAAAATATGATGTTGTAAATGAACCTCAATACCGATCAGATTTTAGAGAATTCTGGCATAATTTTACGAGTGAACTTGATCAGATGCCTACAGGTAATGTAGGAAGTGATTTCAGCGAAGCGTATTTTACAAAGGGTGGTATTAAAACACTTGACGATTTTACAAAATCTTTTGTTGATGAAGCATCAGACGTTGCAGGAAGTGTCAAAGGAGATGTTGAAGATCATATTCGATGGTTGAATAGACATTTGGGTGATGGTATGATGGATGATGACGCAGTTCAAGAACTCACTGAAAGATCATATCAACATTTTATTGATGCGTCAACGGAACGGTTGTATGGGTTATTAGATACGGCAGATAGTCCTACATTAGCAAATCGAGTTGCTGATTCTCTTGAACAAATTCCAACAAGAGTTCGAGAATTTAAACCTGAAGGAGAGCCAGTTCCTATTAATCAGTTTCATAAATATCGCTCGAAAGGACACAACATTTTTATAAAAGAAGGAAAAATATATGAATCAAATCCTGATTTTTGGACGGTAGATTTAGCAAATGCGTTACGAGCCAGATCGGGTAAAGAAACGATTGAATCAGTAACAAAGCGGAAACTTAGAGAGGCTGGACTTGATAAAGAACAGTTAACTCCTGATGAACTTCAACGAACAAACCAAATACGAACAGAAGTAGAGAATAATATTGGGTCGTCTGTACGATTGCAAGATGGTCGTGTTGGTTATGTTACTGATTTTGATGACGCTACATTTACAGTTCGTTTGGAAGACGGAACGACAGTTCGTTCAAAAAATCCGATTCGTTTAACCGATGAACAGGCGGCTGAATTGGATGGAATTGCGTGGAATCTGAATAGACAAAGTGAATTAGAAAATCAACCTCGAATGCTTCCACCAGCGCGAAGTCCAGACAGCACTCCAAGTGGGGAAGCGGTAACAAGTATGATACATACGTTACGACGAGGACCAGAAATAGAGAATGAGTTGCAATCGGTACAACAACAAATTAGACAAGCAAACACATCTATGAGGTCAATGTCTCGTGGTGGAAATATGACTCCTGAATTAGAACAGAGATGGAGAAACGTTCGTAGTAATTTAGTAGCAAGGAGAGAAGAGTTGTTTGAAGAAGCTGGACAGTTGCGAGGTTCGCAATATGATAATTTTTTACAGACACAGATACGTTCAGTAGAAGACGACATTACTCATTTGAGACAGTTAAGAGAAAATGCAAATGTTGTTGATATTGCAGAACCGTCACCAGAAAGAGGAGCAAGAGTTCGTTCAAGACAACAACAATTAGACTCTGAAATAGAACGACTACAAACACAACGTGATGAATTACAAAGAGATTTGTCCATTTATCAACGAGACATTGGAAGGTATAGACCTGAATCAGATGTAGAAATGTCACCAAGATCGACAGGACACGAAATGCGTTCGTGGGTAGATCGTATGGTTCGAGATAGGGCAGATTATGATAATATTGAAGCGTATCAACGTAAATTTAGAGATGCGGCACGAAAATCGTACGCATTAAGTAGACAAAATAATAATAGACCTTTTTGTTAATTATGAGTGTATGTATTAATCCAACACCGTCGTATAAGAAATTTGGATATTCCGAAAGGTTTATGCAATCGGTTCGTAGAACATTTGGTAGTGAACCAAATCCACGTTCGCTTGCTCGTAATTTGGGATTAGATGCTGAAGATGCTGTTAATTTATCTCACCCATCAAAGAAAGGTAAAATTTTCGGTCGTAACTTAAAAAAAGTAGAGGAATTTGAAGCTGATGTTGCGGCAAATAAAGGAGTTCCAAAAGATACAATTGTGAGTATGCCTGACCCTGATGGTGGGTCAATTAGACATTTTTTATCTAATGCTAATAATTCAACCGTTCCATCTCGATGGGTTTTTGATGGCGGGTCAATTAGACCTAATCCTCATTGGGATTCTGTATCTGTAAACCAAACAATTAACGAATCTGGTGAACTTCGTACTTTTGTGCGTGATGATAATGGATTATACAGACCACCAAGAAAAGGAGAGACTGGTGATTATTATTTGAACGTACAAAAAGCAGTTCAAACTGATGAACCCTTTGATAATAGTTATATTGTTCAACGTGGGATTGATGCTTATGAAGTATCACCTAACACATATAGACTTGTGGACGAGAATTCTCAAGCTGTTCCAATTAAAAAAGTGAATCAAGAATCTGGTAAAGATGCTGTTGCGGTACAAACGACAGAAACTCCATTGAGCGAAGCAGAAATAAAAAATAGTTTATTGAGCAATGGATTGTCACAAAAAGTAGCGGGTGCGGTAGCTGGTGGTATTGCTGGTAATATGGCAGATGAGTATGATGATTTTGGTGGTGCGTTTTGGGGTGGCGCATTAGGTTTTATGGTTGGTCATCCTAAACTTCGTAGTTCAGTTCGTGGTGTTTTTTCCAAAAGTGGAAAGAAAAGTGGAGACTCATATAAAGATTTACAGTATGAAGCGTCCGTTTACGAAAATAAAGTAAGACGACAAAGAGAACTTTCGTTAGAAGGGTTGGATAATTCTGTAGACCCAGACGGACCAGTAGCAGAAGGTTTTATTGAACATTATGTAAACCCTAAAAGACAAGCCAGAAATGACGGTTTGATTAGCGAAGATTCAAAATTTGCAAAGTTTCGTAAACTTGCCTTTGATAACGATTGGTTTAAAAGTGGTATCTATAATTTACGTTCATTAGGTAGTGATACTGCTGAAGAGTTACTTCAAATATTTAGACAATTTGAACATGCTTCAAATAATATGTATAACAAATTTTCTAATGTTATACAAGATAAGTTTGGAACAAGAGATACAAAAGGTGTATTCGATAATACACAAATAGATTTTATTCGGGGCGTGTATGGTGATCAAGTAACTGATGCACAAGCTTTAGAATCTTTTGGTGCGTCTTCACAACGTATTATTCGTAATAGAGCGAGAATAGAAAACGGAGAATTTCGTTTTGATGATAGTGTAGCTGGACGGTCAGATTATTTGAATCCTGAAGTACAACGACTTGATAGACAATTACTCGAAGACCCTGAAGCTCGTAAGATAATTGAAGTTACACAAGAGTATTTTGACCAACAAGGTAAGGAATTAGTTAATACGTTACGTCATCAAATGCAACGAACGCTTGAATTGTCTCAAGAAGCTGGTGGGATTAATGGTAAGTATAAAAATATTGCCAGAGTCATTGGAAGAAATGAACATGAAGTTTCAGATTGGCTTCGAGCGAATCCAAATGAACGAAAGTTGTATAATGAAGCAATGAAACAAGATGCCGCGTTTCGTCGCTATGTAGAACAACACAATAAAGCGAATGCTATAGAGAATTTAGAAGGTAAATACATTCCTCAACAATGGGATAACGCAAAAGCTCAACGCATAAAAAATCAATGGCAACAAGACAACGCAGAACAAATTGAAGCGTATGTTCGACAAGGAGATGGTAATGTAGATCCTTCAGTGTTACGAGAAGAAGCGTGGAATAGAAAGGTAGCCGCAGATATTCTTGCAACAAATAATAAGAAGTGGGAACTATTTAGTTTTGATTCGGCAGGAAACAGAGCGTCTCGAAAATATTTTGCAAATCAGAGACAAGCTCAAAATAAACTTGAAGACCTTATTGGTCGCAATCTTGACGAAACTGAATTTGATATTGTATCTCGTAGAGATAATATGATGGATTTTATTCGTCAAGAAACGGTTGGCGGGAAAAATATGTATTATCTTGAAGTTCCACAGAGGTTTCGGGAAATGAGTGGAGGTAATATGTTTGCCGATGAAAATATAGATGCTATTGCTCAAGCGCACAGAAACCAGCGTATTGATAGTGCAGTTACAAAGAGTAATCATTTAGATCGTGCGAGAAATTATAACATTCCAACAATGTATTTGAAGAATAATATAGATGATTTGGTTCGTTCATATACAAGAGATGTTGGTCCAAGATTTACGGCATTAAAGAATGGAATGTATGATGATTCTCAAGTTGAATCTATGTTTCGTAAAATTCGTAATGAGGCACTTGCAAAAAATCCAAATCAAAAAGAATCTATAGATCAAAATTTATCAACGGCTCGGACGTGGTATAAAGTATTGCAAGGACATAAAGCAGAAACGCAAGACCTACAAAATGTAATATCCGCTGACGAAACGGGTCGTAGAGGATTGTCTCAAGAGTTTTTAAAGAGAGCAAGAAATGATACGTTGTTAAATAGTTTGGGTAGGTTTGCTACAGCTCCGTTTATGTATGCTACATCTTTTTATGCACCGTTACAAATGGCAGTTCTTGGACCATTTTTATATGGTTGGAGAAATACATTTAATGCTTATAAAACTGCCATTACAGACCCTTCCAGACTTAAAGCAATGAGTGAAGAGTTGCGTAAGATGAATCATATCTATGATGGAATTGAAGCGTATAGTCCTGAACGTAGAGCTGAGTACAGACAAACATTATTAGGAGAAAATTATTCGCCATCTCTTGAAAAATTTAATAAGTTAGCGGATTCAATGGAGAATTTTGCGGCTAATTTATCGTTAACAAAGCCGTTGCTTGGGAAAGCTGGTATATCTATGGATGATACAGGTATATTCAGGTTGTTTGGGGGGTCTCTGTTGGATGTATCTGGCGCGGAAGCATCCCTTTCGGCGTTGGGTGCTATGAGACATATTGAAGACCTTGTAGAAGCGGGAGCGAGACTACAGAAAAATCCTGATTTACGTAGTGTGAAAATTCGAGGTAATGATTTGAATATGTCACAAATTCGTCGTCAGCTTGAAGATATGGCGATAGATGATGTTGATAGATTTATTAGACAAAAAGATGAATTTAATAAATTTGCTGATCAAGTCGGTGGGGGTAAAGCAAAACCTGATGATTGGATGTACGGACAAATGACACAAGCTCTCGGAGAAGCTGTGAATTCTTATCATGGTAAGAGTAAATTAACTCGACAGTTGCGTTGGTTAGATAATCCGTTTGGTAGACTCATTTCACAGTTTAGTACATATACACAAAATTTCGGAATACAAACTACCAGACAAAGAATTTATTTACCGATTAGAGATTGGGATAGTAAATACGGAAGTCAAATAGCTGATGATACATCTATGTTTCGATTAGCGTTTGAAGCTGGACGAGGAAATGATAGGTTTTTTAGGGATACATTTGGAAGTAATTGGGAACAAGCCTATGATGAATTTCCTACACAAGCCTATTCAAATTTCTTTAAAGTGTTTGGTGCGCTTGGAGTTGGTAAGACATTATTAATCGGTCGGGCAGGAGTAATGGACTTCCTTGAAATCATTACAAATGAGGCTATTGGTAATGATGATTATGAAGCGTGGCGCGGAGTTAATAGACAAATGGGTTTAGGATTTAGAGACCCTGTAACCGATAGAGAAGTTACTCTTGGAGATGTTTTTGAAGACGGAATAACAGGATTTGAAATGCTTAGAGCAACAAGAGCCGCGTTTGAGGATGCTATTCAACTTGGATTTGCTGGACCATATACAGGGAAAGTATTGGATATGGTAAGGTATGATAGCGGTCCAATGAATGCGTTTCCTGTTGGTAGTTCAGCACAAGGTTTATTTGATATAATGGCTAATATGTATCGAACTCCAATGCAAGATATTCCCAGAGAAACTGCTAAAGATGTGTTAGATTTTGGGTTACTTCATACCCCACCAATAGGAACAATGCACGGAATGCGTCAAGGTATTAGTGATGCAGTAATACAGAAACCATCGAACCGCAGATCGGGAAGAGATGCTACAACGGGTGAGTCTATGGACTTTAATTTTGTAAATTACTAATATATGGATTATTCACATAACTACAGAAAGCGTAAGAAACCAGCACACGGTCTTGTTGTTCACAGTATGGGCGAATATGTAAATGGAACGTATGCACCTCATTTCTTAGAGGATATTGGGTTG
>LFFM01003196.1_pt1 | contig 10428 bp, 13 predicted proteins | sample 643131 | NCBI WGS metagenome assembly LFFM01 (sample SAMN03777445, study PRJNA286221) | soda lake metagenome | biome: soda lake; feature: Kulunda steppe; material: water; isolation source: sample Tc-Br brine of Tanatar trona crystallizer | place: Russia: Kulunda steppe | collected 2011-07 | reverse complement strand
GAAGTTCAAGACCTCATCGACAGACTCGAAACCGAAGCTGCACAGGACCGCGACCCAGTGACAACGCCCGACGTGGGGATTATCATGGGCTCGGATTCGGATCTCGACGTGATGGCCGGGGCCTACGAGGCCCTCGAAGCATTGGGATTCGCTGAACAGACCGATTTCGATAACCCGCCCGCAAGCCGATTTAGCTTCGAGAGCTACGTTGTTTCGGCACACCGGACGCCCGAACTCATGTACGCCTACTGTGAGACGGCCGCCGACCGCGGCATCGACGTGATTATTGCAGGCGCAGGCGGCAAATCGGCCGATCTGCCGAATATGTCAGCCTCGATTGCCTACCCGATTCCCGTCATCGGAGTGCCGGTTCAAGAGAAATCCGTCGACAGCGTCATTGGGATGCCGACTGGCGCTCCGATCACCGCGGTCGACGCCGGCAAATCGTTCAATGCAGGCCTCTCTGCGGGTCAGATTCTCTCGCGTGAGCACGACGAAATCGAGCAGGCGCTCGTCGAGTATCACGACTCGCTGCAGGGTGGCGTCGGCGAGGTCTCGAAGGCACTGCACGATCTGGGAATCGATGGCTTTCGCGAGCGTGAGTCGTAAGTCCACCATCTGTCACAGGTAGTTATCATACGCTGGCGAGTAGCCATGATATGAACGAGACGAAGCTCGATGTCTGGTGTACAGGAAAGCTGTGGTGTCCGGTGACGACGACCGCACAGTTCATCGGGGGGAAATGGCATCCTGTCGTCGTCTTTGAACTCCTCAAAGCCGAGTCGCTGGGGTTCAACGAACTCAAAGCCGCTGCCGACGGGATATCGAACAAAGTATTGTCGGACACGCTTTCGGACCTCGAAACCAAGGAGCTCGTCGACCGCGAGGTCATCGATGACAAACCCGTTCGCGTCGAGTACTCGCTGACCGAGTTCGGTGCGTCGCTCGAACCGGTTATTCGGGCAATGGGCGTCTGGGGACTCGAACAGCTGCATCCACCAGATGGGATGGAGATAAAACCGCTACCCGACGAATTCTCCGAGTAATCCTGTCTGTCTCGACCGAGGCAGGCAGTAACCGATTGGTAACCTACCGACCGGGCGGTTACGTTTTGATTTATTGGCAGCCGGGGCGGTAACTGAAACAGCATCCCATGACTGAACTCACTGATTTCGAACTCTCGAACGTCGCTGCTGGTCCCGATCCGTTTCGACTGCTCGACTACGCCGCCGACCCCGACCGCAAGGCGATTGTGCTACTGTTCCTTCGGGACTACCACTGCCCGAAATGCCGAACCCAAATCGAGACAATCGCATCACGGTACGACGAGTTTGTGGCCCACAATACCGACGTCGTGGCCGTCCTGCCGGAGCCTGTCGACCGAACCCAAAAATGGGCCGAGGGCTCAGAGATACCGTTTCCACTGCTGGCCGACGGCTCGAAGGCGGTTGGCGAGCAGTACGACCAGCCGACACGGTTCGGTGCACTTGGTGGGCTCCACGACATGATCGGCCGAATGCCCGAGGCCGTTATCATCGATGCCACGGAATCGGAGCCAGTTATCGACTACGTCCACCGCGGTGACAGTCCTGGCGATCGGCCGAGCATCAACGAGTTGCTTGACCGAATCGACTCGCTCCGTTCTGTTTCAGTCTGAAGCCAACTGAGTCGATTCTCCGTGCATTGCGGTTACGTCTCTGTTGGCTCTGAACTGTCTGCCAGCCAGCAATGACCATCTCGACGAGAAACGACACTTCGAAAAACCGCTCGATGACTGCCGCAATGACCAGTCCGATACCGCTTCCCATTCCCTCAGCAAGTGCTGATTGTGTATCGCTCTCGGCCATTGCGTATCCGTTTTTCGCGAGGTTCGTTAAAATATCGGCTAGTAATTATCCAATTAGTTACTGTGTTTTACAGTCAAATAGACTGTATGAACCGTCGTCATTTCCTCGTCGGGGCTGGCTGTGTCGGTTCGGCCACGTTGTCTGGCTGTCTCGGAGCGGTCGACTCCCTTCTTGAGAGCGACCCCGAGGTCGACCACCGCGATCCGAGTCCGGTTCCCCATCCCGCGAGTTGGATGCAGTCCGAGGGGCTGGATGGGAATGCAACAACCTCGTCGGCTGTGCAGTTCGGTAGTATACCGGACACTCATTGGCTGTACCTCACCGCATCACCGATGGATCCACTTGAAACAAAGGTGACGGTGCAACGACAGGGAGCCGACCCCTTTTATGAAGAGACAGTGTCGCTCTCGCGTGCGAGCTATGTCGCGTTCGGGTTCGGGCAGCCGAGTACATACGTCATCGAGCTTTCGGTGGCGGACGAGACTGCAATGGTCGAAGTGCCTGAGGATTTCGTTGACTGTAACGACTCCGCACAACTGGTCGTCCTCAAGTCGGATCGTATGGTCAACACGTCGAGCCAGACGACACTGGCACAGTGTGGACCACTGTAACCGAACGTACCAGTATACCTGAGCATAGTGCCTAAGACAGCCGCGCAAAAATCAATGCTTATGAGGGGCGGGTTCAAAGTTCGACACGTTACGGAGAACCCGGAATGTCATGGATAGCAATCGGGGCATTGGCACTCGTCGGCATCGCCATCCCACTCGCAATGATGGTGGTCTCGGCGATCCTACGTCCAAGCGTCCCCGAACAAGGCAAGACAACAACCTACGAGAGCGGTGAGATACCGACCGGAACGGGGCGCATCCAGCTTAATATTCAGTATTACATGGTTGCGCTGCTGTTCGTCGTCTTCGATATTGAGACGGTGATGATCTTCCCGTGGGCGGTTATGTATCGCAGCGCACTCGAAGCGGGCGTTCCGCTTTCACAGGCGCTGTTCCCAATGTTACTGTTCGTTGGGATCCTCGTCATCGGTCTCGTATGGGCGTGGCGCATTGGTGCGGTTGAGTGGACAAAGAGTCTGCGCGCCGCCTCGCGAAAGACAGAGAGACAGAACACATGAGCAGCGACAATCAACAACCCTTCGTCACCGACCGTTCGAACGTACTCACTGAAACCCAAGACGCACGGCTGACGGGGCAAGACGACCGATTTAATTCTCGACTCCGAGAGGCGTTTGGCTCCTCGCCATTCATTCTCACCAAGTTCGATAAGTTCATGAACTGGGTGCGAGGCTCCTCGATGTTCATGCTGCAGTTCGGCATCGCCTGCTGCAGCATCGAGATGATGCACACCTACGCGGTCAAACACGATCTCGACCGCTTCGGTGCGGGTGTGCCTCGCGCGTCACCCCGACAGGCCGACGTGATTATCATCCCTGGGACAATCGTCTCGAAGTTCGCCCCGCGGATGAAACGCGTCTACGACCAGATGCCCGAACCCAAATTCGTCATCGGCATGGGTTCGTGTACCATCTCCGGTGGGCCGTTCCAAGAGGGCTACAACGTCGTCAAAGGCGCAGAAGAGGTCATTCCCGTGGATATTCACATTCCGGGCTGTCCCCCACGCCCAGAAGCGTTGGTCTATGGGGTCGCAAAGCTCCAAGAGCGGATCGCCAACGGCGAGTCCGCCCCGGTCGTGGTCAAGCCTTACGAGCTCGAACAGTTCGGCGATCTTGAGCGCGATGAAATCGTCGATCAACTCGCCCAAGAAATCGACACCGACGATCTCGTCATGCGGTACAACTGGGCTGATTCACCATGAGTATCGAACTTCCTGATACCACTGACGTTGCCGAACAGTCACCCGAAGCGCTTGCCGATCTGCTCGGCGAGCTCGTGATCGGCCGTGAGGAACACCTCAACGCACCGGGGTTCGTTATCAAGCCAGACACGGTTGTTGAAACCCTGCGTCGACTCCGCGATGACGCCGGCTTCGATCACCTCTCGTGTGTGACCGCCCAGGAGTACGAGGATCGCTATGAGTCGATCTACCACCTCACGAAGTTCGACGACCGAACCCAAGAGGTCAGTGTCGTCGTACCTGCTGACAAAGAAAACCCCGTAAGCCAGTCGGCAAACGAAGTCTTCCGGACCGCAGACTGGCACGAGCGTGAGGCCTACGACCTGGTCGGAATCAACTACGACGAGCATCCAGACCACCGCCGGATTCTCCTGCCCGACACGTGGCAGGGCCATCCGCTCGGGCTCGAATACGACCAGAACCAGCCCCAGATCGTCTCGCTGCGAGAACATCAGAATCCGCTGCTTGAGGATCAAAAAGCGGCCTCCGAAAGTGAGACGATGTATCTCAACATCGGCCCACACCACCCCGCTACCCACGGTGTGTTGCACATCAAAGCTGTTCTCGATGGCGAGCAGGTCGTCGACCTCGAACCCGATATCGGCTATCTGCACCGCTGTGAGGAGCAGATGTGTCAGAACAGCACCTACCGGTACCAGATTATGCCGTACCCTGACCGCTGGGATTACATCTCTGCTGGGCTGCTCAACGAGTGGGCCTACGCGCGTGCGGCCGAGGATATGGCTGATATCGAGGTTCCAGAATACGCACAAGTCATCCGGACGATGGGTGCGGAACTCTGTCGGATGGCCGCACACTTCCTCGCGCTCGGCACATTCGCACTCGACGTCTACGGCGACTTTACAGCGATCTTCATGTACTCGATCCGGGATCGAGAAAGGGTCCAGAACATCCTCGAAGACCTGACCGGTCAGCGACTGATGTTCAACTACTTCCGACTCGGCGGGGTCGTCTGGGATCTGCCAGAGCCTCGCGAGGAGTTCTTCGAGAAGACGCGTGACTTCCTCGATGAGCTGCCGACAGCGCTCGAGGAGTACCACGACATGATGACCTCTAACGAGATCCTCCAGCTCCGAACCGTCGGGACCGGCGTGCTCCCTCCGGAGGTTGCTAAAAGCTACGGCGCGACCGGCCCGGTCGCCCGTGGCTCGGGGATCGATTACGACCTGCGTCGTGACGATCCATACGGCTACTACGACAAACTCGACTGGGACGTTGCGGTCGAAGACGGCTGTGACAACTTCAGTCGACTGCTCGTCCGGATGCGAGAGGTCGAAGAGTCGGCGAAGATCGTCGAGCAGTGTATCGACCTGCTCGAAGAGTGGCCCGAAGACGACCGGACGATTCAGGCGAACGTCCCCCGGACGATCAAACCTGATGACGATACGGAGATTTACCGCGCCGTTGAGGGCGCAAAAGGCGAACTCGGGATCTACATGCGCGCAGACGGAACCGAAAAACCTGCTCGCTTCAAGATTCGGAGTCCGTGTTTCTCGAATCTCCAGACGCTGCCGGAGATGTCCAACGGCGAGTACGTCCCTGACGCAATCGCCAGCCTCGGCAGTCTCGACATCGTCCTCGGCGAGGTGGACCGCTAATGGCCGGGCTTCTGCAGGGAGAGGTCATGCTGCCCGAACAGATTGCAAATTTGCTCGGTCTTGAGGGGCCGCTCGGTGTTGCGGTCGGCGCGCTTCTTGGGGCGTTTATCGTCGGCAACATCATGCTGGCGATGACCGGTGTCGCCGGTCCGTGGGCCAAACGAAAAATCACGGCGGCCTTTACCGACCGGATTGCGGTCAACCGGATCGGGCCGTTCGGCCTCCTGATTATCGTCGCCGACTCGGTTCGGTTACTTTCGAAAGAGCTGATCGTCCCGGCCGGTGCGGACCGACCATCGTACGATCTCGCACCGATTATCCTTCCGTCGTCCGCACTGCTCGGCTTTGCGGTGATTCCGATGGGCGATCTCGGCCCGCTCAACATTCAGCTCGCAGATCCAGAAGCCGGTCTCGCACTCGTCTTTGCATTTGCCTCGATCGCCTCGGTTGCACTGGTGATGGGTGGCTACGCATCGAACAACAAGTACTCGCTGATGGGCGGGCTGCGTGCGGTGGCCCAAAACATCGCCTATGAGATTCCGCTGATCGTCACGGCGATGTCGGTCGTCATCTTCGCGGGCTCCCTACAGATGAGTACGATTGTCGCCGAACAGGGTGCAACACTCGTCTCGCTCGGCGGCATCGACATCCCGGCGTGGTACGCCTTCGTCAACCCGTTTGCCTTCGTGCTGTTCTTGGTGGCTAACATGGCCGAAATCGGTCGGAATCCCTTCGACATTCCGGAAGCCCCGACCGAGATCGTTGCCGGCTACCAGACCGAGTATTCGTCGGTTTACTTCGTCCTGTTTTATCTGGGCGAGTTCCTGCACGTCTTCCTCGGTGGGGCGATCATGGCGACGATCTTCCTCGGCGGTCCGGCCGGGCCGGTGCTGCCGGGCTTCGTCTGGTTCGTCATCAAGATCTGGGCCTTCTTCCTGTTCACCCAGTGGGCCCGCTCGGCGCTGCCGCGCGTCAGAATCGACCAGCTAATCGAAATCGGTTGGAAAGGCATGCTCGTGCTGTCCTTTGCTAACCTGGTGCTCACGGCCATCATCGTGGGAGTGATCGCATAATGATTGGACTACTCAAAGGTATGGCAACGACGATGAAACACGCACTCGACGGCAAGACGTTTACCGTCGAGTATCCGGAGACGGCTCCGGAGGTTAGTCCGCGGTTCCGCGGCGTCCACAAGTTCAGCCAAGAGCGCTGCATCTGGTGTCGCCAGTGTGAAAACGTCTGTCCGAATGATACGATTCAGATCGTCATGGACGACAAGCGCAACGGCGAGCAGTACAATCTCCATATCGGCCAGTGTATCTACTGCCGACTCTGCGAGGAGGTCTGTCCCGTCGACGCGATCTTGCTCACACAGAACTTCGAGTTCACCGCGGACACGAAAGACGAGTTCATCTACAACAAAGAACAGCTCAAAAACGTACCGTGGTACAAGGGAATCGATCCGCTCAACTCGCGGAATCCTGACCGTGGCGCGTGGATTGGCGAGGGCGACGGCGAAGTCGACTACCAGTAGGCTCAGAGCCCCAATATTCGCTGTGCGGTGACAGTTTTAGCGGTCAGAGAGCGTATCTGCCAGTATTTTTCTGCCGGCTATGACGGATCAGTCTCGAAATCTTCAAAGGGATTCCTTAAGCATACACACACAATGGTTTATGAGACCATCGCGTTCGCGCTGTTCGCCCTTATCACACTGGGCTGCAGCTTGGGTGTCGTCCTGGTGCGGGACGTATTTCACGCCTCGCTCCTTTTGGGCGGCGCGCTCTTGAGCGTCGCGGTGCACTACGTAATGCTGCAGGCAGAGTTCCTCGCAGCCATGCAGATCCTCGTCTACGTCGGCGGGGTCCTCATTCTGATTACGTTCGCCGTGATGCTAACGCGAAACGAACCGGATTCGGAGGTGAGTAACGTATGACCGATGACGAACCAGGTGGCTCGTCACTAACCCCTGGGCTTGCGGCCGTTGCACTCTTTGGTGTGCTGGCGGCGGCAATCGCTGGCTCAGCTGGCGGCTTTGGCGATCCTGCAGGTTTTCCAGCAGGTGAATCAGTCGTCCACAACATCGGCTATGCGCTGTTCGATATCGACCTCGGCGAGATTGCCTCAGAAGGCTTTCTTGCAGCGTTCTTGATTATCGCACTAGCACTGGATGTCGCACTCGACAGTGCAATCTACCTCGCCAAGCGTGAAGACGAGGGCTCGATCGTCTCGGCACTGACCGACGGCGGCCGAGATATTGTCGATGGCGACATTTCAGGACCCGCCGAAACCGACGCCGAGAGCGTCGATACGGCCGACACTGACACTGGAGGATCACACTAAATGGTTCCAATTGAATACTACCTGCTGCTTTCGGCAGCCATCTTCTGTATTGGCCTGTTCGGGATTTTGACGCGGCGCAACGCGCTGTACTTCCTGATGTCGGCTGAACTGATGATGAACGCCGCGATCATCAATCTCGTCGCCTTCTCGTTCCAGTGGGGCAACCTGACCGGCCAAACGTTCGGGCTGTTCGTGATCGCACTGGCTGCCGCCGAAGTTGCGGTTGGAATCGGGATCATTCTCGTGCTCTACCGTAATTTCGGCGAGATCGACGTCATGGACGCCACAACAATGAGGTGGTAAATAGATGGTATCTGCATTCTCGTACGTTCCGGCAATCGTCTTACTGCCGTTCGTCTCGTTTGTCGTCGCACTGTTCGGTGGAAAATACCTCCCGAAACGGGGGGCCTTCGGTGGCATTGCTGCGACAGCGGGTTCACTCCTGTTGTCGATTTGGGTGCTGCTCTCGGTACGCGGTGGGACGGTCCACCAAGAGACCTACTACACGTGGGCCGCGGGCGTCGGCTCCCAGCCGTGGGAGCTGACCTTCGGTGCGCTCATCGATCCGCTCTCGTCGCTGATGCTCGTGATCGTGACGCTCATCGCGCTGCTCGTTCACGTCTTCAGTCTCGGCTACATGAATGACGAAGGCGAACGTGATCTGCCGCGGTATTACGCCGGTCTCGGCCTCTTTACCGCCAGCATGCTCGGCTTTGTCATCGCTGACAACCTGCTGATGGCGTTCATTTTCTTCGAGCTGGTCGGCCTCTGTTCGTTCCTGCTCATCGGCTTTTGGTTCCGCCGAGAGTCACCGCCGTCGGCGGCGAAAAAGGCGTTCCTTGTCACCCGTTTTGGTGATTACTTCTTCCTCGTCGGCGTCGTTGCGGTCTTTGCGACCTTCGGCACCGCCGCCTTTGCGGGCTCCGAGTCGTTCCCAGCGCTGGCCGAACAGGCACTCGCTGGCACCGTCGACGTATGGACGCCCGGCGACCTCACCACTGAGGGCTGGTTCACCATCATCGGCCTGCTGATTCTCGGCGGCGTTGTCGGGAAATCCGCACAGTTCCCGCTACATACGTGGCTGCCTGACGCCATGCAGGGCCCAACTCCTGTCTCGGCACTTATTCACGCCGCGACAATGGTTGCCGCCGGTGTCTACCTCGTCGCACGCATCTACGGCTTCTACGTGCTGACGCCGACGACAATGGCGATTATCGCGCTCGTCGGTGGCTTTACGGCACTCTTTGCGGCGACAATGGGTGTCGTCAAAAAGGAAATCAAGCAGGTGCTCGCCTACTCGACGATTTCACAGTACGGCTACATGATGCTTGCACTCGGTGCGGGCAGTTACGTGGCTGCGACCTTCCACCTGATGACACACGCCTTTTTCAAGGCACTGCTCTTCCTCGGTGCTGGAGCGGTCATCATCGCAATGCACCACAACGAGAATATGTGGGAGATGGGTGGACTCAAAAACAAGATGCCCGTGACCTACCTGACGTTCCTCGCGGGCTCGCTTGCGCTCGCGGGAATCTTCCCGTTCTCGGGCTTCTGGTCGAAAGACGAGATTCTCTATGAGGCCTTCATTTACGGCCTCAACGACCCGATCTTGTTGGCCGCATGGGTCATGGGACTGCTCGCGGTGCCCGTTACTGCGTTCTACACCTTCCGTATGGTGTTTCTCACGTTCCACGGCAACCCGCGGAGCGAAACCGCCCGGAACCCCGAGCCGATTGGCTGGAACATGAACGGGCCGCTTGCGGTTCTTGGCGTGCTGGCGGTCGTCGCCGGCTTTGTCAACATGGTGCCGATTCAACAGGTCACTGGCATTCGGCTCGATTACCTGACACAGTGGCTCGATAGCGGTGCTGAGGGACTGACCTACTCGGGGTACAACGCGCTGCTCGCCGAGTACGCCGGCTTCGAGTCCGGCGTCATCGCTGGCTCCGAAACGACGACGCTGCTCGTCGCAGCGGGGCTGAGCCTTGGGTTGGCTATCGCTGGATTGTTGTTCGCAGTAAAGCTCTACAACGTTCCTGCGCCCGTCGAGCACACCGACAAACTCGGCGGCGCAAAAGCGGTCCTGTACAACAACTACTACCAAGACGAGTTCCAGGTCTGGCTGTCGGGTCGCACCCAGCGTGTCGCTGGCGGTGCTGACACCTTCGATCAGGGCGTTGTTGACGGCGTTGTCAACGGCGTTTCCTCGGTGAGTCTGGTCGGCGGCGACCGGATCAAGCGGATTCAGACTGGCGTCGTCGGCAACTACGCGCTGTTGCTCACCCTTGGGCTGACCGCGTTGCTTGTCGTCTTCGGGCTCTTGGGAGGCTGGTTCGTATGATTATTGAAGCACTACTCGCATTCACCTTCGCGGCTGCACTGCTCGTCTTCGCGGTTCCGAACAAGTATGCGGCCAAACTCGCCTTCGGGCTGAGTCTGGTCCCCATCGCCGGCAGCCTCTACATGTGGTGGGCCTTCGAATCCGGTGGCAACGCGCTCACTGGTGGCGACATCGCCTTCGGGACGATTGCGCCGTGGCTCGAAGTCGTGGGCTATCAGCTCCAGTGGTACGTCGGTGTCGACGGCATTAGTCTGCCATTGGTCATCCTGACGACGTTCCTCACCACACTCGCAATCGTCAGTGCGTGGACACCAATCCAGAACCGAGAAAGTCAGTTCTACGGCCTGATGCTTCTGATGGAGGCCAACCTGATTGGCGTCTTCGTCGCACTTGACTTCTTCCTGTGGTTCAT
>LFFM01003195.1_pt1 | contig 10429 bp, 15 predicted proteins | sample 643131 | NCBI WGS metagenome assembly LFFM01 (sample SAMN03777445, study PRJNA286221) | soda lake metagenome | biome: soda lake; feature: Kulunda steppe; material: water; isolation source: sample Tc-Br brine of Tanatar trona crystallizer | place: Russia: Kulunda steppe | collected 2011-07 | reverse complement strand
CTCGAGGGCGTCTCCCTCGAGCCGATCGTCGAACGTGACCGGGAGTGTCTGATCGAACTCAGAGACGACCAAAACGTCGTCGAGTGGGTCACCGACAGGGGTGCCGTCGCCCGGGAGATCCACGTCACCGACGGCCGTGCCCGCCTGACCCTCGAGATGCCCCGGTCGGCGAACGTCCGTGGCGTCGTCGAGGACGTCGAGGCACGGTATCCGGGAACCGAGGTCGTCTCGTTCCAACAGCGCGAACGGGGCGGAGAGACCCGCCAGGAGTTCGCCGCCCGCCTCGAAGAGGAGTTGACCGACCGCCAACTCGCCGCGTTGCGGCGGGCGTTTCTCGGTGGCTACTTCGAGTGGCCCCGGCCGACGACGGGGGAGGAACTCGCCCAGTCGATGGGCGTCTCGCGGCCGACCTTCCACGAACACCTCCGGACGGCAGAGGAGAAGCTCTGTCAGGCGTTTTTCGGCGACTAGTACTGACGGACGGAACTCCTCTGGGTCTGCAACCGGTATTCGGACCGATGGCCGACGGTGGCCATCGATGAACAGGTGAGTCGACAGGTGGCTGCCTGAACGCGCGCTTACCCGGCAGTATCGTCGGCTTAGGGGAGCGAACGGTCCGGGACGGTCGTCCGCCTTTATACGAGCGAGCGTTATACCGCAGGACATGCTCGAGTACGCACTCCAGCCACTCCAGATCGGCGACGGTGGGTTCCTCTACTGGGCGATCGTCTTTTTCGTGCTGGCGATCGTCGCCGCGGCCGTCGGTGCCCGAGGGGTCGCGGGGGTTTCGATGGAGATAGCCCGGATCTTCGTGTTGATCTTCGTCATCCTCGCGGTCGTCGCGTTGTTGCTCTGATACTGTCGGGCGGACGGGTGCGTAACTTCCGGAGGGCATCGATCGGTGAATATTGCCACGCGCGTGTCGTCACAGTTCCCCGTTCTGTGGTTTTCTGAGCGCCGACAAACGAACGTCGGCCGCTCCGGCTGACGTAACGACACGTCGTTTCGTGGTGGTGGTAACGCCTAACACCGTGGGGGTCCAATATAACGTACAGGGTTTACTATGACAGAACTCGGCGGATTCCAGGACAGGGTCGCACGGGTCGATCTGGGCGAGGGGTCGGTCGCCTACGAGTCGATAGACGACGAGGACGCACGGAAGTACATCGGCGCGCGCGGACTCGGTGTAAAGTACGTGTTCGAGCAGGGGCCGGACGTCGACCCGCTCGGGCCGGACAACCTCCTCGCGTTCATGAACGGTCCGCTCTCGGGGACCCAGGTGACGATGAGCGGGCGGATCGCGGTCGTCACGAAGTCCCCGCTGACGGGAACCGTCACGGACTCCCACCAGGGTGGCTGGTCGGGTGCACGGCTGAAGTGGGCCGGCTTCGACGGACTCCTGTTCGAGGGACGAGCCGACGAGCCCGTCTACGCCTACGTCGAGGACGGCGAGGTCGAACTCCGGGACGCCTCTCACCTCTGGGGGAAAGGCTTCCACGAGGTCAGGGATACGATCGAGGAGGAAGTCGACGGCTCGTATGGCAGGACCCTCTCGATCATGGGGATCGGCCCCGGCGGGGAAAACGAGGTGCGCTTTGGGAGCATCATAAACGAGGACGACCGCGCCGCCGGCCGTGGCGGCACGGGCGGCGTGATGGGGTCGAAAAACCTCAAGGCGGTCGTCATCAACTCCGGGACGCGAATGCCCCAGCCCGCAGACCAGGAGACGTTCAAGAAGGGCCACCAGCAGGCCATGCGGGCGATCCAGGAGTCCGACGTCACCGCCCCCAACGAGGGGGGGCTGTCGGTGTACGGGACGAACGTCCTGATGAACATCACAGAGGAGATGGACGGGCTCCCGACGGGCAACGCACGCTACACGAGCACCGGGAGTGCAGCGGAGGACAGGGGAATCGATTTCGACGCCGAACGCGTCTCGGGTGAGAACGTCCGGGAGAACATACTCGTCGACGAACCGACCTGTCACTCCTGTCCGGTCGCCTGCAAGAAGGAAGTCGAGGTCACCTACCGCCACAAAGGCGAGGACATGAACGTCCGCATGGAGAGTTTCGAGTACGAACCCGCCTTCTCGCTCGGGCCGAACTCGATGAACGACGACAGCGCCGCCATCGCGGTGATGATCGACCTCTGTAACGACCTCTCGATCGACGCCATCGAGACGGGCAACATGCTCGCGATGGCCATGGAGATGTCCGAGGAAGGCGTCCTCGAGGAAGACGTCGACTGGGGGGACACCGAGACGATGATCGAGATGATCAAACAGATCGGCCACCGCGAAGGTCTCGGCGATACCCTCGCGGAGGGTGCCGACCGCGTCGCCGAGGAATACGACGCCCACGAACACTCCCTCGCGGTCAAAGGACAGACCATCCCGGCCTACGACCCACGCTGTATGAAGGGGATGGGTATCGGGTACGCCACCTCGAACCGCGGGGCCTGTCACCTGCGTGGGTACACCCCCGCCGCCGAGATCCTGGGCATCCCGGAGAAGGTCGATCCCTACGAGTGGGAGGGGAAAGGCGAACTCACCGCCGCGTTCCAGGATCTGCACGCCATCTCCGACAGCTTCGACATCTGCAAGTTCAACGCCTTCGCCGAGGGCATCGAGGAGTACGTCCTCCAGTACAACGGGATGACCGGCCGTGACGTGAGCGAGGAGGAACTCCTCGAGGCGGGCGAACGCGTCTACAACGTAGAACGGTACTACAACAACCTCGCCGGCTTCGACGGCTCGGATGACTCCCTGCCAGCACGGTTCCTCGAGGGCGAGGACGGGATCGCCGGCCAGGGCGCAAGCGAAGGCGAGTTCTGTGAACTCGAGGAGATGAAAACAGAATACTACGACCACCGCGGCTGGGTCGACGGCGTCGTCCCGGACGAGAAACTCGAGGAACTCGGGATCGAGATCGGCCCCGGAACGGGCGTGGGTGGTGAGGACGGTACCACCGTGGCCGGGGACGACTGATCAGCCAACGATTACGAACAGCGGCACCATCGCACCGAAGCCGACGACGGTACCCGTGACCAGCTCCCGTCGACCACGACCCGGCAACTCCCGCCCGCGTTCGATCGCTTCCGGCAGCATGTCGTGGACGACGAGATAGAGCATCGCCCCGGCGGCGAGGGCGAGACCGAAGGGCAACAGACTCGAGGCGGTCCGAACGAAATAAAAGGCGAGGACGGCCCCGATCGGCTGGGGCAGACTCGAGGCGACGGCCCAGCCGACGGTCTGCCAGCGCCCGATCCCGTAGGTTCGCATGGGGATCGCGATGGCCAGTCCCTCGGGGACGTTCATGATCGCGACGGCGAGTGACATCGCGACGGCGAGTGTGGGGAGGCCGATTCCGGCGACGGTGACGTCCGCCTCGACGCCGAGTTGTGCGAACGCGACGCCGACGGCGACGCCCTCGGGGATACTGTGGACGGTCAACACGCCGACGATGAGGACGAGCCTGTCGAACTCCGCCCGGGAGATCGTCCGCGGTTCGAACGTGTGGGTCCCGATGAGCAAGTCGGCGAGGACGATGAGACCGATGCCGGCGAGGAAGCCAGCGAGGACGTGACCCGTCGGGCCGGCCTCGAATGCCTCCCTGAGGAGGCCGAGCGTCGACGCCGCGAGGATGATCCCGGCAGCGAGTCCCCACAGGGAGACGATCCAGCGGTCGCTCACCTCCTCGGTCAGGAAGAAAGGGAGCGCGCCGAGACCGGTCGCCAGCGCGGTCACCAGGCCCGCGAGGAAGACGATCAGGAACTGCTCGAGTGGAGACATCCGGGCGTGGCTCTCGGGTTTCGAACAGCGCCGCATAGGTATTTCGTGTTGGAACGTAGACGGCTGTCCATGGACAGTCCCTCACAGCCAGGGTCGACTCCCGAACACCCACGAAAAGTCGACGCCAGTGAGTCAAGGGCCGTCGACGAACTGGTCGCTCACGGCCAGACGATCGCGAACGGCGTCCGCCTCCACTACGTCGAGGCCGGACCGGAAGACGGCCCGCCGGTCCTCGTCCTCCACGGGTTCCCCGACTTCTGGTACTCCTGGCGCGAGCAGATCCCGACACTCGTCGACGCCGGCTACCGCGTGCTGGCACCCGACCTCCGGGGATACAACCGCTCTGAGAAACCCCACGGCGTCGGAGCCTACCGCCTCGAGACGCTCACAGCGGACGTCGTCGCCTTCCTCGAAGGGCTAGAGGCGACCCCGGCCCACGTCGTCGGCCACGATTGGGGTGGGGTCCTCGCCTGGAACGCCGCGATGACCCATCCGGCGGTCCTCGCCCGTCTCGCGGTCTTGAACGCACCCCACCCGCGAAAGTACGTCCGCGAACTGAGCGGAGAGCAGGCGCTGCGGTCGTGGTACGCCCTGTCGTTTCAGCTCCCCTGGCTTCCGGAACGGCTCCTCACGGCACGGGGGCTCGCCGCCCTCGAGGGCGTCTACCGGGAGGGGACGGTCCGGCCGGAGGCGTTTTCCGACGAGGAGCTCACGCGGTACAGGGCGGCGTTCCGCCGGCCCGGCGCGCTCGAGTCCGCACTCAACTACTACCGGGCGTTCTTCCGGGAGACCGTCCCGGCGAACCTCCCCGGGGCGATCCCCGTCGTGGGCGACCGTCTCGTCGAGCCCGTCCCGACCGTCGACGCCCCGACGCTGGTGGTGTGGGGAGAGCGGGACACCGCGCTCTCGCTCGAGCAGACGATGGGCCTCGAACGATACGCCGAGACGGTCCGCGTCGAGCGGGTCCCGGAAGCGGGCCACTGGGTCCACCTCGACGCCCCCGGGCGGGTCAACGAGGTGTTACTCACACACCTCACCGGTTAATCCACTGTTGCGATCACGACCGGGTCACGGATCTCGAGGGCCGTCTCCGCCTCCGCCTCGCGGCCGACACGACGGCTCGCCCGTAACAGCTGTTCTTCGTGCGCTCGCCTGACCGCGGACGTTTCGCGTCGATCCAATCCGAGGCGATCGGCGATCTCCTCCCAGTGACCCCACTCGACCAGGAAGATCTGCCGCCCGTCGCCGTCGAGGAAACACTCGTACTCCCGTCGGTAGGACTCGAGACGGTCCTCGAGGTCGTCCTGGGCCGTCCCGACGAGGTCGGGAAGTCTCACGGCCGAGACGCTCGCTTTCGCCGCCGTGAGCAAGAGCACCTGCCCCTCGATCGGATCGGGGCTCATCAGCCACCCGCGCGCATCGCTTTCCGGGCGAAGTCCTCGACCAGTGACTCGAGGGCCTCCGGTTCGCCCTCGAAGACGACGGTGACCTCCGTGAGTGTGAGCGTCGGGCCGATCTCGACGGTGTCCGCCGAGAGGGTAGCCTGCCAGCCCCCGCCCTCGACTGCGTCCTCGTCGACCCGTCGTCCGCCGAGGTTCTCGAGGTACTGCGCCGCGAGGCGTGTCGTAATGCCACGGAAGGAGCGTTCGATGCGCGTTGCCATCGTCCAGGATTCGGGGCCGAGGCGTATAAAGACGCCCTCGCCCGGCTAGCCGCCCGCGACCGGCGGGAACACCGAGAGCGTGTCGCCTTTCGCGAGGACCGTCTCGACGCCCTCGTCGTGGACGACGTTTCGGCCGTTTCGCAAGACGTTGAGCTGTGGACGAACCGCGCCGTTTTCGAGTAGCTGTCCGTCGAGTCCGTCGTACTCCGCCTCGAGTGTCTCGAGGACGTCGCCGACGGTGACGTCGTCGTCGAACTCCCGGCGTAGTTCTTTCTGGCCGACCGCCTCCCGGAACGTGGCGAAAAACCGCAGTTCGAGTTCCATACTCGAGTTATCACCCCGCGGGGCAATAAGTTGGGGCGTCGCTTACGGTCCGGAGACGGCGGGGTCGGTACTGTAGGAGACGTAGTCGATGCCGGCGGTCTCGAGGGCCGCTTCGATCGTGGTCGTGCCGACCGCTTTGGCGCTCTCGGCGTCCTCGGCGTCGACGACCACGGTGACGGTGAAGTCGACGGCGATCGTGTAGGGGTCAAAGGGGCCGGTCGGCGGTTCGGACACGTCGCTGTCGAGGATCGCCCAGTCGGCTACGGGGCCGTTCTCGAACTCCTCGAGGCGGTCTGTGAGTTGCTCGACCGCTTCGTTCCGGGCAGTCGTGTCACTGCCCTCGTGGAGAGTCACGAGCGACGTCCCATCGCGGGAGACGGCGTATTCCATGGGGACCCGTAGCGAACCCGCCCATTTCAACGCTTGGGCGTTCCACTCCACGGTAGATACCCGCCACGACGACCATAGCAAATCTAGACGCTGTAGTAGCAACTATTATTAACTCGGGCGCGTAGTTATTAATAGATGTCCGACCACTCGATACCCGTCACGGTGCTGTCCGGAACCCTCGGAGCCGGCAAGACGACGCTGCTCAACCACGTACTGAGCGAGAGCGACGACCGCGACCTCGCCGTGCTGGTAAACGACATGGGCGAGGTCAACGTCGACGCCGAACTCGTCGCCGAGTCATCCGATATCTCCGAGGACGAAGAGGAACTGGTCGAACTCTCGAACGGCTGTATCTGCTGTGAACTCCGCGGCGACTTACTCGACGCCGTCGGTGCTCTCACCCAGGAACGGGAGTTCGACGCACTGGTCGTCGAGTCGACCGGCGTCGCCGAACCCCTCCCGGTCGCCCAGACGCTCACCATGGGCTTCGACCAGTCCGACCTCGACCCCACCGAGTTCTACGAGGAAACCGGCATCGAGCCCCTCGAGAGCTGTCACCTCGACACCACGGTCACGGTCGTCGACGCCCACCAGTTCGACCGGGCGATGGAATCGGAGGAGGTCCTCGACGACGACGGCACGGAGAAACCGCTCGGCAACCTGCTGATCGAACAGGTGGAGTTCTGTGACGTCCTCTTGCTCAACAAGTGTGACCTGGTCGACGAGGGGACCCTCGAGTCGATCGAGGAGACCCTCGAGGTCCTCCAGCCGCGAGCGGAGATCGTCCGTACCGAACACGGCCGGATCGATCCCGACCGGCTCATCGACACCGATCTGTTCGACTTCGAGGAGGCGAGCCAGTCGGCGGGCTGGATCCAGGAGTTACAGTCAGAACACGGGTCCGCCGAGGAAGAACACGGCGTCACCTCCTTCGTCTTCGAGGCGCACAAACCGTTCCACCCCGAACGGCTCGCCGACTACATCGACGAGTTCCCGGGGAACGTCGTCCGATCGAAAGGCCACTTCTGGCTCGCCGGCCGCGAGGAACTCGCACTCGCGATCAACGTCGCCGGCCAGTCGATCCGCGTCGGCCCCGGCGGTCAGTGGATCGCGACCCTCCCCGAAGAAGAGCGGCAAGCACAGTTCGAGGCCTACCCACAACTCGAGGAGGCGTGGGACGAACAGTACGGCGATCGGGGCACCCGTCTGGTGCTCATCGGCACCGAGATGGACCACGACGCGGTCCGGGCGGACCTCGAGGACTGTCTGTTGACCGACGAGGAGATGGACGAAGACTGGGGGACCTACGAGGACCGGTTCCCGGAGTTCGAACTCGTTCCCCCGGAGGAAGACGAAGAGACCGACACCGACGCCGAGGACGAGGAGGAACTCGCCCTCGCGGATTGAGCCCGTGACCGAACACAGGAGACGATACGACGACGAAGACCCGAAGCCACGCCGACCGATCGCCTGCTCGGCGGTCCTCGAGCGCTACGACGGCCAGCCCGACGTCTGTACGATCTACGACCGGGGCGGGGAAACGCCGCTCCGGACGACCTGGCTCTCCGCCCAGGAGGGGTCGTTCGTCGACCTCGAGGACGTCCGCTGACCGACCATATCCCACACCCATGTCAAACGCATTCCAGACGGCAGTTCGCAGTAACGTACAGCGTGAGAAACGGTTCGACGCGATCGACCGCATGGCCGAACGCGGCCAGCGGCGCAACCTCGGCATCATCGTCCGAATGGGGGGACTCGACGGCGAGTACCGCCGACGTGCCCTCGAGACCCTCGGCGACTTCGGGGGCAGCGGGGAGCTGGCCGATATCGCCGAAGATACGACGGTCGACCCGTCGTTGCGACGTCGTGCCGGCGAACTCGCCTGAGCCGGCCGACGCCCCGGGATACCAGAACCCGGCACCTTGTTAATAAATTCCACCACGTCATCCTGGCGTTTTCCTAGTAACTCTTTTTACGTATGCCGCCATCAGTTACTAACACAATGGCATACACCTGTTCAACCTGTGATTCGGAGTTCCAGTCGGCAGCCGGCGTCACCCAACACGTCGCCTTGCACCACGACACCTGCGCGGTCTGTAACGAGGGGTTCGAGGACACCGACGGCCTCCGCGAGCACGTCCACGCAGAGCACTGATACTGTCGAGCGAAAATCCCGGCGGATTTTCGCCGCCAGTATCCGGATCAACGACCGATGTGTCCGGGCCGCTCGTCACCGGACGCCGTCCGGTTTCCTGGCCCTCTGCTGCTCGGCCGGCCGTTTACGGACTTACTGATCGAGGGTGAGACCCATTAGCGTCGGGACCGAACCGACGACCGTGCTCGAGACCGCCCTCCCACGAGCGATCGAGACGTACAACCGCTACCGGGGCTCCGTCGCGCGGGCGACCGTCCTCGACACTGCACCCGAAACGTTTCTCGAGGGGGACGACTGGGGGGTCACGGGCGACCACGACCGCTGGGTCAGATAGCAGGGCTTTTGATCACCCGTGGTCTGAGAGGCGAGTAATGCGTACACGAACGCTCGAGTGGAGGTGGTGTCGATGACGACTGACGTAACCGAAATTACGGTCGTCGGAGACGACGATACCGGACTCATCGCCCGGGTGACGAGCCTCCTGTTCGAGCGCGGGATCAACATCGAGGACCTCGATCAGGCGGTCCGGGACGGCGTCTTCCGGATGTACCTGGCCGTCGACACCACAGAGATGGTCTGTACGGAGGAGAAACTCCGGGAGGACCTCCAGGAACTCGGTGACGACCTGGGTCTCGACGTCCAGGTCCGGTTCCCCGCCGACCGTGACCACCAGCAGATCGCCGTCCTCGTCACGAAAGAGAGCCACTGCCTCGAGGCGCTGTTCGAGGCGTGGGCGAACGACGAGTTGGGCGCGGACATCGGCGTCGTCATCGGGAACCACGACGACCTCCAGCCGCTGGCCGAACACTACGACGTTCCGTTCCACGACATCGGCCTCGAGGGCGGCCAGCAGGACGAAGAACGCCTCCTCGAACTCCTCGAGGAGTACAGCGTCGACCTCATCGTCCTCGCTCGGTACATGCGCATTCTCAGCCCGAACGTGGTCTTCCGGTACGAAGACCGGATCATCAACGTCCACCCCTCACTTTTGCCCGCGTTCCCCGGCGCGGAGGCCTACCGCCAGGCCCTCGAGGAGGGTGTCCGCGTCGCCGGCGTCACCGCCCACTACGTCACCACGGACCTAGACCAGGGGCCGGTCATCACCCAGCGGGCGTTCGACGTGCCCGACGACGCCGATCTAGAGGGGATGAAACGACGGGGCCAGCCCCTCGAGGCCGACGCGTTGATCGAGGCGGTTCGCCTGCATCTAAACGGCGACGTCTCGGTCCACCGTGGGCGGACGACGGTCCGGGAAAACGGCGAGAACTACCAGCTCGGCTTGCCCGAGGAGATCGAGGAGTTTACGCCCGACCGCCCGGTCGACGGGATCGGCGCCGTCGTCGCCAACGACGACTGATCACTCCCGTTTTGCGAGCAAGAAGTCCTCGTAGGCGGTCGGGTCCTCGTCGGGACCGAGTTCCAGGGCCTCGATCCGTGTCACGTCCTTTACCGTCCGTGGCCCGCCGATCCCCTTCGCGACGAACCGGGACTCGTACCCGCCGTCTTCGGCCAGCGGTCTGCCGGTCCGGTAGAAGGCGAGAATGCCATCGAGTGCCGTCAGTACGTCGATACAGATCCGGTAGCCGTCTACCGACTCCGCGAGCACGTGGGTCGTCGCCTCGGGAAGCGAGACGTACTCGAGGACGCCCTCGAGTGGAACGCCCCGCCAGGTCTCGGTGTATCGATCCCCCGACGAGCAGATGATCTCGAAGCGGCTCTCGACCGTCGGGAGGGTAGCGAGATCCGCCGCGGTCACCTCGACTGTCCTCTCGCCGTGGAGGGTGATCGGCGTCGAATACTCCAGACTCGTCCCGTCCATGCGTGTGAACTCGAAGCCGACGGTCGTAGTCTTTGTGCTCAAATATCGCGATACGGGCCCAGGCGCGTCCCGTCGAGTAAGTACGCCTCGCCGTCGCAAAGTCCCGCCGGAAGAAACGGCGACAGGAACGACTGGCCCGCGACGTTGACCCAGGTCCCGCCGGCGAGGTCGTTAAACGCCGGCACGACCACGAACCCCGGCGGGTCGGACTCGAGGTCCAGGCCCTCGTATGCAACGCGCCCCTCGAAGGCTTCCGGGTCGAGCCGTCCGCGAAGCCACACCGGCTCG
>LFFM01003193.1_pt1 | contig 10438 bp, 12 predicted proteins | sample 643131 | NCBI WGS metagenome assembly LFFM01 (sample SAMN03777445, study PRJNA286221) | soda lake metagenome | biome: soda lake; feature: Kulunda steppe; material: water; isolation source: sample Tc-Br brine of Tanatar trona crystallizer | place: Russia: Kulunda steppe | collected 2011-07 | reverse complement strand
GGGCCGGCGTGTTCGTGTTGACCGGATTGGCCGCCGAAATCACCGGTCCAGCGGTAATTCTCGTGTTTTTACTCAACGGCATCGTGACCGGCTTTACCGGCCTCGCGTATGCCGAACTCTCCAGTGCTATTCCGAAAAGCGGTGGCGGGTACGCCTTCGTCGAGGAGATCTTCTCTGACGGGATCGCCTTCCAGATGGGATGGATGCTCTGGTTCGGATATATGATCGCCGGAGCACTGTACGCCCTTGGCTTTGCGGCCAATCTGATCGAATGGGTGCACATCTACTTCCCCGGCTTTCCCGAGGGCGCTGCTCTTGCTGGGGTTACATCTTGGACCGTGATTTATGCGTTCGCCGTTGTCGCCGGGTTGATCGTACTGAACGTCGTTTCGACGGCCGCAAGCGGGGCCGCAGAGACCGTCGGCACGATTATCAAAGTCAGCATCTTGGTGGTCTTTTCGGCGTTCGGTGCGTTTGCGATCGATACCGGCGAGTACACGCCCGTGTTCCCTGAAGGAGCGTTGGCGATCATTCCGGCGATGGGACTGACGTTCATCGCGTTCCAGGGGTATGACCTGATTTCGACGGTGACTGAAGAGGTCGAAAACCCGCGTGAGAACATTCCAAAGGCGATCTTTTTCGCGCTTGCTGGCACAATCATCGTGTATTTGTCCGTTGTAGTTGTCTCAGTTGGGACCTTGAGTGCCGAACGACTCGGTGCACAGGGGGAGACCGCGATCGCAAGCGCCGCCGGGGAATTCATGCCGACGATTCCGGTACTGGGCCCCGGATCGACGCTGATCTGGTTCGGTGCCGTGTTTTCGACGCTTACTGCGTTGAACGCGGTCGTGATCGCTTCTTCCCGGGTGGCGTTTGCGATGGGACGTGACGAACTGTTTCCGGCACGGATCGGCAGGATCCACCACCGGTTCGGGACGCCGTCGCTTGCGGTGATCGCCAGCGCGGCAGTGATGCTGTTGTCGGTGTTGTTTTTACCGATTCGGCTCGTTGGAAACCTCTCGTCGTTCTTTTTCCTGCTAGCGTTCGTGGTGGTGAATGCGGCGGTGATCAAGCTTCGCCGGGAGCGACCGGATATGAACCGGCCGTACGAAATGCCGCTGTATCCGATCCCACCGGTTCTGGGGATCGTGTTCAATGTGGGTATTGGCGGATTCCTGTTGATTCGGGATCCACTCACAGGTGGGTTAGCGATCGGGTGGTTGATGCTTGGGGCGATCACGTATTACGGACTCGGACGACTCGGCTACGGCGGACGGGGAGATACTGATGTGTCTGGGGGTGAGGAGACTCCAGCGACAGGTGAGCTGGACGCTTAGCTGAAACCAAGACGAAATCGTAAACCGACAAATATCCCAACGCTGCGGTGCGGTTCGGGAAGCCGCGTCCTTCAGGACGCGGAGGAGGTCACAACTCGTTCATGATCCGTTTCCGTTCCTCCTCCGTCATGCTTCCCCACCCGGCGATCTGTTCGACCGTTCGTCCACACGCGGTACACACGCCGTCATCGACTTTGCAGACGTTTATACAGGGACTCGACGGCACGTTCTCACTCACGAGACTGCCCGCCTCCAGTTTGCGGCTGGTTTCTGGCTTCGGCATCAACGCCACCGTTCATACCATTGGGAATGTGCCCCATCGGCTTAACATCTGATGTGGTCCCGTGGTACGCATCCGATACGCAATTTCACAAATCACTGCGTGTTTTTATTACCCTGCGCTCGGAATGTCAACTGTGCCCAAGGACGATCCGCTCGAGGACTTGCTTGAGGAACTCGAAAGCCACGGTGATCTGGACAGAGTGGAACAGGAGCTTTCGGTCACCGTTGAGGAGCGACGCTACGGAAAGGCGATGACGATAATCGAGGGCTTCTCTAGTTCACACTCCGAAATAGAGGATATCGCGTCCGACCTGAAATCCTCGCTTGCGACCGGCGGGACGACGACCGATGGGACCATCGAACTGCAGGGCGACCACCGCGACCGCGTCCCCGATCTCCTCCGGGACATGGGGTTTTCCGTTCGCTGATTCGACGGCTCCGTGCCTGCGAACGCTGCTCCCGTCGCGATCCGGGAGCCCGGTCCGACAGAATCGCCTCACAAAAGGTCCGATCAGTACTCCGCCGGCAGCCGGAGCGTCGCCCCCCTCCCGCTTCGGGAACGGGTTCTCGGCCGATACGTCGAGTACAAAGCGCCCGAACAGGGCATCTCCGTAAAGCAAGTCGAGCAGAACCACACGTCCCAGCGGTGTTCCCGTACGGACTGTGGATTCACCCACGAGGACAACCGCCACGGAGAACACTTCTGTTGTCAGAAGTGTGGCTACGAGGTGAACGCGGATTACGACGGTGCGAAGAACATCGGGCTACGGTACGCCCGAAAGCGGACACACAGACTCCGTTCCTCGCCCAAGTCGGGGAGCGGAGACGCAGAAGTAGACCTGCGTGTGAATGGTGGGACGTTGAACGGCGAGAGTCACCGGCCTATTGCTGGTGACTGATTGCTGGGAGTCCACATCAAAGCCACCGAAAGGCGAAGCCTTTCGAGGCCTCGGCGGAACGAAGTTCCGCCGGTGGCCCTACCCTCAAGAACCGAGGCGCGTATGCGCTGGGGGAGTAGGGCGGGGAGGATGTCAATGCCGACAGAACACTGCTGTGTGGACAGCGGGTGAGAACTCACGGCCTGAGTGGGTCGAGTTCGCTGGCGGCGTAATAAAATGAATGACCGGCCGGACACCGCGTTTCGTGAACTTCGTATTCCTCGTTGGGCTCGATCTCGGTCTCTTTAACGAATTTGACTTCCGTGTCGACCGTCAACTCAACGACCGAGAAATTGATATGCTTGTTGCAGGTTGGACACGCAATGATCTGATCTCCCATCTCATCACCTCTTTTTATGCTCATATGCCAACTATGAGTCGGGATTGGTATATTATTTTCTATTAATATCGGGAACTAGAACGCGAATAATAGTTTTGGCCGGATATTCTGCTACAAATGAGTATTACCCGAGTGCCCGCTCAGCTTTTTAACAGGCCAAGGCCTTCTAGTTCGGTGGCGGTTTTTTCGAGGGCATTGGCCGCATCGTCGGGTGTTTTAGCGCCGGTGACGACGGCTTTTCCGGAGCCAAACAGCAGTATTACGACCTTGGGATCGTCGAGTCGGTACACAAGCCCAGGGAACTGTTCGGGTTCGTATTCGACGTTTTCGAGGCCGAATCCAATAGCGATGGCGTTGAGATTGAGTCGGGCCCCGAAGTCGGCACCGGAGACGATATTCTGGACGGTGACTGGCGGGTCGTCGGTGATATCGATCCCGAGGGCACGGAGTTTTTGATAGACGATGTCGAGGGCAGTATGGACATGAGTAACAGAATCGGCTCCAGTACAGACGATTTTTCCGGAACGGAAAATGAGTATGGCGGCTTTGGGGTCCTGTATGCGATAGACGAGGCCGGGGAAGTTCTCCGGATCGTAGTCGCTGCCCGTGAGATCCATCGCGAGATTCTCAAGTGCGAGTTCGTGTTTGATATCAGTACTGGCGACGACGTTTTCGATTGTAATCGTCTCAGTCAGAGCAGACATAGGGGTATCGAATCAATCGACGGGAGATGGTATAAACCCAAATCACTGTCGTGAATCGCCTCGGGGTAAAGTGGTTCGAGGATCGAAGACTCCCGTTATCACGGAAGGGCTCCGCTCTCTCGATCGACCCCGATGCTTCCCGTTTTTACCACATACAAATGCTTGAATCGTTCCCCCACCCTCGTGTCCGCTGTCATCGCGACGCCAAGCGGGTGCATCCCCGGTCGGGCCCCCCGGACCCGAACACTTGTAATCAGGGCTGCTGATTACTCGGGTAGCAATGCCTGAGCATTGCAGGCTACTCTGGGAGCGCAGGGATGATGAATAGATGAGATGTTTAGCGTTTGGAACGGGTTCGATACGTTCGGAATCCGGTTTCAATTGTTTCAAAAACCGTCACGTCGGGTGATTTTATAATGCGACATGTCGAGGACGTCATCAGCCGGTTCGATATAACAACCCAAACAGGTCGAAAGAAAGCACGACTCGTCGAGTGGTTCCAAGCACGTCCGGGGTCTCGGTTCGATGTCGCGGAGGTATACGCCGCCCTCGGCGAGGAGTTGGATGTCGGCGAAGGACAGATCCGGAACTACTTGAACAACTTGGCTGATGACGGTGTCCTCCGGCGGCATGGCGAAAAGCGGATCGCCTACGAGTTAGCGGACGACATCGTCGTTCCGATGCGGTACCAGGCCATGGCCGTCTTGAGCCATCTCGGGGCGATTTTCGATATCGAGCGCTGGGGACTCGCCGGCTTTCTGACAATTATGACAGTTATTTGGGCGGCACTGACGCTGCCGTTTTGGTTTATGTGGGGGACGCTGGTTGTCTACCCGATGAACAGCTACGCGTCGATCTCCCGTGGTGCGTTTCTGCAGATGGCGATCTCGATGACGGTCTGGCTGGTCGTGTTCAGTATCGGTAGCACCGCTCTGTACCGGATCCATCGATGGTATCGGGCGAGACAGTCGGCAGCGATGCGATCCCACAGCAGGGAGCGTTGACATCCTCGGGGGCGAGTGCTTCGAGACGCGAAGCGTCTCGTCACTGAGCGGAGCGAAGCTCCGCGATGTTCAAAAGGGCGACACGCTCTTTTGAAGATCACGGAAGGCTCCGTCCTCCGTACGACCCCGGGGGTTCCTGCTTCGACGACGCGCTTTGCAGGAACCGAGAGGGTTCCCGTAGGGAGCACAGTCCGTACGGATGTCCATTCGGAGCGTCCCGCCCCTATCTGTGAGCGACCGCGAGAAAGGATGTTCTTCGCCGCGTTCAGATCCCTGTCCTCGGTGTGGCCGCACGCCGGAGAAGAGTGTTCCCGAATCCGGAGTGGTTTCGACGTTTCCACACCGCACTCCGAACACTCTTTGATCGTTCCCGCTGGTTCGACTCGAACGGCGTGAGTACCATGCAGGTCGGTTTTGTACTCCAAGAGGTCGAAAAAACCGTGACCATGCGGCGTCCTGCTTGTTGTTGGCGTTCCGGCTGGTCTCCAGCATCGGCTTTAGGCCCAAACCCTCGACGGCCACCAAATCGTGCTCATGGACCTGCCACGTCGTCAGTTCGTGCCGGTAGTCCAGCGCTTTGCGTTTGGTTTGCCGCTTCGCCGTGGCGACCGTCCGTCGTTGTTTCCCCCAGTCGTTCGACCCGTGTTCTTTCCGGGCGAGTTTCCGCTGTTTGCGCCCGTAGCGGTCGTACTCGTCGGAGAGGTCGAGCATATCCACCGCTGTATCGTCGCCGGTGTGGATTCACTGACCTACGAACTCCGCATATGGCCCATTATGCCTGCTATTTGAGAGGGTGAACAATCGAATTCATCGGCGAGGATCTGGGCCACCGACTGTTCCATCTCTTCGCGTTCTAATTTGAGGATGCGCTTTCTGATACGCTCCTTTTCGCCATCTGTGAGCTTGCGATATAATTTCTCAGGCCGACCAGAGTCATCTTCCATACCTGTATCGAAGATTCTCAAAAGTAATATACTTGGGTACCTGCCGAGAGGCCAGTCCGAACCCGCCGGCATCAATTGACCTCTTCGCGCGTCCGGAGGCGCGGGAATCTCACCCGGAATTTCAGGTTGAGGGCGGCCCGACGGTTTCGACGTATTCGCCATCGCTGTGGAGAGCAACAATGAAACGAGCCGTATACCATGACACCGTATGAAGACTCTTCTCACCGGCGCAGCTGGCGGCATCGGTGGACGCCTCGCCGGACAACTCGATGGGGCCCACGAAGTGGTTGCCATCGACCGTAATGCTGAAGGGCTCGCTCGGCTCCCCGACGGTGTCGAGACCCATACACTGGATCTCACCGACGAACAAGCGGTACGAGAGGCGCTGTCGGATACGCGGATCGAGACGTTCGTCTCTGCGGTCGGAGGGTACGAACTCGCGGCCATCGAGGACTGTCCGCCGACATCGTTTGATGAGCATCTCACGACGAATCTCACCGCAGTCCATACACCCATTCACGCAGCGGTGCCGACGATCAGGAAGAACTCGGGCAGAATCGTCGTGATCGGCTCCGTCGTCGGCAGCGTCTCACTCCCGTACCACGGCGCATACAGCGCGTCGAAAGCGGGACTTGCCGGGTACGTCGACTGCCTTCGCAGGGAGCTTGCTCCGCGAGGCGTCGACGTCTCACTAGTTGAGCCGGGCCCGGTTCGGACGGGATTTAACGAACGTGCTGTCGACTCACTCAAAGAGCTCCCGGACAGTGCCTACTCCGAGCAGTATAGCCACTTCGATTCGTACAGTCCGGCATCCACCGACATCGACACCGTCGTCGAGAGTGTCATGACGGCAATCGAGAGCGACCGCCCCCGAGCCCGGTACCGCGTTGGCCGTCGCGCTCGTTGGCTCCCCCGGCTTCAGTCGCTGTTACCGACCCGGCTTTTCGACCGACTCGTCCGCTCGGGACTCCCCGGTGGCCTGCTGTATGAACTAATTGATCGCTGATAACTACGGGTTCCGGTGACATCCTCCTCGCCGTAAACGGAGGGCGAGCAACCTCCTCGAGCAGTCCGGCGGAAACGAGGCTTCCCGTACCGCAGGTAGGATAGTCGTCGATTCGGCGGTGTATCAGTCCGATAACATCTGTTCGAGTTCATCCTTTTCGCGGCCTGTGTCCCAGGTGAAAAGCCATTGCTTGAGGCCGAGTCGTCGGCTCGGATCCTCCTGAATGTATGTCGGCGTCTGGAAGTAGTTCACAATAGTGACGAGCAAGACACCGCCGAAGGTGTTACCGAGCAGGACAGGCAGAGCAAAATTATATGCTCCGTACAGGAGTCCGATCTGCCCGACGAGAACGAGATACACGACCTCAGTACTCGCAACCACGACGTGGAACAGGTTCCCGAAGGGGATCGCAAGGAACGCCATGTACACGAGAATGAATCGTGCCGTCGCATCGGTCACGCTGAAGTCCAGCCAAACGATCCCTGCGACGATCAAACCTGCAAACATCGCTTTGAAAAACAACGTGATCCACTCCGTTTCGACGCCACTCATCCCGATCTCTACGGCAGTTTGGGCCGCCCCGGGGGAGAATACGCCTCCGTATGCCAATGCGGTCGCACCCAACGCCCCGCCCACGACGTTCCCTAACAGTACGATACTCCACATCCCGAGCATAGCTGGCACACTCGCCATTCGCTCGATAACGAGTGCAACCGGGGGAAGCGTGTTCTCGGTGTAAAGCTGATAGTTACCGAGAATAATGTACACGAACCCGATCGGGTACAGAAGAGCGCCGACTAACGGGACCCCATCCACTGCATGTGTCATCGAGACGTACAGCAGCACGGTTAACGTGATCGCAAAGCCGGCGGCGAGGCCGCTAAAGAAGAGTTCACGAAAACTCCGTGAGATCTCCTCGTCGGCGTCGACGATGACGCGCTCGAAGATCTCACTCGAGGTAAACCGGTCGCGGAGAACCGTACTTTGAGACAAATCATTTCTATCGCCTTTTTCACTTGTCACATAAACCTTATTTTCGGAGAATGAATAAAATCTTGTGTAAAACACTCGCTGCCGCTGAATTATCCGACCACGGTATCGATGAGTAGGTCTACAGGCAAAAGAGGCCGAGTGCCTCGGTGTTTCTGTCGCCGGCTAACTGCGTCCGGCGGGTCGGCCGATCCGTTCCTATACACACCGTTTTTTGGGTGCGGATTGAAACGTTTCCAGCCCTACTATCACGTAGGACAGTCGGTGCCGGGGAGCTCTGGCGACGGGTGGAACCCGTCGAACCCCTGTCCAGACCGTCGACTGAGAACTCGCCAACTCTCCCCCGAAAGGTATCAGTTACTGTCCTCGGTTTTCAACCGACTCGCATTAATGTTCCTGGCTTCCGCCTGCTCCGAACGAGAGAGACAGAGAAGTACTGCAAACCCGACATAACTACGCCCGAACCATACTCCGGTTGTGTCGCAAGCGGACGGGCGGCTCCGGATCACTGATGTATCTAGTCTCGATGCGGAGGAATTCAAACTCCGGACCCCCGAGTTTCTCCGAGGAGACACGGAATACGAACAGACCGGGTCCCACTGGCCGTGCACTGCCCCGTCATCACAGCGAGAGAGCGATTCTCGTCGAGCGTACAAGCTAACCGTCGCAGGGCCATATGATGTGTCGTGCTTGGCTATCCGTGTCTCAATCGGACGCTCCGGGATCGCGCCGATCCCCTCCGCTGTAATCGGGGGATGCAAAAGAAGACCTACGAATCCCGTGGGCTCGAGTACGCCTCGGAGCTGACCCTGCAGAATTTCACCGATCTGTACGAGATTCTCCAGTGGAATCTCGCCCACGACATCCGGTTCTATCGCTGTACCTCGGAGCTCGTCCCGTGGAACTCACAGTTCGAGCTGTCGGCACTGCCGGATATCGACAAAATCGAGGCGCTTGCGCGACGCTGCGGCGAGTTGATAACGGATGCCGGCATGCGATTCACGTTCCATCCGGATTATTGGTGCAAACTCGCGAGCGACTCGCCCGACACTGTCGAGCGCGCCGTCACGGCCATCGAGTATCACGCCGATTGGCTGGACCTCATGGGGCTCGACAGAACGCCTTATTATGGGATCAACGTCCACATCGGAGCGACCTATGGCGACAAGGATGCGACCGCCGATCGGTTCTGTGAGACGGTCGAACGGCTCTCTCCGGGCGCACGAAAGCGTTTGACTGTCGAAAACGATGACAAACCGAACCTCTGGAGCGTTCCTGAGTTAGCCGAACAGGTGAGCAAACGGACCGGTGTGCCCGTCGTCTTCGACTATCATCATCACTCGTTCACGGATCGGGGCTACACCTACCGGGAAGCGTTCGAAATAGCTGCGGACACGTGGGGGACAGTTCGGCCGGCGGTCCATTACTCCGAGCCGAAACGGCTTCGCGATCCGACAGCCCGACCACAGGCACACGCCGAGGACGTCGACGACCTCCCGGCGTGGTTGTGCGACCGCGCAGACGTGATGATAGAAGCGGGTGACAAAGAACGAGCGCTGCTTGCGGTTCGGGACGGAGTCGATAGTACAATGGTCAAATCCTGAATTCGGTTTCAGCTCCTGGTGAGGAAACAGAGAATCACATCCCCGGCGGGCGCGACAGCGCGGGCGCAGCAGCTCGGCTCGAATGTGAGTCCCGCCTCGACAGAAGTTGAAGCGGCGACGGCGAGAGAACGGAAAGACAGGGGCAGCGACTTGCCGTTTCGGTGGCGAGTTGGACGAAGCGCTGCTGCGACGCGTCACCGGTTGTCAGCCGGACCAGTGCCCGCCGACGTCGGCTGCCCCGACGCATTATTAAAACTCTTAGAATAAATATTAAATTGTTCCGGGACGCGTCGCCGAGCGGCTTGCACAAACTCGGTGGCCGCAGTTTTGGCCGTCTTCGGGGCGCAAAACGCTCCGATGTGGGGAGGAACCCGAACAGTTGAAGCGTCCGACTCCGGGACACTCACAGCAATTCCAACGCTGCCCGGCCGAACCAGGCGATCGCGATCGAAAAACCGATCGCTGCCGTGGCTTGCCGAGCCATCATCTTCAGCGCCCACCGGGCGGACACCTCGCGGGCGACAGGAAACGCCGTCACCAGACACGGCAACAGGACGCCGGCGAGGGAGACGGCCATCGCGGGCCCGAGAACGCCACCCAGTGCGTCGATGACGCCTCCCTCGTCGAGCAAAGCGGCGACGAACGTGATGACGACGAACACGGGCAACGCCTTCGCGAACAACTCCCGGAGAGCGCTCCGGGCTTCCCGGCCGACGGCATCTACGGTGATGAGGAGTACCTCTACGTCGTCGAGCTCCCGACGCGAAACCCGTTCGATGAACCAGCCGAATGGACGGTCAAGGTGAGCGGTCACTCCGCGTTCCCGCGGTGGGATGGCCCGACCGGCGAGGCCTTCGAGCAAGCCAGTTGGCAGTTTACTGGCTCACTGGAGAACGCACTCGGGGAATTGGTTGCCGAGCCGGCGTGAGAACGCGACCGGTCTAAATCACAGTACGCCTGATCAAACGATACTCAGTCGGCCGGTTGTTCCTCGGCTGTCAAGTGTTTATTATCAGCCGGGGCCCGGCTATCCTGTATCTTTCCAAGAAGAACCGCTCCGATATAAAGTGCAACAGCCACGAGAACGATCGTGCCGCCGGCGGTCGCCTCGTACTGGAAGGAGAGCGTAATACCGACGAGTACGGCGAGTTCGGCGAGAATCACCGATCCAAGCAACGCCTCCCTGAAACTCCGAGCGAGCTGCGTTGCTCCAGCGACTGGAACGACCAACATCGCCGCAACGAGAATCACGCCCATGATCTGCATCGCTCCGGAGCGATGCAGATCAT
>LFFM01003192.1_pt1 | contig 10445 bp, 12 predicted proteins | sample 643131 | NCBI WGS metagenome assembly LFFM01 (sample SAMN03777445, study PRJNA286221) | soda lake metagenome | biome: soda lake; feature: Kulunda steppe; material: water; isolation source: sample Tc-Br brine of Tanatar trona crystallizer | place: Russia: Kulunda steppe | collected 2011-07 | reverse complement strand
GAGACGAAACCAGGCTATCACTACTATTACTGGCAGTGGCGGGATGGTGACTCCTGGAAGAATCAGTACATTGCCCCAGTGAACCCAAAAGACGGGTGCTCATAGAAATCGAGCCTCAATCGATTGAGGTGTGCAAAACTGATGATTGCAAACTGGCTCACTTCCTTGGTCGGATCTTCATTTCGGTACTGTTTGAGCAGTGCGATAGCTTTCTCGGTACCAGTGATACGACCAGACAAGACTCGATCGTACAGCCAATGGGTATTATACTGGAGACACCGAGTGTGTATGTATGGCGACCACGTTCGAGATCGTTGGATCGGCTCCGGTCGTTGCGGGGGTTTCGGTCACCCTCGCTGCAGTATCCGCTCTGGTACTCCTCAGCGAAGCCTCCGATACAACATTGTGGATCGCACTCGTCGCCGCAACAATAGTTATTCTCGTACGGTTAGCACGTATCACCCGTGCTGAACTTGATACGTAGTGTTCACCCACGGTATCAGTCACCACAAGTGAAGTCCCCGATTGCTTCTTGTGTTTTCAATCTCAAAATGTTCAATATGCCGATGAATAAGTCAGCCTCACAGTACTGCCCGAATCCAGTACAGGAGTGATTAGCATGAAACGATTCCTACGGTATGTGCTCTACCGAGAAGAGTATCGGTTGCTGCAGGATCCGGGGGAAAACGACAAGTCGAATTCCTTAGAATCGCTCGATTAGAGAGATTTATTCGTCTTTCTTGTGCTTGGGGCCACGAGTGAATTTCCCATCGTCTGAGTCACGGTAGCGCTCTGCTTCATCATCCCACTCTTCGCGGGTGATCTTGTTCTTTACCTTGTCAACTCCCTTTCTGAGCTTGTTCGACGGCTTTTCCGGCATAATATAGAATATGCTTGTACACATGATTAAACTACTGGTAAAAATCAACAAATCCACATGATTGTTGTTTATATTTTGGATGGCTATTGCCTACAGAGGGACGACTTACTTGAGTTACTGTATACGCGCTATCTATTTAGCAGGTTATTCCTGACAGCATGCGGAAAAACGAGATAATTAGTGAGTGGCTCATCCTCTACATCTTGCACACGGATTCTGTCAGGACGCGAATCCCTTCAGGACTGACAGCGAGAGTGAACTCACAAATCGAGACTTGAAGCTCCACTGAGTACTAGTGAACACGACTAGGTAAAATGCGACCGTACAGCCAATGTGTATTATATGAACTCACGCGTGTGCATGGTAACTACTCCATATCACCGAAATTCGGCTTGCGATTGCGACAAAGAAACCCACCAGATGTATTAACAAACTAACTAATATGGTGTTCATGGGAAACTCTTCGTCCGCCACATGTGCCTACGAATACGAAGTTCTCACGACGACTGAACCGGACGATCGGATAGACGTCACCCGTCCGCAAATAAAGCCATGTCCCCACGACGTATCTGACCCAACGGATGGCCGGTGTCTGTTCCACCACGGTGATGGGAATTTTCCGAGTAGCCGGTTTACGGACGAGTTCAGAAAGATACTCGCTGACGAACGAATTCCGCCCAATTTTTCTGGTGGGAATCTCAATGGGCTCCAACTCGACAGCGAACTCGTAACGACGCCGTCCGGCGACCCGATCGATCTTCGTGGGGTAACCATCCATGGTGACCTCGACCTGACTGACGCGACCGTCGAAGTTCCGCTTCTGCTTGATGAGGCGGCGATTACGGGCTCAGTGATTGCTGACGGTGCGGAGTTCCAAGCTCCAGTCAGCCTCGTTGGGACCGACATCCAAAAGCGGGTCTACATGCACGACACGACGGTCGCCGACGGAATTGTTGCCAACGATCTTAACGCAGGCTATGTCGACGGACGCGACCTTACCGTGACTGGCCCACTAATTCTCGATCGGGCAACGTTCGGGGCGAATCTCAAACTGGCACGGGCGACTGTCAAGGGCGATCTTTCCCTCGAACACGTCCAACTGGATCACAGTCTCGATGCCACGGGGCTTTCGGTGGCCGGTAACTTCGTCGCTTCCGAAGCATCGATCGACAGCAGCATGGATCAGGTTGCCGCTACGATCGATGGCGATGTCGATGTTCGGAAACTCCACGTCGGGGGCGAGACTGACTGGAGTCACATGACGATCGGCGGTGACGTCACTGTCACCGATTGTCGGTTTGATTCACAGGCGGATTTCGAGGACATCACAATCGGTGGTGAACAGGCATCCTTCGACGGAACACAGTTCGGCGGCAAAGCCGACTTCACAACGCTTGAACTTCCAGACGGTCGGGTATCGTTCTCGGATGTCACGTTCGATGGCGAAGCCTGGTTCGTCTATGCGAGGATCGGCGACGAAGCAGATTTCTCTGGTGCAACGTTCCGTGACATGGCGCATCTCCGTGACGCCACGTTCGAGACCGATTTGATACTCAGGAATGTGTCGACGACAGGACAAGCCTTCTTACACCAATCGACCATCCATGGGGACTGCGACTGTTCGGATGCGACGTTCGAACACTTTCAGTTCTCTGCCACGGTTCACGGGAAGACAGACTTCAGCCGTGCTCGCTTCGTCGAAAAGGCACTGTTTATGAAAAGCGAGTTCGGCGATCGGGTCTGGTTCGACGAGGCATCGTTCGCCGGTCATCCAGATTTTACCGATGCCAGATTCACTGGTGAGACGACGTTCGACGATACCGAGTTCCTCGTTGAGCCGACGTTTGAGGGAACCCGGTTCGCGGTTGATCCGAATCTCGACACAGCAACCTATCCAACCGATGCGTCGGTTGATCTGACCGAACGCCGCAAGAGTATGATCCTCGCCCACCCTGAAACACTACAGTACGAGGGTGAGCAACTCCCCGCGGCGGCACTCACGGGTGACTTCGTCGTGCCAGCCGGCGTCAGCCACCTTGTCGAAGATGATCTCACCCAAACGAAAATTGTCACGACAGCGTTGACCGAACTGGACAGTTCGGAGTGGCACTCGTTGTTCGAAGAGTCCCTCAGAACTGCCCGTACTGCTGTCGGCCAGTTACCAGAAAACGGCGAGTCCATCCTCGTTTTTAGCCTTCAAGTAAATCCCGATGCGGAACTGGGAGGTGCGTTCTTCGAATCTGCGACAATTGCCGGTGTCTACACCCGCGACAGTAGTGGTGTCACATTTGGTCATCTAAATCTTGAACTGAGCGACGCCGACTACCTGATACCTATTCCCGCGGACGACGAAGCATTCGAGGCTGGTGCGTCAGTCGCTACTCGGAGTGAATTACAGAAGGCGATGATCCGCAATCAGTTGTTCAGAGCAGCCGTACTCGGAAAGCGAGACGATGACGAATCCTCAATCAATTCGGGTGTTGTTCCGGTACTGGTTGCTGCAGGGAAAGTCGGGAAGTGATTGTACTAAAGGATTCTCAATCTCGTTAATATTCGTGGTTCAAGTTCTGTTTTGTTCAGTTCGAGACGGTACATATTGAGATGTCTCTTCGGACTGCGCCAATGGATGAGTTCACAGATTCCATCATTTAGAGCGGAGTATTTGGGGTCGCACTAATAGAGGCTTGACTCACATTGCGTTTGAATCGTAGGTGTCGACACAAGTTACTCAGGTCCTCCTCTAAGGCAGACGTTTAAATTAACGTGGCTGTTTACATACAGCATGTCTGGTAATTCCGACGAGTCTTCCACCGAGAGTGAGCAACCAGTACCGGAACAACACCCGAATGTTTGCTCGTTACACGAAGACATAGACGTCGAACTCCTTGACGGAATCGCACTGGTCCCACGACGCAGGTTCTTGGACGAAAGCCTCCAGAACATTGATGAACTGATACCGGTCACAACATGTGCTGACCCGACCGGCTCACGATAGGCACAGTCGAGAGGTTCACCTCACAACTCCTCGCATAACACGGGAAACGCACAGAGGTAACGCCTTAGCAGATTTAATCTCATCTCACGACTTCAACTCTGTTACCAACTAAGACGTGTTCTTTTGTAATCTAACCATTTCGTAGCACGTTTTTGAACGCGTTCAGGGGTTCAGTACTGGTTGATCGTGGCTGTAACGTCTCCGAGACGGATTTATCGGCAACGAAATTTATTGACAGTGAATCAAACTGTATGGTATGGATGAGATTACAGCAAACATTTCGTTCGACAAATTCGCTGATATGCCGGAGTTCTACGGGTCGGGAGAAGCCGAGTATCGCTTGGCGATGGTGAAAGATCGGGAAGCATTCCTCGACTTGTTCGAAGGTGCTCGCCACGTTGATGCGGTGACGTATGCGGAGACACCCGAGTTGATGGTTCGAATGCTTACAGAGTACGATATTGACTCGCTGGATGTGCTAATCGGCAACGCCGATGATTATGCTGACCAAGTCAACGAGGTGTCGACTGCCCGATCGCTGGTCCAGCTCCGGCAGGATGAGCGCTTGACAATCCGGTTGAAGAACCGGAAAATAGTTCACTCGAAAATCTACCGAATCGTAATGCCGGACGACACGGTCAAACTCGTCCACGGATCGGCCAATCTCTCGGTCAACTCTTGGGAGTATCATACCAATCAAATATCTGTCTTCACTACCGAAGTCGGGACGGAATTAGACAAGGAGTTTAGCACATTTATCGACGAGTACCGGGAGAAATACAGCAGTCAGACACTGCTAGAAGGATTGGTTGAAGCGATCGAAGAGGCGGACTCGCCTGAAGAGCGTGAGAACCGCATCGAATACTGGGTTGGTGCGGGCGATCTCGATGTGAGTGACACGGCCGCACTCAATCAGGATGCGACAGAGGATCTAAAAGAAGTCGCCGATAGAGTCACTGCCGTTGTCGACGACCCCGAGGAGGCCGACGAAACAGTCGCGTTTGTCGAAGAACCAGACAACGCCGACCGGACGGTAGTCGAGTCCGATGACGAGAGTAACACCGCCACCGAGACTGACACAGATACTGAATCAGGCTCGTCTGCTACAGGTGAGGAGAGAACCGGGGAGTCTGTGGATGTGGGACTCGTCGAATCAGACCAGGAAACAGCTCTGACGGAAACCTTAGATCGTCCGCGGGTCCGAGCACCGGACAAGAAAATACGAATGGGGACGAGCAAAATCGATAAAGACACCGCAGATGAGTTCGGTGCCAGCCTGCGAGACCGAGGTGCGACCATCGAGGATCACAGTATCACTGCCCCGATGGACGCGTACAATAATCAGGTTCGAGAATCGACGGAAATCCCGGCGATGACCGTCATCCCAGATGTCGAGCAAGTAGTTATCGGAGAAGACAAGGACATGATCCTCGTCGCAACCGACCCGCCGACACCGGAAATACTGGATCACTGTCTCGCTACTATCGAAGCCTACATCGAAACAGTCCGCGACCATGGCCACACCCAGACGCCGACCGCAGTAATGGCACAAATGTACGAGGCGTTTCTCTACGGGTTCTGGGCACCGTTTGCCAATCAGTACGCCGAGGCACTCTCCTCGCCATCACGGACACTGGATAACGTCCTCCAGCACCTCTACATCGAAGGAAAAAGTGACGCTGGGAAAGACAAACTCACAGAGTATATCCTACGATTGCTGTCGGACAACACGGTTGTCTCCGGCGTAGACGCAGACGACATCGGTGTTGACGAGATTCGGGGCATCCGCGAGTGGGACACGTGCTTCCCATACGCTATCATCGACGCCGAAAAACGGAAAATCCAGAACTGGAGCCCGATCCGGAACTACTGGGGTGACTGGACCCCGACAAGCGTTGACCAACCCTGTCTAATCTTTACCACCAACGACGCGCTCCCAAAATCAGAATTCCGTAACCGGATGAAAATACTGAGCATGGACGTATCGTTCCCTTCGAACCCCGAAGACCCGGGCTTTCGAGAAGCCCAAGACGACCTCGCAGAGGTGCTAGAACAAGAAAACCCGATTTTCAGTTACATCGCTCGACGAATGGTTACCGAGCAACCCTGGACCGACGGGAACGGCACGATCGAAGATGTGCGCCACATCGTCCGCGACTTCTACGCGGAAGCCGAACGCACGCCACCAGAGTATTTCCCTGCAACGCAACCAGCCGAAAAAATGTACGACACCGGTCGAATGAAATGGCAGCGGGACATCCAAGGGGGCCGCGTCACGTTTGAGTCCGAACCAAACGCTATCACCGCTGACTTCGATCGTGAAGGGTACGAAGTGTATGATTACGAAAAGCGGCTGGACAAGCGATTCATGTCCGACAAATCCGGGACCAGTGTGTATATTGGTGCGCCGGAGGAGTTTGCCGAGTGGGTTGGTTACTCTGTCCAAGAACTGTTAGATGGCGCTGCAGAGACAGGCGTAGATCCCGCACGGTCCGTTGGAAGCAATGGCAGCACCGACACCGGCGATACCAGTAACGAATCCAGTGGGTTCCTCGCACGGCTGTTCAGCGTGTGAACTGCTCCGCCCTACTCGCCCAGTTCTCTCCTTGAGGGCGAGGGCTTAGCGGCCTCTATTTCAGCTAACACAGACCGTGACTCACCACCCACTCAATACAACACGAATCACAGAGGGTACGTCGTTGATTATACACTCGGTCATGAATCGTTCAATACTGACGTTCCTGAACCGATCTGGAGACACGAGTTACGTGCTGGTTCGATCACGAGACTGTTGAGTGGACCATGACCGAGTGTATAGTTACTCGTCTGCCCGAACAGGTGCACCATAGTCAATATGGACGTCCGGCGTGCTCGGGGATTCTGATGCAGCGATACCGTTCCAATCAACGACCTGAATGTTCGCCATGTCACCGGAGAATCGGAACCGCATGACGCCAGTGTCTACCGCACCCTCTGCGGAGTGATTTGTGACAACCGTTGCTTCTTCCAGTGGGTCAGCACCGATCAATTCTATCTCACCGTCGACGGTAATTTCGTAGTTCGATGGAACACCTCTACCAACGATCGTCACGAGATGTGGCAGATTTTCAGCAGTCTCGATAGGCATACGTTGACGACGCTATTCCGACAGTATAAGCCTTCTTGTCCACGAAAGCGTACGATTAGCTGAATGTACGCTGCGACCGAATCCGACTACCTCACAGATCCACGTATTGACTCTCCCACTCTCGACGCTCTTGGATTTCTTTTTTTCCAGCGCCGGTGATGGCATAGTAATTCGTTCGTCGATCGAGTTCCCCCTTCTCAACCAGCTCCTTGTCGACGAGCGTATCGAGATTTGGATAGAGCCGGCCATGATTGATCTCACTACTGTAATACCGCTCAACGTCCTCCTTGACATCTTGGCCGGATGGCTGATCAGCACCCGCGATTACGTACAGTAAATCACGTTGAAATCCAGTGAGGTCGTTCATCCCACGTGAGTCTTCAACCATGCTGTATTTGACTTCTTTTCTGAACCCAGTTGTATGTCTACAAAAGATGTGATACTATTTTAGCAATAATTCTATATCGAATATATATGGTTGCGAAAACACGTTCTTCACCTGCATATCGAAATCTGGGCTCTCATCACATATCAATACTATATAAACAGAACCCGACATTCAATATAAACTTTAAATACCTAGCCAACCGAACAGTTTTCTATGGAAAGTAGCTCGAATACCAGGCTAGGAGGTGGATCGAAGATCACCCTCGATATCCCGGCCCAAGACACGAATATTTTTAAGAGCCAGGCTGTTCACGAGATCCTTTCGTTTTTATCTCGATATCATACCGACGAGTTCTCCATTACAGAACTGACTGACGCTGTAGACTACTCCCAGCCCAGCGTCTCAAAAGCCGTCGATATTTTGGCCGCAAACGACCTTGTCACCGATCGTCGGGACGGGAACGCTCGACTAGTGCAAATCAATCGGGAACGGTTGCTCCACCCCGATGATCCGTTTCTACAAATCCCGCAAGCAGAATTCCACAGACCAGTCCGCACAGCAGTCGACAAACTGGTTGAGAACCTTGACGGCATTGTCGGTATCGTGTTATACGGTAGTGTAGCGCGAGGAGACGCTGATCGGCGGAGTGACATCGACCTGTGGGTCCTCGTCGAGGAGGATCGGATGGCGCATCAGCGAACTGCGAACCGCATCCGGCAGGATCTCGAAAGTCACGAGTTCGATACCGGCCGGTATGAATACGAGACCGACATCGAATCACTTCCAGCCGTCCCGAAGTATACGGACGAGCTCCAAGACATACTCAGCGATGGCCTCGTCGTCCACGACACTGAGAAATTCGGAACAGTTCGAAAGATGGTGTTCCACGGTGATCTGGATGAGTAGAGAAGCCGATCCTCAGGCTATCACGGACTCGCTCACCGCGGCAATCGACGCGTTCAACGAGGAAGGATACGGCGTCCCCACACGAGAGGAGGCGATTGACGCAGACGCTGACTGGAAAACCCAGTTGACGAAGGCATGCCGGTTGTTAGCTGCAGTCGATACGATCGCTGAACAGGGATTCTACACCGCCACAATCGAGTTGTGTTTCGGTGCGACCGAACGGTCGGTCGAAGCCTTCGCGTTAGCTGAAGGCGGCGACGAGCTCGATGATTTTCACGACCACACTACTTGCTACGATCGCGCCGCGGACCTCGGACTTCTCTCCGCCACAACGACACGTGAACTCCGGCAACTGTATGACACCAACCGTACAGACAGTTACTACGGTGGACGACGCCCTACAGAACGCCAAGCAAACGCGATGTGCCAACTCGCTCAAAGTATCCACGAATACGTCGCAAACCAAATCAGGGAAGGCGGTGTCTGTATTTGTGACTCGTGTAACTAACGACACCCAACTCCACTGACTCGAACCCGCCATCCGGAACCGGATCGTCCGAGGACGGTACCGGTAACTCTATTTTTCCGTTTTGAACAAGGTCAACGAAGTCCCACGCATAATGATGCTCCCACTCGTCAACGTGACTCAAATCGAGGTCATCAACGACTACGTACCCATCTGCGTCAGGAAACAACTCACCGGGTATTCGAATCCAGTCTTCCCGTTTCGGCACCACTCGTAGTTTCCGGACTCGTCTTACCTCCCTAATGCGTCGATATGCCCGTCACGTCGCCGAATCGACTCTACCGTCCGGAATGTCGGCTTCGTCAACGAGGTCTGGTTGCCGATCGCTCAGACCTCGTGACCGGTCTCGTGCGCCAGTACCGAACCCAATCAAGCGCCACCGCTTCCCTCCCTGGATGTGGATTCACGTTGACCGTCCAATCCCGGCCAAACGTGAGAACGTACATCATAGTCCCCCTAAGAGTTGATCGGCCAGTGATTCGAGTTCGCCTGTTTCGTCGATCGCCGAAAGCCACTGGTCTGGGAGCTGTGATGCGCCGAACCGTGCCCCGGCGACCGCACCTGCGATCGCTCCGATCGTATCTGTGTCACCACCACGGTTGACTGCGGTCACGATCGCCTCTTCAGCACTCTCTGAGCCTAACCCGTCGTGAAGCGCTGTTTGAAGCGAGTGGATAACGTACCCGGATGTTTCGAGCGTACTAGGCGAAGTGCCCTCGGCAATCGTCCTAAGCGCAGCCGTGAGTTCGTCCGGTGCAGCCGGATCCACGTAGTCGAGCGCGTTCTGGAGTGGTGTGTCGGCGTCGGTGAGGATGCCAGCCAGTGTGAGATTGAGGATCGCGCAGCCGTAGGTACACCGCGGATCGGCGTGTGTAATCTGGGAGGACTGCCGACTCACGTCAACGAGTCGGTCTCGATCGGTTGCGTAGGGAATAGCGAGGGGCGGGCACCGCATCACACTCCCGTTCCCAGCGTTCTGGCCTTCCGGACTCTCTTCCCAGACCTGTTGACCGGCCTCGTCCCACGTCGAACCGCGCTTGAGCTGGCGAAGTGATCGCGCGGTCATCCCCCCGATGTCGAACGGGCCACTCTCATACCACGCGACGAACCGATCGGCGATGTCAGCAGGGTCGAACTCCTGGTATTCGACGAGACTCTGCGCGATACACAACGCCTGGTCAGTATCGTCTGTAATCGTTCCCGCCGGCTGATTCCACGTTCCGTACCCAATCATCTCGTCAAGTTGCCCGTATTCTGCGGCGATCTTCGACGCTGATGCGAATTCAACCGGTCGTCCGAGCGCATCCCCACACGCAAGCCCCAGCAGAACACCGCGGACTTGATCCGAATCCATGCATTACTCAACGAACACGTTCGAGAAAAATGTGCGGGACCAGTTACTCTCATTCGCACTGGGATATCTGGTGTTCGTCGTAATATATCTCAGATTTGTTGTGGTAGTATGAATAGAACTTCATTTAAAATATGTGAGTATCTCGTACTTCCAAGCGAAGTGTGAATCTGGAGATTCTATTTGTGGAAGTTTACTGAGGAGTACTGCCTGTAGACGAACTTGACCGAACTATAGCGACGTAACTTATCAAGTGTTAGAAGGATGGTGCG
>LFFM01003190.1_pt1 | contig 10447 bp, 6 predicted proteins | sample 643131 | NCBI WGS metagenome assembly LFFM01 (sample SAMN03777445, study PRJNA286221) | soda lake metagenome | biome: soda lake; feature: Kulunda steppe; material: water; isolation source: sample Tc-Br brine of Tanatar trona crystallizer | place: Russia: Kulunda steppe | collected 2011-07 | reverse complement strand
CATCATGCGCCGCGAGGATGAAGACGCCTCGCGGCACATCATGGAGCGCCTCGCTACGGAGGGTGTTGATATCCGCACCCACAGCCGGGCTGTCGGCGTCAGACAGGACGCCCACGGGATCAAGCACCTCCGGGTGGCAACCGCAGACGGCGAAGAGACCATCCCGTGTGACCAGCTCCTGATCGCCGTAGGGCGCAAGCCCAACACCGAGGGCTTTGGCCTAGAGGCGCTCGGCATCCCGACCACGGCGACTGGAACCATTGAGGTGAACGAGTACCTCCAGACCCGCTACCCGAACATCTACGCCATCGGGGACGTAGCCGGGCCGTACCAGTTCACTCACGCGGCCTCCCACCAGGCCTGGCATGCCACGGTGAATGCCCTCTTCGGCGCTTTCCGGCGGTTCCCGGTGAGCTACAAGGCCTTGCCCTGGACCACGTTCACGGACCCGGAGGTGGCGCGCGTCGGCCTCAATCAGCAGGAGGCGGAGGCCCAGGGTATCCCTTACGAGCTGACCACCTATGACCTCGCCGGACTGGACCGCGCAGTGGCCGAGGGCGCGGATGAGGGCTTTGTCCAGGTCCTGACCGTTCCCGGCAAGGACCGGATCCTGGGATGCACGATCGTCGGCGAGCACGCCGGCGAACTCATCAGCGAGTACGTCACGGCGATGCGCCACGGGCTGGGCCTCAACAAGATCCTCGCGACCATCCACGTCTACCCCACCATGGCGGAGGCCAATAAATTCGCGGCGGCCGAGTGGAAGAAGGCCCACGCACCGGAGACGGTACTGCGGTGGCTGGGGCGCTATCACGCCTGGCGCCGGGGTGAGCGCGGCGGCGTTTGATACGCGCGGCCCGTGAGCGCGCTCCAAGCCGTGCACCATTCGCATGGACGGGAGAGACTGTAGAGACCGACAGGGCGCCCGTGCTCTCATTGCCGGGAATGTCCAGCCAATGCCAGGAGTTCGTGCCATGCAACCGCTCGCTGCCCGTTTCTCCGATATCTCCGCCGTCCGTGACGCCGGCGTGGTCATCCCAGGGCCGTTGCGTGATGAGATCGCTTTGCTCGACAGCGTCTTGCATGAGGTCCTCGAGGAGTGCGAAGGAGACCGTGTCACCTCCCCGCTAGCCCGGCTGCGGGAAACCGCGCACGACCTCCACTGGAACTCCCATCCCGACCCGGACCCCATCCTCGCGGAGCTGGACGGCCTGGACCCGGCAACCGCCCATAAAGTGGCCCGCGCCCTGACACTCCACTGTCAGCTGCTGAACCTCGCTGAGGATCGTCAGAGGGTGCGGTCCTTGCGAGCACAGGGGCGGGATGGACGCCTTGTGGAAGACGGACTTGAAGCCGGCATCCAGGAGGTCACTGAACTGGAAGGCACCGAGGCCGGAGAACGACTGGCTGAGCGTCTTCGCATTCATCCCGTGCTGACTGCCCATCCGACCGAGGCCCGCCGCCGGGCCGTGGTCGATGCCCTGCAGCGAATCTCCCAGGAACTCGAGCGCTTGGACCTTCCCGAAGCCGATGACGCTCTTGCTTTCGATGTCCGTCGGCGGCTGGCCGAGGAACTTACTGCACTGTGGGCGACAGCCCCGTTTCGCCAGGAGCGCCCCACTCCGCTCGATGAGGCGCGCCGCATCATGGCGGTCTTTGACCAGACGCTCTTTGATCTGGTCCCCGGCGTCTACCACGAGATGGAACGCACCCTGGCGCCTCGCAACACCGGTACCCGGGCGCCCCGCACCCCGGCCTTCCTGCGCTACGGCTCCTGGGTAGGAGGTGACCGAGACGGCAACCCCAACGTCACGGCAGAAGTGACACGCCAGACGATGGCTCAGCAGGGGGAGCAGGTCCTCCAGCGCCTTGAGCAACGCACCCGCGAGGTGGCACGGATGTTCACCGCGAGCGACCGCTACATGGCCGCCGATCCAAGCCTTCTGCGAGAACTGGACCGGGACCGGGCCGCCTTCCCGGAGCGCGCCGCCGCACTGGCGCGCACCTCACCCGACCAGCCCCACCGCCACCGGCTCATCTACGCTGCGGAGCGCCTGCAGGCGCGTCGTAACGACGACCCGCGCGGCTTTCGCGGGCCCGACGAGTTGCTCGCCACACTCGAACAGGTCCAACGCTCCCTGGAACAAGCGGGTGTGCCGCGCCTGGCTTACGGCGCTCTTCAGGGGTTGCGCTGGCAGGTCGAGACCTTCGGCTTCCACCTCGCGGAGCTTGAGCTTCGCCAGCACGCGAGCGTGCACGCGGCTGCGCTCGAGGAGCTGGCCCCCGGGGTCAGCGGCGACGCCGAGGAGCTCGACCGCTTGGCGCGCGAGGGCTGGAGCACGACGCCCGAGCCTGCTTCGGAATCCACCCGCGAGGTGCTGGCCACCCTGCGCACTGCTGCGGAGCTGCAGGCCGCCTACGGGGCGGAGGCCTGCCGTCGCTACATCATCTCCTTCACGCGCTCGGCGGCGGATGTCGCGGCCGTCCGCGCCCTTGCCCGCCTGGCCGTGCCGCCGGAGCAGTGGGCGACTTTCCGGCTGGATATTGTGCCGCTGTTCGAGACACGCCGGGACTTGGAGCACGCTCCTGCGGTACTCGGTGAACTCCTCGACCTTCCCGGAGAACGAGCCGCTCTGGAGGCGCGCGACCAGGAACTTGAAGTCATGGTCGGGTACTCGGACTCGGCCAAGGACGTAGGCGTACTCGCGGCGAATGCGGTGCTTCATAAACTGCAGGAGCGCTTGGCCCGTTGGGCGCGCGATCACGGCGTCCAGCTTACCCTCTTCCACGGCCGTGGCGGCTCACTGGGCCGCGGCGGCGGGCCACTCAATCGCGCGATCCGTGGTCAGGCGGCGGGATCGGTGGACGGCCGGCTGAAGGTCACCGAGCAGGGGGAGATGATCTTCACGCGCTACCGAACCGTCGCCTCCGGACGTTGGCACCTAGAGCAGACGGTGAACGCTGTTCTGGCGATGTCGACCGGCAACGCCGAGGAGCGAGCCGCCCGGGCTGCGGACCGCTATCGCGAGGAGCTGCAGGCTATGAGCCAGGCGAGCGAACGGGCCTATCAAGAACTTGTTCACGCCGACGGATTCGCCGATTTCTTCGCCCGAGTCACGCCATACGAGGAGATCGGCCAGCTCGAGATCGGCTCACGTCCTGCGCACCGCAGCGCCGCCCGGGGACTGGAGAGCCTGCGGGCAATCCCCTGGGTCTTCGCCTGGTCGCAGAGCCGCATCAATCTTGCCGCCTGGTACGGCGTGGGCACGGGACTGGCGACCATCGGCGACACCCAGGGGGGACTTGCGCGGCTGCGCGAGATGCGCCGCGAGTGGCCCTTTTTCGCGCAGCTGCTTGAGAACGTTGAGATGGGACTGGCCAAGGCGGATCTCACCCTGGGCCGCCGGGCGCTGGGTCTTGGCGACAACCCGGCATTACGCGACTGCATTCTTGATGAGTGGGAACGCACCCGCGCCTGGGTCCTGGCAGCCATGGGCAAAGCACGGCTGCTCGAGCGCCAGCCGGCTCTGCAGGCGAGCCATGAGTTGCGCCGAACGGACCTCGACGCGCTCTCGCTCCTCCAGCTCTCGGCTTTGTCCCGACTGCGGCAGGCGGACGAGGAGCAGCAACCGCCGCTAACAGAGCTGGTCAAGATGACCATCGCCGGACTCAGCGCTGGCCTGCAGAACACCGGCTAGACAGCAGACCTCAATGCCGCACACAGAGAGTGCAACATGGTCAGGCGTTGCACCCTCTGTGTGCGGCAACACCGCGCCTTATTTCACTTAGCGCAGAATCGCAGATCACCACCACCCCCCCGGGGGGCACTTAATCGACTGTTTTTCCTGGCGTTCCACGCGCACGACGCCGATCCGGCCGCCATGGCCACCGCTTGGCAAGGTTCTTGCTTTCCTCTCATGAAACATAATTTCATGAAAGGAAACCATCCGGATATGCCTTTCCGTCTACTACGAATGGGCTTAAGCCGCTCAGCCGAGGAGCCGCGCTTCCTACCGCAAACGCCACCACTGAGACCCACATACGACGTGGTCATCATCGGCGGTGGGGGACATGGACTGGCGTGTGCTTACTACTTGGCGCAGCGCCACGGGATCCGGAATATCGCCGTACTCGAAGCTGACTACATCGGCGGTGGCAACACCGGGCGAAACACAGCGATCGTCCGCTCGAACTACCTCACGCCAGAGGGTGTGCGCTTCTACGAGGCAAGCCGCCGTCTCTACCGAGATCTCTCGGCCGAACTCGATATCAACCTCTTTTACTCCGAGCGCGGACATTACACGCTGGCGCACAACGACAACGACCTTCACACCATGCGTTGGCGCGCCGAGGTCAACAGGCACTGCGGCGTGGATAGCGAGGTCGTCGATCGGGCATCCGTCGCGCAAGCCGTACCGGAACTGGACCTGGATTGCGGCGGTGACGCCCCGGTGTTAGGAGCCCTGTACCATCCACCGGGGGCGATTGTCCGCCACGACGCGGTAGCTTGGGGGTATGCTCGCGCCGCTAGTCAGCTCGGGGTCGAAATCCACCAGAAGACCCGCGTACAAGGCCTTCAAACGGAAGGGCAGCGAGTCACCGGGATCACAACCGACCGCGGATCGATCCGCTGCGGGGCCGTCGTATCGGCCGTGGCGGGACAAACCCCCCAAATCACCCAGCATTTAGGACTCTATCCACCGATTCAAATCCATCCGCTGCAGGCTTGCGTCACCGAACCCGTCAAACCGTTCCTCGACACAATCATTGTGTCAGCCAGCCTTCACGTTTACATGAGCCAGTCCTCCCGCGGAGAACTCGTCCTAGGGGGGGCTGTCGACCCTCAGGTTCTGCACTGCAATCGGGCCAGTTATGAGTTCCTTACGGGGCTTGCTGATCATGTTGTCGACCTTCTCCCGATGGCCGGCCGGCTGCGCATCATGCGCCACTGGGCCGGCAAGAGCGACCTGACGCCGGATTTCGCTCCGATTATGGGTAAAACACCAGTGAAGAATTTCTACCTCGATGCCGGCTGGGGCACTTGGGGCTTCAAAGCCACCCCGATCGCGGGAGCCACACTGGCTGATTGCGTCGCCACCGATCAGACGCCGGAGCTTATTCGCCCCTTTCGCATGGAGCGTTTTTCCAATCAGCAGCTCCTCGGCGAGAAGGGCGCAGCGAGCGTGGGGCACTAAGCCATGACATGGATTGATCTCCCGGACCTCGGACCTCGTCCATTCCACGAATTCAGCTACGGCGGCGAAGCCCGCCCAGCGATCTCCGGTGATGCCGACGCCAGGGAAGTCGCCTCCGCTCTTTATGAATACGAGAGCTCCCCCGGCATCAAGGTCGAATGGTGGCTTCACCGCCCGACGGGCGGTTGGTGGAAGCTTCGGCGGGACACCCTGAGTGACCGGGTGCTCGCCGTACAAGCTCCCAACGAAAAGGGTGTAACACCTGGCTGAGGGCGGCGGATAACGAATTGCAACGCGTTGCACCGTCGCCTGACCGACGCGACTGCGCAAGGAGAACAAGATTATGGCTTTTCGGTGCTCAACCGCGGGGCCGTGCGAATGGATCGATCGCGGACAAACCCTGCACTTTCGCTTTGAGGGCCACCAATACAGTGCGCACCCCGGTGACTCGATCACCTCGGCTCTAATGGCGAACGGTATCACGACATTGGGCCGAAGCTTTAAGTACCACCGCCCGCGCGCGTCCGTGTCGGTCGCAAACCATGATGCCAATGTGCTGCTGGCAAGCGCCGAATCCCTTCACCTGCGCGGCGACACCGAGGCATTAACAGCCGATGCCGACCTGCGACCAGTCAATGTCAGCGGGAGCCTTGCCTCTGACCCTTACCGTTTCCTCGATCGCTTGGGCCGATTTCTTCCGGTGGGCTTCTATTACAAAGCCTTCCATCGTCCCCGCGCCCTCTTCCCGGTTTGGGAACGGCTCATCCGCTCCATCGCAGGCCTCGGACGAACCGACCCGGCTTGGTACCCCCTTCGCCAACCTCGATCGCAAACCGAGTGCGACATTCTGGTGGTAGGCGGGGGACCCGCGGGACTGAGCGCAGTCCGCCGCGCGGCCGATCAGGGGCTTACGGCTGTGCTAGTGGAAGAGGAACCGCAAATCGGCGGGAGTCTCGACTACCAGTGGGCGACGAGCGCGGACGCTCAACCCCTGCGCGCCCAACTACTGGATTCAGTGACCGAACACCCACTGGTGAAGGTCCACACCGGCGCGAGCGCCGCCGCTATTTACCCAGGGCCGGTCGCGCCTGTTGCTACCAGGGAGGGTCTAATCGACTATCGGTTCCGGGCCGCTGTACTTGCCACGGGCGCAATTGAGCAGCCCCCGGTTTTCCGTAACAACGATCGCCCCGGCGTGATCGCCGCTTCCGGCGCACAACGACTCTTGCACCGTTTCGGCGTCGTTGTCGGTCGCCGCTTGGTGGTGGTGGCTGCCAACCCCGAAGCTTACCGCGTAGCGCGCGACCTCCAGGCTGCAGGCGCCGAGATCGCAGCGATCGCCGTTCTCGGCACGGCAGGTCGTGAGCAGGAAGACGCCCGGAAACTCGAGGCTAATGGCGTCCCTCTGCTCGATGGATACGGCGTCGTTGAGGCCCATGGGCAAGAGCGGGTCCACGCGGCTTCTTTGGCCCCAGTGGACGGGGAAGGCCGTTTCGATCCCCGGTCGGTCAAGCGCGTCAAGTGTGATGCTGTCATCGGCAGTGTCGGCTGGATTCCTGCGGCACAACTGCTTCGGCAGGCCGGCGGGACTTTGGCGTACGACTCGACGATCGAAATGGCTGTGCCCGACTCCACGCCGCCCTGGCTGACCTGCGCCGGTCGCCTGAACGGCGTGTTCGAACTCAATGCACAACTCGCTGACGGCGAAGCGGCGGTGGACCGGCTATTCCCCTCTGCTGAACGACAACCGGCCTCGTCCCGATTCGGACTGACCGGTCAACGAGCCACGTCGGCGCATGGCACTTCCTGGCCCATCGTCCGTCACCCCAAGGGTCGTGACTTCCTGGATTTCGACAGCGATCAACAGACTAAGGATGTCGAGCAAGCTGCGCACGAGGGGTTCGAGGATATCGAGCTGCTCAAGCGCTTCTCCACGCTGGGGATGGGCCCAAGCCAGGGGAAACATGCCAATTTCGCCGCTTCACGCGTCCTCGCCCACTACCGCGGGACCGATATCGATACGATCGGTATGCCAACCGCGCGCCCTCCCTGGAACCCTCTGCCGCTTGAGCAATTAGCCGGACACCGATTTCGACCGCGACGCCGTAGCGGCCTCGAGCCCATTCACGAGGCCAACCGCGCAACGTTCATGGTCGCCGGCCCCTGGCGGCGACCCCGGGTCTATGCGCAAGAGGTCGGCGAAATGCGGACCGCGCTGGAGCAAGAGGTCCGGGCAGTGCGGGAGCGGGCCGGGCTGATCGATGTTTCGACACTCGGCAAGATTGAGGTCGTAGGCCCTGATGCCGTGCGCCTGCTTGAAGCCTGTTATGTCAACCGGTTCGAAGACCTCGGCTTGGGTCGCAGCCGGTACGCGCTCATGGTCGATGAGTCCGGCGTCATTGTCGATGACGGCGTCGCCGGTCGCCTCGGCGAGCAGCACTTTTACGTCACAACCACAACGCCCCGCAGCGAAGCCACGCTTCACCAACTGCGCCGCCACATCCAGGAGTTCGATCTGGAGGCCTGGGCCATCCCCCGGACCGGGCAGGTCGCAGCGATCAACATCGCGGGACCACTCAGCCGAGAGATCCTGGCTTACTGCACGAACCTCGACCTCGCGCCCCAGGCTTTCCCACCCCAGGGCATCCAAGATGCAAAAGTATGCGGGCACCCCGCCCGCATCCTGCGCGTCGGCTTTGTTGCAACATCCGGATACGAAATCCACCTCGCACCAGAAACGGCTCCTGAAATCTGGAATCGACTTCTTGACGCTGGAGCCAAGACGGGGATCCGGCCTTTTGGTGTCGATGCACAACGCGTCCTTCGCCTGGAGCTTGGACACGTGCTTGTGGGACAGGACACCGACGGCCTGACGGATCCTTTCGAAGCCGGCCTCGGCAGCCTCGTAGCGTGGGACAAACCTTGGTTTGTCGGGCGCGCAGCCCTCGCCCACCGCGGTCAGGATGTTCAGCGACACCTCGTGGGGTTCGAGCTTGAATACCACTCTGACGAGCTGCTCCCGGAGCCAGGCCACCTCGCCGTCGAAGGGGACCGCATCGTTGCAAGGGTAACAAGCTGCGCCTGGAGTCCAAGTCGCGGCTCGGGTATCGGTCTGGCCATGGCCATCCCCGAGCACGCTGCCCCTGGAACCGCGCTCTCCATCCGCCTCTCAAGCGGCCAGATTCGGCAAGCCACCGTGATCGACCGACCCTTCATCCACGACCCCAAAGAAAAGGTGCACCCATGAAGGCTCAGAAGGCCGCTGACGTGAGTCTCGATCGCATCCACCAATTCCTCGTCGTTCAGGTCGTCGGCCCCCATGCAAAAACGTCCCTGCAGGAAATGGGGGTGACGGTCCCCTTTCGCCCGGAAACCGCCGCGCCCCTCGTGACCCCCGATCCTTCATGTACTCCCTCGCTTGCGGACGCGGCTCAGCCCTGCGGACTGGCCGTCAACCTCGGCGCCGATGGCGCGCTGGTCATCCACCACCGGGACGATTCGCGCTTCACGACATCCCGGCTCAACGGAGAAAGCCATTGGGCTCTGCCGCGCAGCGATCACATCTTCTCCATCGAGGGGCTACCGGCGTCCGTGAACACACTCTTCAGCCAACTCACCGAGTATCGCGTGGAAACGTTCCACCCCGGCGACTGGCGCCGCCTTGAGTTCGCGCGCGCCCCGGCTTGGATTTATCCCCAAAACCTCCCCGACAAAACACAGAAAATGTGGACCCAGAATCATGCCGACCCCATCACGTTCTGGGTCGGCTGCGATCCCAGCTACGCCACCTACCTAGAAGATACGCTCAATGAATTCGGCCTACAGCCCGCTAATGATCCACCGGCGTTTGCATAAAAAACGGAGATACTGCCATGCTTCATCAGGAAATCGAACAATTCGTCAAGGATCACGATATCCGGTACGTCCTCGCACAGTTCGTAGACATCCACGGCGTTGCAAAGACCAAATCCGTCCCCGTCAGCAAACTTCAAAACGTGATAGAGGAAGGCGCCGGTTTCGCCGGATTTGCTGTTCCGGGTTTGGGTATGGAGCCGCACGAGTCGGATTTTATGGCTCGCGGTGATCCGCAGACGCTCACCCCGGTTCCCTGGCAACCCGGATACGCACGAATTGCTTGCACAGGACACGTCGATGGCGAACCACACCCGATTGATTCAAGACACGTCCTCGAGCGGCAAGTCGAGCGCCTTAAACAGCACGGCTGGACGCTCCAAACCGGCTTGGAGCCGGAGTTTTTCTTGTTTCGAGAGTGTCGAAACGGCCAAATTATTCAAGCCGATGACACAGACACCCTCGATAAGCCATGTTACGACTACAAAGGGCTTTCGCGATCACGCGCTTTTCTTGAGCAGTTCGTAGAAAACCTCCAAGCGGCGGGTTTTGACATCTATCAGATCGACCACGAGGACGCCAACGCCCAATTTGAAATTAATTACACACATAGCGACGCTCTAACCTCAGCCGACCGATTTGTATTCCTTCGTATGGGCGCAAGCGAGATCGCTAACCGCCTCGGCATGGTCTGCTCCTTCATGCCCAAACCGATTCCCAGCCGGACGGGTAACGGCATGCACTTCCATTTATCGATCACCGATGACGATGGCCGGAATCTTTTCCATGACGCAACCGATCCTCAGCAGCTCGGGCTCTCCCCCTTGGCTTACCACTTCTTAGCCGGACTGCTGCATCACGCCCGGGGGCTATGCGCTCTCGCAGCACCCACCGTGAATTCGTACAAGCGGCTTGTAGTGGGCGGCTCCGCGTCCGGTGCAACGTGGGCTCCCGTCTATATCACTTACGGCGATAACAACCGATCCGCCATGGTGCGTGTGCCTTACGGCCGGCTTGAGTATCGGCTCCCGGATTCCGGCTGCAACCCCTATCTGGTCACCGCCGGGCTGATCGCTGCTGGCCTCGACGGCATCGAGCGGGAACTTGAGGCTGGACCGCCTAAGAACGTCAACCTCTACCGCGTGAGCGCCGAACAGTGCGAGCAGGAAGGCATCGGAATCCTACCCCAGACCCTGCGGGAGGCCTTGGATGCGCTCGAGGCCGATCGGCTGTTCGCGGACCAGCTCGGCCACGAGATGATCAATGAGTTCCTAAGGCTCAAGCGGGAGGAGTGGATCGAGTACAACCGCCACGTCTCCGAGTGGGAGATCCGCCGGTACGCCGAGTTCTTCTGAAGCGGCGCGTCTTTCGACGGACGCAGTGGCTGGCAATTTCATGCT
>LFFM01003188.1_pt1 | contig 10453 bp, 9 predicted proteins | sample 643131 | NCBI WGS metagenome assembly LFFM01 (sample SAMN03777445, study PRJNA286221) | soda lake metagenome | biome: soda lake; feature: Kulunda steppe; material: water; isolation source: sample Tc-Br brine of Tanatar trona crystallizer | place: Russia: Kulunda steppe | collected 2011-07 | reverse complement strand
GACGACGCGGTATAACCGCCGCAGACACCACAGCCGATCGAACTACTTTCCGGGGGGATTATGCGACGTATCGATTTCTTGGGCGCCAATGGCGCCGGTAAATCGACGCTATTTACCGAATTATTGAGACGGCGTAACGACCCGTCAAAGTGGATGACGAGAATGGAGGCCAAACGCAAAATTGCCGCCGACACCTTGCTCGACGACGCCGGGCCCGGCGACTACGCCAAGGCCGCCACCTGCTTTTTACCCCGACTGGGCGATATTTTTGTCGAGACCTTTACGCGCCGGCCCGCCGAACGGGCCTTTGCCCGGGCCGACGAGACGTATCGTCAATTCTTCGAACACTGCCTGCGCCACGTGTCTGCCGACCCGACATCACCTCCGACGAACTCATCAACCAGGCGGGCCCGAGCCTCCCAGACTGGAGGTACGCTCCATCACCTGCAGCGCGCTCCGAAGTCCGACGTCGATAACACGACGGCGGTGCGACTGGCCGACACAGATTCGATGCGCTGTGTGAATCTCTCCTGGCTTTTCGGGCGCCTCAAGGAGTTATGCCTTTTGAATTCGCTCGACGACACAGTGATCTTCGACGAGAGCCTGACCCATTCAACGGCGGGACTGATACTGTCGCAATTCGATGAATCGACCCTGCAGAGCCACTTCGAAAAGATCCCGGTTCCCGACGCCGTCATCCACCTGCGGGCATCGTCGGATGATATCGTCGATCGGCTCCAGCAACGGGCCTCCCGGCGGGGGCCGTCGATGCGCCACGAAACCCTCGACGGCGACGGGCTGCGCGAAATGACCGAACGGGCCCTTCGCATCGCCGAAGTCGGCGCCTGCACCCTCGACTGGCGGGGAGCCGACGTGCTCAGCGTCGATACCACCGACCATATCGAGACCAATATCGCCGAGATTGAGGCCTTTCTGGACCGCCCGCCCGCTAGGCGGGAGTCGGGCTAATCGGCCTAATCAGGTGGCAGCTCATGGGGATTAGTCGCCGGAATCGCCGTCATCGACGTCATCGCCGTCGACCGGAATGTAGTGCTCATCGACGATGGGGTCCGTAAACTGGACGTATCCACCGCCGTCGACGACCAGCCGCTGCGTGACGCGATGTCTCCGGTCTTCATCGGCGTCGACCATCGTCTCCGCCGTAATCGACGCCGTCGCCTCCACACCGGTGCCGGGACCGGTCTCGTAGATGTAGCGGGTATCCGTTTGGTTCTCGTCGTCGACACCCAGGACGTCGGTGACGGCGTCGACGTCGAAGTCGACATCGCCGTCGATCATCGGCTGCGGCGTCTTCGGCTCGCCCTCTACCGGGGCACTCTCCATGGTCACCATCCGGACGTCGGTGCCCCCCGGAAACACGCGCTCTTCGGAGGGAACGAGCTCGTCGGGATCGCCGATATACCAGGGGTGGTCGCAGGTGTCGCTGGTGCAATAGTACTGTTGTTGCTCGAAGTGAGCGGCGGCCGCTGCAGCCATGTCTCGCACCGCCGTTTCGGCGCGCGGTGGGCCGAAGTCGTAGCCCGGCGGCGAAAATTCCTGGAGGGGCTCGAAGGCGTCGAATAGGCTGGCAAAAATAAACATGCTCATCACCGAAAATGCGCCCCAGTTCATATCGGTCAGCGCCATCTCGTAGCGGAGGCGGCCGTCGCGGTGCTCCGGCTGGAGTTGTCCGATCATCGACTCCAGGCCGTGATAGCCGTAAATGGCGGTCAACTCCTCGACCAACTCTCCGTCGCGCTCGTCGTAGTGGTCCTGCATCGTCTCCTGGAGTTCTGTGAGCCACTGCTCGACGCGCCCTTCGATGACCGCCAGCTCCTTGTCGTCTCCCTCCAGTGTCAGTCCCGCCTGATGGTCGCCGTAATTCAGGACAAAGGCCTGGGGCAGCGGAAATTGGAGCTCGTTTTCCACCAGCGCCGACCACTCGCCGATCGGCGAGGCAACCGCCAGACGCGAACCGGAGGCATCGGCGATGAGTCGATCGAAGAGTTCGCCGCGCTGTCCGGAGGCCAGCGTCATGCCGCCGTCGTCGTCCTGACGGGCACTTTCGAGGCGCTCCAGCCCTTCGATTCCCATGGTGATCACCAGGCCCGGTCGCGGATCGTCGATGGGCATGGCGTAGATGTGTTGGAATTCGTCGATATCATTGAATTCACCGTCGTAGAGCGAAAACTCATAGGCCCGACGGCCGTTCACCTCCACTTCGCTCTGCCCCTCCAGATCACCAAACTCCCCGAAGAGCACAGCCGTCACATCGGCGAAGGACGTCCCGATGACCACCGCCTCGGCGATGGTGGGATCAAATCCGATATGATCCACGAAAAGGGTCTCGATGTCGGACTCCAACCCCTCTAAGGTGCCCGGCGCTCCCGGTTCGGCGTCGGGATTGGCCGTCGGCAACGCCACCTCGTCGAGAAAATACCACGACGCCGGCGACGTACCGGAGATCACCAGGCTCGACTCCTGGGGAATCCAGCCCGCAGCCGCCCGGTAGGCATCGACGACATCGAATTCCAATGCCTCGTCGTCATCGGGCTGTTCGGCGACCTGTTCGGTTTCGTCGGCCTCCGGCGTCGACGAGCAACCCGCCGTAACACCGGCAAGAAAGACCAGAAGTACCGCGAGGGCGCTCAAATAGAGTCGGCATCGTGAAAACATCAACAGCTCCGGCAATATGTACCTGATAAATTACGAGGCAACCTCGATCCTATCGCACTCCCCGCTCAGTTTCATGAGGCGATGGAAATTCGTCGACAACGGCACCGGGGAATTCTGAATATCGAGCACCGTCGCGACGTACCACTACATGACTCACGGACAGTACCGCACAGGTTCCAATCGCCGATACGATGACTTTTTTGGAGAATGCAACGCGATGCGACACCACGGACTGCTGATGCTCATTGCCATCTTCGTTGGACTCACCGGCTGTGGAGATTTCATGGACATGCCGGGGCCGCAAGATGATCAAACCGCCGATCGCCTCGCCCCTGGCTACACGCCCTGTGGCGATGCGCCCAATCAGTCCTACGGGGTGATCTGCCATCCCAATCAGTACTGCAGCAGCCAGACCTTCGCCAATTGCTCGACGGGCTGTCTCTCCAACGACAACTGCACCGACGAACAGCGCTGCTTTAAAGAGTACAACCAGGATGTGGGCACCTGCGTCAATCGAGGCGAAGACGTCGACAACCAGACCTCATCGGGTGAAGACAACCACTCCGAGTCCCATAATGTCAGCGAAAACGACGGCGACGATCCGTCGTCCGAACAGGGCTATACGACCTGTGGCGACGGCATCGGCGAGACGACCTGCCATCCCAACCAGTACTGCGCCGACGACTACTGGGGCGACTGCGAGCTGGGCTGTCTCTCCAACGACAATTGCGCCGACGACCAGCGCTGCGACAAAGACGACGGCGAACATATCGGCATCTGCGTCGACGACGAGTCCTCCTGATCGATCGCCAGAACCGGGATCAGGGCCTCTGCTCGAGACGTTCCACCAAATCCTCGCCCAGTTTCGTGATATCGCCGGCGCCCATCGTCAACACCAGATCACCGGACTCCACCCAGTCCACAAGGCGCTCCGGCAACCGCTGGGAGTCGACGACATAGCGCACATCGCCGTGATCGCAGCGGCGCACCGCATCGGCGACAAGCTCACCATCGACTCCCTCGATCGCTTCTTCTCGCGCCGGATAGACATCGGTCACCACCACCACATCGGCCTCCGCCAGGGCCTCTCCGAACTCCCGGTGAAACTTCTTGGTCCGCGAGTATAGATGGGGCTGAAACACGGCGACGATCCGCCGACTTGGCCAGCCCTTTCGGGCCGCCTTGAGCGTCGCCCGCACCTCCGTGGGATGGTGGGCGTAGTCGTCGACGACCAGCACACCCTCGACGTCGCCTCGTTTGTGAAATCGGCGAAATACGCCCGAAAAATTGCCGACCCCGTCGCGAATTTGCTCAAAGGGGATCCTCAATTCCAGGCCGACGCCAATGGAGGCCAGTGCATTTTGGACATTGTGCTCGCCGGGGGCCTTCAACTCGACGGTGCCCAGCGCTTCTCCATCAAAGACGACGGTAAATCGAGTGATGAACCCCTCTCGTTTTATATCCACGGCGCGGAGTCGGGCCTGGCCGGCGATGCCATAGGTCAGGGTGCGCCCCTCGATCCGCGGTAGGATTTGGCGAACCTCCGGGTCGTCGACACAGGCGATGACAGCGCCGTAAAACGGAACTTTATTGGCGAATTCGACAAAGGCCCGGCGCGTATCCTCCAGGTCGTCGTAGATATCGACGTGTTCCCACTCGATATTGGTGATGACGGCGACGGCGGGACTGAGTTCGAGGAAGGTGCGGTCGAATTCATCGGCCTCTACAACCACCACATCGCCACTGCCGGCGACGGCGTTTCGCTGCTGGAAGCCGTGGACGCGACCGCCGACAATAATCGTCGGGTCCAATTGACCGGCCTGGACGACGTGGCCGGCCAGCGTGGTGGTCGTCGTCTTTCCGTGCGTTCCGGCAATACCGACCCCGAATTTGCGCTGGGTTAGCGCCGCCAGCATCTGGGCGCGGCCGATCACCGGAAGGCCGCGCTCCATCGCCTCTCTTGTCTCGTCGTTGACCTCCGGATCGACGGCGCTGGTGTAGACGACGACATCGGCGTCGCCCACGTTTTCAGCGCGATGACCGATCGAGATGTCGGCCCCGCGCTCTCGGAGTTGTTCAGTATTTTCCCCGTCGGAGATATCGGAACCGCTGACCACAAATCCCCACTCCAGAAGGACTTCGGCAATGCTGCTCATGCCGATGCCGCCGATGCCCACCATGTGAATGTGGCGAACCTTGCCGAATATCGGCTGTGAAAGCGGGGAATCGGACATGGTGTTTCGTCGGGCAGTGGGGGGAATGAAGAGGCGCCGTATCGTCGGTATTTGCCCGCCTATCTACCATTGACGCCCCCGGTTCCCAAGCGCGGGGGCAACGACCTTTTACGCTGTATCTATTGATGCGCCGGGATCCGTCGCGTACCGTCACTATATGGGTCGCTCATGACAGTCCTGCCCGATTCGCCACGCATTTGGCACCGCGTGCCCAATGGCCGAATCGCCGTCCGTTTTCGGTGTATTGGCGATATCGAGCAGCTCTATTTTTGTATCGGAGGTTTGTGATGCAGATGGTATCAAAGAAGTGTTTTATTCTTACGGTCGTCGCTCTGGTTTTCTCGGCTCCCACCGCCTTTGCCGAAGACGGCAACGGCGCCCAGCAGGGACTGAGCATCCTGGAAGCTGAAACGGCCCCCGAAGTCGAAGATCGGGAGACCGTCGGCGCCACCGACAGCTTTTCGGAGGGCGACCAGGTCAACGCCTGGATGAAAGTCCAGAATCCCAACGGTTCCACGACCCTCGAAGTCGCCTGGAAGGTCGACGGCAATGAAATTCACACCTTCGAACTCGACATCGACGAAAGCTGGGGCTGGCGCACCTGGGCGCAGATGACGGCCTCACAGGCCGGCGACTGGGAAGTCGACATCCGCGACGACGATGGCGACGTGTTGGAGACGCTTAGTTTTACCGTCAGTGAGTGATTCGTTTTCCCGAAACATCGGGACACTGGCGTTTCCCGCGCGACACTGCCGAGGGCGGGGACGCCCCCGTCACCAACCTCGTTCCGCCAACCGCGATGTTGGAGCCGATGACATCTCCGCGCCGAGTCGAGCATTCGCGATGACTCGGCGCTGATTTTGCCTCGTCACGATGTCTCATGAATAATGCGGGCCAACAAGCTGCAGTCACACCCGTGGGAGCAACCGTAGATCGGCGTGTTCGCATAGACCCCATCGACTGCTCGTTGAACACCACTCGCAGCCACTTCCCCGCTCCTCCGTTCGCGGGGAAGAGCTTAGTCTCATCCCACGCCCCTCCCCAGAGCAGGACTCGCTTTGCGAGTCTGCGGCTCGGCCGGCCCCCGTACGGGCATAAAGGGGCAACACTGTTCCGGAAAACCACAACGCTCCTCCCCAAAGCCGACTCGCCATCGGCGAGTTGGCGGCTCGATTGGGGAGGTGGCTGAGCGAGCAATAGCGAGCGAAGTCGGAGGGGCGTCTCCAGCAATCTCACTACCCAAGACCGCCAGCGTACTTCGAGCGTATTCTCTGCCCAAATACGCCGTTCGGTCTCCACCTGAATCGAAACGGAATATCTCTGACCTTGACAATGTTACCGAGTTGGTAACAATGTAACATCGACCACGGATTCGCTCCGAAAGAGCGAGCCAACGGTCGAATACTATTAATTCTGAAGATATATGGCCCGAATTATCGAGAAAATTTATTCTGAGGACAATCTATGCGTATTATCAAGAAGAAGGCGATTGAGGCACAATTTACAAAATACCCCGATGTTGAAGGTCCTTTGAAGGCCTGGATCGACGACGTAAAAGAGGCCGATTGGTCGAATTCTCAAGACGTCCTGAATCGATTCTGCAACGCGCGAACAATTCCCGACAACCGCGTTATTTTCGACATCAAAGGCAACAAATATCGGCTTGTCGTCCACATCTTCTATCCGGCCCGTATGGTCTACATTAAATTTTTTGGCACTCATGCCGAATACGACAAAATCGACGCCCTCGAAGTAGATGACTTCTCCGATATCTAGGCATCACTCCACAACCCACTGAGGCCCAGCTATGGACATTCAACCAATCCGCGCAGAAGAGGACTACGAAGAGGCTCTTCGGGAGATCGCACGGCTCATGGATGCCGAACCCGGCGAAGGAACTGAGGAATTCGACAAACTCGACATCTTGGCCACGCTTGTCGAGGCATATGAGAGCAAACACCATGTTATTGACTCCGCAGACCCGGTAGAAACCATTGAATTTCAATTGGAGCGCCTGGGTTGGACACAGGCCGAGCTGGCAAAACGCGCAGGCATTCAGGCCTCACATCTGTCGGCCGTGCTGAACCGCCGACGCAAGTTGAGTCTCAAACAAATCCAGAAGTTAAGTGCTCTTTTCGAGATCTCGGCAGACCGACTCATCGACAACCCCTACGCCGACGAATCGAGCCGACCCCGCGTCTGAGAGGATGTTGCACATACTGCGTGATGCATCTACCTCGGAGATGCATTTCACCGCCAGAACAGTGCCGGGAGACTGGCATTTCCCGTGTGACACTGCCGAGGGCGGGGACGCCCCCGTCACCAACCTCGTTCCGCCAACCGCGATGTTGGAGCCGATGACATCTCCGCGCCGAGTCGAGCATTCGCGATGACTCGGCGCTGTCATCGCCTGCGGAAGGGGTCGCTCGAGATGAGATCGACGGCAACTAACCCCGATTATTCATGACCCAGCTACTGCGGCTCATCAGCACCGAGATCCCTTCATCTTACTCCTCGACGATGCGCTGCATCGCCTGTGGGGTGCGATTTCGGCCTCTCGTCGCTGATTTTGCCTCGTCACGATGTCTCATGAATAATGCGGGCCAACAAGCTGCAGTCACACCCGTGGGAGCAACCGTAGATCGGCGTGTTCGCATAGACCCCTTCGACTGCTCGTTGAACACCACTCGCAGCCACTTCCCCGCTCCTCCGTTCGCGGGGAAGGGCTTAGTTCGCCATCAACCACCGCTCCCACCACTCCGCGTAACGCGGCCATTCCAGCTCTTCGACTGCATTACGCGTTTTATCTCGCAGCCGCTCCCAACGCGAGCATTCCATTTCCGCGAGCCACGACAGCGCCTCAACCCACGCATCGAGTTCGCCGGCAGCCAGGCATTGACGCTCCGGACATGCCAGCCACTTTTGAACCCCGGGAACGCCGGAGACCACGGGGACAGTCCCCACTGACGCCGCCTCCAGAAGCGAGACCGGCAGCCCCTCGTGGCGCCCGTCGTCTTGCGGCACCGACGGCAGTACCAGCCCGTCCCATCGACGCAGGGCGCGCCACTTGTGGCGTCCGTACAATGCGCCGCGAAACTCCACGCCGGGGCCGGCCTGTCTCTCCCATCGCTGTCTGCACGGACCGTCGCCGACGACCTCCAATCCGACATCGACACCGCCTCGCCGAAGCTGTTCGACGGCCCGTAAGACGACGGGAAGGCCCTTGATGGGAACCAGCCGACCCAGAAAGCCCAGTTGCAACCGCTCGTTTGCCAGTCGATCTTCGGTGTCGATTCCGTCGGGCGCCGGCTCGTAGCCCATGGGCGCTACATCGACGCCGTCGACGAGGGGCTCGTCGGCCAGGGCTTCCAATTTGTCTCGCAGCGGTGTCGAGGGCACCGTCGTCGGTCCCGCCGTCAGCCACCGCACGAGTGGTCGACCGGCGACAGGCGGTAAGTTGTCGAGCAGATGGACACCGCCGGAGTGACCGACGACATAGGAAGAGAGCCCGGTGACGGCGCCGATAGCCCGCGCGATCAGACCTCCGGGAACGAGCCAGTGGCCGACGACACCGTCGTAGTCGCGTCGGTGACATTGAGCCATGATTGCCGCGCTCATCGAGGCCATCGCCGGCACTGCCAGAAGCGCCCGCAATGGATTGGACGATAGATTTTCGGGCGCTCCGGCGCCAAAAAAGAGGCTTTCAACGCTGGGCGGACCGTAGGGTATAAACCGCACCGACGAGCCGGCGCCGATGCGCCGGTCCGTCGCCTCCGGCCCTCGCCAGCACAATACATCGACGCCATGGCCTCGCTCGATCAGCGACTGGCACCAGGCGCCAACAAAGTGGCCCGCCAGATCGCCGTCGTGGCGCGGAAAACCACTGGTGACCACCAACCAGCGGCGTCTGTTGGCAGTCACGACTTCACCACCGCTGCCTTTACGGCCTCTCGCAGGCGCCGCCGAATGGGCCCCCACATCCGGCGCCCCGCGCCGCGCAGCAAAATTGCGGAGATGGGAGCGATGACGGCGCGCCAGTGAAACCCCGAGACTTCGTCGCCGTACACCGGCCGCACCGCCGGTTGTGCGAGTTCGGCATCGCATTCGGCGAGGCGCAACAACAGATCGTTGGGATAGCCGTAGCGCGGATACAATTCGTCGAGCGGAAGTTCGCGAAGTATCGCCGCCGAAACCGCCGTATAGCCGCACTGCGAATCACTGAGCTGTGGTTCGCCGGCGACCAGACCGGTGACAGCGGCTAAAATTTGGGTTCCCAGGCGGCGCACCGTCGGCATCTCGTCGGCCCGCCGATGCGCCAGCCGATCGCCTTTGGAGTAGTCGGCGTCACCGTCGACGATCGGAGCGAGTACGCGCTCCAGGTCGTCGGGGTCCATCTGGGCATCGGCGGCCATCACGGCCACCACATCGGCATGTAGTTCCAGTGCCCGGCGATAGCCGGCGACAATGGCGGCGCCGACGCCGCTGTTGTAGCCCAGACGCAGGGCCTCGATGCGGTCGTCGACGTCGGCTCTACGGCGAGCGACCTCATAGGTGTCGTCCGGCGAGCCGTCGTCGACGACGATAACTCGGTCCACGAAGTCCGGCATCGTCTCCAGCGTCTCTGGCAACAGCCGCTCTTCGCAGTAGGCGGGGACGACGACGGCAATATTGTGATTGCGCCACATTCTTTGGCTCCTGCGCTTTTAAAGTCCGGCGATTCTTCAATCAGATACGAACCACTCCTCGGGATCGACGGGGCGGCCCTGGCGGCGCAACTCGAAGTACAGCTTCGGTCCCTCCAGGCTGCCCGATTCGCCGGAGCGGCCCAGGACGTCTCGCTCCTCGATGTCGTCGCCCTCGTCTCGTTCAAACTCCTCGAGATGGGCGTAGATCGAGTGGTACTCGTCGCCGTGGTCGACAATGACCGTATTGCCGAAGCCGGGCAATCGTTCGGCGCGCACGACGGTGCCGTCGGCGACGCTTCGGACCGCCGCGCCGGGATCGATCAGATAGGTCACACCGGTGTGGCGATTCTCGGTAAACGAATCCTCGCGCTGGCGCGGGCCAAATGGATGATCCGGCGAGGCGCTGACCGGCGGAATCAACGCCCCCTTGTTGCGATGAAAATCGTCGTCCGACGGCAGCGGGTGGAGCCGGTCGAGCAACGCGTCGAGTTCGGCGGCCAGCCGCTCAATTTCGGCCTCGACTTCGTTGTCGTAATCGGCGGCCGCATTGGCGACGGCCTCCAATTCGCGCTGCGATGTCGCTTCCACGGCCCGCCGGTAGGCGTAGTCGATGTCCAACTGGCCGCGCCGCGTCAGCAACGCCTCGGTATACTCGATGCCCTCGTCGACTTCGCGCAGCACGTCGACCTTGTTGCGCCACTCGTCGTCGGCCGGGGCGTCGGCCAACTCGAGGACCTGGCCCATGGCCCGACTGTCGTCGGCTCCGCCGGTCGCCGACAGCCGTCCGGCGCGGCGAGTCGCGACATCCCACTCGGCAATGCGCACCGATACATCGCGCCGAATCTGTTCGGTGGCCCG
>LFFM01003187.1_pt1 | contig 10453 bp, 11 predicted proteins | sample 643131 | NCBI WGS metagenome assembly LFFM01 (sample SAMN03777445, study PRJNA286221) | soda lake metagenome | biome: soda lake; feature: Kulunda steppe; material: water; isolation source: sample Tc-Br brine of Tanatar trona crystallizer | place: Russia: Kulunda steppe | collected 2011-07 | reverse complement strand
TCGTGAAATAAAACGCCGAACTATCTGTTTCTCTAACTGTTTCAGCAACGCCTCAGCAGAAACAGCCGACAACTGGATCAGCTCACTCAGCTTCGCATGGAATCAGCTTATCTGAACACTACCTCCTCAAGGGTGTCACCAGAGCAGACGGAGTCATCAATGACCAGCACGTGGTCAAGCTCGTCGAATGCCGGCTGGGGTGGACACCGTTGGCCGCCCTGCAGGGTAGCACGGTGGGCGAAGCGGTCGACAGTCGTCAACGGGAGGTTCAACTGCAGGGCGACAATTGTGGCTGCGAGGAGGCCACTACGGGGCAATGCGACGATACAGTCGATATCACTGGGGAGTGTCGGTATCCAACTACGGATATCGAGCGAGAGGTCGGCTGTACTCTGATAATTCATACATTGAGAATCTCACTTGGTTTGATATAATTATTGGGTACGCACCTGCAGTACATATGCTATATCAGAGCGTACAGGTATTATTTTTATATGATATAGCTAATTGAGAGCGACGTAGTAAATATTTTTATACAGAAACACGTCGAATGGGTCGTCAAACTCTGTAAAGCCACCTCAACGGGTCACATTAGTGCGCGTTTACCAGCACCTGATACCTCTCTGACGGACGACTATTTTACTCTGCTGATAGAACTGTACGATCGGCACCGTCTAATTAAGCTAGTTTGAGAAGTGAGCAGATCTAGCACAATAAAGTTATTTTATTTTACTTACTTGTTCTATCTCATATGTCGCGCATAGGAGTTCCCACATACTACAACAACGAAAATCGAAGCGCGCTTCTCCAATCATATTCTCTCGAAACTACGTTCACTTAGCTAATTTCAGCCGTATTCTCCATGATTAAGTTGATCACTATGCCTCAGCATTAGAGATAGCTTAATATTGAAAGAAATTTATATCTATACAGATCATATTGAAAAGTGATTAAAGAATTCTCAAAGAAATTATGGAGATTTTATGTGTTGAACCTACAAAAGCTTGCTCGACTATGGTATACTTTTAAAATCCGTGAGCAGGCAGCCACCGTCGGAGACGGACTGATTGTTAATGGGTCAAGCAGCGTTAATCCCAATACGGTATTAGGAGACAACGTCAATTTCAATGGACTTGAAGTTCGTGAAAGTGGATCCCTCAAAATTGGAGACAATTTCCATTCTGGTCCGGGTGTACGGATCTTAACAGAAAACCATAATTATGATGATGGGAAAAAGATTCCATATGACGACACATTTATTGAAAAGCCAGTCCATATTGAAGACAATGTCTGGCTTGGAGTAGATGTGGTTATTACACCTGGAGTTCGAATCGGTGAAGGGGCTATTGTTCAGGCAGGATCAACTGTAGTAAAAGATGTCCCAAAAGGTGCGATCGTTGGTGGCCACCCAGCGGAAAAGTTCGGAGAACGAGATATGGACCATTATAACTCATTAAAAAAATCAGGAAAATTCCATTGAAATTACCATTGTATGATATTGTAGTTTGAAACTTATTATTGAACATCAATACCTATTGATTTCATAACTCCTTCGACACGTTCATTACCGATACCAACCGTTTTTGAGAGCGAGATGACGGTTATCCCATCATCTAACCAACGGGCAGTCATTAATGCTGTAGAGAGAGTGCCAATAACCGTTGTTAAATTGTCTGACAGTAAATAAATAATCTCTGCTGGAATACTATTTGGTATAATAGTAACACCTGTTCTATCTAAATCAAGATAATCCGCATCTCGGTCTCGTGGATGATATTTAACGCCCACAGGCCCCTCGCTTGAGATGCTATTTATTTGGTCAGCTAACATTTCTTGATATTCTGGGTGTTTTTTTGCGACGCTTGAATGAGGTGCAAGCAATAACACATCTAACTGTTCACAATCGCTGTGAGTTAGACCGCAAGAGTTTAAGAATGGCTGCATCCAATCGGTATCCATTTTGAGGAGGAAATTATTTGGAATTTGTTCTGTATGCAGGCCGTTTAGTTCGTTTCTTAGAAGTTCTGGAAATATGCCTGCAAATCCGTCAAGGAATCCACTTGTACCAATTACATCTGGATTTTTATACCAATGGCCATAGAAAAGCCTCTGGATTGGAGATTTCCACTTCTTAGAAGGAGTAAACTTTCCTGTGGAGTATGCCGCAGTCCCGTCTTCTATACCAATTTTTGTGGCATCTGACGAATAGTGCAATAATGACTGTGGTGCGGCCTCCATATCCTTAGCTACAAAAACTTGAGTTGGAGACAATGATTTAGCAAGCTGCCGAGCTTTAATCACTTGTCGCATTTGGAGTAGCCAAACCTGTGGAGGAGACCTCGTGTGTGGCGTCTCAAAAATATGAATGCGGTCGATAGGTGAAGAATCCCACTCACGAAGTGCTTTGACAAACTCTTTTGAATTGGTGAAATTAGAAGAGCTGACAAGATGTGCTGTCGCCTCCTCAGATTGATTTTCTGCGATTGTCAGGGCTAATAAATGATGGTAGGGAGATGAGACATAATATATGTGATTTTCTGACATTGCCAAAGAATTGTATCCGCCATATTTGCCTATTCTGGTATGGTTTCCGTCAACGTGCCAGCTATTGTTGTTCTTAACTACCGCAGTGAACTACTCGCCCCAGCAATAATTTATGAGAATCTGCAAAGTAATTTTGTCACTGATGTCCTCGTCGAGAACAGTGATGAAGGTCACTGTAGAAATAGATTCCTAAACTGGCGTCCATCAAGAGCTTGATGCGGTCGCTGAAGTTTGTAGTATTGTACAAACTGTATCAACTGCTTAGGGACACTTCTGTGACTGTCCACCCACGAATTGTGGAAGTGGTCAACCCTCATTTGAAAAATGTGAAATCTCTTTTCGATCAGATTTCGCTTGACGTAATCAAGCCGACCGCTTAACGCTAATCAAGCAATGGAGTCTGGTAGCCATAGATAGTTGTCAACGAGAAATACGGCCTCAGTGAGTTCATATTTTTCGGTCAGTTGATGCAGACACGCCACAGCCAGATCGGTGCCATCTCGTCCAAACAACTCGACATCACGAATCAATTTTGTCTCGTGTCTATTGCAGTATACAACCCAGACTACTCACCATCGAGCCTGTGTTATAAAAGATGTTTCCGACTCTCTACCCCGCTGAAGAGTTCTAATTTTACAAGATGATTGCAACCCTGTCAGCTACGTGGAAAAAATGGCTTGAACGACCTGAACAGATCCAATCTATTCTCGGTGGAAAACCATATCTAAATAAGTGATACCACTGGCCAACGAATCCTAGTTACACTATCAACTACAAATAACCGAGCGCTTGTTCAAAATATGTTCAACTGTATAGTGCCGAAAAGGCGAAGCGTATCAAACCAGATGTTAAAACATGTCTAAGAGTACGCTAGCAATAATTCCTGCTCGTGGTGGATCAAAACGAGTTCCAAATAAAAATATTCGAGAGGTAGCCGGAAAACCACTAATCGTACATACAGTTAATCAGGCCCAGGAGGCCGATACAATTGACCGAGCTATCGTATCAACTGATTCTGAAGAAATAATGCAGGCTGCTGAAAAACACGGAGGCAATGTACCGTTTCAAAGACCTCCAGAGTTGGCATCAGATACTGCATCCATGGCGGATGTAGTGACACATGCACTCGATTGGATGGAAGACCAGGAGCTACAGTTCGATATTGTTTGCATACTACAACCCACGTGCCCATTACGTATCAGTGGGGATATTGATGGTGTAGTCAAAAAAATAACTGAGGTAGACGCTTACTCAGCACTATCAATCTCAAAATTCAAAACTCCTCCACAGTGGGCAATCGAAAAAGTCGAGGATGGCTCACTACGAGAGTTCTATGAAGACAACTATCTGTGGACTGAATCACCTACTCGAAGTCAAGATTTAACTGAGCTTTATTATCCAAATGGAGCCGTGTTCGCAGCGACCACTGACGCATGGAGCGAAAGCCAGTCGTTTTATACCGAAAAGACGGTTGGGTATGAAATGCCACCAGAGCGATCATTTGATATTGACGAACCGTGGGAGCTGGACTTAATTAAGAAACTGATCGAATGAGCAACTGACAACCAATGTAATTAATGCTCTAAAACAGGTGCCCTAAACATGAATAGAAAAAATATTCTCGTACTCACCGGAACAAGAGCCGAATATGGCCTTCTCAAATCATCTATGGAGGCCATCGAGGCTCACGATCAGCTCTCGCTGTCTGTTGTTGTAACAGGTATGCATCTTTCACCACGGTACGGTAATACCGTCGACGAAATCCGCAACGATGGCTTTACCGTAGACCGAGAGGTTCCAATGTTAGTCGAAGGCGATACCGGAGTAGCAATGGCAAAATCACTCGGACTGGGGACGACAGGCCTTGCAGACGCATTTAATAGTCTTGATCCGGATGTTGTTCTCCTATTGGGTGATAGAGACGAAGCACTTGCCGGAGCACTTGCTGCAGCACACATGAACATCCCTGTCGCACATATCCATGGGGGAGACGCAATGGAAGGGGCAGTTATCGACGACAGTATTCGCCATGCAATCACGAAATTTGCCCATATTCACTTTCCTGCCTCAGACAAGAGTGCCGATCGAATCCGAAAATTAGGCGAAGAACAGTGGCGGATAACTGTTTCAGGGGCACCTGGGCTTGATGATATACTTGCTAGTGACTACGATGAGTCACAAGTAGTACTTGACCGATATGGTCTTGATGGAGACAAGCTACTACTACTACTTGTCCAGCATCCAGTGACTACACAACCAGATCAGGCTGGCGAACAAATGGCAATCACACTTGATGCAATTGAAAAAATAGGTACTCAGACGGTAATTATCTATCCGAACTCAGATGCAGGTGGATATCAGATTATCGACGAAATCGAATCTCGGTCATTTGATGACACTGTCCGGTCGTTCCAGAGTCTGCCACGACGTGAGTATCTTGGATTATTAGCCGCGTCTGATCTAATGATTGGAAACTCATCTAGTGGAATTATCGAAGCACCATCATTCGGTCTACCAGTAGTCGATATTGGTCCACGCCAGAAAGGTCGAGAGCGTGCCGAAAATGTACTTTCAGTCCCGTATGATACAGAATCTATCCGTAATGTTGTTTCAGAATTTATGGAGAACTCCTCAGCTCAACAACGGGCTGAAAATTGTGACAATCCATATGCATTTGGTGGTGCAGGGAAGCTCATAGCTGAGACACTAGCAGAAATAGATCTCGACGAGACTCTACTACAAAAAAAGACCAAATTATGATAATTAGTGCTACCAATGTACGGATGTCAAAAGAAATTGCGTATTCAGCTGCAATAAATATATGAATGGAGACCCACGTGATCGATTCGAAAAATGGGAACCGCCAGAGATAATCCATGGAGAATTAACTAAATACAACTGGCTTGTACATGAACCAGATAATTTTGAACTTGGTGAGTACGTCGATATTGGTGCATTCACCGTTATTAATGCTCACAACGGAGTCACGATTGAATCTGGTGTCCAAATTGGCCCCCACTGTGACATACACAGTAAATCAACAATCGGTGACAATAAAGGGCCAGTTACGATCAGGGAAGGGGCACGTATTGGATCGCATACAACAATTCTACCCGATGTCGAAATCGGTTCAAATGCAATTATTGGCTCTCACAGCTTAATTAGAGATGATGTACCGAGTGATTCATTCGTTGTCGGAGTTCCCGGGGAAATTGTTGATCAAAATGGGTAAGTTGACACTCAGTTAGTTGTTATTCCGAAAAGTTGTTTCTGTGATTGCGTCACCCTGAGAGAGATTCGTCTTAGTGGTGCTCCCTAACACAGAGCTGTAGACCCTCGGAGAGAGTCCATCTCTTGGCCGAATAATTGTAATATGGCGTTCTTTGAGTTGCGTGCCAGCCGGTATATCAGCGGCAGCATGCAAGCTTTTGCGGATTCTATATCGGTTATCTAATTCCTCATCTGTCGGTTGCTTGGTTGCATACCCCCGCGACTGAACCGCAGTCCGAACCAAATCTACAGCTCGTGTCAGTTCCTGTGGTTCCAGTGATGCTGCGTGATCCGGCCCTTGTAATGTCGAATCAAGCGTGAAGTGCTTTTCAATCAGTGACGCACCAGCAGCCACCGCAAATGCAGGCATCTCGGGTGCTGTTGTGTGATCCGAATATCCAACAGGCACCTGAAGAACGTTCATCATCGTCTCCATCGCGCGAAGGTTTACATCCTCAATAGAGCAGGGGTACGAGGATGTACAGTGTAGAAACGCAACTTCGAGATCAGGGTTGACTGATCGGATCACATCGTGTGCAGCATGGACTTCGTCCATTGTTCCCATTCCGGTACTCACGACTAGCGGCAATCCAAGTCCAGCTACGTGTTCGATGAGTGGATGATTGTCGAGTTCACCGGATCCTAATTTGATCGCAGACACGCCAAGATCGGCTAACATATTCGTACTTTCAGTATCAAATGGCGACGATAGAAACGTAATACCACGCTCGTCACAATACGAGATTAATTGCTCGTTTGCTGTACGACCGAGTTCATATTGTTTTAGCATCTCGTACTGGGAACCATCATCAGTCGTTTTAGTTTGATACTCTGCTTTCGTGGCGTCTTTTGTGACTAGCCGATCAGCGCTAAACGTCTGAAACTTGACTGCGTCTGCACCGCTTTCCGCAGCCACATCTATGAGTTTCTTGGCAGTGTCGATACTCCCGTTGTGATTCACACCCGCTTCTGCGATGAAATATACATTATCAGTGTCCAGTGTCACCCCATCCAATTCCATATCTCTCTTTTTGTACTAGCCGAGTTGTATCTTTCTCTTGGTAGAACTGTTCGCTGGGATGACCAGTAGTCCAAAACCGTTAGTATCGCTCACAGTTGCTGTAGTCGTATGGACGCATTACGTGGCAAACAGATTCTTGTAACTGGTGGTTGTGGATCGATCGGTTCACAGATCACGAAACGAGCACTCGATTTGGGTGCTGATACAGTGAGGGTATTAGAAAATGATGAAGCAGGGCTCTTTGAACTTCAACAAGAGGTCGACGATACGGAACGGCTTCGGACGCTCTTAGGTGATATTCGTGACCGTGATCGGCTTCGACTCGCAGTGGAAGATATTGATGTTATTTTTCATGCCGCTGCCTTGAAACATGTCGAACTGAACGAGTACAATCCCTTTGAAGCCGTCCAAACAAACGTTCAAGGCACGCAAAATCTCGTCCGAGCAGCTCTTGAAGAAGAAGTCAATTCGTTCGTCGCAATCAGTACAGACAAAGCGTCGAATCCAACCTCAGTCATGGGTGCGACCAAGCTTCTTTCCGAACGGCTTGTCATCGCTGCAAACGCATACAAAGGAAAAAGAGACACACAGTTCAGTTGCGTCCGATTCGGAAATGTTCTCGGATCGAGTGGATCCGTTATTCCGCTGTTCTACGATCAAATCAAATCTGGTGGCCCGGTAACTGTCACAGACCCTGATATGACCCGGTTCTTTATGCCGATAGAACAGGCGGTCGACCTTGTTCTTAGTGCAAACGACCGGATGGACGGTGGTGAAGTGTTCGTTCTGAAGATGCCGACATTTGACGTCAGAACGCTCGCAGAGACGATGATCGATGGGTATGCACCCGCTGTCGACGTCGATCCTGAAACCATCGAGATCGAGATTATCGGCCCTCGTCCTGGTGAGCGAATGCATGAGAAGCTCGTCTCCGAAGACGAACTGCAGACTACTGTTGAGCTATCAGACATGTATGTAATTTATCCCGAAATCGATCTCGAAAACTACCAACTGTATGAAGATACAATGTCACTTGGAACCGAATACACTTCCGCTAGTAACGAGTCAATGTCCTCCAAAGAGCTCCTTGATATGATTGAGCGAGCTGATGTGCTTCCTGTGGAGGCTCACCGATGACAGACGGAATTCCACTATTCGAAATTCTATGGGATGAAACGGATGTTAGTAATGTAGTCGAATCGCTCTCTCGAGGGAGCTATTGGGCGAAAGGCCCATTCGTCGATGACTTCGAGCAGGGTCTCGAATCGTATTTCGGAACCGAGCACGCCATCTCAACGAATTCCGGGACGACTGCACTTGTTGCAGCACTGAAAGCCTGTAATATTGGCCCTGGTGATGAGGTGATTGTTCCGTCATTTACATTCATTGCAACCGCGAATGTGGTCAAGTTAGTTGGTGCAGATCCAGTCTTTGCAGATATCGAACCGGATACGTTTGGTCTAGATCCGTCCTCGGTTGAATCAAAAGTTACTCACAAGACAGCAGCGATTATTCCAGTCCACGTCTATGGGGCTCCGTGCCGTATCTATGAACTGAGTGCTATCGCAAATAAAAATGACCTCTGGTTGATTGAGGATGCAGCCGAGGCATTCGGTGCAACAGCAAACGGAGAATTAGTGGGTACCATCGGAGACATCGCAGCCCTAAGTTTCTGTCAAAATAAGATTCTCCCGACTGGAGAAGGTGGTGCGGTCATCACAAATAACGCAGAACTCGCTGGAAGAGCCAGTCAATTCAGTAATCATGGACGAGTCGAGGGCGATTACTTTGGATCTGTTGGGAGTGGTGAGTACGAAACAGTCGGTTCGAACTATCGGATGCCGGATATGGTCGCCGCCGTGGGGTGTGCTCAACTTTCGAAAGTCGATGATCTCATTGACGCACGTCAAACTGTAGCTACCCGCTACAGTGAGGGAATCTCAGATATTCCAGGTATTGAACCACCTACGCCACGTGATTCTGATACCCATGTGTATCAGTTATTCACCGTGCTCTGTGAGAAGCATTCTATTCGACAACGCCTCATTGAGACACTCACAGAGGCACAGATCAGTTGTAAAATCTATTGGGACCCACCAGTACATCAAAACGAGATTTTTGGAGTAAATGATCACGATCCGCTTCCACAAACAGCTGAAATAAGCAGTCGGGTACTATCCTTACCTATGTATCCAACGTTGCCGCTTGCAGATGTCGACCGTGTGGTGGATACACTACGTGATGCAGTTACTGATTTTCTGTGATTGTTGGTACTGTACTAATCCACAAACCATGGTCACCAGTGGTTTAGCGCAACGGAATTTCTGAGAGGTAACCCAGATCCTCTGAGACCTCTGCCGTATAGATTATTTACAGTCCTCGGTAATTGGTCGTGAATTCTCCAATTCAGATTCGTGAGTCGGCCCTTCATTTTGGTAGCTCTCGCCGAGTAATTCAGTCGCCGTTTTCATCGATCTATCTGAATTCTGACTATCGTTACAAACCATGGCATATAATTCGTCTCCGAGGGTGTCGCGATGTTCGTTGAGGATGGAGATGTGGCTCTCGGAAGCGTGGAGAATACACCCTAAATGCCGTGTGTGGCGTGGATAGGAATGATTCACAACAAAAAGTAGCTTTTTGGCGGTAAAATGTTCGGATTCATATGCAGAAGCGAACATTCATAGGTGAGTATTCTAATAGCAGTATCTTGATGTGCAGGCTTGGCAAATCCATGTTCTATGAGCGAATGCACGATTGTGATGTACCACTACGTTCGTGATTTGTCCAGAAGTAGGTACCCAGATATTAATGCTCTCACCGTTGAGGAGTTTCGATACCAACTTGACTACCTCGAATCTGAGTACTCTCTCATCACGATTGATGATCTTAAATCAGCACTTCTTGACGATGAAAGCCTTCCTGAAAATGCTGCATTGCTAACGTTTGACGATGGATTTGCAGATCACTACGAGACGGTGTTTCCTATCCTCAAACAACGAGAAATACAGGGAACGTTTTTCCCACCAGCCGATCCGATAGTAAACGATACTGTACTTGATGTGCACAAAATCCATACAGTTCTTGCACAGAGAGAAACTGATAACCAGTTACTCGATACTGTACTTAATTTGCTTGAACAATACCAAGAGCAGTTCGGACTAAAACCACCTAATGAATATTATGACGAACTGGCCGAAGAGGGTCGATGGGACCCTGAAGAGATAGTTTTCATCAAGCGATTACTCCAGCATGCACTTTCCGAGCAAGCACGGGGAACTATTCTTGATAATCTCTTTGACCAATACCTGTCCGTTGATGAAGAAACTCTTTCTCGTGAGTGGTACCTGTCTAAAGATCAACTTCGGGTAATGGTTGATGACGGGATGTATGTCGGAAGTCACACTGCGAATCACTACTGGTTAGACACTCTATCTCGTGAAGAGGTTGTGAATGAAGTAGAACTCTCACTTTCATTCTTGGATGACATCAACAGCCCAACAGAAGATTGGGTTATGTGCTATCCATATGGGGGATACAATGAGATGGTAATCGATGTACTTAGAGAATATGACTGCGGGCTTGGCTTCACGACGGAACCGCGCACAGCGAATATTG
>LFFM01003186.1_pt1 | contig 10456 bp, 11 predicted proteins | sample 643131 | NCBI WGS metagenome assembly LFFM01 (sample SAMN03777445, study PRJNA286221) | soda lake metagenome | biome: soda lake; feature: Kulunda steppe; material: water; isolation source: sample Tc-Br brine of Tanatar trona crystallizer | place: Russia: Kulunda steppe | collected 2011-07 | reverse complement strand
GTCGGAGTCGGCACACGTCTCGGGAAAGGCTGTACCTCCGGGCACGGCATCTGTGGCGTCGGCTCAGCCTCCAGTGTCTCGATACTCAACGTTGCCGTCTTCATGGTCATCGCTATCGGGACGGCACTCCTCGTTTCGGCGATGGAGGTGACACCATGACAGATGATAACCGAAGTCCGCTTTTTATGCCGCTGATAATCGTTGGTGGACTCCTGTTCGGCTTCGGCCTCGGGTTTAGTCAGATGGCACGTCCCGATGTTGTCCTTTCGTTCCTCCAGCTTTGGGATCTCGGGCTGTTGTTCGTGATGGGTGGAGCGATCGCAGTTGTCAGCCCTGTTGTCTTTGTTGCGTCCCGTTCCGGACGCCGTGCGCCGCTGACCGGCCGAGCATACATTCGACGGTTGAAGTCCATGGATAGAAACGTTCTCGTCGGTGGGGCCATCTTCGGCGTCGGCTGGGGGCTTTCCGGAATCTGTCCCGGCGCGGCCTACGCCAGCCTCGGAATCGGAAACTACCCCATCCTGTGGGGTATCGTTGGGATGTTCATCGGCGCGTACGGACAGGGTGTCGCTCGCTCGCTGTCGTCCGATTAAACTCGAACGGACGCGGTCAAACGTCCACACTACTCCGAAAGCGGCGTTTCGCTTCGGTAAACGTAGCTCATCGATAAGCCGCGGTCGTCCCGTGGCGGCTCTTTTCGAAGCGTCCGGAGTTCGCCCGATCCGGGGTGAACCGTTAACCCAACTGCGACAGCATCGATAACGGCCGAAACGGGAATTCTGTGTCCGGTAGTGGCTTCCGCAACCGACTGAACCGTCGGCGGTGCGTCCCGGTCGAACTCCGCAAGCGTTCGCATCCGTTCGGCGTATCCGGCGGCAAATCCGGTGGATTCCTCCATCGGCTCGCCAGCAAACGCGAGATAACATAGCTCCGGGTGGGTCTCGACAAAGATCGGTCGGGCGTCGTCGATCGCGTCCAGAAACTCATCGACGGCAGCGACAAACGGCGTGATCTCGAAGGCGGCGCGTGACAACTCCGTGTCCGTCTTTCGTTCGTGAACTCTGGCCGCTGTCCGGTAGCGATGCTTTCGGGACGCTTCCCTGACTGGCGCCGAGACAATAGTCCTGCTGCGCTCGCCCAGCAGTTTTCGAGCCCGTACCTCGTTCGGTCGCGGTGCGGTTGTGGTTTCCAAGCCGATCGGAACGTCGATGGCGATCCGTACTGCGGACTCCTCATACTTCGTCCAAAGCTCCCCGATCCCGGCGAAGACGCCCGCATGATCGAACCCCTCCGAGGTGTAGGCGACGGCGAGCCAGCCTCCCTCGCATGCATTGACGCCGACGTAATGGTCGCTCACAGCTACGAACTACCGCCCCGACTACGTATGAGTATCGCCGTGTCTGACGGATGTCTGCCGGAGCGAATCAAAACAGCGCGTCGCTTTCCGGGAGTATCTCGGCAGATCCGCCGACTCTCCACGTTCGGGTTTTGATTCCGAGATCGCTGATCTCACTTTCGATCCGATCGACGTATTCATCGGTCGTGTTGATATACACCGATGCGCCGGTATCCGTGGAGAAATATACCGGGATTCTCTCATCCCGAAGCTTTCGGACGGTTTCAAACACCGAAAGCGTCTCCGGTTCCCAGTAGACCCATCCAGAGGGTCCCGTCATCGTCGTCGCCGCAAGCGATAATGAATCGTGCTCTGCAAGCTCGAAGGCTCGATCGAAATCCTCCTCTCTGAGCGCGTTTCGCATCGTCGCAATCTGTTCGTGAATGTGTGCCATCCGGGCCTCGAACATGTGGCTTTCTGCAGCTTCCTTGTGGGCTTCCGCCGTGTGTTTGAATGCTGGAATCTCGGCGGCAACGATCCGAAGGTCCGCTCCGAGCCCCGTCTCGATCCGCTCGGATCGACAGTCCGCATCGTCGAGCCCCGTCCGGAGGTGCGAAAATCCCCCGGTTACTGCGCGAGCGGCGGATGCTGACCCCCGCCGGGCGATGGTTGAAATCTCCGGATGTGTCAGCTCAAGTCCGGCAGCCTCGACGAGCGCGAGGGCTGCCGCCGCGAATCCGGACGACGAGGAGCCAAAGCCGATGTTGGTCGGAAAGTTGTTGATCGACTCGAACCGAACACTGTGATCGATATCTGCCCGTTCGCGGACGTGATCGACGACCGTCCGAAGGCGTTTCGAGCCACGGTTGTCGATCGCTTTGCCGTCAACAACGTAGCTATCTTGGGCGAGATCGGGATCGAATTCCGCCGTCGTCTTCGTGTGGCTCGGAGCCGTACAGACGGAGATCGAGTCGTGATATGGGAGTCTGAGCCTTCCGTCCCGCATCCCGTGGTATTTAACGAGACCTTGGATCGGGTGCGCTTTCGCGGTCGCTTTCATACCAGTCTCTCCGACGGGGACGTCTTTGTAGTTTCGTCTCGAGTTTGTGAATCGCCTCGGGGTCAAGCCCCGGGGCATTCTCCTCGATTACCTGTAAAATACTGTTTCCTGACTCTGTTTCAGGGCCACTGACCTGCTTCTTCGGATGCATCGAGCACTCGCTGTACGGCGACGACGTATGCGGCCGTCCGAAAGTTCGGAAGGTCCAACTCCTCATAGCAGTCTATGAGGTCGTTAAACGCCGTACTAATGTGTCGTTCGAGTTCCTCGTTGACCTTCTGTTCAGTCCAATAGAAGCGCTGTCGGTTCTGGACCCATTCGAAGTATGAGACGGTGACGCCGCCGGCGTTCGCGAGGATATCCGGAACGATACAGACGTCCCGTTCTGTGAGGATGCTGTCAGCTTTCGGCGTCAACGGGCCGTTTGCGGCTTCGACGATGACGTCGACTTTGACGTCTTCCGCCAACTCTCCGTCGATCGCGTTTTCGAGTGCGGCCGGGACGAGTAAATCGACATCGAGGGTCAAAAGCTCCTCGTTGGTCAGCTCCTCGGTCGCGCCGTCGTATCCCATTACGGAGCCAGTTTCGCTTTTGAACGCCTTGAGATCGTGTACATCTAGCCCGTCTTCATTGTAGACCGCACCCGAGGAGTCGGACACTGCGACGATCGCCGCGTTCTGTTCGTCCTGTAACAGCTTCGCTGCGATACTGCCTGCGTTGCCGAACCCTTGGATGGCAACTGTCGTGCCAGTGATATCCCTTCCGAGATACGCAAACGCTTCACGCGCGGTGAGCATCGTCGAGCGTCCGGTCGCTTCGACACGGCCTTCCGAACCGCCGGAGTCGATCGCCTTTCCCGTGATGACGCCCGGTGCAGTCGTGTTCTCGAGAGTTTCGTAGGTGTCTTTGATCCAGTTCATCTCCCGCTGGCCAGTGTTGACATCAGGTGCGGGAATGTCTCGGTCCTCACCGATGAGTGGGCGGAGTTCCGTTGCAAAAGCGCGCGTAATACGCTCTAGTTCGTCCTCGGAGTATTCTCTAGGGTCGATAACGATCCCGCCCTTCCCGCCACCATAGGGGATGTCGACCACGGCACTCTTATAAACCATCCAGCCGGAAAGCGCTTTCACTTCATCACGGGAGACACCCGGATGATATCGAATACCTCCCTTATACGGTCCACGGGCACCGTTGAACTGTGATCGGTATGCCCGGAAAACGCCGGTGGAACCGTCATCGAGTTCGACCGAAAGATTCGTCTCAAGGATCCGTTCGGGACTTTTCAGTCGTTCGAGGACGCCGTCGCCGATATCCAGATATTTCCCAGCGTCGTCGATCTGTTCCCGTAAACTCTCGTAGGGATTTATGTCTGAGCTCATATTCACACAGTCGGTTACTTTTCTTTTAAGCATAACGAACGTATGTCGAATTCAGTTGATCTTATATAATAACTAGAATACATCAACGGTTCGTTAATTATCTCCGATCAACGCGGAACACGCCTCGATTTGGCGTATTGGTGTTTTCGGCTGTCAAAAGTACTCTTCAGTCAGTTGGGCGAATTAGTAAGTCGATTGTTGTCGTTTCAGCCTACGGTCATATTGTCACGTCAATGTGAGGCGGTTAGGCGTTATTCATCCGGATGGATCGCTCCGCACCACAGACATGGCAGGTCGAAATTCGGTACGGTTCCCGGGAGTATGCAACGTTATTTCCGGTTTTACTTTCGGTTTTGAGTTCGACCGCTACGTTGTGCGGCGTCTCTCGACCGCACCGCTCACACGACTCCGCCATCGCATCGTTGGTGGTATCCAATTGGTTCGACATGATCGATCGACTCTACTAAACGGGGACACCTAAAGCGATGACTCGGTTATAGATCGTTCATCCGTTGTTTAGCCGACAGAGGGGGCGATAGAGAGATAGCTAAAATGTTTAAACTAAGTTCTAATGCCGTCTTGTATGGTGGCTTTGAACGGCCAAAAGTCTTAAATACACTTTTCGATCCTCCCTGTTTGGAGGGTGTCATATCAGTGGATATTCACCTGTGTTACTACCGTACAATGTTTCTGATACTCCGGATAAACTAAGTCCGAATCACTCCGTCTGTGCGTATGGATCAACTGTTCGCACCGTGGCGAATTGAGTGGGTTGAACGCGACAGAACGGACGACATCGACGGCTGTCCGTTCTGTATACTCCCCGAACGTGAGGACGCATCCGATTCTCTCGTCGTTGCTAAATCCGAACACGCGTTCGTTTTGTTGAACAACTATCCGTATAATCCCGGTCACGTAATGGTTATTCCTCACCAGCACACAGGCTCCTACACCGAGCTCGAACGCGACGAGCTGCTCGATCACGCAAAACTCAAACAACGGACGATGGCGGCGCTTGAATCGGCGTTCGGCTCCGATGGGCTCAATGTCGGACTCAACCTCGGGGACGGTTCCGGCGGCTCGATAGATGACCACCTCCACACTCATATTGTCCCGCGTTGGAGCGGTGACACCAACTTCATGGCAGTCTGCTCGGAGACGAAAGTCATCGTTCAGGCATTGAAAGAAAGCTATGAACGACTCCGAGACGCGTTCGCCGAACAAGACGCAGCGATCGTTCACGAAGGCGAAGCCGTCCGCTTTGCGTTCTCACACTCCTAAGGCGGGCCAAACGCTGTTGTTCGACGTGGCTAATCAGATCACTTATGGTGGTCGTTTCGGTACACCGTCTGTGAGCAGTAGGGACCTAACGGATGCCGAGGTCGAATCCGCCGCTGCGCGGCGTGGATTCACGCGGGCAAGCGTCGCCAATATCCTCGGAAATGCTGCCAAAATCGTCGTCGAAGCGGCAGTTGGACTCATGTTTGGGTCCGTTGCCCTCCTTGCGGACGCCGCCCATTCGGTTGCTGATCTCGTCGCAAGCGTGGTCGTGTTGGTCTGGGGGCGTGACGTGTACGCCGATCCGGATGAAACACACCCTCACGGCCACCAGCGGATCGAACCCCTCGCCGCGCTGTTCGTCGGGAGCATCATCGTTCTGTTGGGGCTCAATCTTTTGTATGAATCCGCAGCCGGTCTTTTCGAAGAGCCGACGGTTATATTCAGTCCACTGTTGATCGGAGCGTTGGTGTTCGCGATGGTGGATATGTACCTCTTATACTGGTACACCACGCGAGTCAACGAAACAGTCGGTTCAACTGCGCTTTCCGCCCTGGCGATCGATTGTCGAAACGATATATACACCTCGATCGCTGCAATGGTCGGTATCTTCGGCGTGTTCTTCGGCTATGCGTCTTTGGACGCTATCGCCGGCGGGCTCGTTAGCTTACTCGTTATCTATCAGGGCATCGAAATCGGCCGCGAAAACATCTCGTATCTGATCGGCGCTGCACCGAACGACGCTCAACATCGGAAAGTCACCGAGGCGCTCAGAGCACATCCCAGCGTCTCCGGCGTGCATGACCTCATGATCTTTTATGATGGGACCGACCTAGAGGTCGAAGCCCACGTCGAAGTCGATGGAGAACTGACGCTCATCGAGGCTCACGACATCGAAACGGAACTCATCATGGCGGTTCGGGAACTCGATGAAATCGGCGACGTTCATTTACATCTGGATCCGGCCGGTATCGGTGAGTGGAAGGACGCCGAGGAAACGTGAGCCGACATCGGACGACTGGCTTCGTTCACACCGGTTCGCCGAAACAGTACATCGCCTCGTAGGCCGTGATCTCGACGTCGAGAACATCGCCGACTTCGATACCACGGCCTGAAGCATCCGTCACGATGACTTGTCGATACGCTTCATCACGGCATTTCACGGAATCGCCGGTCCCCGGTTCGACGACGAGAACTTCGTGTGTCTCACCAACCATCGATTCGTGAACTTCGGTACAGATCTCACGTTTCAACTCCGACATCGCCTTCGAGCGCTCCTTCTTTACTGTCCCGCCTAGCCCTTTCATATCGGCCGCGTCGGTGCCAGGACGCTTCGAAAATCGCGTCACGTTGATCTTTTCGGGACGGACATCGGCCAACAAGTCCATCGAACGTTCGTGATCGGCTCCGGTTTCGGTCGGGAAGCCGACGATGAAATCCGTCGAAAGCGTCCAGTGATCGAGCCGCTCGTCGAACGTCTCGACGATTTCGTTGAACTTTTCGACCCGGTGTTGTCGACGCATCGATTCGAGTACGTCGTCGGAGCCCGACTGAACCGGTGTGTGGATGAAATCGTAGAGCTTCTGGTTTCGGGCGAACACGTCCGCCAGTTTCTCGTGAATTCCGTGGATCCCACCGGGGTTTGCCATTCCGAGCCGGACCCGGAACTCGCCGTCGATGTCACAGATTCGATCGAGGAGTTCGGGAAGCTTTCGCTCGCCCGTATCCCAGCCGTAGACGCCAGTATCCTGGCCCGTCACCCGGATTTCTTTCGCCCCGGCGTGGACGAGCGCGCGAGCTTTGTCGACGTTTTCCTCGACCGGCGGGGAGTCGACACGCCCCGTCGCGAACTTGGTGATACAGTATGAGCAGTTACTCATACAGCCACGGGCGATCGGCAAGATCCCGACGACGCCGTCGAGTATCGGATCCGATCCTGGCGTCGTCGTCGGACATTCACCGTTCGTGACGGCTGTGGGGACGTCGTCCCAGTGGAGGATCTGGACGTCCAGATCGGCAAACTCCTCGGCCTGTGCGAGTGCCATACAGCCGGTGACGATGAGGTCGGCCGTTTCGGACGATAGCTCCTCGGCGCGGCGGAGCATGTTTCGTTCGGTCTTTTCGACGACGGTACAGGTGTTGAGGATGGCTACATCGGCTTGTTTCGGTCCCTCCACACGATAGTGGCCGGCATCGCGGAGCGTACGCTCGATCCGGCGGCTTTCGCCCCGGTTCGACGTACAGCCGTACGTCTCGATGTGGTAGGTGGCCATCGGTTATCGATCCTTAGGTATCGGAGGGCAAAAGGGCGACGTTTCGGATTACTCCGCTGTCGGGTCGAGTGACAATGCTCCGGCTGCCTCCACATCAAATCCCTCGATAATCCCCCCGCCAGTCGGTGTGCCGATGCGGTCTGCCCCCGCTTCGAGCATGGTGAGGGCGTCGTCGAAGGTTTCGACCCCGCCGGTTGCTTTAACTGGGAGATACTCCGCCATGATCTCGACGTCTTCGACGGTTGCACCGCCGGATGAAAACCCAGTCGATGTATTGAGAGCTGTTGCTCCGGTATCAGCGGCGAGCTCACCTGCTGTCCGAAGCTCCCCAACGGAGAGCAGTGGCGCTTCGACGATAATGGTTACCGGAATCGGGACGGCTCCGATAACTCGATCGAGCTCGTCCGAGACAGCGTCGTCGTTTCCGGCGTGAAGCTCGCCGATGTTGACGACGACCTCGAGTTCGTTTGCCCCATTCTTCCAAGCGCGTTCGGCTTCGAACTCCTTGGTCATTGGCTCGTTTTGCCCCTGCGAAAGTCCACAGACGGTGGTGATCGCCGTTTCCGGCGCGTATTCGGTCGCTTTGGCCACATAACATGGTGGCACACAGGCGTTCATATCGTGGTGTGTGGCCGTATCGAGTGCTTCCTTGACGTCCGAAAACATCGTTTCGGGGCCGAGGATTGTATGATCGAGACGAGCGGCAAATGAAGCCTGCTCCATACATTCTCTACGGTATTCGGCTATAAATCGACACCGACTCGGCGAAAACACCAAAGTGTTTAAATACCTTTCGCTCGTTTTACTCATACTGAGATCTGACCGGGTCTTTCTGGGATACCTCCCTGCCTGGCAGCCCCCGCCACGTAGCATGAGCGAACATACACGAACACGAACGACCGAAACCGAATCAGAGACCGAACGAGACGAACAAACCGGCTGTCCGGAGTGCGGTGGAAAGCTCACGGCAGACTCCGAACACGGCGAGACAGTGTGTCGAGACTGCGGTCTCGTCGTCGAGGAAGACGAGATCGACCGCGGGCCCGAATGGCGCGCCTTCGATAGCGCCGAAAAGGATCAAAAATCCCGCGTCGGGGCCCCGACAACCAACATGATGCATGATAAGGGGCTTTCGACCAACATCGACTGGCGTGATCAGGACGCCTACGGAAACTCGCTGGACTCCAGACAGCGTCAGAAGATGCAACGGCTCCGGAAATGGAACGAGCGGTTCCGTACTCGTGATTCAAAGGAGCGCAATCTCAAGCAAGCCCTCGGCGAAATCGATCGGATGGCCTCCGCGCTTGGCCTTCCCGAAAACGTCCGCGAAACGGCAAGTGTCATCTACCGACGCGCCCTCGATGAAAACCTCCTCCCTGGACGGTCCATCGAAGGTGTCGCAACCGCATCGGTGTACGCTGCCGCCAGACAGGCCGGCGTTCCTCGCAGCCTGGATGAGGTCGCGGGCGTTTCCCGAGTCGAAAAAAGCGAGATCGCACGGACGTATCGTTACGTCGTTCGCGAACTCGGCCTCGAGGTCGCCCCGGCCGACCCCGAAAGCTACGTTCCGCGCTTTGCGAGCGAACTCGGTCTCTCCGAGGAAGCCGAAAACCGCGCCCGCCAGCTTCTCGGCAATGCCAAAGAGCAGGGCGTCCACTCCGGTAAATCGCCCGTTGGACTGGCCGCTGCAGCTGTCTACGCTGCCTCGCTTCTCACCAACGAGAAGACGACACAGGCCGCCGTTTCCGAGGTCGCCGACATCTCGGAAGTGACGATCCGGAACCGATACCACGAACTGCTCGAAGCCGAGCAGGATCTCGCGTTCGCATAGGGCCGTCCGATTCGGTTTCGAGCGCGCTATTTTTATCGTTGCTGCCCATTGATTGAGCTGTGCGGGAGTTCGCCTTTGAGTTGACCGTGTGTGCCGCCCTCGAAGACCGGAGCGACGGCATCATCGCCCGGCAGTTGGGGACACACAATCGAATCGTCGATGTCGTCGAGGTGATTCCAGGCCCGGCGTTCGGCGAACGAACCAAGATAACGCCGAACGCGATCCCCTCACCGGCGATCGAAAGCGACGTCGGCGTCGGGCGAGCGCGCCGGCCAAAGAACGCGTTTGATACGCATCCGGATCGTGCGGACGGGCTTGCCGATCGGGCGGTCGAACTCGGCTTCTTTGAAAACGTGTATCGAAACGGGCGTCGATACGTTCGACAGACGGTACGGTATCCTGATTGGATCGGGGGGATTTGCGCCTTCGAGAACAAACCCGATCTCGGCCGACCGGGCGATCTCAAACTCCAACTCCGGAAGGACGTCTCGCTGTCGCTGTTTGATGAGGTCATTCTCGTCACCGAATCCTACGTCACCGGTGCACATTTAAATAGGATACCGGAGCAGGTCGGCGTGTGGCGGTTCGATCCGGACGAGGGCGAGTTTGCCGTAATCCGGAACCCGGTTCGACTCCGGAGTAGCGAGACGGGAATCGCCGTTCTAGATGAATTCCCTGCCCGAGTCGATATCGAACCCGTAACTGCCGACAAAAAGGCCATCCTCAGACGACGAATAGCCGAACGGGCCTACGGGAAGGGATGGCGTCCGGAGGAGGATTCGGGGTGTGCACGATTGCATCCGGATAGTCCAGCGTTCGACGATGCCCGTGATATGCTTCCGTACTGTGAATGGAAAGACAGGTTCGTCGACTGTGTGCGTGAATGTGACTCCGAGTGTGGGGGGTTTAAAATTGCGGACGATTCGATTATCGATACTGACTCGGTTCGGGACCGGCGGAGCCCGTGGGTTCGCGATCCGGACGGCGTCAAACGGCAGCAGGTCGGCCTGGATAGTTTTTATCGGGAATAGCTCACCGATACGCTTTCCGAAGGAACGCGAGCGCCGCGCCGAACATCGCGAGGTTCCCGAAGAAAGCGAGCCGTTCGCCGCTTCGGTCGTCCTCGTCGGCGTTCCAAAAATCGTGCATTGTCATGGTCACGACAGCAAGGAACGTAACGGCAGCACCGGTCGCGATCTTCGGGAGTCGCCACAGTGCGATCCCGACGCCGGCGACGAACATCATTCCGGAGGCAAACGGCGCGGCGAGTTCCGGCAGTGGTACGCCTGCTGATTTCGC
>LFFM01003185.1_pt1 | contig 10457 bp, 10 predicted proteins | sample 643131 | NCBI WGS metagenome assembly LFFM01 (sample SAMN03777445, study PRJNA286221) | soda lake metagenome | biome: soda lake; feature: Kulunda steppe; material: water; isolation source: sample Tc-Br brine of Tanatar trona crystallizer | place: Russia: Kulunda steppe | collected 2011-07 | reverse complement strand
GATGCACCACCGTTCGTGCACATCCACGCAACGCGACCTACCACGTCGTCGACTACGCCGACGAGACGGACCGCGAGCGCCTCGCCGACCTCCCCGCCGGCTCCGTCGTTCGCCTCGAGCTCTCGCGTGCGGGCCGCCGCGGCAACGTCTGGTGTGCCGAGTCCGTACGGACGGCCCACACGGACGGCGGCGAGTAACGGGACCGCCGGCGTCGGGCAACGGTCACGGGCGGGCGCGTGGCGAGCATCCGTCGCGTGGCGTTCGGACGTTGGGTTTCGGGCATCGGGCGGTTCCGGGTGTGGGTCTTCTTTCGAACGGTCATGACGCGCGACCGACCGGTCCGCTCACGCTTCCGTCGGGGGACGCCGGCGGCGACGATGCGACGGCAAGACCTTAGGTCCGTCCACGGGAGTGTTCGATCATGGCCGAGCGATCGTCACCACTCCACGGCGTACACGAGGACCGCGGCGCGAAGTTCACCGGCTTCGGCGGCTGGCAGATGCCGGTCGAGTTCGACTCCATCCGTGAGGAACACGCCGCCGTCCGCGACGACGTCGGGCGGTTCGACGTCTCACACATGGGCGAGATCGAGGTCGCCGGGCCGGACGCGACGACGCTCGTGAACCGGCTCACGACCAACGACGTGGCGGCGCTCTCGCCGGGCGACTCCCAGTACGCGGCGATCACGAACGAGGACGGCGTCATGCTCGACGACACGGTCGTCTATCGGCTGCCCGACGGCACCGCCGCGGGCGACGCGGCCGCGACGATCGACGGGATGGCCGGCGACGACCTCGCTGGTCCTGACGGCGATCCGGCGTACCTCTTCGTGCCCAACGCGGGCCACGACGCGGAGAGCCTCGAACGCTGGGTCGATCACCGCGACGAGTGGGGACTCGACGCGACGGTGACGAACACGACGACCGACTGGGCGATGATCGCGATCCAGGGACCGAACGCGGCAACCGCCGTCACCGAGGTGACCACCGCGGGGAGCGCCGTCGATCTCTCGAAGTTCGAGGCGACGGTTGCCGACGTCGCCGGGGTCCCGAGCTGGGTCGCCCGGACCGGCTACACGGGTGAGGACGGCTTCGAGGTGCTCTGTCCCGCCGACGACGTCGAGGCCGTTTGGTCGGCGTTCGACGACGTTCAGCCCTGCGGACTCGGCGCGCGCGACACGCTCCGGATGGAGATGGGCTATCTGCTCTCGGGACAGGACTTCGATCCCGACTCGGAGCCGCGGACGCCCTACGAGGCGGGGATCGGCTTCGTGGTGAAACTCGACACGGAGTTCGTCGGGCGCGACGCGCTGGCGGCCCAAAAGGAGGACGGGAGCGAGGAACGGTTCGTCGGCGTTCGGCTGCTGGAGCGGGGGGTCCCGCGCGGCGGCTACGCCGTGACGGACGGCGACCTCACGCGGATCGGTCACCTTACCTCCGGGACGATGAGCCCGACGCTCGACGAGCCGATCGGACTGGGCTACCTCCGTGCCGAGCACGCCGACGACGGCGACCGCGTTTCCGTCCTCGTCCGTGGCGACGAGAAGCGTGCGGAAGTCGTGATCCTGCCGTTCCTCGAGCGCTGACCGGCGCGTGGCGGCCCGAACGGCCGCGCCCACATTAACAAATTTAGCACAAGTAATAACAATTCTAATTAAGAAGAAGATTGAACATGTTATACAAGGATGTCCTCGATCATCGCCGAAGACGTCGGTCCGACCTCGCGACGTGTGCCGTACCGCATCGGCTTCGTCGGCGAACGAAACGCCGGAAAGACGACGGTCGCGTCGCTCGTGGCCGACCGTCTCTCGACGCGAACGCCGGTCGTCTCCGTCGTCGGGGATGCGGCGGACGTCGTCGGGATCGCCGGTACGCGTGCGGGCACGGAGTCCGACCGAGCGTGTGTCGACGGCGACCTCGGCCTCGCGTGGGAGGTCCACGACCTCGACGCCGGCGTCGACGCGTTCGCGCGAAACGCGGCGTCGCTGGACGCCGCCTTCGTCGTGACGACGCCCGACGGCCTCGACGACGTCGCGGCGTACGCCCGGGTCGCCGACGAACGCGGCGTCGACGTCTTCACCGTCGTCACCCGCTTCGGGGAGTCGGATCGGGATCGCCTCCGTGCGTTCGACGGTCCCGACCTCGCGGAGTACTTCTACGAGGACCCCGCCATCGCGAGCGCTATCGACGACGGCGCAGTCCCGGATCTCGACGACTGGACCGTCGAGGCGATCCTGATCGAGGCGCTCCAGCCCGATCGGGACGACCCCGAGACCGCCCTCGAAGCGCTCGCGAGGGGGACGCGACGGACCGTCAACGTCGAGGTCGTCGACCGAACGACCGGGGACGACCTCCTCGAACGGTTCCGGGAGGCCGGTCACCACGCCGCCTACTTCCGGTGTAACTGCCGCTGTCACGACGGCCACGTCCTGGCACGACGCGATCCGGAGACGGAACGCGACCCGGAGACGGCAGCCACCGACCGTGTCTGAGCCACGCATGGACCGCCCCATCGCGAGCGACGGCGACGGCGCCAGGTCCGCGAGCGACGGCGCCAGGTCCGCAAGCGACCGCGCCGGAACCACCGCCGACCCGACGTGAGTTCACACGATCCGGATGCCCTCCTCGACTGGGTGGTCGTCGGCGCCGGGGTTCACGGGACCCACGTCGCCCTGCGGCTCCTGGACGCCGGGACGGTGGACCGGAGCGGGATTCGGCTCGTCGACCCGAACGAGCCCCTGTCCGCGTTCGAGCGCAAGTGTCGGTCGTGCGGGACGCGGGAGCTGCGCTCGCCGCACGTCCACCACGTCGGCGTCGATCCCTTTTGGCTTCGCGATTTCGCTCGCTCGCGGGGTCGAGAGGACGAGCCCGTCACGAACACTCACGGCGGCGATAGGCCGACCGTCGACCTCTTTTTCGACCACGCGGCGCGGCTCCGTGCGCGCCGTGATCTCCGGGGGATCCACCTGCGGGCCGCCGCGACCGACGTCGTCGTCCGCGACGACGGGACCCGGGTCGAGACGGCGGCCGGATCGCTCCATGCCGAGCGCTGCGTGCTCGCGGTCGGGTACGGCGGCTCGCTGCGACGTCCCGACTGGGCGGCCGGGGTTCCCGACGGCGCGCCGCTGTGGCACGTCTGGGACGGGGGGTTCGACCCGGCCGCCGTGGGTGACCACGACCACGTCGGGATCGTCGGCGGCGGCGTCACGGCGGCCCAGCTGGCCGTCGCGCTGGCGCGGCCCGGCCGTGAGGTGACGATGCTGGCCCGGAGCCCCGTTCGGGAGGCGTGGCTGGAGGCGGACCTCGAGTGGATGCACTTCTCGGACCCGGTCGAGGAGCTCCGGTCGGCACCGCCGGCCTCCCGGCGCCGACAGCGGACGGTCGCCGAGGCGCGAGCGGACGGGACCGTCCCACCGTACGTCATGCGGCGGCTCGACCATGCGGTCGAGCGCGGCCACGTTCGTCTTCGTCGGACGGCGGTGGTCGACGTCACCCCGGCCGGCGGAACGGTCGTCGCGAGCTGTCGGGATGGGACGGCGTTCTGTTTCGACCGGCTCGTTTGCGCGACCGGGTTCGGATCTCCGTACGAGGGGAACCTCCTCCGCCGCGTTCGCACCGACTCGACGCTCGCGACTGGCGCCCGCGGTGCGCCGGTTCTCGACGACGGGACGCTACGGTGGACCCACGAGGACGGATCGCTCTCGCCGGTTGCGGTCACCGGGGCGGCCGCCGAGACGGTCCTCGGGCCGTTCGCGCGGAACGTGGTCGGCGCCCGTCGTGCCGCCTCGATCCTGCTGTGAGCGTTCCGTCCGCGACGTGGGATGCCCTCCGGTGGCCGACCCGCGGCGCCCCTAGGCGCGGGTGTAGCCGGCGTCGCAGTCGGCACCCATTTTGAACGGCGTCGCAGTCGGCACCCATTTTGAACGGCGTCGCAGTCGGCACCCCTTTTGAACGACGTCGTCGTCCGTCGCCTCTTGCCCCGCGTCCGCCATCGATCGCCCTTTAAACCCGTGGCGTCCCTATGATCGACGATGGGAAACGCGGACCTACGCGACCTCGCGAGCATCCGTGAGGTCGCCTTCGAGGAGCTGGAGGGGAGTGCCGTCGCCGTCGACGCGCACAACTGGCTCTACCGGTACCTCACGACGACGGTGAAGTGGACGAACGACGAGGCGTACACGACCGCCGACGGTACCGAGGTGGCGAACCTGATCGGGATCGTTCAGGGGCTGCCGAAATTCTTCGAACACGATCTCGTTCCCGTCATGGTCTTCGATGGCGCCGTGACGGACCTGAAGGCCGACGAGGTGGCGGAGCGCCGCGCGCAGCGCGAGCGCGCCGAGAAACGGCAGGCTGCCGCCGAGGAACGCGGCGACGCGGTCGAGGCGGCCCGACTGGAGGCACGCACCCAACGGCTTACGGACACGATCCAGGAGACCACGCGGGAGCTGCTCCGACTGCTCGACGTGCCGGTGGTCGAGGCGCCCGCGGAGGGCGAGGCGCAGTGTGCCCACATGGCGGCGACCGGCAGCGTCGACTACGCCGGCAGCGAGGACTACGACACGCTGCTGTTCGGGGCTCCCTACACCCTGAGACAGCTGACGAGCAAGGGCAACCCCGAACTGATGGACCTCGAGGCGACGCTCGCGGATCTCGGACTCGACCGGCAGGGACTCGTCGACGTCGCCATGCTCTGTGGCACCGACTTCAACGAGGGCGTCCGTGGGATCGGCCCGAAGACCGCGGTGAAGGCCATTCGGGAACACGGCGACCTCTGGACCGCGCTGGAGGCACACGACGCGGCGATCGAGAACGCGGCGGCCGTTCGGGAGCTCTTTTTCGACCCGCCCGTCCGCGACGTCGAGTTCGACCGGGCGATCGAACCGGACGTCACCGCCGCCCGCGAGTACGTCGTCGACGAGTGGGGCGTCGACGCCGACGAGGTCGCCCGGGGCTTCGAGCGGATCGAGGAATCACAGGTCCAGACCGGGCTCGATCGGTGGTCCTGACCGGGCTCGATCGGTGGTCCTGACCGGGCTCGGCCGGTGGTCCTGACCGGGCTCGACCGGTGGTCCTGACCGGGCTCGACCGGTGGATTGGACCGCGACGCCCGATGCGCTCCGACGTTTGGGGGCGACGCATCCGCCGGCCGCCGCGAACGTACCTTTTATTTCCCAGTCCTCGGAAGCTATGGGTAGCCGTGTCGTGGACCGCGCACATGCCATCGCTGGGTTCGTCGCCGCTGGCTTCGCCGCCGTCCGGCGCGTCGACAGCGTGGCGTGAACCGACGGGGACGCGACACAGCCGCATTCTCCACCAATGAGCTTCGAAGTACCCGACGCGTTACGGTATCTGGAATCACACGAATGGGCCACCGACGGCGACGTCGTCCGGATCGGCATCTCCGATTTCGCACAGGACGAACTCGGCGACGTCGTCTTCGTCGAGCTGCCGGCCGAAGGCGACGAGGTGACCGCCGGCGACGCCTTCGGCGTCGTCGAGTCGATAAAGGCGGTTTCGGACCTCTATTCGCCGATCTCCGGTGAGGTCGTCGGCGTCAACGAGGAGCTGTTCGATCGCCCTGAACTCGTCAACGACGACCCGTACGGCGACGGCTGGATGATCGAGGTCGATCCGAGCGGCGAGGCCGCGGATCTGCTTGACGCGGACGCCTACGCCGACCAGATCGCGTGACCGGCGTGACCGGGGACGCTCGATCATCGCGACGGGATCAGCGCTCGCCGACAGGACCATACCGATCCGGTTCCGATCGATCGATGACTTCGGCGCGACCGATGACACGCCACGGACACCCACGACTTTCCATCCACAAATGAACGCAACAACCACCCGAGCGACACCACCACGATGAGCGGAAGCCCGTATGCACCACACACGCCGGCGGAGACGGCGGCGATGCTCGACGCCGTCGGCGTCGACGACGAGGAGGAACTGTTCGACATCCCGGACGAGGTCGCCTTCGACGGCGAGTTGGGGATCGAGCCGCGAACCGAACGCGAGATCCGCGCCGAGTGTTCCCGCCTCCTCGCGCGCAACGACGACCTCACGGAGTTTCTCGGCCGCGGCCATTACGGCCACTACGTCCCGAGCGTCGTCGACCACCTCGCGGACCGCGCCGAGTTCATCACGAGCTACACCCAGTATCAACCGGAGATCACGCAGGGATTCCTGCAGGCGCTCTTCGAGTACCAGTCGATCCTCGTCGAACTCACCGGCCTGCCGATCGCGAACTGCTCGATGTACGACGCGGCGACCGCGCTCGCCGAGGCCGCGACCCTCGCAGATCGGGTTCGGTCGACGACCGGCGACGTCGTCCTGATCCCCGCACAGCTCCGTGAGGGGAAACGCGAGGTTCTCGCGAACTACTGTGACGGCGCGGATCTGACGGTCGAGACCTATCCGATGGCTGACGGCAACGCCGACGTCGAGGCGCTCGCGGAGCGGGCGGGCGAGGACGTCGCCATGATCTACGCGGAGAACCCGACCGTTCGCGGCTGCATCGAGGAACGGCTCGCCGCGATCGGCGAGATCGCCGACGAGACTGACGCGCTCTTCACGCTCGGCTCGGACGTCGTCGCGCTCTCCGTGCTCGAGGAGCCCGCGAGCGTCGGCGCCGACGTCGTCGTCGGTGAGGCGGGCACGCTCGGCCTTCCGACCGCCTACGGCATGGGTCTCGGCCTTTTTGCGTGTTCCGACGAGTTCATTCGACAGGTTCCCGGGCGGCTCGTCGGCGCGGGCGAGGCCGCCGACGGGACCCGGGCGTTCACGCTCACGTTACAGACTCGGGAACAACACATCCGCAAGGAGCGGGCGACCTCGAACATCTGTACGAACCAGGCGTGGGTCGCGCTCCGGGCGGCCATCCACGCCGCGACGTTAGGCCCTGGTGGCCTCGTCGACCTCGCGAACGACTGCGTACGTGAGGCCGACTCCCTCGCTGCCGCCATCGACGACCTCTCGGGGGCGTCCGCGCCGGTCCACGACCGACACCACTTTCGAGAGTTCACGGTGCGAACGGACCAGCCGGCCGCGGCCGTCGCCGGCGACCTCGAAACGAAGGGATTCGCCGTCCACGTGGTCGGCGAACACCTGCTGCAGGTCTGTGTCACCGACCTGAACGCGACCCGAACGGACGCCCTCGTCGAGGCGTTCTCGGAGGTGATCTGATGATCTACGACCAGGCCAGATTCACCCGGGAGGGCGAGGATCTGCACGAGCCGTTGCTCTCGGAGAAGGGCGAGGAGGCCGTCGACGTCCGCGAGTCGTCGCCGCTGCCGGACGACCTCACGCGCGACGAACTCACCCTGCCGAACCCCTCCGAGCCGGAGGTCGCCCGCCACTACACCCGGCTCTCCCAGATGAACTGGGCGATCGACGCCGGACCGTACCCGTTGGGCAGCTGTACGATGAAGTACAACCCAAAGTTCACCGAGGACGTCGCGGCTGACCCGAACGGCGGGGTCCACCCCGACCGATCGGATCGGTCGATACAGGGGACGCTCAAGGTGCTCTGCGGGCTCCAGGAGTTCCTCGCCGACATCGGCGGCATGGACGCGGTGACGCTGCAGCCGCCCGCGGGTGCCGCCGGCGAGCTCACCGGCATCCTGATCGCGAAGGCGTATCACGAGCACCACGACAACGATCGCTCCGAGGTCGTCATCCCGGCGTCCGCCCACGGAACCAACTTCGCGACCGCGGCGATGGCGGGTTACGACGTCGTCGAGCTTCCCTCCGGGGAGGACGGCCGCGTCGACGTCGAGGCGCTCGACGCCGCGGTCGGCGAGGAGACCGCGGCGCTCATGTTGACCAACCCGAACACGGTGGGGCTCTTCGAGCGCGACATCGCCGAGATTGCTGACATCGTTCACGACGCCGGCGGCCTGCTCTACTACGACGGCGCGAACCTCAACGCGCTGTTGGGCCGTGGCCGCCCCGGCGACATGGGCTTCGACGTGATGCATTACAACGTCCACAAGACGTTCGCGACCCCCCACGGCGGGGGCGGCCCCGGCGCCGGACCGGTCGGCGTCGTCGAGGAGCTCGCGGAGTTCCTTCCGAGCCCGCATGTTCGCGAGGTGAACGACGGGAAGGTCGGCTACGAGACCTACGAGCCGGCACGCTCCGTCGGCAAGGTCCACGGCTTCGCCGGCAACTGGCTCGTGTTGATAAAGGCGTACGCCTACATCGCCCGACTCGGCGACGAGGGACTCGCGGACGCGGCCGCGAAGGCGGTGCTCAACGCGAACTACCTCGCCGAACGGATCGATCTGGAGGTTCCCTACGGCCCGTTCCACCACGAGTTCGGCGCGACCGCGGGCGACCGCGACGCCGCCGACGTCGCCAAGGGGATGCTCGATTACGGCGTCCACCCGCCAACGACGAAGTGGCCCGAGATGGTTCCGGAGGCGATGTTAACGGAGCCGACGGAGATCGAGAACAGGACGTCACTCGACGACCTCGCGGACGCGTTCAACCTGGCGTACGCGGACGCAGACGAGGTGCTCGCCGACGCCCCCACTCGGACGACGGTCGGACGGATCGACCAGGTCGACGCGGCGCGGAACCCGCGACTCTCCTGGCAGGCACTCGGCGAGGAGTAGGCGTCGGAGAATCGTTCTCGACCGGTTCGCTGCGGTGTGACCCGAGCCGTTTGAACCGGGACGATCGCGGAACGCAGTGCAGGATACACGGGGTACGTACGACACGGCAGATCGGTGTCTTCGAACGACCCATGCTGAACTAGCCAAAGAACGCGCCTGCAAGTAAGCTACCACGGCATGAGCGCCGTGGTAGCTTACTATGAATAGGGGAAGCTGGTCACGCAGAAAAACCGGGCTAGGTGGTGGAAGACTCAAATACCGGTTCTGGACCGGTCGGTTGAGCCGCATCACAGACGCGGATACGACCGTCCGAATGGACGAACACCTGCCATGTCTCTACCTGAAAACTGAGGAGGGCGTCACCGTCCGTGACCCCGTCATTGGAGTCAAACAGTGCGTTGAGGGCGTCTAGGTCAACGTAATCGAACAGCGGTGGGAGATCAGTTGGATCAACGCCGACAGCATCCGCCAGGGCCCATATAATTACCTCCGTAGCGGAACTATCACCTTCGAAGTCGTATTTCGCATCAGCGACCGGTGCGCATCCACGATAGACGAGTGGTTCTCCCCGATTGGTCATATGTCACTCACTCCCCCACTCGATAAAGAGTTGTCGTGAACATGTGAGTGACAAGAGATCCTTCTTCCGTGTTGATCGATCCACCCTGAACGGGCTACGGGTTCGATCACGGTGATGACGTTCGGGCCCTCTTAGGCCGTTTCGCGACCGACGAAGCTGCGGTCAATACGGAGACCACGATCACCACCTCCCGGGCGTGTACTCGTCGCAACTGCTGATTCGTCCGAGAAATAACGCTCTCGCAGATCGGTTTTTCGCCAATCTCCGTGACAAACACGACATAGACGACGCAATAGTTCTCGTAGATGGATCGGCTTCACTTCAGCGAGCCTGTCGCAAACACGACCTCAATTTCAGATACGAGCGACATGGAAATCGGAATAGCGCCGAACGTGTCTTTCGTGAGGTAAAACGACGGACTACCAGTTTCTCAAACTGTTTTAGCAATGCCGAAGCAGAAACTGCTAACGAGTGGCTCAGAGCGTTCGCTTTCGCATGGAACCAGCTTATCTGAACACTACCGTTCGTCGAGTCCCAAAATCGAAAGGTTGCGTCGAATACTGACACCGCACTTCACGAATACGCGGATGGGACTCCACTAACGTCCGTTCTTCCCCCTACCGACTCTCTCTTTGTTCAACTTTGTTAAGGTAGCTGAAATACATAATATATTCTGCATTTTATACGGGAATCCGTGGGTAATAGTGGGCAACACATATCAGCCGCGGGTCCGTACCATTCCTCGATGAAAGTCGACGCAACAGACCTCAAAACGAACGAGACGGACGACCGAGGTCGTGTCTACCTCGGCACCGAGTATGCGAACAAGCGCGTGACCGTCGCTGTCGTTGAGGTAGAGTCCGACCGGCCGGATGACGACGAGCTGGCAGCCGCCTATCGGGAGGCCTCCGAGAGCGCGGAGGCACTCGCCGAGGAATGGGGCGAAACGTCCGACGAGGCGTGGGAAAGCCTCGATGAGTGACGGCACGGATGTGCGACGGGGCGACGTGGTTATCGTTCGACTCGACCCCGCCGAAGGACACGAGATGAAGAAGACGCGCCCGGCCGTGGTCGTTCAAAATGATATCGGAAACCGGAACTCCAGTACGACCATCGTCGCGCCCGTCACAGGGACCTACCGTGAGTATCCGTTCGAGGTGTTCGTCGAGGCGAGCGGGTCACCGCTCGAAAAAGATTCGTCAATACGGCTCGACCAGATTCGAACCGTCTCGGTTCCGGAACGGATTCACTCAGCCG
>LFFM01003184.1_pt1 | contig 10458 bp, 10 predicted proteins | sample 643131 | NCBI WGS metagenome assembly LFFM01 (sample SAMN03777445, study PRJNA286221) | soda lake metagenome | biome: soda lake; feature: Kulunda steppe; material: water; isolation source: sample Tc-Br brine of Tanatar trona crystallizer | place: Russia: Kulunda steppe | collected 2011-07 | reverse complement strand
ATCGCATCGAATCCGTCTGCTGCTATCGCCATCGATTCTCTCAGTTGGTCGATTGACGATGTGAGGTTTGCCATTGCGGCTGGAAGGTCAGCCGATTTAGAGCCATCGGGACTACTTCGGTGAGTTGGTTTTGACATATATTAATCATGGTACCCACCCATTATCCCATTTATACCTATCTTGTTTGGTTTAGAGTGTAAATAATGCCTAACTGAATAGGGTTTCAGCTCGAAAAGCTGAGAATGATCGGGATGAGAGAAGATGCGTTCAGTTAGTCAAGTATGTCATTGGGAACAGAACAGTGCTGCTCGTTTCCATGAGGTGGAGGTTTATTTGACCGGGGAGACACCGGGAAAACTAACGGAGGGTGACGTCAGCGGGTTCTCGTCCATATATCAGTGGCCACCATTATCTCCGTTCAGGAGGTCTGCCCGATAGTGCGTTGCAAGCTCACGGTCAAAGTCATCGAATGTGATGACATCCTCATCAAGGTCGTATGCTCCGTCGTATTCTCCGTTCAGCTCGTCGATAAGTGATTCTGCTGCCTCACGGCTCTCGAATGGCGTCGGGTTCATCATCATGATATCATCGATGTGACCCGGCTCTTTGACCCGCACATAGTACGCCTCCATCCCATCGATGAGTTCGCCAGTATCGTAATCTGTCACCCAGAGGGCCTCAACTGTCTCATCCTCTCCACCAAAGTGCTCTGGGTCTGTGAAGTACGCCAACAGACAGCCAGAGGAACAGAAATACACCCTTGTTTCGTCAGCTTTGACCAGTTGGGCATTCCACTCTGGATACTCCTCGGTGATCATATTACAAACTGCACATTCCTCGCCTTCGGGGAACTCCGTTGGTTCGCTGAGCTCCGTTGGTCCCTCTTCGGCATCATCAACGGAGCCATCGCCATTCTCATCTGGCTCGTCTGTATCATCATCGCTTCCAACACAGCCAGCGAGTGCAAGAACCGTCCCTGCGCCAACGGTTCCGAGGACATCGCGCCGATTAACAAATTGCCGGTTTTGCTTCATACAGTCCCGTAGTGGGATTACTTCTAAATGTAGGCTCTGGTACAGCCGACGAATGAACCCAAACGGGCGTATGTGACTGACTCATGATAGCCTTATGACGATAGTTATACTGTCGCCACGCACAGAATGTATACTCCTTGTAATCCGCTGGGAGGAGTTTGGTATACACTCCGAATCGCGTGTCAAAGCTCTCACGGCGAAGATTCGTTATCGATATCGAACGACTGCTCGGAGCGGCGTGGTTTGCTCCGATAGACTGCATACAACACAAGCGCTGCGATGAGGAAATCAAGACTGTGTTCGACGAAATGATGCGTCGTCATCGGAACGATGCCGTACACTGTTCCAATCCCAACAAACGAACGGAAAAATAACGCGCCAACTGCTGCGGAAATCAGGAGATACCGAACTTCCTTCCGTTGCCATGCGGCGAGGAGACTTCCGACAAACAAAATTCCGGTCCCGATGCCTGCTAAAATAATAACGCTGAGTAACAACAGTGACTCCTCAACTCCCGAGGTATGCCCGACTACGTTGCCCGCCTGAAGGCCAGTCATCGACTACATCTATGAGACAACCGTTTATGAAATCACTGACCTACCATTGGGTCTGTGGGAATATCCACCCTGAGAACAGCGGGAATTTATATGCCCCATCCCATAGCCTTCAGTAGGTGACCAATTCGTGTCAGATACCCGCGCCGCCGTCCGCGATTGTGTGTGCCGTAATCCCGGCATTCACTTCAATGAAATCAGTCGGCAGTTGGATATCGCAACTGGACAGACCCAGCATCATATCAAACGCCTCCTTCGTGCACAGGAGCTCACAAGCGAGGAAATCTGCGGTCGAACCCACTACTATCCACCAACATACACCGCCTGGGAACGCGGTGTCATTGCCCTCCTCCGTCGAGAAACGACGAGAGAGATCGTACTTACGCTGCTTGAAGATAATCAGAAGCCACCAGCTAAATTAACGGAGAGGCTTGGGTTGGCACGGAGCACCGTGGAGTGGCATCTTTCTAACCTCGTTGAACGTGATATCGTTGAAAAAAAGACACTCACCGACAAAAGCGGGAACGAACAGTTTGTCGTTGAGCTGATTGAACCAGACACCGTCTATCGACTTCTGCGTGAAATCGAGCCACGTCCATCCGACCGGCTTGCTGACCGGTTCGCCCGGCTGACCGACCAACTTCTCGGCGGTGGCAGTGAGACTGGAGGATTTCTCTAGGACTGGTATTCATAATTGATTGTCGTGATTATTTTCGTGCCTCCATTCGGCAACCGTACCAGTCCAGCTAAGACTGTCCAACGAATACAACTTTGTAGTGACGACCGTAGGTGCATTAGCAACCAGTAACGCAGTTCGGTACGCAGTTATTTTCGTCTGCCTGGTTGGGTTTGCTGGTGTGGCAGTCTCGTTTGCTGTCGATACAGACACCGCAGAGCCGGAGCCAGTACCGTTCGACGAAGCGACGACTGCCGGAATTGCAAGCGAGGCACAGTACGGTCTTGAAGAACGTGGACAAGTTGTCCCTCGTGCACAAATTTTCTATTCCCAGTACCAGTTCATTGTCGGCTATCACGGGGTTGAACATGCGATAGATTCCCTCCAGCAAGACGGTCATCAACAGCAATTTGGCTATCCAGTGACCATCTATGTGAGTGATTTTTCGGAGAGTGACCTTTCCCTCTCTGAGGAAGGGTATCTCGAAACGGATGACGAGCAACCGTGGGTCGATGCCGAAGAAGCTGCTTTCGTTATCGAAAGCGATGCTCGGACACCAACCGGACACACTGCGGTTCCGTTCAGTGACCAAAGCGAGGCTGAGGACTTTGTTTCCACGTACGGTGGTGAAGTGGTTGACTGGGAGATACTCCAGCAACATTCCTTCGATATAGATGATGCAACGGTTGTCCGGGATGGAGTTACTGACTTAAAGCAGTCTGCCGACGCGTCCGTTGAGGAACACCGGTCACTTAGCGACCGCCCAGTTAGCGTTATCATCGGCGATGGGAACGCGTCGGTGGTTGAGGAGGCCAACCTCTCGGTTGCTGATGGGGACCTCAAGTTTATGGAAACAATCCAGGAGGGACTTGACCATGCACCTGAAGAGACCACAGTGTTCGTATCAAACGGAATATACGAAGAGAATCCAACAATTGACCGGAGCGTAACGCTCGCTGGACCAGATGCGACTGTCATTGGTAACGGGAACGGTTCTGTTATCGAGATTAACGCAAAGGGCGTCGCGGTCACAGGGCTTTCGATATCGGGAGTCGGTGAGAATACTGACCCGCCTGAAGAGGGGGCTACTGAAGTGCCCGAACACGACGAGAGAAGCAACGGTGCTGAGGGCGAGGACGAAGTTGATGGTGCAGACGAAAATAGCGACTGGGATGAGCGGGTTGAAGCAGGGTATGGACACGGCGATGCAGGCATAGCGGCCGTTGAGACAACTACCGTTTATATCGATGATGTGGATATCACAACGCCCACAAATGGCGTCCTTCTCCGTGATGTGGACACAAGCGTTGTCGAGAACGTCGATATTGATGGACATGAACAGTGGACCGAGGGATTCATGGGCGTGATGGCGATGCGCTCACCAACAGTTATCCAGGACTCAACAATTACTGATGGGCGAGATAGCATCTATCTTCACCGCTCACACGAGACAGTTATCCGTAACAATACGCTGACTGACAATCGGTTTGGCATCCATTTCATGCACACGTCCGACTCGTTAATTGCGGATAACACAGTTTTCGGTCAGGAGAGTGCCGGCATCACAATCATGACCGACCCCGCTGGGAACGCTGTCGTTGGCAATGATGTTCGTAATGCAACGGCTGGCATCCTTCCTGCGGGTTCACGGAGCTATATAGCCGAGAACGTAGTTGTCGATAACGAACGTGGAATCTCAACAGGTGCCAGTAACTCACTTTACGAACGAAACGTCGTTTACGGTAACGATATGGGATTCAGGGCTTCTTCGATTCGCCCAAGCAACCGCGTCGTCGAAAATGATATCATCAACAATGATGTCCCTGCCGACCCAAGTACTGGTCCGCTGTTGATATGGACACATGAGGGCGTTGGTAACTACTGGGATGGTGCGGTCGTCCGACCTGGGCAAGAACGCTATTCACCGTCTGACCCTGTCGAAAGCGGCCTCCTCACCACACCTGGCGCTGTGACGCTTTCTGCGTCGCCGGCAGCAACGACACTCGATGCACTCCGTGATACCACTCCAGGGATGCGTGAAGGGAATATTATTGACACTGCTCCGTTGTCTGAACCAGTCAACCCGGAAATCATCGCTGAACTTGAAGAGGAATATGATGAGTAGAACCATTCACCAACAGTCTCCCCAAAACACATTTTCCGGTGACTGCAGTCACTGGACTGGGGTGTTTCACCGATGAGCGAATCACAAGCTGTTTCCAAAGCCGACAGTGAGACAGTGCTTGTCTCAGAGCAACTCTCACAATCGTACGGGTCCGTCTCTGTCCTTTCCGAAGTATCCGTTACCATCGACTCCGGAAGTCTGACCGCCGTTGTTGGGCCAAACGGCTCGGGCAAGACGACGCTGTTGAAAACACTGGCTGGTCTCTTATCGCCAGCAGAGGGGGCTGTTCAGTATCTCGGCCCAGACGCAGAGCGTGAAATTGGCTATCTCCCACAACGACCATCATTTCGACCGCAGTTCAGCACGCTCGAAACGCTTGAGTTCTACACTGCACTCGTCGATGACGACCCAGAGGAACTCCTTTCCCGTGTCGGTCTCCGAGATGCGGCTGATAGACGTGTCGAAGCGCTTTCCGGTGGGATGACACGGTTGCTTGGGCTCGCACAGGCGACTGTTGGTAATCCACCAGTTGTCGTGCTGGACGAACCAGGAAGTGGACTTGACCCAACCATGCGAAAGCGAACCTTTGAGGTTGCTCATGAACTCGCAAACGACGGCACAGCAGTCATTTGTAGCTCTCACGACCTTGCGTTGGTCGAGCAGTGGGCAGACCACGTTATCGTCCTCGATGGTGGCTCCGTCGTCGATACTGGCAGTCCTGCTGAGCTCTGTCGTGCTCACGGGGCCGAATCCCTTTGGGAGGTGTTCGATGTCACCATCGAAAAACCGGATGACCAAGTCGCCGTTCTGGGGGTGGACGATGAATAACTGCAATACGGAGGGATACGATGAGTAACAAGATTCAAGCAATCGCTGCTCGGGAGGTTGTGTCGGTTATCCGTGCTCGCTCAACGCTTGCCCTGTTGATGGGTGTGGTGCTGGTTACCTTCGGCATCGTGTTTGTAAGCAACGCGGAACCGGATTATCTGCCGACAGCAGTAGACCTCCTATTGCCGATGGAGTTTCTCGTCCCTGCCGTTGCGGTTGCGCTTGGCTATCGGACAATAATCTCAGATTCTACCCGTGGAGAGTTGGATGTGCTTGCAACCTATCCACTCTCTGTCTCGCGGTATATCATCGGCGTATTCATTGGTCGAGCAATCGCTCTCACCGTCCTGTTGACCGTTCCGTTGGTGATTATCGGTATCTACCTCGCAACGACATCACCTGACGCACCGACGTTTCTGGCAACCCATCAAGGAGTTGACTCGCCGCTTATCTTTGTCAGGTTTATTGGGCTGACTGTGATATTTGGGTTGGTTGTCCTTGCGATGACCATCGCGGCGTCGGCGCTTGCAAGCACCCAGCGAAGCGCACTCGTATTGGGGCTTGTTGTCCTTGCACTGGTTGTTATTGGCCTTGACTTGCTCATTCTGAGAGGGGTTGCCGGTGGTACCGTTGCTGATGGATGGCTAACGACTGTGCTTTCTGTTTCACCAACCAGTGCCTATCGGGGACTTGTTTTCGAGACAGTTCTCTCGACTGCTGTTCAGACTGACCTGCAGCAAGCCTCTCCGATTATGAGTACGGTCGGTCTTCTCCTGTGGTTGATTGGCTCATTGGCCGTGGCGACAGTTGCCGTTTCGAGACGGTAAACCACACTGTGAGAACTATTCGACGAATATACCAGAGCGGCTTTGTGGTGATACTGGCTAGTACGAGTATGGTTGACCGCGTTCGTGAGAGAAAATATCCGACGAGACGTGTTGTTCTTGGAACGATTGCGGCCGGTGCTGTTGGGGGGCTTGCCGGCTGTCTCGGTGATGATGAAGAAGTGCCTGAACCAATCTCGCTTGATGGCGATGAACATCACTGTGATGAGTGTAATATGGTCATTCGGAACCACAACGGGCCTGTTGGACAATCGTTTTTTCTCGATGATGGTCCACCAGCAGTTGAAGACCGTGAGGATGGCATTGCGTGGTTTTGCAGCAGTCTCTGTATGTACCAGTTCGTTTTGGATGCGGACGGACAGGGATTCGAACCAGTCGGGAGCTACGGAACGGATTACTCAGCAGTTGAATACGACATGATTGAGGAGGGTGGTGCAACATTCATCTCGCCGCACGTCGAGGCAGAGGCATTTGTCCCCACGGACGAACTCACGTTCGTCGTCGACAGCGACATTCAGGGTGCAATGGGCTCCTCGCTTATTGGGTTTTCCGACCCAAGTGATGCTGATTCATTCGCTGATGAGCACGGCGGTGAGCTTTACGAGGAGGATGAAATCACTGACGAACTGCTTGCGGCACTCGGAACATAACGAAATTAATTCGACGCAAATTGCCTACTATTAGGCCAAACCGATATTAAAGACACGCCAGTCACCGTCGTCCGTTCGCATTTCAAACTCCAAGTCGATGCTCAGGTCGCTTATCATTGGGATATCGACCGTCACAGTTAGTTCTACGATAGCTTGCTCGTCGCGCTCCTGTACAACACGACTATTAGAGGTAGAGATGTCAAGTTCCCTCACGGCCAGGTCGAGTATAGGCCCAGCACCGCTTGCTTGCCCCATTATATCAATTACATCAGAGGCATCTGAGAGCATGCTGTCTGAGTGGAGCAACGAATCTGCTTCGCTCCAGTCACCGTCATCAGCCGCCGCAACGAAATCCTCAGCGACTGCGTCCGGGTCGTCGCCGCCAAAGAACTGGTACAGATACCATCCACCTGCACCCGCTCCAGCGAGTCCGAGGCCGCCAAACAACAGTTTTCGTCGGCTGACTCCGTCATCATCGGCTGTTTGGGTCTGTTGTGGTGGGTGTTGATGCGTCCGTTGGTGATAGCCCTGTGGTTGCTGGTTTCGACCCTGTGATGGCTGTGTTTGATACTGTGGTTGTCCTCCCTGCTGTTGATGAGGTTGTCCCTGCGGATTGGTATGTTGTGGTTGATGGCCGTGTGGTTGCTGGTGTTGTCGCGGTTGGTGGTTTTGAGGGGGTCGTTGATTCTGTGGAGGCTGTTGATTGTACCGCTCCTCCGGTTGTTGGCGGGGCTGTCGTGGCGGTTGGTTGCGTTCACCAGGTTGAGGATATGCTTGTTCATCATGGCCTCCATGGTGGCGCTGGGCATCATGCTGGCCGTGGGAATCATATCCATTAGCGTGCTCCTGTGGATTCCGACGTGGTTCCTGTCCGTCCTGATGCCCATATCCCCGTTCGTTCCGATGCTCATTGTAGCCTTGCTGATGCTCGTTCTGTTCGCTCCACTCCGAGTCATCTCGTTGGTCCTCCGGTACTGAGTCGTCTTCCTCCCTTCGCCTCCCACCGTCCGTCAGCAACTGCCGTTCCGTTATCTCTTTATTACGCTGATTGTCTCGCCCTGCGATGCTCCGTGCCATTCTTAGACACATGTCAGGTAGAATATTTTATAAAACTACCGAAGGACCTGAGAAACGATAAAAATCGGTACAGTGGTTCGTTTTGGTGGATTGGATGCACTGTTTGAATTTATGTTGCTATCGTCACCGTTTCAATGCCCACGTAGCGACAACCAATGAGCCACCTCCCCAGACAGCAAGGCCAATGAGACTGGCAACTGGTGAGGCTGTTTCTGGTCCTGTTCCCTCCGTGACGCTAATAGCCATTTCGAGGACGAGTCCTCGAAACGCACTCAGTGGACTCAATGCCAGCGAGGATATCAGCGCAGAATCGCTAATAAAACCAATCGAGAAGCCAGCAGAGAGTGCTAAATCCAGCCCAAACAAAATGAGGATTAACCCTAACCCAACACCGAGTATGGCCGTTCGCGCCGAGCTCACGAGTGCAGACAATGCAATCGCCACTGCAAGCATCACAAGCGCGAACAGGAGTGTCAACACGATAAGCCGAAGATACAGAATCGGAGTATCTGCGCCGGTGTGTGATGCGTACATCGGCAGTCGGGGGGTACTAGTCGTCGCAATTGGGACGAACAACAACACAAGTGGTCCACCGATAGCAATCACCAGCCCAAGTGCTCGGCCAAGATAGACGCCAATCACAACCTGCCAAGCAGCGACAGGATAGGTCCGTAACACATCGAGTTCGCCGCTTCGTCTGTCACTGAGAATTGCGTTGAATCCAAGCACGAACGCAACAACAGGCACGAGCAACTGCAGCGGTGTGAGCAACTCCATAACGGTCGTTATGTATCCTGCTGAAAAGCCGCTCCCGACGAGGGTGATACCGACAACGACGGCAAACACAGACAGCGTTAGAGCGATAAAACTCCCTGTTAGAATTGCGGTGTTTATCTCACGCCGGACAAATGAGGTAAACACTGCTCCAGTGGACGGCTGTTCGACGATTGTTTCGTCCATCGCAGTGACTTCTTCACTTTGTCCCATAACGCCTGATTCACTGGTTTCTACTTGTTCACCCATCGTCAGTCACCCCGCGTACACTGACGGTACCAGCTTCGGCCTGCCTCGACTCGCGGAAGACATCAAGCAACGAGTCTGCATTGGCTTCCGCGATGACCTCCGTAGGCGAGCCGTGATAGAGCAGGTTTCCGTCATCCAGCATGACAACCGTATCAGCCGTTTCCTCAACCAAGGCGAGGTCATGGGAACTCAGCAGGATGGCCGTTCCATCGGCTGCGAGCTCATTCAGCGACTGGAATACATGAAGGCTCATTTCGGGGTCAAGGCCACTCCCTGGTTCATCCAGAATAACGACGGGTGGGTTCCCGATACGTGCCTGTGCGATTCCGACGAGCCGTTTCATCCCGCCCGAAAGCGCGTCGACATCCCGGTCTTTCGCATCCAACAGACCAACCGTATCGAGAGCCGAAAGCGCCTGCTCACCTGAGAGGCCAACGAGCGAAGCGTAAAATGTCAGTGCCTGCTCGACAGTCTGACCCGGTCTGAACGCTGGTCGCTGTGGTAAATAGCCTATCTGTCGGGGCCTCTCAGGACCGATGTATGAAATCTCTCCAGCAGTCGGTGCGTGCAACCCTGCAAGCGCTCTGATGAAGGTTGTTTTTCCTGCGCCATTTGGTCCAATGAGCGCGGTAACGGCTCCTTCATGCAACTCAAGGGAGACTCCTTCAAGGACCTCTATCTGTCCGTAGGAATGTTTGATATCCGTCGCCCGTAAGACCGTTGAATCAGCAGCGGTCTCGGAAACTGTCTGTTGTTCTGTTTGTGTACTCGTCATGTGTTCACCATCACCTGATGTATCATCGCTACGTTTGTCCATTCGTCCGATATCCAATCATCGATAAATATGCTCGCGTTCATTCGTACGTTATTCAGTTTCACCAGGGCAGGAGGGCTGGCGGTCGCTCCATCCATTTTGGTCTAACCAGTCCGCATTCACTGGGTTGCATAGCGGTGCGCGGTCGGTTATCTCTCCATCGCGCATGCCTGAGACTGCACCTTCAACGCCGGCCAGCGCATCCATTGCCGGTGCCTGTGTAAGTGTTGGTGTCCCACCCACTCGATGGAGTTCCGAATCGACAGCGTCAGTCGGGGAGTAGGCTTTATCAAGCGTTTCGCCGTCCGTCGTTCCAACAGCACCTTCCCAGTAGTTTCCGCGCTCGTTGTGTGTCCAGATGCGCTCCGGGCCGGTACTACCGGCGACATGGTAGTTGTTACCGATGAAGTCGTTTTCTGTTACACGGTTTGTCGGGAGCATCGAACGGGTATCTATGCCGAAGTAATTGTCGGCGATAACGTTGCGCTCAACGACAGTGGAGACGGAATCGAGTTGCATTCCAAGGTCGTTTCCGAGGATTTTGTTCTCAGCGACATAATACTCCGAACCTCCGAGGTCGATAGCCGTTGGCGTATTTTGAATCTTGTTCCCGACGACACCGACTCGCTGTGGCCCGGTCATCACGTAAATACCCTCGGTAATCGAGTCGGAAATCTCGTTATGGGCCAGGAGTGCATCCGAGGTATACATCAGGTGGATTCCCATTCGGTTTTCGACCATCGTATTGTTGCGAATTATCACTTCGTTCGAATGATGTGTGTAGACACCATCGAGTCCTTGTTTGAACGTCGACTCTTCAATTACTCCCGGT
>LFFM01003183.1_pt1 | contig 10458 bp, 10 predicted proteins | sample 643131 | NCBI WGS metagenome assembly LFFM01 (sample SAMN03777445, study PRJNA286221) | soda lake metagenome | biome: soda lake; feature: Kulunda steppe; material: water; isolation source: sample Tc-Br brine of Tanatar trona crystallizer | place: Russia: Kulunda steppe | collected 2011-07 | reverse complement strand
GCGACGGGACTCTCGGACCGCCTGGAGAACTCGAGACCGTCAGGCAAACCGCGGGCGCTCTTTGGTCACCTGGACGTCACCGCTGACCGACGCACCGTCCTCGTCTTCGGTGTAGGTGTAGGTCCCGGTTCCATCACAGAGCGTACACTCGTACCGTTCGCTGATCTCGCGTATCATCTCGCCGTCCTGGAAGTAGACCCTGCTCTTGGTAATCTGCAGGAACTGGGCAGTCTCGCAGTTCGTGCACTCGATCATAGCCGACCCCTCGGGTGTTCGGGACGTAGTTATCCGTCTTGTAATGGCGGCCGCCGGATCCTATGGCCGAGTTACCCGGCGACACCCCTTCGGTAGTGTCCGACATATCATCGGTCGGCGTGCGTTCGACTTTCGACGCCGACCGACGGCTCCCGTCGACGGAGGGATGATCGTCAGTTTTTACTCGTCAACCCTCCCACCCACGACATGGACCAGTTGAAACGATCGCTGCTCGAGGCCCCCATCGTCGAGAAAGACGACTACCACTACTTCGTCCATCCGGTAAGCGACGGCGTTCCGAAGCTCGATCCCGGCTTGCTCCGGGAGATCGTCATCCGCATCATTCGGAAGGCACAACTCGAGGACGTCGATCGGATCGTCACGCCCGCGGCGATGGGGATTCACATCTCGACGGCCGTCTCGCTTATGACCGACATCCCGATGACCGTCATCAGGAAACGACAGTACGGCCTCGAGGGCGAGGTCTCGATCTCCCAGCAGACGGGCTACTCCGAGAGCGAGATGTACATAAACGACGTCCGTGCGGGCGAACGTGTGCTCGTCATCGACGACGTCCTCTCGACGGGTGGGACGCTCACGGCGGTCCTCGACGCCTTAGACGAGATCGGCGCGGAGGTCATCGACACGGTCGCCGTGATCAAGAAAGTCGGCGGCGGAAACGAGGTCGACGACGCGGGCTACGACGTCAAGACGTTGATCAACGTCGACGTCGTCGACGGGGAACTGGTCGTCGTCGACGAGGACGGTGACGGCTGACATCGGGACACCCGCCCATCGAGGCGGTACCGCCGACGGTAGACGGGCCCGGATCCCGTTCCGAGCGCTCTGTTTTTAATACAACCAAACACATGCTGGAATTAAAAACGTTTTTATATCTGTGTCCTGAACCGTTCATTTCATGAGTAAGGGTCCCACGCATACAAAACACGGTATTACTCGCCGACGGATGCTTCAGGGGGTAGGCGCAACCGGCGTTATCGCCGTCTCGGGCTGTCTCGGCGGCGACACCGACGCCCCGATCGACGTTCGCCTCGAGGTCAACTCCGACAACGACGACCGCGTTCAGATGGTCGATCTGATCGCCTCGTCGCTCGAGGAGACGGGGTATTTCGACGTCGAAATCGAGGATTACGAGTGGAACGATTACACCGCCCGGGTGATGGACCCGGAGTACGCCGAAAACGGCTACGTGCCGTGTATCGGTCTGTCCGGGACGTTCAACCCCGAGAGCTTCTGTAACGCCCTCCATCACAGCGAGAACCACGGCCAGTGCTGTAACCTGAACGGGATCGACGATCCCGAACTCGACGGGATGATGGACGACGCCCGCTACGGGACCGACGTCGTCGAGGACACCGACCTCCGTCGCGAGCGCTACGACGAGATCTGGGAGTACCTCGCCGAGGAGCGATACAGCTCCATCACCCACTTCGATCTCGTCGCAAGCGTGATGACCACCGACGTCCACGGGTTCAGCACCTACCCGTTCAGCGAGAGTCTGTTCAGTTACGGCCTGTACGCGCCCCAAGACGAGCAGGTCATGTGGATAGACGAGAGCGCCCATCCCGACGACACCGACCTCTCGGACCTCGAGGAGGGTGGCACGCTCCGCATCGGCGCGGCGGAGAACCCCGACTCGTTCGACCCACCGTACAGCACGGACACCACCTCCACGATGGTCCAGGAGTTCGTCTTCGAGTCGCTCGTTCGAAGCGACGTCGACGGTAACCTCTACCCGTGGCTCGCCGAGAGCTACGACCTCCTCGAGGTGAACGACGTCGACCGGACCGACTACGAGGAGTACATGATCACGGTCGACCTCAACGAGGACGGACTACCGGAGACCGACGAACAGATCATCGTCCAACACCCCGGGGACGACCCCGCGGACGGCGAAGTACGCGTGCTGACGCCCGAGGAGGCGGCCGATGCCGTCGACGACGGCGTCTTCGGGATGCAGTTTCGCTACGACATTCGCGAGGGCATCGAGTTCACCAACGGCGAGGAGTTGACCGCCGAACACGTCGTCGCGACCGCCGAGCGCTATGAGAACTCCGACCTCTCGGCTCAGACCTACGACTCGCTGTTACACGCCCGGGAGGTCGACGAGTACACCGTCGACCTCTACGCACAGATCCCCGACGCCGAAGCCGAGCGCGAACTGCCCGGCCTCGCTATCCACTCGCTCGAACAGGCCGACCTCGACGGCGACGAGGAGGTCCTGGATCCGCGCGAGGATACCGAACCGATCGGCACCGGACCCTACGTGTTCGACGAGATGTCCGACGAACAGTACGTCGAGTACGTCCGCAACGAGGACTACTGGGTCACCGACCACGGCGTCGACTCTTTCGAGTGGTTCGACGGCCCGGCCGACTTCCCCGACGGCCCCGTGATCGACCGACTCGAACTCGAGATCGTCCCCGACAACTCGACTCGCTCCGGTGCCCTCCAGGACGACGAGGTCGACATCACCTACGGGCTGAACACCGAGGACCTCGACGGGTACGACGACTCCGAGGACTACGTGGTCGACGCCATCGAAGCCGGCGGCTACGAGTACATTCAGTACCCGATGAACGTCGAACCGTGGGACGACGACCGACTTCGACAGGCGGTCAACCACCTCATCCCGCGTGAATCCATCGTCGAGAACGTCCTCAACGGCTGGGCGCGTCCGGCCTGGACCGACCTGCCGGAACTCGCCGAGGAGAACGGGACCACCGACGCCGCCGCCCTCGAGGACGACATCAGGCCGTACAACGAGCACGATCCTGACGCCGCCGAAGCACTCATCGAGGAGGTAATAGAGGACTACGACCTCGACTGACGGCCGCGGTTTACCCACTCGCTCCCGTGACCGGGAATCCGACGGGGGTAGTTAACACATCATGAACTCTCTGACACAGATATGAGCTTACGACGGTTCGTCCTGAAACGCCTCCTATCGATCGTCCCGATTCTGTTCGGTGTGTCGGTAGTCACGTTCGCGCTCGTTCACCTGACGCCCGGCGATCCGATCGATCAGATGGTCGGGGTGAACCCACACGTGACGGCGGCCGACGAGGCACAGTTGCGAGCCCGCTACGGGCTCGACGAGCCGCTCTGGCAGCAGTACCTGACTTGGATGGGAAACGTGTTGACGGGGGACTTCGGCCAGGTCTACAGTAGCGGCCTGGACGTCTCCGGTATCATCCTCATGCGCCTCCCGGAGACGGTCGTCCTCGGCATCTTCGGCTGGGTGTTCGCCCTCGCGATCGCGATCCCGGCCGGTATCTACGCTGCCGTCAACAAAGGCGAGTTCGCCGACACGGTGAGTCGCTTTTTCGCCCTGTCCGGGATCTCGATCCCGAACTTCTGGCTCGGCCTGATGTTGATCCTGATCGGCGCGCTCATCATCGACCTCTGGCCGGTCCTCCCGCCGTCCAGACAGCCGCTGTACCACCCGGAGATGCTCTGGTATCTGGTGTTGCCGGGGATCACGATCGGGACCGCCGCCGCGGCCAGCATCATGCGGGTGATGCGGACCTCTATGGCCGAGGAACTGAACAAAGAGTACGTCACGGCGGCTCGAGCGAAGGGCCTGCCCGAACGGACGGTCGTTCTCAAGCACGTCCTGCGAAACTCGCTTATCTCCGTCGTCACACTCGCGGCGACGCTGACCGCCACACTCGTCGCCGGCTCGGTCGTCGTCGAGGTCGTCTTCAACTGGCCGGGACTGGGCAGAGAACTGATCGAGGCGATAAACGCCCGTGAGATCAACCTCATCATGGCGATCACGCTGTTCACCGGCGTGCTCATCGTGATCGCGAACATGATCGCGGACGTCCTCTACGCCGCACTCGACCCGAGGATCAGATATGAGTAGCAAACGAACCACGACGAACGAACGCGGCCGGATCCGGATCACCGGGTTCGACCCCGAACGCGTCACCGAACGGGAGCCGCTGTCGGGCTGGACTGACGAAAGCGAGAGAGAAACACGGAGCCGCTGGCAACGGGCGCTCGGACGGTTTCGACGGAACCGGTCGGCGATGGTCGGTCTCGGCGTCGTCACCGTACTCACGTTGCTCGCGGTGTTCGCCCGGCCGATTTACCTCATGGGCGTTCCGGTACAGCCGATCGGTATCGCGCCGTACGAGCCGGGGACGATCCTCTACATACACGATCCGACGGTCAGCACCTGGGACGAACCGTCACTGGCTCACCCGATGGGCGTCGACGGGGACGGCCGTGACCTGTTCTCCCGGGTCCTCTATGGCGGCCGGTACAGCATCTCTATCGGGTTCGTGGTGGTCGCACTGACCGCCGCGGTCGGGCTCGTCTACGGAGCGATATCTGGCTACTACGGCGGTTGGGTCGACGAGATCCTGATGCGTATCGTCGATACGATCTACGCTTTCCCCGGCCTCGTCCTGGCCCTGATCATCGTCGCGATGCTCGGTCGTGGCTACTGGCAGCTCGTGCTCGCGTTCTCGCTTTTCGGCTGGGTGACGTACGCTCGCCTCGTCCGCGGTGAGGTCCTGAAGATCAAAGAAAACGAGTACGTGCTGGCGGCGAAAGCCCTCGGGGCCCGGAACCGATCGATCATCTTCAGACACATCGCCCCGAACGCGATGCCGCCGCTGATCGTCCTCGCCTCGTTGAACATCGGAACGGTCGTCATCGGCGTCGCCGCACTCGGCTTTCTCGGACTCGGTATGCCCCCGGGAACCGCCGAGTGGGGGACGATGCTCGACCAGACTCGCGATACGCTGATCCAGCCGCCGGGCGGGTCGATCCCGTGGTGGGCGACGGTCTACCCCGGTGGCGCGATCTTCCTGTTCGTGATGGCCATGAACATGATCGGTGACGGGATCAACGACGCACTGGACGCACAGGAAACCGGCGTCGAACAGCAAGGTGGTGGATGATGACGCTCCTCGAGGTCAACGACCTGACGGTCAGGTTCTACACCCAGGAGGGTGTCGTGACCGCCGTCGACGGTCTCTCCTACAGCGTCGACCGTGGCGAAACGTTCGGCGTCGTCGGCGAGAGCGGTGCGGGAAAGAGCGTCGCTGCACTCTCGCTCATGCGACTGATCGACAGCCCGGGCCGGATCGAGAGCGGCGAGATCCTGTTCAAAGGCGAGGACCTCCTCGGGATGGACGAGACGACGATGCAGAGCGTCCGGGGCAACGAGATCGCGATGGTCTTCCAGGACGCTCAGACCGCGCTGAACCCGGTTTACTCCGTCGGCGAACAGATCTCCGAGGCGATCAGACACCATCTCGACTACGACAAACGCGAGGCGCGCGAACGGAGCGTCCAGCTGCTCGATACGGTCGGGATTCCCGAAGCAGAGGCCCGCTACGACGATTACCCCCACGAGTTCTCCGGCGGGATGCAACAGCGTGCGGTCATCGCGATGGCCCTCTCGTGTGACCCGGATCTGTTGCTCTGTGACGAGCCGACGACCGCACTCGACGTGACGATCGAAGCCCAGATCCTCGAGGAACTCGAGGCGCTCGCCGACGACTTCGACACGGCGGTCCAGCTCATCACCCACGACCTCGGCGTCGTCGCCCGGGTCTGTGACCGCGTCATGGTGATGTACGCGGGCAAACCCGTCGAGAAGGCACCCGTCGAAGAGCTCTACTACGAGCCCAAACACCCCTACACCGTCGGCCTGATGAGCGCGATTCCGCGGGTCGGCGACGGCAGGGACCGCCTCCAGACCATCCCCGGGACGATGCCCGACCTGGTGGAGTTGCCACCCGGGTGTAGCTTCCACCCGCGGTGTCCGTACGCCGAGGAGTGTTGCACCCGGACGGAGCCGGACCTGCTCGATCCCCGGACGGGCCAGCCGGCGACTGACGCGACCGCACAGTCGGCCGCCTGCCTCGAGTACACCGGCGACCTCGAGGGAGGGCTCGACTACGAGGTGACAGTAGCCGAGTCGAAGACCGACGACGTCGGGTACACAGAGCACGATCACAATGTCCGATAACGAACCGATCCTGCGGGCGGAGGGGCTGAGGAAGTACTACGATACGAGCAGTGGGTTCCTCGAGAGCCTGCTCGGTCACGGAAAGCAGGTCAAGGCGGTCGACGGCGTCGACCTCGAACTGCGAGCGGGTGAAACCCTCGGCGTCGTCGGCGAAAGCGGCTGTGGAAAGACGACGCTCGGCCGTACCCTGTTGTGGCTGATCGAACCCACCGACGGCTCCGTCTATTACCGGCGTCGAACCGGCGGGGGCGACCGCGAGACGGTCGACCTGACCGAGTGTTCGAGCACCGAACTACGGGACCTTCGGACGGACTTACAGTACATCTTTCAGGACCCGTTCTCGAGTCTGAACCCCCGGCTGACGGTCAACGACATCATCGGCGAACCGCTCGAGGTTCACGGCCTTCCCTGCTCGGACGATCACGTCACGACACGAGCCGACGTGCGAACGGTCGACGTCCCGGCCGAGGACGTCTCGGTGACGGTCGCAGACGACCTCGATCTGGTCGTCGAACCGGTCGGCGACGTCGCCACGATACCCGTCGACGTTCGTCGAGACGCGGGGATCGACGGCGACCTCGAGCCCGGAATCGACACCGTCGACGACCTCGTCGTCGAGACACTGGCGGAGGGCGTCGCGGTGACTGCCGAGCGCACCGACGACGGTGGGATCGAGATCGAAATGTCGGTCGGGCTCTCGACGGCGGAGCTCCGCCAGGAACGGATCTACGAACTCCTCGAGGTCGTCGGGCTGAACCCGAGTCACGCCCACCGTTACCCCCACGAGTTCTCCGGCGGCCAGCGCCAGCGCATCGGGATCGCGCGGGCACTCGCCGTCGATCCGGAAGTCGTCATCTGTGACGAACCGGTAAGCGCCTTAGACGTCAGCGTCCAGGCACAGATCCTCAACTTGCTCGCGGATCTCCAGGAGGAGTTCGGCCTCTCGTACGTCTTCATCGCCCACGACCTGGGCGTCGTCGAACACATCGCAGATCGGGTCGCCGTGATGTACCTCGGGGAGTTCGCCGAAGTCGGGTCGACCGAGGACGTCTACGCCTCCCCGAGCCATCCGTACACGGAAGCGTTACTCTCGGCGATCCCCGAACCCGATCCGCTCTGGGACGGCGAGAAGATACTGCTGTCCGGCGACGTCCCCTCCCCGATCGATCCGCCGGCTGGCTGTCGGTTCCACACCCGCTGTCCAAGAGTCGTCCCGTCGGAGGAGTACGACCTCCCACAGACCGAGTGGCGATCGCTGCTCACGTTCAAACACCGCCTCGAGGGCGCGGAGACGCCCGGGGCGCTCCTGGCACTCGAGAACCGAGGGGGGACCCGAACCGACCCGACCGACCTCCACCGCGAGGAGTTCGAGTCGGCGATCCGCAGCGAGTTCGACCTCCCGGAGACGATTGCCGATCGACGGGCCGAGCGCGCGTTCGCGCGAGCGGTCGAACACGTCCACGACGACGACAGGAAGGCGGCAGTCGCACACACTCGAGACGCGTTCGGCTCCCCCTGTGAACGGGTCGAACCGGAGCCCGTATCGGCCGGGGACGACCACCGCATCTCGTGTCTGCTCTTCGAGGACGAGTGGCGTGACGGATCGGCCCCCTGAAATCGAACGAACGGGTGACACACCCGCCGAGGATTGACGTCTTCCAGTCGTCTATCAGACGAGCACGCGCTCGAGGTCGACGACAACACCCTCGTCGGCGTCCGGATCGCCGACCAGCCGCCCCAGGCAGACGGCAGCCCCCTCGGGCGTGTAACAGGCCACGAACGCGCCGTCGGCGACGTCGTCGGCCTCGAGGACGCCCGGGGCGTACACCGGCGCGCCATGTGCCACCTCGCGGGCGGCGCTTTCGGCGATCGTCACCGAGGGCAGACCCTCGAGGACGCGCTCGCCGGGGTCGACGACCTCGTAGAGGAGGGCCGGATCGTCGTCGTCGACCCAGAAGGCGAGTGCGTCAAGCAGGTCCTGAGCCGTATGGAGGTCCCGGTCGTCGAAGGGGTCGGTCGCCGTCCGACGCAAGTGGCCCATGTGGGCACCAGTCCCGAGTGCCAGTCCGAGGTCGTGACAGAGCTTGCGGACGTAGGTACCACTCTCACAGCGGATGTCCAGGAGTGCCTGCCTGTTTTCGACCTCGAGGACCTCCAGGTCGTAGAGCTCTCGGACCCGGAGCCGACGGGAGACCGCGCTCTTTCGTGGGGGCTTCTGGTAGATCGGCCCCTCGAACTCGGCGACGATCTCTGTGGCGTCCCCCGGGACGGGTGCGTGACACTCGAGGACGGCGACGTACTCCTTCCCGCCCTCGAGGAAGGCAGGGGCCAGCCGGGTGGCGTTCCCGAGCATAACGGGGAGACAGCCGGTCACCTTCGGGTCGAGCGTGCCGGCGTGGGCCGCCTTCTCGACGGTGACGTCCGCGTCGGCGGCCCCGAGGGCGTCGGCGACGGCGTCACGGATCCAGCCACTGATCTGGTGTGAAGAGGGGCCGGGCGGTTTGTCGAGGTTGACGACGCCGAACTCGAGGAGTTCCGCCGGCGTCCGTTCGTCCGGGGGGCCACGTACGCTCATCAGAACTCGCCGTCGAGTTCGACGGGCGTTTTCCCCTCGTCACCCACGGGGTCGTACTCGGAGACGGCGGTGACGAGCATGTCGAGGACGGCGTCGGGCTCCCAGCGGGCGGTGTTGACCGAGAGGTCGTAGATCGTCAGATCGCGGATGTCGATGCCGTAGTACTCCTCGTAGCGTTTGACCTCACTCGCCTCCCGCGCCCGGGTCTCCTCGGCCGCCCGCTTTGGGTCTTTGTTCTCGCGTTCGGCGATCCGCTGGCCACGGACCGAGACGGGGGCGTCGAGCCAGAAGCGAAAGTCGGCGTGGTCGCCGGCGAGCCACCCCGACAGTCTGGACTCGAGGACCAGACCGTCTCGCTCGCGGGCGATCTCCTGGAGACGGCGGTCGAGATCACGATCGATCCCCTCGTTTTCCTCGGCGAGTTTGTTGAACTCGAGTGGGGTGTAGCCGCGTTCGTCCGCGAGCTGGCGGAAGATGTCGCCGCCGCTTACGTGCTCGAGGTCGAACGCTTCGGCGAGCAGCTGTGCGGTGGTGCTCTTCCCGCTGCCCGGCGGGCCCGAAACGGTGAGTAACATATCAGAACTGCGCCGCGGCGGGTAAAATGGGTTTTGAATCGCCGGCCGATCAGGTTCCCGAGGGGGTCATGTCGATGTTAAGCGACTTGCGAAGCAGCTGGGTAAAGCCGAGCGAACAGAGGAAATACCAGACGATCCAGGCCTCGATCGGTCCGATGACCCCCGAGTCCCACCGGAGTTCGCCGGCGATGGGCATGATGACCGTCATCGAACCGTCGATGTTGCCGTCGCGGACCTTCCAGAACATCCAGAGGAAAAGCGGGATGGTAAGGAGCATGATCCAGACCATCGGGCGGAACTGCTCTTTGAACATCCCGACGTTCTCGGCCATCGCCTCCATCTGCTCTTCTTGAACCTGTTGCATCTCCTCGTCGATGCGCTCGAGTTCGTCCTCGCTTGCGCCGCGCTCTTTGGCCTCCTTTTTTTTCTCCTGGACCTCGCTTCGTTTCTCCTGGACCGCTTTCATCCGCTCTTGGTACTTGGCCATCCGCTCCGGATTCATCAGGTTCGCCTGGAGCAGCGTCGAGTAAAGCCCCGTGAGCAACGCGACCGAGAGGATCACGCCGTAGAAGGGCAAGGCCGCCTCGAGTGGGCCCAGAAAGACGTTGAGTGCGCCGCCGATGGTCTCCCGCAGGGAGCTAAACCAGTACGCCGGCATCAACATGACCGCAGCGACGGCGGCCATCTTGTCCCACTGGGACCACTTTGCCGCGTCCTCGTCGATGTCGACGTCGGCACCAGCCGCCTCGAGGTCACTGTCGAGTGCCTCGTCGAATGCCTCCCGATCGGCGATGACGAAGCCCTCCTCGCCGTCGACTAACACCCCCTTCTCGATCAGTCGACCCCACTGCCCGCTCGTGAGGTCGTCTTTGACGTCGGCCCATTCGACCTCCCCGCCGTTGCCGTCGGCGGTCTCGCGGATGGCCTCCAGGGCGTCTTCCATCGAGCCATCCTCGCGGACGAGGGCGTCGATCTTCTCCGCTGTACGCGTCATCTAGTGGTCCTAAGCCACGTCCGGTATACAAGCCTTTTTCTTCGGTGGT
>LFFM01003181.1_pt1 | contig 10459 bp, 7 predicted proteins | sample 643131 | NCBI WGS metagenome assembly LFFM01 (sample SAMN03777445, study PRJNA286221) | soda lake metagenome | biome: soda lake; feature: Kulunda steppe; material: water; isolation source: sample Tc-Br brine of Tanatar trona crystallizer | place: Russia: Kulunda steppe | collected 2011-07 | reverse complement strand
CCTGCACGATCGATAATTGTTCGCTGCAGTAAGTCACTCTGGGTCTCGAACTGTGGATTTACTCGGAGGCAGTAGTCTTGATCAATCGTGAAAAGGCCTCGATCGAACATTGGCACAGAACCCGGTCATGCGCGCTCTTGAACAGCGACAGCGACAACAACCTGGTATGAGGGGTCCGGTATCGTTGCGGGAGATACGCTCCGTCAAACGAACGCGAAAGCCCATTTATCGGGAAGCAGCGTGCCTATTGGAACGCTACCACCGAGTTGTCGACGGTCGAGAATTCTCAGAATCGGAAGCCCGAGAAGTGCTCAGAGATGCGTATATTCGCCCCGACTCCGAGACCGGAAGTGATCTCTTTGAGCTCTACTGGATTTTCTCGCTTATTGAGGCACTCGGGAATGCAACGCTCAAGCCAGTCACGGACGGCGACGATCTGATTGCGGAATGGCAAGACGCCGAATCGACGTACAAACTCTATCGCACGAATCGAACTAAGGGGCCGCTAGACTTCTCGGTCCCCCTTTCCACCGTCGAGACCGAACTCGAGACAGTTCCTGGTGAGCCGGAAGGATATCTCCCACGAATGTTTGCAGCCGAAAAGCATGCCGCGTCCTATGCGGAGACCGCATTCGATATCTCTTCAGATCCCAATATTTGGGCAGGGATTCCAGACATCTTGCTTTATAAAATCGATCGTGACAAAGGAGTGCTGCAGAACGTTCTGCTTGGCGAGGTAAAATACTCAGACAACAAGAGCTACCTCAAATATGGGATTCGTGAGCTACTTGAATACGTCTACTTGTGCTCAAATCCGACCAACGATTACCTCCTCGAAGGGCCGTATCAGAGTGGCGGGATTGATGATCGTATCGAGGCAGTGCTATTTACAAAACAAGTCTCAGGGGAGGTTTCTGATGATTCCTTACCAATCTCGATTGTCGAGTATGGGTCATCCTATGTTCCCTTCGAGGATACTGGAGCCGAATAACGATTTTACAGGGATAGTACTGAACAATTAGCGTCCGATATTACTCTGCCTCCCACCGGGTGGTTGAATCCGATTAGACCGGAACTCGCGTCGCTTGAACATACGTATGACGGGTGGTATACAGGAAGGAACACGGTTCGAAATCTCCGGCTTTGCATTAACTGTAAAACAAACTATCTGTATTCAGGATTTTCCATGTATAATTTGTTATAGTATAGTTGGTATCGAAATAATATATTTCACCCGGGTCCGAAGGTTACATGCATCACAACATTTTCTCAATTTCCACCCATAAGTCTTGTAGTTCATCCAATTAATCGATCGTCGCCATCCATCTCTTTGACCGTTTTTCTGAATCCGAAATTGGGTTATGAAATTTGATTCGTGAAGGACCTCCAAATTTGAATGAGAACCATCAGTATACATGCAGTCGCAGTCAGACGACTCTATCTATCACAACGGACTCTCTATGGCGAGTTTGGGTTATGTAACCAATATCACCGAGAATCGAGGCTCGATACAGACATCCCGCACGATATCCGCAGCTATGAGGTAGCCTAAAAGATGTGGTCACCCTTCACAGCCTAATCGCTCACTAAAATCCGATTATTCACACGATAGGGGAGTACCGAGGACACCGACGAACTGGATGCCCACAGCTGTGGTCGGAGTATCGATTGCTCACTGATTCGATTGTCGGGCCCGAAACATAGTAACTCATCTGCCGTTCCACGACGTTTACCGGGAAGTTCGATTCGCTGACCCTCTCCTGTTTAGGGTTTGTTTTCGATAAGAGCAAAATGAATTGACGAGACTGCAATCTCACCGCGATCCATAGATTAATCCCCTATCAGAGAGGAAGACTTACAGAAGACGAATGATGCGTTTAGTTAATTTCAACTGGGGGTGTCTTTGGATATGAATGAGACATGTGAATCTACTGTCGAACTGGAAATGCTTGCTCCCGGAATGGCCAAACAGCATGAAAACTACCTCGACGCACTGCAGGAACTGGTTGATAATTCAGTTTCTGCATTTGTTAAGAGTGAGTCCTACTTCGAAGACCCGGATGGCCCGATTAATCTCTCTTTGATGTTTGTCCGGGGCGAGAACAGCATTACAACCTACATCTCGGATAACGGCCCGGGAATCGCACGATCCGATCTACAGAACGAGGTGTTCCGGACGGGAAACAAGGAAATCTCTGAAGGCATTTTGAATAATGTTGGCTGGGGACTCAAGGCAAGCCTTGCGTGGTTCGAGGAGTCGCTGAAGCAGCGAAATCTTGGCACTGAATGTGACTGGTTCACATTGATTACACAGACAGAAGCCAGTGACTGCCTCCGTGTCGATGGCCCGATTACGGGCGATCTCCCAATCGTAGATGGTGCTGATAGTGACTGGGACATTGGAATTCCCGATTGCTCCTCTGCACTGATCGAGGCAGACCACGGTACCCGAGTGCACGCCACGTGTGCTCGAGATCAATTTGATAATGACGTGTGGCCATCGGCAGAATCGCTAGGAACGAAAGTTCAGTACATCCGTGAGCGACTTGGTGTGATGTTCCGTCGACTCCTATCAGCACACGATGAAAACCACATCGTCGTCAGCTACCACGATCTCAAAAAGAATGAGACGGGATACTATGACGTCGTACCGATTTGGCCAAAGTACGATGATGATGAATCAAAAAATACTCGCGAATTTGAGATAACGACATCGAACAATCAGCAATACGACATCACATATGAGGCTGGGACGTTAGATATCGATGCGATGACGGCCGCCGCAGAAGAGCAGTATCAGGAGCTTCTCACCCAAAGTGGGAAGTTTCGGTATCGATATCGGCCAAGCCAAAACCGACAGGGAGTCGACATCTATGCAAACGGTCGCCTCCTGATGACGTCGGTATTCGAGGATATTTTCGACCTGACTCGGAATAACCAATACAACTACTTCGGCGGCGTGCTCCAAATCCTCCCGAAAGGGGAGACAAAAGAGGTTCCAACCGACAATAAAAAGACTCGCCTCGACACAAACAGCGAGCTGTGGCGGGAAATTAAGGAGGAACTCTCGAAAAAAGAGTTCCTCCCGGATGGCCGCGATTATCGGCGAAAGACCTCGATTAGGCGCGCTTCAGCAGCTGACACTGACGACAGTGACTACGATATTGAGACTACCGCTCCCTTGTCGACGTTCGATGACGACGCGGAGATCTTCACCATGCATAACGGAGATGCTCGAACAGCGGTCTCCGAACTTCGAACCCGTCTCGCGGCGGAAGATGAGCATGAAGAATTCCTTGATGCAACGGTTACATCGCCACCGTACTACGATCTCAAGAAATACGGCTCAGCCGATGAGACTGAAGTCGGCCAGCATGGGTCGTATGTTGAATATCTTAACGAGCTCAGAGAGATCTTTGAGGATGTCTATTCCATCACGAAAGAGGACGGCTCCCTCTGGGTAGTCGTTAATACGTTTCGCCGGAATCGCGAACTCGTCCAACTCCCGTTCGACATTGCCCGTGTCTGTCAAAACCTCGACCAGGGAATAGATTGCTCGAACTGTGGAAATACTATACTCAGAGGGATTGAGATACTCGATGAACAGGGAACAGCCTGCCCGGACTGTGGTCAGACCATGTCGAGTGAGGACTCCTGGATACTCCAAGACATCGTTATCTGGAACAAGAATAAAGCTCTCCCATACGCGAAAGAGGGACGACTCCGGAATGTCTTCGAGTACGTGCTCTGTTTTAGCAAGAGTTCGGACTTCGCGCTCAAAATGGATCGAATTCGACAATCCAATCCAAGTAACTTCAAGCGTTGGTGGGCTGACTTCCCGGAGCGGTATCACCCACTCGGCAAACTGCCGGAGAACATCTGGGAGTTCGAAACCCCCACTCGGGGGTCGTTCAATGGGGACGTTGATGTGTTTGATCACCCTGCAGCATTCCCACCAGGACTCATTGAACGGATTCTTACCCTCTCGACTGACCCAGATGACGTCGTGTTAGATCCCTTTGCCGGCTCAGGAGTAACAGTGGCACAAGCTGAGCGGATGAACCGCAATGGTATCGGTGTCGAACTGAATGAAGACTACTGCGACGCCTATCCCAAACTCAAGCAGTATCTCCAGGACCAACAGACGTCGAAGGAAGACCACACGTCACAGGAGAAACTGGATCCGCTGATCTGTGGGCTGCGCCAAACAAAGTATGCTCGTGAATTGATTCGTACACTAAGTGGCCAGCTTGGGCTTTCGAGTCCGTCTCAATTAGACATTCATTCGGTATTCCTCGTGAGTCGGGAACTTGGCTATCAGTCAGTTGGAGAAGACATTCATGGTGAAGTAGATGTCCTACTCATCGTTGACGACGAAACAACTGCTCGTGACGCTCTTGAATATGACAAGAGTGCCGAGGAAGCCATGAATCTTCAGCCGTGCTCTGGGTTCGGGATGCAGGCACGGCCAATCGTACTAAAAACCCAAGAATTCCTTGACGAAATGAACGACGGCACATATACCCATCTCCCCGAAAATCTCTACATCTACGAGGACGGCCGCCACTACGTGTATGCAGAGGAGATCGAATTCAGTGAATGGGTCGAACTAAATCAGAGCGCTGAATGGACACAGCGATTTGCTGGTGACAATCTCCCGCCTATTGTGTCCAACATTGGCGTTGATGTCGATCACCCGATTCAATCGATGGAAACCTTATCACGGTTATCCTCAGATAATCACGAGCTGTGGGTGAATATGCCATCCGGTGAGTCTATTCACTCTGTTATCGAATCACGTTGAGAAGGTGTCAACCATAGTGTGAAGGAAGTGGCCTAACTGGGGTTGTTGGTGAGTTACGCAATGTTCGTATGTATGTTAAGAAAGTTCGCCAGCAGAAATATTCTCACGTGAGGACACGCCGACTGAGTGGCGCGTCCTCGTCCACGTTTTTGTAGCATCTGGCCCACTGAATTTGCATAGATATCACTCTTCAGTACCGACTCCTTTATTGGGGGACCAGCCATCCTCAGAAATAGAAAATGAGTGACGAGCAGGATTCTCGATTCCGGGTCTACCAACATGATGCTCGTGATTTAAAGTCACATCTCGAAGCAAAATTCGATGATACAGACGGTCTCGTGGACACGATCATTACCTCCCCACCGTATGCTGACTTAGTTGATTACGGCGATCACGAAGAGCAGGTCGGCAAACAGAATTACGAGGATTTCCTCGATGATCTCCGATCAATCTACAAACAATGCTACGATATCGCGGCAGAAGACTGTACGCTGTGGATAGTAACGGATACGTTCCGAGCGAATGGCAGAGTGGTCCGGCTTCCTTTTGATATCGCAGACGAACTCGAGAACTTGCATAACCACAAGACATGTCTCGAGAAGGACTGTATTGGATGTCTTGAGCGGGATCGAGGCGATGGGTCACTTATGTGTACTGAATGTGGAGCTACCCATGACCCACTCCTTGAATCCTGGCGGATGAAAGACAATATCATCTGGGATAAGCTTCGAACACGACCATGGAGTCAAAAAGGACAACTCAAAAACGTCCATGAGTACATAACGATGTTCTCGAAGTCAGATGATTTCACTTATAATAAGGATGCAATCCGTATCACGAACCCTGACGAATTCCAGCAGTGGTGGGTGGACTACCCGGAACGATACAGCCCAAAAGGAATTGTTCCGAATAACGTCTGGAGCTTCCCCATTCCTAAACAGGGACAGTGGGGGCCACAGATTAGTTTTCACCCCAGTCCGTTCCCGCAAGAGCTTGTTGAACGGATCGTTCACCTTGCATCAGATCCGGGTGACGTTGTCTTTGACCCATTTGCTGGCATTGGCACGACGTTGGCGATTGCCGAAGCCCTTGATCGTAAGCCACTCGGATTTGAACTCAATCAGGAGTATATTGATTACTACCAAGAGCATGTTCGCCCGACTGCTCTCAAAGAGGTAGGAAGTGTGCAATCTACACTGCAGGATCAGCAGTTGATTCTTCAGCAGAAAATATACACATTACGTATTCACAAATACGCGTATAAGCTATATAAGCAGCTAATCGAAGGCGATCAGAGCAGTATTCGGGAGGGACAGATCAAGTTTATCCAGGCAATTACCGATCCCGATTGCTTCGATGCTGTAGAGAAACCTGATGCACAACTCCAATTTATTTGTGAGTCTGCTTCCGCTTTCGAGGGAGAATCACTTGAGGACGCGATGGAACAGATGCTCTCTGAGAAGAAAGGATCGGGTGATTACTACGGTGTTGAATTCTACCCCGAATTTGTCACGTTTAATGAGTACCTCTCAAACCTAGAGTCCGAGCCACCAGAACTTATGACCAATAAGGTCCATATATATCAAGATAGGAATCACTACTGGGCAAATTCGAGCTTATTTCTCGAGGAGTGGATCGATCAAATCTCCAATGAAGAGTGGCTCAAATACTGGTCGAAAAGTAGCCCACCACTCATTTCAAACCTTAAGATTCAGGTTGAGAATCCATTAGAGGAGCAAAAAGAGGAACCGAGTGGCACCCAAGCTGGGTTGGAGTCGTTTGAGTAGAGCCACGTATTCAAATAAGATTATTCAAGACCCCACTCTTCCTGAAAATACCCTGTCGTGTATTGTGCCCGTAGTCGTTCTGGAGCTACTTCTTCGTACGCTCGGACCATATCCACGAACCCCTCCTTTGTAGTGTGATATTGGTCCTTGAAAGCAGGAATCAATTGATTGTAGAATAATTCACAAAGGCTGTATAGGTATATTGTATTTCCACCAACTTTATCTATAAATTCATCGACAATGTCAACAGAGCTGAATCGAATCTCGAGACGCTCTTGCCGCTCTGAAAGACTGGGATCAAGGCCATGGCTCTGAAAGTATTTGATAAAGTATGGCTTCACTCGTATATCTGGATGACTGATTATAATGTGAGCAGTAATGCTCATTCCATACCCGGTGTTGTTGACTGGCTGGGCATTGATGTGCAGTGCAACCATACCACTCCCATCGAAAGATCCTGCAACGTATTCTGTAGATGCTGATTCTGGATACTTTGGATTCGGGGCGTCAAAGGTATCCTCAGCAGACTCAATGTCGAACTCATCTTTGAAAAAATCAATAGTATATTTTTTACTTTTCCAGTGCGGGTGCATATCATCCCACGGTTTGTACAGTCGATAAAAGAGCTCTTCATTCCCGGATATTGTCTTTCCCTCATATTCGCGTATTACTGCGTCGAGATACGTCATACGTTCCGCAATCTGGATGAAGGTTCCTGAACCAAGATTATGAAGTGTCTTGATACCATTATGATTGTTTATAACAATCTCTCCGGGGATACCTTTTGAATCTCGCCGATTGTATCCATACTCGATGCCCTTGCTATCGAGGAATTGGCTGACTACGCCAACGAGGATCGCAGATTTGCGCAGGGAAATATGCAGTTTCTTATCGAGCCCATAGCCACTTGACATTTGATATGGCTCTAACGAAGGGCGGGTACAGTAATCGATTACGCCCAGAACGTACTCTTCATCGAGCTCATTATCTAAGGGCTTCTCACTATTCATAGGACGACAATTGGGTTTGCCGAATTAGCTGGCCAGTCTCCTTTGGCTCCGTTGCAGAGATGGTCTTCTGCCGGTATTTTTCAAGTTGATTCTTATCGGCAGTACTGAGAAGACTCACATCAAATCGGGTTTCCAATGCCTCGATCTGTTCATAACAACAGAGCGCTTCTCCACTGCGGTTTTGCTTAGCGTATTGATTGGCTTGCAGTCGTAAGGTTTTGGACAGCCCATGTTTTCCTTTATACCAGGGTAGAACGGTTCGGTATTCCATAGCAGACTGATTGATCAGCTGCCAAAACTGATCCTCGACGGAAACTCCAGACCTAAACTCCCGGGCCAGTCGATAGTAAGCTTCCCCCAGGACCTGAGAAACGAGTTTCTCATGCGCTTCCTCTTCTGTGAAGGTACTCTGAACACTTGTGAGCGAACTCACGACCTCTTCCAATTTATTGCAGTTTGCATCAACCAGCCGTGCATTACCGATTGTATTCGCAATTGTATTCTTGAGCTCAGGATCATCAGTATCAGCGTAATCAGTGGCAAAGTCTCTGATGACGTCTATCCACGGGATAGTGTAATCGAGTGTGACGATTTGGTAATACTGCAGCTGTTCATATGAATCACTAGTCCAAGTTATATTTCCGTCGATATCGATACGATAGAGTGGGTCTTCTCCTGTTTTTTGACGGAACTCTACCTGTGGTTCTCCTCCGACGGTAATCCAGTTTGGAACCAAGCGGTCGGAAATATCGTATTCATGACGAATGATTTCGGTATTACGTCGAATGTCGAGAATACGGGCTGGCTCTCCGTAGGGACAAATAACAATGTGATTCCCATCCGCCGAAATTCCGACGGTGGGCGCACTAACATCTATATGGTCTTGATAAACGCGAGAGTGACTCTTGTCCCACACAGAGATGGTCGCTCCTGTCGATACGCCATACTTGATCCAATCTCCAACGACAACATCCCCAGCGTCGGAAACGCCCACAGAACGGGGATCCGATGGGCGTTGATACCAGCAGACAGTATCTCCTTGTAATAAAGCGAGATAGCCGTCTTCGCAGCTGCTCCCATATTTCGAACCAACTTCAAATTCTCCAGAATTGGAGGGGAGAACCACCATCTGAATCTTTTGTCCACCGAGTCGAACTCGCTTCCAAGTAGGCATGCGTTTTCTTACTCCTGACTGTGTTCTTGGGCTAGTTCGATAATATCATCGGACAGCTCAACCAACGGATCCCCGGGGCCGAACACCTTATTATGGAGTTCAGTAATTCCTCCGTTTGCGTATTCCTCTGCAATTTTTTTGACCTGTTTTCCATCAATCAAGACATCTGTTGTTCGCTCTTCGGCAACGGCAATCGAACGAATGAGCCAATGGGTTTGTTCATTATGAGTTTGCCGGCTAAATAATGAACGCCCACTTCCGTCGATAGGAATTCTTCCTGCCTTCCGTGATCCGTACGCAATAGCGAAGACAAAAATCTCATTTAGGTCAGCTTCGCTAAATGGAGATTCTTCGCTCTCATGGAGCTCTTTGTAGAGATCGTGTTTTTGCTCCGGAATGCGGTAGTCTCGCCCCGGGCTCGTATCCTCGTAAACTTGCTCACTCATATGGAACCACCTCTGTCACCTCATCTGCGAATTCGAGCTTATACTCATTTGAAACATTAGGCTTCATGTTAATTCGAACTTCGTCCGTGTATTCTTCGTCAGTCATCAGGAAGGTTATTTGGGTATCATCGATGTACTCTGGGAGGTTCTGAGCGAGCCGGCGTTTCGGGGTACTAGAAATTCGACCCAGGGGAGTGTCGACAACTAATGGTGCGTTAAAACCACTAACACTCGTCAGCGCAGCAAGGAATGAGAAAGCCAATACTTGCCGTTCTCCGGCAGAGAGGGAGCCGATTTTATTATCATTACGGGGCCCCTCAACGCGCACTTGATACTCCTCGGTCAGAATAACGGTGTAATCTTCTTCTTTCCAAATAATTTCATTGAAATACTCGTCCATTTTTATCTCGATCTCTTTACGGACCGATGAAACGATATTATCTTTCATCGACTCAAGCTCGTCTCGCGACGACTCGATGAATTGGATCTTTTTTAGAACCTCTGCGTTCTTCTCTTCCTTTGATACTTCTTCGTTGAACGCGTTCTTTTTTTCATCTCGATCCTCTACCGCCTGTTGAATACGAACTTCGAGTTTTCCTTTCTGTTCTTGAAGTTCTTCTAGTTGGTCTTCGTACTCGCTTCGCTGTTTTTCAAGTTCTTGGACATCCACATCGTCCGGGATATCGTGTGCTTTTAGCTCCTCTGAGATATTGTTCAGTTCTTTGTTCGTTTGGCGTTCCTTATTTTCCAAATTAGCTAACTTCTGCCGTTTCTCAATTAGCGACTCTGCATCTTCATGTGCATCTCGTAAGAGTCCCGGGATGGCCATTTTCCCCTCCAGGTTGTTTTCGACGACAGTCGACATCTCTTGCTGGAGGCTCAGGAGGTGTTCTCGATGCCCTTCAGTCAACTCTTCGCCACAGATACATTCGCCCTTCTCCAGGAGTTCTTCAATGAACGTGTCTTGAATTTTCGGTGGGAGTTTTCCTTGTTCTGAAAGCTCTCGGAGTTCTGAAACCGTATATTCGAGTGATTGAACCGCATATAATGGCGGCCCAGCCTTCACAAGCTCACGACTTGCTTCTTTTCGAACTTCTTTGATATCCTCTCGGATATCCTTTAACCGTTCAGTGAGGTACTCTCTCTTCTGTTGTTTATTACGGACATCGGGATCAGCACTATCCTGGAGCTTCTCATCAATTTTGCCGATATGATCTTTGGTATCGGAAATATTTATT
>LFFM01003180.1_pt1 | contig 10459 bp, 10 predicted proteins | sample 643131 | NCBI WGS metagenome assembly LFFM01 (sample SAMN03777445, study PRJNA286221) | soda lake metagenome | biome: soda lake; feature: Kulunda steppe; material: water; isolation source: sample Tc-Br brine of Tanatar trona crystallizer | place: Russia: Kulunda steppe | collected 2011-07 | reverse complement strand
CCCGTCTCGACGTCACAGAAGTTACAGCCTCGCGAGCAGCGATCCCCCATCAACATGAACGTCGCCGTCCCGGGCCCGTCGCGACCGGACCAGCACTCGCCCATGTTCGGACAGTTCGCCTCCTCACAGACGGTGTGGAGGTCACGGTCGCGAAGGGTCTCCTTGATCGCCGTGAATCGGCTGCCGGACGGCGGCCGCGATTTGAGCCAGTCCGGTTTCCGTCGGCCGCGTTGCATGCCGGGAAGTGGGGGTGCCGTCGGCAAAAGCGTGCGGGTCGGCTCCGACCTGTTTGGTTCCATCGCTCGACGGATCACGGAGGCCACCGCGTTCCGAAACGAACAGAGCCAAACCGCGGGCCGTCCAATCCACGTCGATGCGTTCCCGGCTCCGCGTGCTCGGCTCCTGGCTCCGCGGGCTCGGTTCCCGACTCGGGGCCGGCGTCGCGGGCGTGCTGGATCGCGCCGGGATCATCGGACGGGAGCGCCTGGAGGAAACGTTCGATCTGGCGTGGCCGCGCGTGATCACGGGATTCGCCATCATGTCGAAGAACACGGCGGATCTCGCGATCATCGGGTTCGTCCTCGGCGCCCCCGCGGTCGCCGGGCTCGCGTTCGCGTTCGCCTACTGGCAGCTCGCCAAGTTCGTCTCCATCGGCCTTGCGGGCGGGACGGTCGCGCTCGTCTCACAGAACTACGGCGGCGGGGAGAGCCGGCGGGCGGCGCTCGTGGTGAAACAGTCGCTTCTCGTCGCGACCACGCTCGTGGTGCCGATCGTCGTCGGATTCGTCCTGCTGGCGGAGCCGCTCGTCGCGCTGATCGGCGGCGAGGGGGACGCGCTCCGATTCGGCGTCGTCTACCTCGTCGTGACCGCCCCCGCGCTGCTCTTCGAGTTCTTCAACATGATCGCGAGCCGGACGTACGCCGGCGTCGGCGACACGTTCACGCCCATGGTCATCAGGGCCGGCGGCGCCGTCCTCAACGTCGCCCTCACGGCCGTGCTCGTTCTCGGCGCCGGGCTCGGCGTGCTCGGCGCCGCGCTCGGAACGACCGCCTCCATCGCCGCCATCGCGATGACGCTGTCGTGGGGGTTGACCGGGCGATCCTACGCGGGCCACGGCGCATCGCCGGTTCCCGTGTCCCTCGGCGGGCCCTGGGTCGACCGCGAGCTGATCGGACAGCTGCTGCGGGTCTCGACGCCGCTTATGGCTCGCCGGATCGCTGAGGGGGCGTTGGTGTTTCCGCTGTTGTGGATCGCCTCGACGTTCGGTTCGTCGACCGTTGCCGCGCTGGAGGTCGGACGACGCGTTCGCGCGCTGATAAACAGTTTCAGCTGGGGGTTCTCGATCGCGGCGAGCACCCTCGTCGGACAGCGGCTCGGCGCCGGTGAGGAGTCGATCGCGGGGACGTACGGGCGGGAAGTGATCACGCTCTCGGCCGTGGTCTACCTCGCCGCCGCGGCGGCCGTCATCGCGGCGTCGAACCCGATCGCGACGGTGTTCGTCGACGATCCCGACGCGGTGACCGCGACGGCGACCTTCGTCGTTGTCGCGGCGCTGTCGGCGATCCCCCTCGGAGTCGACGGATCCGTGACCGGGTCGTTGCGCGGCGCGGGGGACACCCGATGGCCGTTCTTCGCCACGCTCGTGGGGCTGTACGTCTGTGCGCTTCCGGTGGCGACGTTGGGGCTGGTGACCCCGCTCGGCGTCGTCGCGTTGTACGCCGCGTTGATCGTCGAAACGCTCGTGCCGGCCGGACTCAACCTGTATCGGTTCAGGTCGGACCGCTGGAAGACGGTGAGCCGGCGGTATCGACCCGGCGCGACCGGCGAGAACGACGCGGAGTGACGTGACTCTCGGCCGTGCCGGCTGCCCGGCCGAACCGGGTTCCGGGACTCGGTTCGTGGATCCGCCTACGCGTCGTCGGCGACGGCCTCGACCGTCTCGATGCTGCCGGTGAGCTGACGGTGGACGTACGGGATGTCGATCCCGGCCTCGTCGAACGCCTCCTTGACCGACTGGACGTACTCGGAGCGGATCTTCACGAAGTCGCCGCGGTCCGGGTCCTCGATCCACCACCGCGACTGGAGACCGACGTCGGAGTCGCCGAGATCGACGAGTCTGACCGAGGGCGCGGGGTCATCGAGGATGTCCTCGTGTTCGTTCGCCTTCTCGACGATGATGTCCGTCGCCTGATCGATGTCGTCGTCGTAACCGATCCCGAAGACGAACCGCTGACGCAGCGTCTCGTAGGCGACCGGGTTGGTGACCGCGTTGTTCGCTAGGTCGCCGTTCGGGACGGTGACCATCTCGTTGTCGAACGTCCGCACCCGCGAGACCCGAAGGTCGATGTCCTCGACCCGCCCCGCGTTGCCGTCCCATTCGATCCAGTCGCCGACCTCGAAGGGCTTGTCCTTGAGGATGAAGACGCCGGCGACGAAGTTCCCGAGCAGATCCTGTGCCGCGAAGCCGACCGCGAGCGCGATGGCGCCGCCGAAGACGGCGAACGCCGACAGGAACGCGCCGTAGCCCGCGACCGTGAACGCGATCGCGATCGCGGCGACCCAGACGATCGCGTTCGCGACGCTCGTACCGAGGCTACGAACGACTTCGTCGAACCCTCGCGACCCGAGGACGCGCCGAACCGCGGGCACGAAGAGGGTCCTCCCGAGGAGCAACACCACGATGAAGCCGGCCAGGAACGCGACGGCGGAGACGAGAATGCCTCCGAGGTCGACCGCGTTCGCGATATCGTCGATCTGTAAGGGGAGCATCGCCCGTCTGTTGGAGGGTATATATAAAGAAACTGTTGACGGCGCGTTTCCTTACGGACGGTCACCGACGGCGCCCCGGCGAACCGGCAGCGGGCCGTCACCGCGGGCGACGCCACGAAGTCGTCGGCCGTGGGGATCGTCCCGGCGGATCCGATCGAGGACGGCGTCCGGGATCCACCCGTCGTGGGCGGCCGGAGCGGCCGCGGGAGCGACGCCATCGGGTCGCAACCCGTCGGGGAGGTACCGCGCGTGCGTCGGCAGCCGTTCGACGAGCGGGACGTCGCCCGTCGCTGCGATCGAGCGAAGTTCGTCCATCGCGGGCCACGCGTAGTCGGGATTGATGTAGTCGTCGGTGACCGGGGAGACGCCGCCGAGGTCGTCGACCCCACAGTCGAGGAGGTCGGCGGCCGGCGCGAGGTTCGGCGGCACCTGCACGGACACCTCCGACGGGAGCCCCGCGCGGGCCATCGCGACGACCCGTCGAAGCGCCGCGGAGTCGGGACCCTCGAAATCGGAACGGTCGTTCGGCACCACCGGCTGGACGATGACCTCCTGGACGTGGCCGTACCGCTCGTGGAGCGCCCGAATCGCGAGCAGGCTCTCCGCGCGATCACGCCATCCCTCGCCGATCCCGACGAGGATGCCGGTGGTGAACGGCACGTCCCGCCGTCCCGCCGCGCGGATGGTGTTGAGACGCTGTCCGGGCGTCTTCCGTCGTACACCCGAATGAGCGTCCACCTCGGCGGTCGTCTCGAGCATGACGCCCATGGAAGCGTTCACCTCACGAAGGGCGGCCATCCACTCCTCGGTGAGGTCGCCGGGGTTCGAGTGCGGGAGCAGCCCCTCCTCCAAGGCGATCTCGCAGGCGCGTCGGAGATACGCGTGGATGGAGTCGAATCCCCACTCCTCGAGCGTCCCGTGGATCGCCGTGTATCGCTCGTCTGGGTCGTCGCCGAAGGTGAAAAGCGCCTCCGTACAGCCGGCATCGGCGCCCACGCGGCACCGCTTTCGGACCTCCTCGGGCGAAAGCAGCGACGCCTCGCCGGGGGCGTCGTAGTAGGTGCAGTACGTACAGGTGTACCGACACGCCGTCGTCAGCGGCACGAAGACGTTGCGCGCGAACGTGAGCCGGTCGGCTCCGGTGACGTCGTCCGGCGTGACGGAGCACAGCCGCTCGACGTCGGCGTCGTCGACGTCGAGGTCGATGTCGTATGCGTCGGCCGCCGGGAGCACGGATCACCCTCGGCGGGCGACCGATAAAAAGCATCGCGGTCGCGGCGACCGTGACCCGTCCGCACCGCGACGGAGCGTCCCGACCGACGGCTCACTCACGACCGACGCCGACGCGACCGTCGGAGGTCTCGAGCGCGAAGCCGGCCGCCCGGAGCCACTCGGTCGCCGCTCCGTCGCCGTGGATCAGCAACTCGGCGAGGTCGGCCGGCTCGTCGACGTCACTCGCGAGCCGGTGGGAGTCGACCTCCCGAACGCTCGCGCCCGCCTCCGCGGCGATTCGGAGGTGATCGGGATACGACGCGCCGTGATAGTCCACCCGGAACGCGGGATGTCGGACGACGAGCGCGTTCGTCCCGCCGCCACGCCCGGGAGCGATCGTCACGTCGCCGTCGCCGTCGAACAGACGGCGAAGCGCGTCGGGAGTCGCCAGCGCGAGGTCGGCCATCACGACCGCGACCGGCGAGGTCGGCGTCGGCTCACGGTCCGCGAGCACGGCGTTGACCGCCGTCGAGAGGGGGCGCTCGTCGACGATGACGGGGTCGGGGACGGCTCCGTCGATCAAACGCGGGGAGCCGTCGTCGTCGAACTCGATCGGCTCGGTGGCGAGAAGCGTCGGATCCCCGCCCGCTTCGCGCACCGCGGCGAGTACGTCACGAAGCATCACCCGGGCGAATGCCTCGCGCTCCGCGGACGAGAGCACGCTCGAGAGTCGCGACTTCGGTCGGTCGGTCGAGAACGGCACGAGGACCTCCATCGGAGGCCTCCGCGATCAAAACAGCGACTCGAGCTCGTCCCCGTCGTCGTTGACGAGTTCGTCGAGGTTATCCTCGCTTTCCTCACGGATCTCCGCGAGGTTGTCCTGTGCCTCGATGGCGACCTGCTGGAGCTCCTTGATCCGTGGGACGTTCGTCACGCCCGCGAGCAGGATGACGGTGGCGACGAAGCCGGCGCCGCGGTACGGATAGTCGCCGCCGCGAACCTCCATCGAGCCGGTCTGCTCCTCCAACCACTTGCGGCCGCGCTCGATCCCCTTCCGGTTGAGGTACTCCGGCGGCCCCGCGAGCACGAGCAGCGCGCGTTCGGCGCCCTCGATCTCACAGGGCAGGGTGAGCCGTCCGAGCGCCGCCTTGCGGACGAGGCTCGTGATCCGGTTCGTGGTATGGGCGCTGTCGAGCTCGTCGGTGTCGTCGTTGCGAAGCCGCGAGAGCAGCCCCCCCGAGCTGCGCTCCTCGACTTCCTCCTCGGCGTAGCCGACCGTGGAGACGCCGCCGCCCGCGAGCGTGTTGATGATCTCCGAGGAGTCGACCACGCTCTCGGCGACCTCCTGGCCCTGCTTGATCTCGCCGGCGCCGAAGAGGATCCCGAAGCGGCGAACGATCTCCTCGTTGATCTGCTCGTAGCCGCCCTGCACGGACTCGCCGGTCTTCCGCCAGGCGTCGTTGTCGAACACCATCAGGTTGTCCACCTCGTGGACGAACGTCTGGAACGACCGCGCGGCGTTGAGCGTGTAGATCCCGCCCTCGTCGCTGCCGGGGAGGATCCCGAGCCCGTAGACCGGCTCGGTGTAGATCCGCTTGAGATGTTTCGCGAGCACCGGCGCGCCGCCGGAGCCCGTGCCACCGCCCAGTCCCGCGACGACGAGGAACGCGTCGACCTCGTGAACCGGGATCGAGTCGATCGCGCCCTGCACCTCGTCGATGTCCTCCTCGGCGATCTCCGCGCCGAGTTCGTTGTCCGCGCCCACCCCGTGGCCCTTCACGCGCGACTGGCCGATGAGCACGCGCTGGTCCTCCGAGATGTGTTCGAGTCCCATGAGGTCCGCTTTGGCCGTGTTGACTGCGGCCGCAGCGCGCACGATCTCGGACCCCGTCCGTTTGTCGTACTCCAGGAACTTGTCGACGACTTTCCCACCCGCCTGTCCGAATCCGATCATTGCCAGTTTCATCGTGTACCCCGCTTACCGTTGAAAAAAACACAGGAGTATCCCGTACATAAGCCTTCTGATGGCGTTACCAGTCGTGAGATCCACGCGGGAATTCGATGCCGGAGGGAGCAGTTCGCGTCATGCGGTATCGCGCCGAGGAGTTCCCCGACGGACGATCCCAAAACCGTCCCGAACGGCGTCGATTTTACCGTCATCGGAGCCCCAAGTGTCCCGCGAGCGTGGTCATTTCCGATTCCTCGACGCCGAAGGCGTCCACGTCGTTGTCGACGGTCGTGTTGTCGAAGTTCAACGACCGGTACTGGTCGGGGCCCATCGGGAAGCCGGGAACCGCCCCGAGGACGGTGAGTCCGAGCTTCGCGAGCGGCATCGGAAGCGGAACGATGGTGATCCCCTTCCGTTCGGACTCGTAGACGAGATTCGTCACCTCCCGGAGGGTGAGCACCTCCGGCCCCCCGACCTCGTAGGTCTCGCCGACGTGGTCGTCCGTCTCGACGGCCGCGGCGAGCATCGGCACGAGATCCTCGACGTGGATCGGCTGGAACCGCGTCCTTCCGCCGCCGGGGAGCGGATACAGCGGGACGACCGGAGCGAACATTCCCTTGAGCCGCTTGGTGAACCCGACGAACTCGCCGCCCTCGCCGAAGACGACGGAGGGGCGAAAGATCGTCCACTCGAGATCGCTCCCGCGGACGATCTCCTCCGCTTGCCCCTTCGACCGGATGTACGCCGTGTCGCCGCCCGGGTCGGCGCCGAGCGCGCTCATCTGTACGAATCGGTCGACGCCGTCGGCCTCCGCGGCCCGGACGAGGTTCTCGGTGCCGCCGCGGTGGATCCTGTCGTGCATCTCGTTGCCCCCCTTCGGCTCGAAGAGCGGCGAGAGCGCGACGAGGTTCACCACCGCGTCCTGCCCCTGGACGGCCGGTTCGATCGAGTCGTACGCCGTGACGTCGCCGGTTGCCGACGCCACGCCATCCGGCGTGTCGGCCGGTGACCGCGAGAGCGCGGTCACGTCGTGGCCCTCCCCCGCGAGCGTCCGGCAGAGGTACGACCCGATGAACCCGGTGCCGCCCGCAACAAGCACCTTCATGACCCGCATAACGGGAGCGCGAACCGTAAACTTACCGTGAGTGTCAGACGAGGGTCCGACGCCGTGACCCACGCGATTTATGGGCGGCGCCCCCGGAACGCAACCATGTTGGTCACGCTCGAAGGGCTCGACGGCAGCGGGAAGACGACCGTCTGGGAGGCGTTACACGACGTCTACCCGGAGGCGACGTTCACCCGGGAGCCGACGAACAGCTGGTACGGCGATGCCGTCTACCGGTCGATCGACGACGACGACGCCGATCCGCTGGCGGAACTGTTTTTATACACCGCCGACCACGCCGACCACCTCTCGCGGACGATCCGGCCGGCGTTAGCCGAGGGCGACCTCGTCGTCTCCGACCGCTACTCCGACTCCCGGTTCGCCTATCAGGCGGCGACCCTGGAGCGGAGCGACGTCGAGATCCGTCGTCCACTGGAGTACATCAGGGGGATCCACGGCGCCTTCTCCCGCCCGCCCGACGCGACGATCTACCTCGACGTCGACCCCAAAACCGCCGCCGAGCGGTCCGGACGAACGAACAAGCTCGAACGGGCCGGCTATCTCGCGGCGGTCCACGGGAACTACGAACGACTCATGGAGGTCGAGCCCGAGCGGTTCGTCCGCGTGGACGCCACGCGGTCCCCCGAGGAGGTCCTCGACCGGGTCGAATCGGTCATGGAACGGCTGCTCGATCGGTGAAGACGCCGAGCGCCTTCGACCGGGCCCGCCCCGTTCGCCGCGGCGACTCACTGCGTGTCGGGAAGCTCGTACTCGTCCGGCGGCGGCACGTAGAGGAAGTCGATCGTCGCGCCGAGCACGACGGGCAACACGACGAGGATCGCGATCACGGCCGTGGGGCTGCCGAGGTCGACGCCGGAGCCGACGCCGAACGCGCCGGTGAAAAGCAGCGTGGATCCGAGAAGCACCACCGGCGTGAGCACCGCCGTGTAGACGACCCAGCCCCATGACGTGTTCAGCCGCAGCCGGAAGAAGCGCGTCAACACGCCGGCGACCAGGGTGTGTGCCGCGATCAGCGCGAGCAGGGAGGCGAACCCGAGCAGCGAGAGCATATCATCAATACGGTCCCCCGGCTTTTGCCCCTATCGAACGGCGAGCGTCACCGGCCGCTCCCTCGTGGTTCCCGTCCCGTCACCGATCCGTGCTCCCCTGTCGTTTGGCGTCCGCGATCAGCTCCGAGACCGGTTCGACGTACTCGTAGCCGGGGATCACGCCCTGAACGTAGGTCCCCTCGACGAAGTTGATGAGGGCGCCGGCGTCGTCGACCCCGCGCCGCTCGTTGATCTCCGTGAACGAGAACGTGACGACGATCTCGTCGCCCTCGCGCTCGACCTCGGGATCGAACGCGTGGTCCCCGCGCGTGACCCCGCCGACGTCGACGACGCGAAGCTCGAAGGTCTCGTACCAGCCGTCCTCGACGACGTCGGCGACGTCGTCCGCGGCCGTCGCCGAGAGCGTCGGGACGATGACCGTCACCTCGAACCCGATCCGCCCGTCGTCCACGGTATCGACGGATACCTCGCCGTCAAACGGCGTGGTGATCGACGTCCAGACGGCGGCTCGCTCCTCCTCGGCATCGCTCTCCCGTCCCCGCTCGAAGGATCCGTGATCCGAGAACGCACGTCGCACGCGACCGGGAAGTTCGTCGTCGCTCATGATCCACCGCAGGTTCCGGTCGGGCAAAAGCGCGTTGCGTCGCCGACGCCGGCGACGACGGCGGACGTCGGCGACGACGGACGCACGTTCGGTCGCCGGCAGGGACGCGCGCTTGTCATCGATAGTGGCACGGCCGTCCGGTAGTGGTGGCACTTTACGGCTCGGAGCGGAATCCCGCGTATGGCCCAGCAGTTTCTCTCCACGGCGGGACTGATCGACGCGCTCTCGGAGGCGTCCTTCGACCGACCGCCCGCGCTCGTCAGCAACGCACACATCACCGGGCTCGGCGTGGCCCGCGCCCTCGAGGCCCACGGCGTGCCCGTCATCGCGATCGATCGGGCCGGCGGCGAGCCGACCGCCGACGGCGACGGACCCGAGACGGTTTCACACGACGGACTCGCGCCGCCGTCCGACGCGATCGATTTCGCCGGCGCGGTGACGTATCCGCTCGACGACCTCGATGGCTTCCGTACCGACGTCGAGGCCATCGTCGAGGCCGCCGGAACCGAGGCGGTCGCGTTCGGCTGCATGGACGAGTGGGCGCTCGCGTACGCCGAGGCGGATCCCGAGGGCGTCCGCCGTCCCTTTTCGGGAATCGACGTCGTCGACGACGTGTTGAACAAGTCGAAACTCTACGCGACCTGCGAGGAGCTCGGCGTCCCCTATCCGGAGACTTACCGGTTGGGCGATGACCCCGGGGCGGACGCGACCGTCGAGGAGGCCGCGGAGGCGCTCGGCTTCCCGCTCGTCGTGAAGCCCGCGCTGAAACGGAAGTTCGAGGAGGCGTTCGGAACCAACGTGGTCGAAGTCGAGGATCACGAGACGTTCGCCGAGGTCGTCGCCGACGCCGAGGCGGCGAACATCGACGTGATGGCACAGAGACGCGTCGACATCGTGGCCGGCGAGGACCGATCGCTGGCGTCGTACGTCCCGCCCTCGGGCGTCGACGACGCGCTCGCCGTCGTCGGCAACGCCGCGGTTCGGTTCCCCCGACAGTTCGGCACCTCCTGTCTCGTCGAGACGGTCGACGAGCCCGAGATCGAGGCGCGCGCGCTCGCCGTGTTGGCGGACGCCGGCTACCACGGGATCAGCGAGGCGGAATTCGTCTACGACCGCGAGCGAGAGGAGTTCCTGCTGCTCGACGTCAACACCCGGCCGTGGAAGTGGATCTCGATGCCCGTCGCCGCGGGCGCGAACCTCCCGATGGCCGCCTACGCCGCGGTCACGGACGCCGAGTACGAGTCGGACGGGATCGACCACGCCCGCTGGGTCTACCTCCGTGATTACCTCACGCTGCTCGCGACGGACGACGAGTTCTGGGACGTCCTCGAGAGCGACGACTGGAGGCGGCTGGTCTCCGGCGCCTTCGAGACCGAGGGGCCGCTGACGACGGGCGTCTACCGCCCCTCCGATCCCGATCCCGCGCGGAAGCTGCTGGAGACCGCGTTCGTCGACCGCGACTACTACTGCTCCTGTTGAGATGCCGTTAGGTCTGCCGCGTCCCCGATTCTGATGGAACGACTGCAGCGGGTTGCTCGCGATGGAGCGGTCACCGTCCCCGAACGGTTCGACGATCACCGAGTCGTGCCCGATCGACGGTCCATTCATCCGCCCGCCAGATCCAATAAAAGAGTCATGACAGACATATGTCTTGATATTTCTTGACACGGAGTTATCTTCCTGAGCGTGCCCGTCTAAAGGGCCCTGGCGGCAGCATGAGCTCGCCGAGCTCCGGCAAGTGTTTGACGTTG
>LFFM01003178.1_pt1 | contig 10462 bp, 8 predicted proteins | sample 643131 | NCBI WGS metagenome assembly LFFM01 (sample SAMN03777445, study PRJNA286221) | soda lake metagenome | biome: soda lake; feature: Kulunda steppe; material: water; isolation source: sample Tc-Br brine of Tanatar trona crystallizer | place: Russia: Kulunda steppe | collected 2011-07 | reverse complement strand
TAATTCTGCCATCACAAATTAAAAATAATAACTCTAACTTTTGTTTATGAGTCTACAAAATCGCACATTGCCTATATTGTTTCTAAGTTTAGGGCTTATAGTAGGAGCAGGACTGATATACAGCAGTCTAAACACTGAAATATCCTCGTTGGAGCAAGAACTAGAAGAAGTAAAAAGCCAGGAGAGAATAGTTTACGTAAATGACACCGACACAGGCTTAACAAGCCTATTTCAGCAATCAGAAAGCTCAGTAGTATACATAGATACAGACAATGCACAAGGCTCAGGATTTGTGTATGATACAGAAGGACACCTCATAACTAATGAACACGTTATCAGCGATAGAGAAAGTGTTGACGTATACTTTAGCGATGGTCAAGGCTATAGAGCAGATGTAGTGGGAATAGATCCTTACACTGACCTCGCAGTACTAAGAGTTGACAGAGAAGATTTGGAGCCTTTAGAGTTTGCTGACACGGATGATGTAGAGGTAGGAGAAACAGCAGTTGCAGTCGGAAATCCTTTTGGATTAGAAAGTTCTATCACCCAAGGCATAGTTTCTCAAAAAGGACGAAGTATTACTGTAGAAGAAGGATTTTCAATCAGCAACATCATACAAACAGATGCAGCAATAAACCCGGGTAACAGTGGAGGCCCATTAATGAACAGAGAAGGAGAAGTAATAGGAGTTAACACTGCTATAGAAACAGATACAGGCACATTCTCAGGGATAGGTTTCGCAGTACCCTCAAATACAGTCAACCGAGTAATACCCGAAATAATAGAAGATGGACAATACCAACATCCTTGGATAGGTGTGCAAGGTTTAGACGTAACCCCTGAAATAGCGCAAGAAATGAACCTAGATAACTCAACAGGATTCTTAGTTCTAGAAGTCACAGAAAACAGTCCTGCAGAACAAGCAGGCCTTCAAGGCTCAGAAGAAACTATTGAAATAGAAGGTGAATCAACAGTTATAGGCGGAGATGTAATCACAAATATCAACGATAGGACAACTCGTGGAATAGATGACATACTAGAATATCTGTCTCTACATACTGAGGTAGGAGATGAAGTGGAAATAGAATTTCTGCGAGATGGAGAAACACAACAGACAAACCTAACTCTCCAACAAAGGCCTTAAACCGGCTTGTATCTTAGAAAAGCAGCAATACCTCCAATTTTATCCAATCTCTCTCCAGCCTCATGATCAGTATGAACTACTCGGACCTCACCACCAGTATGACCAGTATTTTCTATTAATTCTCTCTCTTCCCGATATATTTCAGGAGTTACTATAAGTTTTTCTACAGCCCCCTGTTTAACAAGATCTTCAACAGGCTCACCATAACTAACAGGACCATCAGTCTTCATCATATTAAAGAATTCTTCCATAATCGCTGACTCTTCATCAATGCGAGACTCCTCAACTACTTTTTTCAGAGCGCCTCTTTTAATCGCTTCATTCAATCCAGTTAGACCCACAACAGAGGTATCCTGTGTAAATAAACCCTCATTATCGTCAAATAAATCATAAAGACTTTTTTTCTCAAAACCTGGGCCTGCTAAAATAACCGCATCGTAATCGTTTCTTGTCCTCTCAATAACAGCCTTAACATCTTTCAAGAAAGACGGAGACTCTTGATCGTCATACATTTTACCCGGTATATTCTCATTTACAGATGAAAGATCCTCAATACCCGACTCCTTAACACGGTAAAAGTCTGCCTTGCCGCTTTGAATCAGGCAAAAAAGAACTTCATAGTTTTCGCTTGATTCGGCTTCATCAAGCAAATCCCAGTCATGAGAGATTAAGCCCCAAACTTCCAGATTTTCATCAGGCTCAATATTAAAACTATGATAACCTAGCTCAATATCTTCTGCGCCTTCTATAATTTCTCCTGTTAAACGAAGACGGTCGCTCTGTAATTCTGTCTTCTCAACTTCTATTGTTAGGACACAGCTCTTCTTCTCTCTACCTTCTAGCACAGTCCTTTGAGTTCTCTTCCTAACTCTTTGAGGCGGCCTGAAAACTCTGCTGAGATACCATAAGTCATCTTGGTTCTCTACTTCTATCTTTGCATACCCTTCAGAGCGATCGCAGTTTAGGAGCCTCATAAAATATCTAAAATACATCTTACAAATAAAAACGTGGAAAACATAGTGAGTTACATAGAGGTTAACATTGAATGTCTGAAAGCTTCCTAGTAGTACTTGTAGCAGGTTTAACAGTCTTTGGACTTGTATATATTGGAATGGAGGCCGACCTAGGCCCTGAGCAACAACCTGAGGAAAAAGTATTTTTAGATAAAAATATTGGCACGATAGGCGACGTAACCGAAGACTTTAGAACTTCTGAATACGGCAGCTTTACTGTCGGAGAAGGAAGAGGACAAGTCCAAGCCTACAGAAGTAACTCTGCAGAACTATATAGAGGAATATTAAGTAGCGAAAGTATCAACTTTGATTATGAAGCATCACAACCTCAAGATGGAGAACTTAGCTTCAGAGTTATAGGGCGAGAAGGTTCAGGCGCCATATATGTAGACGTGAATAACGATAGAATCTTTGAAGAACCCATGGTTTCTGATTTCACTGGCGAAGGAGCTACCGTAGAAATCTCGGAAGAAAATCTTAGAACCGGAGAAAACACCTTTGAAATAGGCACTACTAGAGGCAGCCTATTTGGCTCAACTGGCTACGGCTTAGAAGACATATCAGTCGAAATTAATGATAGAAAAATGCATGAGCGAAACGAACCTCTTCGAATTTATAGCCACGAACTAGAAAACTTTAGAACCGCAGACCTAACGTTCAATATTCCTGTAGACGCTTCAATCCCAGAAAACCCCTTAGAAATATCAGTAAACGACAACGAAGTATTTTCTGAGACCGTAGGTCACGGAGAGTATAACGTGACGTTAACACCTGAAAATTCGGATTTGAGGACTGGCCACAATACCATAAACTTTAGGACATCAGGCCCATCTCTTTTCGAGCTTGAAAACGTAAACGCGCAAATACGCTATGGAATAACAGGAGAAGCAGGAACACATACAGAGGAAATTCAACTAAGCCAATCAGAATTGGACTTTGTAAATCAAGATAGTACTAAAGAAACACTAGAATTCGATTACAGAAACATCAATAATCCAAACGAAATTCAGATTGATCTGAATGATGAAACTTATGAGTTAGAGCCTTCAAACGGGGAAAACACTGTAGACATAGATGAAGGCGTACTTGAGGAAGAAAATATCCTAACCATTTCCAGTGAAGGATCCTTCGAAATGGAAAAACTCCAACTAATAAGCAGAGAATCCTCAGAATAAGCGATGGTGTAGCAAAAAAATGATTAAATGGGGCCTAAAAAAAATAATATCTTTTGCATTAGGCCTATGGTTATCAATTTTTATCTCATCTTACATACTATTCAACTTCGTAATTGGAGGCGGTAGCGCTTTTAGTTTAGGCGGAGCCTTTGTTCTTGCAACAGGACTATTTTTTGCTGCAGGATTACCCGCCTTTATTTTTCTTCTAATCTTCTGGAACATAGTGATTAGACCCGGGATAATTATAGGCGTGATGGTGCCTTACATAATATTTAGATTCCTCGTATGGGCCTTCATCGTTTTACCTCTATACGCTATAGGTCAAAGTAGCAAATTTACGTTTGATTTCTTCAACAAGGCTGAGAAAAATCTCTGGAAAGAGGTAACCGTAGAAGATGAATATGGCAGAACTGAGAAAACAACACAAATTAAGAAGACCTTTGTAGCACTATTTTTAGGCCTCTTAATGATAACTTTCTGGTTCTTAGGTCCTTCAGAAGTAACGGATTTGTTTTCATTTTTATCTCAGGCCACACTCATAGGATTCTTGATAATTCTAGTGCCTATTGTTGTGACGGTTTTGATTAGCGGTTTACTTGCAAAAATGTCTGAAAAATCTGAAGAACCGGCAGAAAAACAGCCTAAGCAACAACAAGGAGTCCAAAGACCTAACGCCGTAAATATGGCTGCAGAAGGCCTAAGAAAAGGTCGAAAAGGAGCAAAGACATACAATAATTTGAAAAAAACAGGTCAAAGCCAGAAAGCTAAATCAGCGGCAAAGACATTAAGAGCCGCAGATGTAAAAGCAGCCAGAATACCTGGTGTGTTAGGCCTTCTAAAAGCAATTGCAAAAATACCTAAGATAGGACCTATAATTGGTGGAGGAATAGCTGGAGTTTCTGGAGGAACAGCAGTCTTTGCACTACTAATAGCAATGATCATATTATTTATTATCTGGCTTGTTATAGCAGTTGTATTCTTTGGCATCTCTTATTTCATTTTACAAGCGTATATGCCTGCGCTGCTAGGAGTTTTTGGACCTATGGCTGGAGCAGGCGACTTAGCTGGCGATTATGGAGGCTGGATTGGCGATGAAGCTAGCTCAGCAGTACCTCATTATGATTTTACCGCAGAACGAAATGCAATAAGGATGGCTGGAGCTAGGGTTTCATGTGCTCTTGAAGGGCCAGCATGTCTTAGAGAGTACCAAATGAATAACACCGAGAGACCCGGCTCTGAGTCTGTAGGCCAATCTTTTGGACTTGAAATAGAAAATTTTGACGTAAATGACGGCCATAATCTGGATGTAAGCGGTAGAGGACCTGAAGATGATTTGAGAGTAGGCTTCAATGTTTATAACCCTGTTAGGGGGCTTAAAGGCATTGACGCTCATGGCGTCGAATATCGTGTAACTGTAGACAATGATAGAACAGAATGCCAAACTGAATGGACCTCCCTAGGAGGAGAATTCGCACAAGAATCTGACATAGATGATGATAGTAGCAGCACACGCGGAACAATACTAGCCGGAGACTTTGCACAGCCCTTAGGAGGCATGGAAGGATTAACGCTTGGAGAATGCGGCCTAATGCAACCCTCTTTAGGGACAGATAGTAATGCCGAACTCGAAGTAAGATACAACTACTCATCACAATCAACTTTGCAGATTCAAGCAATGTCAGAAGACTATATGCTTGAGCAAGGAATGAGACCCGATCCTGCAAGTTCAGATACTGCCGATACTCCGGTAAAGACCTTTATTAACACCCGTTCTCCGATTATTTACCGAGATTTTGATGGGACTAGACGGCCTGATGTCTTTCCCGTTTCTATAGGGTTTGAAACCGATGACTTAAACGTAGGATATGAGGTTATCCCTGAAGACTTAGTGATTGATAGTTCGACCTTGCTCTCTGATGCTGAAAATACAGAAAGATGGGATACAGAAGCCAGTAGCGCTAGCTGTGATGCTCTTGAACTAGTTGACGAAGAGAACAATATTTATGAACTTGCAGATGATGAGCTAGATCTTCTAGATACCGACAGACAATATACTCTTGACGTAGGACCCTCTCCTATCGAGTGCGATATGTTAATTGAAGACCCAGAGTCAATCAGTCCATCCGGAGAAACAGTCAATTTACAAGTAGATGCAAACTATACTGTAACTCTCTCAAGCAGAGGAGATAGCTTCGAAACAGAAAGGCTTGACTGTGCTCGAGGAGACTTCAACTGCCCTCTAATTGTAACAGAAGATCAGGAAGAATATATTGATGAAGAAAACGATGAGAAAATGTTTAAAAGCACGTGCGATTCTTCTTGGAGCATAGACGCGTCTAGAGGGTGCACAGTAATTGAAGGAGACAGCGAAAACCCATGGCAAAACCCAGAAATTATGAGAGACGGGAATCATGAAGCCTTCAGAGACGGGCAGATTAACAATAATGAGCAAGCATATCGTTTAAGCAATTTAATAGATCAACTTGAAGATAACGTTGAACGAGATAACGATACTCCTGTTTATGGAGAAGATCCTTACTACAACAACCTAGATAATATACCGGTAAATCCTGACGAAGTCGTAGCTGGAGTTGACCCAGAAGATGTTGATGATCCTATTGGCAAAGCATTAATAGCCGACTCAGATGGAGTGCATTTTGAAGAGATAAGAGCAGAGTTCTGCCATGACACAGGAACAAGAAACTGGTTTGACAAATATTTAGAAGACCGAGGGTACAGCGAAGATGAGGTAATCTTCTTTTCTCCAGAAATTATTGATGGAGACGAAGTACGAAGCGGAGATCTTAGACATACTCTCACATTAGGAATACTTGGATCGGGTTCAGATCAGTGTGCATTAGACTCTGAAATCGATTAGCTTAATAATTAGAAAATGATTAGAATATTTCTCAAAGTCAAATAACCACCAATACAGTATATCAATTTCAAGTAACTCTCTCTTTGACTGCCCTTCGTTTCTAAGTATATATAGAGAGTTAAAGGCAGTACAATAAGCTTAACGCCAAAAATGGACGAATAACCTAGCCACTGGACAAAAAAATCGGCAAACGGATTGGCCTCGCTAAAACCTCTCAAAAAACCCGAGTAAGATGTAACTGCATCCCCCATATGCGAAGCGAAAGATAAACCCAAAAGACTCTTATGCTCTTCAAAAAACCAGCTAAAAACCTTGAAAGACAAAATAAAGAGTAAAGCCACTGCTACGGCATAAACGCCTGACACAGCATAAGCACTGATAGTCGCAACTGAAACAACCAACGCCACAATTTTTCCAAATCTACTAAAAAAAATCAACGATAAAACAAAAAAGATCAACGCCATTAGCGCAGCTACAGGTTCAAGAAGCGAACCATATAGATTAGCTGATGCTGCCATAAGGACCGAAAAAGTCAATATTGCTATATTTGGAGGAGTAAAACCGCTCAAATACTGGTAAGTAACTGACAGTTTTTTATTCAAAGCCTTCATAGGTTATATTAATGGTTAGAAACCGATCTGTATTAATCCTTTTGATGTTCATATTAGTTACATCTGGCTGTTTAAACGGCGGAGAAAGCACAGAGTCTGATGGAGATCAGGCAATTCAGATAGAAGAATTAAGTATACAGCCTCAAAGCATCTATGCGGGCTCGAGCAGCACGGTTATTCTTAATATAAGAAATATCGGAGAAATCCCTGCGGAATTAAACCTAGATTCAGGATATACAGAAGATTCAGATTGTTCTGAGGTTTTACCAAGCGACCCCTACACTAATCCTTCTACCTCCGAACTGGATGAGTACTATGAGTGTGTTGAAGATGCTGGAGGAGAAAATCAATTACAAAATTATGCTGATCGAATATTAACAGATAGATGTAGAGACATATTTGATGTAGATCAACTGGATGTGACTGGACCTAATGATGTCGAGTCAGATAAATATGTTTTAGGAGATGGTGAAGAAGTAAGATTCAGTTGGAGTTTAGCTACAAGTGATGACAGCGTACCTTTACATGGCTATGAGTGCCCGCTAAGATTCGAGGTGCCTTTCGAATACTCAGTACAATCATACCGACAAATACAAGTTAAAGAGTCACGAGATGTATCAGGCATTCCTGAACTAGAATCAAGATCATCTCAAGGACCATTAATGATTAACATAGATACCATAGGTTCGACTTCAGATCAAGGCCCATCAACATTTATTGATGGTGATAACGCCGAGATAGGAGTTACAATTGAGAATCAGGCCGATGAGGGCACACAGTACACAGGACTTATAGAAGTTGAAGCTCCAGAAATTTCCTCTTCAAGCAGCATTGATGTTGACTGTCCTGAAGAGCTAGAAGAAGATATGACTCTTTACGAAGGGCAGTCACAAACTATAAGATGTGGTGTAAACTGGGACGATGTTGATGGATCATTCAGAGCAGATATAAACGCTGAAACTGACTATAAATACGTGAAAAGCCTAGGAACACATAATATCGAGGTGCAACATCGTGGAGAATAGATTAGCGGTTCTTATAGTTGTAGCTATTTTACTGTTGTCAGGATGCATAGATGAACAAGAAGATGAATTGCCAAATAGAGGGCTTGAAATAGAAGAGTTCAGTGTAACCGATTCAGAGCTAAGACCTGGGCAAAACGCAGTGATCAGAGGTACTTTCAGAAATTATCACGAATGGATTGATGTTGAAACTGTGGAGATAGTTAATCAAGGAGATAACTTAGATGTTTCTAAACAAGGCTGTACTCCGGAACCTGAAGATCTTAGTGGAGCACAACAAGGCTCAATTCCTACCATGCAGTGTACCTGGACCGTTAACGCGCCAAGCGAGAGCGAATTATCCGGAGGGTTTGAAAGCAGATCGGAACCTGTCCAATTAAGGCTAGGTTACAATGCTTCAATCACTAATATGGATGCGCTTCAAGTTGATTTCCAAGATGTTTCAGATATTGAATCTACAGAGTCAGTTAGCAGTTCCTTTTCAAACAATGAAGTGTCAGTACAAATGAACACTGATAGTCCTGTAGCTTCAGATTCAGGGAGCTCTATGGAGTTCGAAATAAGCGGAGAAGGACCAGGAAGAATCAGTGAAGGTTACTGGTTAGAGTATGAGCCTTCAGATGTGTTTGAAAACTGCGATACTGAAAGAGAACCTATTAGCGGTTCCGATGCCGCATTTGTGTGCACCATAGAATCTGATAGTACTGGTGTCGAGAACATTTTCTCCTCCATATATTATAAATACGTCAAAGAACCAACTTTAGATATTACAGTTGTGAATAGATAATGAAGAATAATACTATATTTGCGGTTTTTATTGGTGTAATATTGGTTTCTTCCGGATGTGTTAATGGACAAGATGGAGATGTTGATACTAATCCTATAGAAGTAGAGTCATTCTCCATAAATCCTAGTCCAGTACCTGCAGATCAGCAAATGACTGCGCAGATTCAGTTAGTTAACAACGGAGAAACAGACGCTGAAGACGCTTACGCAAGGCTTTTTGGACCTAGCTTCGCTAGCTCAGAGTCGGATGATCGGACATGGAGAACTAGTGATAGGGGCGAAGTATCTAGAGAGTATAGAACAATGGAAATTGGAGATTTAAGAGCAGGAACTGAGACATCTCCTGCAGTACCGTCTCAAAGCAGCATCACGTTTACTGCGCCTGCAATGGAGAGAGATGTTAGCACAACGTTTAGGTCCCAAATATACTATAAATATAGTACCGACGCCGTTTTTGATCTCCAAATAATGAGTAATGAAAGATATCAAGATGTTGGAGCAGCCAGATCACAACCTAGTGCAGACAATTCTCCTGCACCTATACAAATAGAAGTGCAGGGAACTACTCCTCATGTATTCTATGATGAAGGAACTGCAGATGATGAGCTTTGTTTGACTGTAACAAACGAAGGTGGAGGAGAAGTTTTCCTTGAAGATGCTTACGTTGGCGATGATATTGGCTATGAAGTAGAAAGCGAACACGAAGATAAAGTTGAAATCACTATAGAAGACGTAGGTAATGTCAATTTTGAGTCACAAGAGACTGGCGATAATACTGTTGAGGTAGATATTATAGGAGGATCGGAAGGCCATCATTGTTTCGATATGACTCTTGAAGGTCTAGGCGATGTAACTGATCTAGAGCAAACAGACAGCTATCAGGTAGAAGCTAATTATGGATATATGGAGGAAGACTCTTCGACTGTTAATGTGGAAGGCCGATAGAAAGAATTAGTAGTTTTTAGATAGTAATCTCGCCATATTTTCCTCCTCCTCCTTCTTTGAACCCATATTCATTGTTTCTGAAGGCTTGTACAGCTTTAGATACTTCTTTATCGATTTGACCTATTTCGTTTAAATCTGCGTCTATAAGTATATGGGCTTCAGTCCCTAACTCTTGGTAAAGTTTTTCCCATCTATTTTGTACTGATTTAGTATTAGGAGATGAGTGGCCTTCTAGTTTTTGGATTATTTTAGATAATGGTGGGAGCGTGATGTATTCTAAGTCTTGTTGTTCTTTTTGATCTGAAAGTTCTTCTGCTCTATCTTTTACTCCCTTCTTAATTAGTCCATTGCAGTTTTTACATCGCCATGAATTGCTTTTGCTTTCAGCTAAAGAATAATGGCTGTAGCATTTATTGCAGGCTGTTCTGTAGTATTTACCTTCTCTTGGGTCTAGTCCTATGTTTATTTCAGGACCTTTCTTTAATGCTTTTGATAAGTGTTTGAACCCCGGTTTTTTGATTTCAATTCTGTTAAACTCTCTTCCCAACCGGTAAGGCCAAGGCGAATGTGCGTCGCTATTCGAGAGCATAGAGACTTCATTATGGCTTGAGATTCTTGAGGCCATATATGAGTCTGCTGAGAGACCTAGCTCTATGAAATCAACTATATCGGTGCAATTAGTATAGCATTCTTGTAAAGAATTATGAGTGCCGTATATTCCTGTATATGGCGTAAATATATGGGCCGGACCTAAAAGAGCATTAAATTTTTCAGCTATTTCCGCTATTTTAGCTCCTGATGCGTTTATCTTAGGCCTTCCTTCCGTTCTTATATTTCTGCTTAATTTCTTAAATTCGTGATATGCTGCTTCAACGGCAGACATTGAAG
>LFFM01003177.1_pt1 | contig 10464 bp, 9 predicted proteins | sample 643131 | NCBI WGS metagenome assembly LFFM01 (sample SAMN03777445, study PRJNA286221) | soda lake metagenome | biome: soda lake; feature: Kulunda steppe; material: water; isolation source: sample Tc-Br brine of Tanatar trona crystallizer | place: Russia: Kulunda steppe | collected 2011-07 | reverse complement strand
GGGAGCCTTGGTTCGCGGCCAGTGAGGGCGGCGAGCGCGCCGACTGAAAAGAGGGGACACGACGAGGTCTCTGACTTGGGCCGCGTCCGGAGAGTGTTATATGGCGGAAACGACGGTAAAAGAATTTGCGCAGACGGTAGGGATCCCGGTGGAACGGCTTCAGGCTCAACTGGAGGCGGCGGGACTCGGCCGGCGCGACGACGATGCAGCCCTCTCGGCGGAGGACAAGGCGACGCTGCTGGCTCACCTGAGGCAGGGGAGTGCTGCCCAGGACGAGGAGGGCGGCGGCTCCGACGGATCCCCCAAGAAGATCACCCTCAAGCGGCGCAGTCACAGCCAGCTTAAGATGCCGGCGGGCCGCGATGCGGGCAGTCGTGGTCCGCGGCAGACGCGCACGGTCAATGTCGAGGTCCGCAAGCGGCGCACCTACGTCAAGCGCAGCGATATCGAGGCCGAGGAGAAGCGCAAGCAGGAGGAGGCCGAAGAGGCCGCCGCACAGCTTGAGCGCGCCCTCGAGCAGGAAGAGGCTCAGCGCGAGGAGGACGCCGCCGAGGCCCAGCGCACCAGCGACCAGGCAGCGCCCGCCGCTGACGAGGCCGCACCGGCCGATGAGGCCTCCAGTGACGCGGTCGCGCCGGAGGCGACGGCGGAAGAGGGCAGTGCGGAAACCGCTGCCGCGGAGGCATCCGACGCCGAAGAGCAGGCAGCGGCGGAGCCGGAGGAGACGGCGGCCGACCAGACCGCTCGCGCCCAGGCCGAAGCCCTCAAGGAGAAGCCCAAGAGTCAGCAGGACGAGGCCAAGAAGCGGGAAGAGGAGCGGGAGCGCAAGCGCGCCGAACTCGAGGCCAAACGCGAGCGCGAGGCTGAGGAGCGCGCCCAGCGCAAGCAGGAGGCCAAGCCGAAGAAGAAGAAGAAGGAAGAGCAGTCTGCTGGGGGCCGTGGCGCCGGCAGTCGACGCGGAGGCAAGAAGCGCGGTGGCGGTACGGCGGCCAGGCAGCTGCAGCAGGAGTTCGAGCGCCCGACCGCGCCGGTCGTCCGTGAGGTCGAGATTCCCGAGACGATCACGGTGGCCGAGCTCGCTGACCGGATGAGCGTCAAGGCCGCCGTGCTGATCAAGGAGATGATGAAGCAGGGCGTGATGGCCACGATCAACCAGGCCATCGACCAGGAGACCGCGGCGATCCTCGTCGAGGAGATGGGCCACAAGCCCAAGCTCGAGCGCGAGGACGACGTCGAGGAGGAACTGCTGCGCCAGAGCGAGGAGCCCGAGGGCGAGCAGATCGGCCGGGCGCCGGTGGTGACCGTGATGGGCCACGTCGACCACGGCAAGACATCGCTGCTCGACCACATCCGCCGCTCCAAGGTGGCTTCCGGCGAGGCCGGCGGAATCACGCAGCATATCGGCGCCTACCGCGTCGAGGGTGAGAACGGTAGCGCCACCTTCCTCGATACGCCCGGCCACCAGGCGTTCACTGCCATGCGGGCCCGGGGCGCGCAGATGACCGACATCGTCGTGCTCGTGGTGGCCGCCGATGACGGTGTCATGCCGCAGACCAAGGAGGCCGTCGACCACGCTCGCGCCGCCGAGGTGCCGATCGTCGTGGCGGTCAACAAGATGGACAAGGAGGACGCGGATCCCAACCGCGTCAAGCAGGAACTCGCCCAGATGGAGGTCATCCCGGAGGAGTGGGGTGGCGACGTGCAGTTCGTCCACGTCTCGGCGATGACGGGCGAGGGTGTGGACGAGTTGATCGAGGCCATCGTCCTCCAGGCCGAGTTGCAGGAGCTCAAGGCTGTCAAGGATTGCCCGGCTCGCGGCGTGGTTCTTGAGTCCAGCCTCGACAAGGGCCGCGGTCCGGTGGCCACGGTGCTGGTCCAGAACGGCTACCTGCATCGCGGCGACACGGTCATCTCCGGCACCGAGTTCGGCCGCGTCCGGGCTCTGGTGGATGAGCACGGCCAGCGCGTCAACGAGGCCGGCCCGTCGACCCCGGTGGAGGTGTTGGGTCTTTCCGGGCTGCCGGATGCCGGCGATGACTTCATGGTGGTCGAGGACGAGCGCAAGGCCCGCGAGGTGGCCGAGAGCCGCACCGAGCGTCAACGTGAGAAGCGCCTGGCGCAGCAACAGGCGGCCCGGATGGAGAACCTCTTCTCGCAGATGAAGGAGGACGAGGTCTCCACCATCAACCTACTGGTCAAGGCCGACGTCCACGGTTCCGCTGAGGCGCTGCGGCAGTCGCTGGAAGACCTCTCCCACGAGGAGGTTCGCGTGCGCGTGGTCTCCTCCGGTGTAGGTGCCATCACGGAGTCGGACGTCAATCTGGCGCTGGCCTCCGAGGCGATCCTCATCGGCTTCAATGTCCGCGCCGACGCTGCGGCCAAGCGCATGGTTCAGGAGAACGGCGTCGACCTGCACTACTACAGCGTCATCTACGACGCCATCGAGCAGGTCAAGAACGCCATCTCCGGCATGCTCGAGCCGGCCCTGGAGGAGCACATCCTGGGCACGGCGGAGGTTCGCGAGGTGTTCCGCTCGTCGAAGCTCGGTCAGGTGGCTGGCTGCCTGGTGGTCGACGGCGTGGTCCGCCGCCGCAACCCGATCCGGGTCCTGCGCGAGAGCGTGGTGATCTTCGAGGGTGAACTGGAGTCCCTGCGGCGGTTCAAGGATGACGTCAACGAAGTGCGTGCCGGCACCGAGTGTGGTATCGGCGTGAAGAACTACAACGACGTCCGCGTTGGCGACCAGATCGAGTGCTACGAGCGGATCGAGGTGCAGCGGAGCCTGTAGCGCAGACATGGCGAAGGACTATCCGCGCAGCCGGCGGATCGCCGAGCAGCTTCGACGCGAGCTTGCCGAGGTGATTCGCGACGACGTCGATGACCCCCGGGTGGGGTCAGTGACCATCTCGGAGGTGCAGGTTAGCCGTGACCTGGCCCATGCGACCGTGTACGTCACCGTTCTCGGCGCCGAGGCGGCCGAGGCGCAGGCCGGGATCGATGTCCTGAACCGAGCCCACGGATTCCTGCGCAGCCAGGTGGCCCGGCGCATCCGTGCCAAGCGAACGCCGAGCCTGCGCTTCCTGCACGACACCGCCTTCGATCGCGGTGCGCGGCTGAGTGCCCTCATCGATGAGGTGGCACCGCCGCCTGCGGACGACGAATCGAGCAAGGAGTAGAAGGCGAATGGCGAAAAGGCGGGGTGGTCGCAACGTCACCGGCGTGCTGCTGTTGGACAAGCCGGCGGGCGTGACCTCCAATAAGGCCCTGCAACAGGTCAAGCGGCTCTTCGGGGCGCGCAAGGCCGGGCACACGGGCAGTCTCGATCCGCTGGCCACCGGGCTGCTGCCGATCTGCTTCGGCGATGCCACCAAGGTCTCCGGGTTCCTGCTCGACGCGGACAAGAGATACGTGGTCACCTGCAAGCTGGGCGTGGCCACCGATACCGGGGACGCCGAGGGCACCGAACGCGACCGTGCCGAGGTCCCGGGGCTGGACCCGGAGAGCGTCGAGCCGGTCCTGGCCGATTTTCGCGGGTCCATCGAGCAGCTGCCGCCGATGTATTCGGCCATCAAACACCAGGGGCAGCGGCTCTACGACCTGGCGCGTCAGGGGGTCGAGGTCGAGCGCGAGCGCCGACGGGTGGAGATCTACGACCTGCAGCTTCTGGCCGTCCGCGGGGACGAGCTGGAGTTGTCGGTGCACTGCTCCAAGGGAACCTACATCCGCACGCTGGCCGAGGATATCGCCGAGGCGCTGGGCACCGTCGGCCACGTCTGCGCGCTGCGCAGGCTGGGGCTCGGGCCGTACCAGGACCCGGCGATGTGGACCGAGGAGATGCTCGCCGCACGCGCCGAGCAGGGGCGGGAGGCGCTGGACGCCACGCTGCTTCCCATGGACTCGGCCCTCCAGCAGTACACCGGGGTTGAGCTCGCCGACGATCTCGCCTACTTCGTGGTTCAGGGCCAGCCGGTCTTTGTCCCCAAGGCTCCCAGCGAGGGCTGGCTGCGGCTGTACGATCGCGCCGGCAACTTCCTGGGCATGGGGCAGGCCCTGGATGATGGCCGCATCGGGCCCAAGCGCCTGGTAGCACGCCGCTGACGGGAGAAGCCCGCTGCGCAGTTTCCCGCCGCTCGCGGGTGAATTCTTGTTCCTTTGCCCCCGCGAGGGCTACACTAACGGCCTTTATGGACAGGCCGAAATCGAGCGTATAGGTCAGGAGTCGTACATGTCGCTGAATGCTGAGAAAAAATCGGAGATCGTCGAGCAGTTCCGGCGCTCTCCGTCGGACACCGGGTCGCCCGAGGTGCAGATCGCGCTGCTCTCGGCGCGTATCCAGCACCTTACCGAGCACTTCTCGGTGCACAAGCAGGACCACCACTCTCGGCAGGGCCTGCTCAAGCTGGTCAGCCAGCGCCGCAAGCTGCTCGATTACCTCAAGCGCAAGGATCGGAGCCGCTACCAGGACGTCATCGAGCGTCTCGGCATTCGCAAGTAAGCGCAAGGGGTAAAGAACGATGAGCGAGAGCCAGCTATCCCTGACCCCGGTCAAGCGGAGCTTCCAGTTCGGTCAGCATCAGGTGACCCTGGAGACCGGGGGCGTGGCCCGACAGGCCGATGGCGCCGTCCTGGTGGACATGGCGGACACGGTGGTCCTGGTCACCGTGGTCGGCAAGAAGGACCCCGCCGCGGCACGCGACTTCCTGCCGCTGACGGTCAACTACCAGGAGCGCACCTACGCGGCGGGGCGCATCCCGGGGGGCTTCTTCAAGCGCGAGGGTCGTCCCTCCGAGAAGGAGACCCTGACCTGCCGCCTGATCGACCGGCCCATCCGGCCCCTTTTCCCCGAGGGGTTCCGCCAGGAGGTCCAGGTCATCGCCACGGTGCTCTCGCTCAACGACGAGGTTGATGCCGACATCCCGGCGATGATCGGCACCTCGGCGGCGCTGGCGCTATCCGGCATCCCGTTCGAGGGGCCCATCGGGGCCTGCCGGGTCGGGCACCTGGACGGTGAGTTCGTCCTCAACCCGACCTTCAGTCAGACCGCCGAATCGGACCTGGATTTGGTGGTCGCCGGTACCCGCGATGCCGTGCTGATGGTCGAGTCCGAGGCCAACCTGCTGCCCGAAAGCACCATGCTCGATGCCGTGCTCTACGGCCACGAGCAGATGCAGGTGGCCATCGACACCATCAACGACCTGGCCGCCGAGGCCGGCAAGCCCCGGTGGGACTGGCAGCCGCCTGAGAAGAACGAGTCGCTGGAGTCGGCCGTGGCCGATCGGGTGCGCCCGGAGCTCGAGGCGGCCTACCAGATCGCCGACAAGCAGGAGCGCAGCGAGCGGGTCGGCGCCCTGCGGGATAGGGCCATCGAGGAGCTGGCGGACGAAGAGCGCGAAGGCTGGAGCGCCGGCGAGGTCGGCGAGGCGTTCAAGACGCTGGAGAAGAAGATCGTCCGGGGCCGGATTCTGGCCGGCCATCCGCGCATCGACGGCCGCGACAACCAGACCGTGCGCCCGCTCAACGTTCAGGCAGGCGTGCTGCCGCGGACGCACGGGTCGGCGATCTTCACCCGCGGTGAGACCCAGGCGATCGTCGTCAGTACCCTGGGGACCGGCCGGGACGCCCAGGTCATCGACGCCCTGGAGGGCGAGCGCCGCGAGCCCTTCATGCTGCATTACAACTTCCCGCCCTACTGTGTTGGTGAAACCGGCTTCATCGGCTCGCCGAAGCGGCGGGAGATTGGCCACGGCAAGTTGGCCAAGCGCGGCGTCGAAGCCGTGATGCCCTCGGACGAAGAGTTCCCCTACGTCATCCGCGTGGTTTCCGAGGTTACGGAATCCAACGGCTCGTCATCGATGGCCACCGTCTGTGGCACCAGCCTGTCGCTGATGGACGCCGGTGTACCGCTCAAGGCCCAGGTGGCGGGGATCGCCATGGGGCTGATCAAGGAGGGCGACGACTTCGCCGTCCTGACCGATATCCTCGGTGACGAGGACCACCTCGGGGACATGGACTTCAAGGTGGCCGGCAGCAAGGACGGTGTCACCGCGCTGCAGATGGACATCAAGATCGACGGGATCACCCGCGAGATCATGGAGCGGGCCTTGGAGCAGGCGCGCTCGGGTCGGCTGCATATCCTCGACGAGATGAACCGGGTGATCGACAAGCCGCGCGAGCAGATGTCCGAGTACGCCCCGCGTCTGCTGACCATGAAGATCGACCCGGAGCGGATCCGCGACGTCATCGGCAAGGGCGGTGCCACCATCCGTGGCCTGACCGAGGAGACTGGCACCAACATCGATATCAGCGACGAGGGCGTAGTGACCATCGCTTCCGCCGACAAGGCCGCGGCCGAGGAGGCGAAGAAGCGCATCGAGCTGCTGACCGCCGATGTCGAGGTGGGCAAGGTCTACGAGGGCAAAGTGGCGAAGCTCATGGACTTCGGGGCCTTCGTCAACATCCTGCCCGGCCGGGACGGTCTGGTGCACATCTCTCAGATCTCCAACAACCGGGTCGAGAACGTCGCCGACGAGTTGGCCGAGGGCGACTCGGTACGGGTCAAGGTGCTCGAGGTGGACCGGCAGGGCCGGATCCGGCTGTCCATGAAGGCGGTCGAGGAAGAGTAACCACGAACCGACCGCTGCAGTCGTTGCGGCGCTGGCTTGCTGCCGGCGCCGCGGCGGCTACCCTGATAAGGGGACACCGACCGATCCCCGGGAGGTTGCAGTGGTCGAGGCCCAACCTAGAGACGCCGAGCACGCGGCTTTGCTCGTCGTCGACGTCCAGCCGGACTTCATGCCCGGCGGCGCGTTGCCGACCCAAGGCGGTGAAGAAGTCGTAGCTCCCATTGCCCGCTTGCTCGAGCGGGTGCCCGTGCGCTACGTGGTAGCTACTCAGGACTGGCATCCGCCGGGGCATATCTCTTTCGCTTCCAGCCATCCGGGGTGTTCCCCCTTCGAGGTGATTGAGCTCCACGGTGTCGAGCAGGTGCTGTGGCCCGATCACTGTGTACAGGACACGCCCGGGGCGGCCCTGCACGACGGGATCCCTTGGCGCTACGCGGATCTTGTGCTGCGCAAGGCCACCGACCCGCTGGTCGACTCCTACAGCGCTTTCCGCGAGAATTTCGCGCCCGATGGGCGGCGACCCTCGACGGGGCTGGCCGGCTATCTCCGCGAACTCGGTGTCGAGCAAATCTACGTCTGCGGGTTGGCGCGGGACTACTGCGCGCTCTGGAGCGCGGAGGATGGTGCCCGGGCCGGCTTCCGGGTGCACTTCCTGTGGGACCTGACCCGTCCGGTGGATGCCAGCAACGACGCCTCGGTGCAGCGGACGCTGCAGGCTGCGGGCGTGGAGGTTGTCAGCGGGGCGCCGTGAGGCGTTCTCAGGCGAAGAAGCCGTGCAGGTGCCAGCCGTAGGGAGGGCGGTGGTCGAGATAGACCCAGAGACGGCTACCGCCCGGGGCGCGGGCTACGTAGTAGTCGCGCACCACGTCCTCGCCGTCCCACCAACCGCTCTCGATCCGTTCCGGGCCGGCCTCCAAGTGGAGGGGGCCGCCCCAGTATGGGCGGTCCTCGCTACTGCGCAGCCGCTGCGGACGGCGTAGCAGCCAGGCTGGTCGCGGTGGCGTGGCGACGGGCGGCTGATCGGGGTGTTCCAGTGGGATGCGGCGCCAGGCCCGCTCCGGGCGCGGGTCTGGGCAAACGGCCAGGCGGTGGACGCAATCGGTTCCCAGGCGGGCGATGAGCCGTTCGCTCAGGGTGCGGACGGCCTCGGTGCTGGTGCCGACCTCCTCGAAGAGCTGGCCGCTGGTGCCGTGGTACGGGAGCAGCTGATCCGCCTCGAGGCGGATAGCCACCGCCACATCGGGGAGCCTCTGGCGCTCCAGTCGGTGGCGGGCGATGTGGGCCATGTGTTCGAGGTCGCGGGTCGGGCGCAGGAACCCCAGCGTCAGTCGAGTCTCCGGCGCGTCGGGGTGTTCCAGGATGACGGTGGCCTGTTGGACCCCGGCGTCGATGCCACGCAGCATCCCCACCAGGGCGCGCAGCAACCGGTGCAGGCCGAAGCCGGCGGCCCGGGTGGCGGTCGTCGGGGCCGGCAGTTCCAGGCGGCCGCGGTAGTGCTGCGGCGGCGTGATGCAGTGGCGCGGTTCGGGCCGTTCGCCGAGGGCCTGCTCCAGCCTGCGCACGGGGGGATCGCCGATGCGGCGACGCAGGCCACTGCGGGGCATGCGCAGGCAGTCGCCCAGACGGCTCAGTCCGAGGGCGTCCAGGGCTTCCTGCTGGGCCGGGGTCGGATCGAGGAGCTGGCAGGGCAGGGGCATCAGGGTGTGGCGGAGCGTCCGGCGGTCCGTCACCCAGGTGCCCGGGCTGGCCCGCGCGAGCAGCCGGGCGCCCTGGGGCGTGGGGGCAGCAGCCAAGTATGCCGGAGTCTGGCCCAGCCCCTGCAAACCCTCCCGGGCGTGGCGTCGGATCTCCCCCGGTCCCCCGAACAGCCGCTGGCTGCCGCCGACCTCAAGGAAGACGGTGTCGGGGGGGGCGAGACTCACCTGATGCGTGAGCTCCAGGCCCCACAGGCCGACTTGCTCGAGGGTGTGCCCTGCCGAGGCCGGGGGCTCGGCGGCCAGCGCAGGCAAGCGGACAGCGAGCCACAGCGGGCTGGTGTGTGGCTCCGGCATGGTTGGGGCGCAGCGTGTCGTGCTAGAGGGGCAGGGGCAACTGCCCCGCGGCGGTGCGGGAGCGAGCGTCCTGCCGTCGTGGCTGGCGCCGCGGAGACGGTGCAGCCTGACGGGGCTGGTCACCGGCCGGCGCCTCCCGGAGGGCAGATTCGGCTGCTGCTGCGGTGCCCTCGGTGCGTGGAGAGGGGTAGCGCGCCTCGGTGGTGTTTCGGGCTTCGGTGGGGTTCGGAGGGGCAGCCTGTGCCGGCCGGAGCTGTAGCCGGCGCGGCTGGGCGCCGCGGCACTTGAGCAGGTCGACGCCGAGCGTGGCGTCCTCTTCCGGTTGTAGGGCGATACGGATTGCCGCCGTGGAGGCCTGGTGCCGTGCCTTGTGCGGCCGGAACAGGGCGGCCCAGCTTTCGCCGGTTTCGGCGGCCAGTTGCAGGCGGCGCAGGGCGGTCCGGTCTGCCTGCCGGGGCCAGCCGACCACAGCGCCGCAGGTTCCGCTCCGCAACGCCTGCTCCATGGCCCAGAGGTGCTCTTCGTGGGCGCGCGGGTGGATGAGCAGCACCCGTGAGAGGTCCAGCCCCGCGTGGGCCAGCCCCGGGGCGTAGGGGATGTAGGGCGGGGCGACCAGGGCCAGCCACTGCCTGCGCCGGCTCAGCGCTGCCAGGCTGGGCAGGATCAGCTGGAGTTCGCCGATGGCCGGTTGCTCGTGGAAGATCTCGGTCACGGTGCCCAGAGGCCAGCCGCCGTCGGGCAGGGCGGCGTCCAGTTCCGGATAACCGGTGCCGAGCGCGGGTTGCCGGGCGGTCTCGGCCCGGCGGCCAGGGCGCCAGATGCGCGGATCGTTCAACAGCGGTTGCAGGGCAGCTTCGCTCACGGTTGCGCCTCCTCAGTCGGACGCCGTGTCGTCTTCCGGACCGCGCGGGTGGAGCGGACTACGCAGCACGCCGACGCCGATGCCCTCGAGCACGGCATCCTGACCGTCCGCCGCCACCTCGATGACGGGGTAGTCCGGGTGGGCCGGGATCAGCCGCAGGACGCCATCGCGGCGTTCCAGGAACTTGACGGTGACTTCGTCGTGGAGGCGGATCACCACGATCTGCCCGTCCCGGGCCTCGGTGTCACGGCGAACGGCGAGCAGATCGCCGTCCAGGATGCCGGCATCGCGCATGCTTTCGCCGCGGACACGCAGCAGGTAATCGGCCGGCGGGGAGAACAGTGCAGCATCGACCTGGCAGTAGCGCTCGATGCTCTCCTCGGCCAGCAGCGGACTACCGGCGGCCACCCGCCCGACAACCGGGAGGCCGGTGCCGTCCGTTTCCTCGGTGGTCCGGGGTGCTTCGGGGTTGCCTCGGGCAGCGGCATCGGTCAGCCGGATGCCCCGCGAGGCGCCGCGCCGCATTTCGATGGCCCCCTTGCGGGCGAGCGCACGCAAGTGGGACTCGGCAGCGTTCGGTGAGCGGAAGCCGAGGCTCTGACAGATCTCGGCTCGAGTCGGGGGGTATCCCCGCTCCGCCACCGAGCGGCGGATGAGCTCGAGGATTTCGCGTTGGCGGTCTGTAAGGGTATCCATGGGTAGTACTATATACACAGATGGGTTTATGTACAACAGTGTGGATCGGCTCAGTCGTCAACCGCTCGTGCCGCGACGGGAGAGCGTTCTCCCTTGTCACGGCCCCGTTGCAGCCTGAAACTCTCCCCCTGAACCCTGAACCCTGAACCCTGAACCCTGAACCCTGAACCCTGAACCCTGAACCCTGAACCCCCGAGGCCCATGGTCCAATCCGCCCTAGCCGACATCGACG
>LFFM01003175.1_pt1 | contig 10466 bp, 10 predicted proteins | sample 643131 | NCBI WGS metagenome assembly LFFM01 (sample SAMN03777445, study PRJNA286221) | soda lake metagenome | biome: soda lake; feature: Kulunda steppe; material: water; isolation source: sample Tc-Br brine of Tanatar trona crystallizer | place: Russia: Kulunda steppe | collected 2011-07 | reverse complement strand
TGGCACCCGCCGGTGGAGTTCGACCCGGAGGGTCACGCCGAGCGGACGTTCGACGACCCGCTCGTGGTGGTCGACCCGACGGATCCGACCCGGAACGTCGCCGCGGTCCTCTCCGCGGCGAACCTCGCCCGGCTCCAACACTACGCCCGCGACTTCCTCGACCGGCCGCGCGACTCCCTGTTCGTCGCGGAGTCCCCCGAACCGCTCGACTCCGGCGAGGTCCGCGACCACCTGGACCGGCGCGGGGCGACCCCGGTCGCCGTCGTCTTCGACGCGCCGGACCTGGTCGACGACCAGCTGTGGCCACAGCTCCGACGGTCGCTCGACGGCGTCGTCCGCGGGTTGAGCGACCACGGCTTCGACGTCCTCCGCGCACAGGCGATGGTGAGCGGCGAGAACGGGAACGCCGCCGGCGACGGCGACGACTACGAAGCCGACGGGAGCGCCGGCGGCGAGGGGAACGACCGCGGAGGTTCCAACCGGCCGGTGGACTCCCCCGGGCGCGCGGCGCTGTACGCCGAGCTGGAGGTCACGGAACGCCCCCGCGTCGAGCGACACGAGGGGCCGCCGGTCGCCGTCCGCAAGCACGCGGAGGGGTTCTATCGGACGTACGCCGACGACGTCGACCCGGACACGTACGGCCCGTACATCGACGGCGATCGCTACGTCGTCGAGCGCGAGCGAGAGTTCACGACGGTCCGGGAGTACCTCGAGGACGAGGCGGCCAGCGACGTCGCGCTCGGGGCGCAGGTCGAACGCGAGTTCGGCGACCGGGAGGTGCTCGTCGGTGACGCCGTCACGACGCTCGTTGACGGGTTCGGACGGGCGTTACGCGAGTTCTACGAGCCGTACCCGTGACGCCCCACGCCTGAGGGCGCGGGACCCCTCAGAGGTCGAGCGCGGCGCGGAGGTCCTCGACGAGCGTTTCCGTGGCCCCGTTCGGGTCGTCGTCGGGGTCGACGGGCCGTCTGCCGTCGTACGTCTCGTGGACCATGGCGACCCCTTCCGCGAGCGTTTCGAGCCCGTACCCGCCCTCGAGTACGTACGCGACGGGGGCGTCGGCGTCGTCCGCGATCGACCGGACGCGGTCGGTCATCAACGCGTACCCCTCCGAAGAGACCCGCATCCGCGAGATCGGGTCGTGGCGGTGTGCGTCGAAGCCGGCGGAAACGATCACGAGGTCGGGGTCGAACCGGGCCAGCGCGGGCGCGAGCGCGCGGTCGATGACGTGGAGGTAGTCGGCGTCGCTTGCGCCCGCCGCCAACGGGGCGTTCAGCGTGGTCGACTCGCCGTCGCCGGTGCCGGTCTCCGAGAGGGCACCGGTGTCCGGGTAGAGCCCGTCCTCGTGGATCGACGCGTAGAACACGTCGCCACGGTCGTAGAACACGTCCTGCGTGCCGTTGCCGTGGTGGACGTCCCAGTCGAACACCGCGACGCGATCGGCGAGGCTCGCGTCGAGGACGGTCTGGGCGGCGACCGCCGCGTTGTTGAAGAAACAAAAGCCCATGGCGTCGTCGGGGACCGCGTGATGGCCCGGCGGCCGCCCGAGCGCAAACGGGGTCCCGCGGCCGTTCGACCCGTTGAGCGCGGTCGTCGCGGCCCACTGGGAGAGGCCGGCGGAGGCGAGCGCGGCGTCCCACGTCGCCTCACAGGCGACCGTGTCGGGGTCCCAGTTACCACCGCCGTCGTCACAGAACGCCTCGAACTCGTCGACGTAGCCGTCGTCGTGGACGGCGGTCACGTCAGCGCGACTGGCGGGGTCCGCCTCGACGTACTCGACGCCGTGACGCTTCGCGAGCCCGCGGCGGATCGCCCGGAGGCGGTCCGCCGTCTCCGGGTGGCGCTCGCCCGTGTCGTGTGCGAGACACTGCTCGCTGTAGCCGAAGCGCATCTACTCGAACAGCGCGAAGTACGTCTCGATGTCCTCGGACTGTATCGTCCGCCGGTCGGCGTGCCGGGCGAGCGTCGCGGCCGCGCTCGCGACGTTGTCGGCGTAGTCCTCGAGGATGTCGGCCAAGGCGATCCGGGCGTCGACGCCGACGCGATACCGGTCGTCGATCCGGAGCCGCGCGATCCGGTCGACCGGCGCGACCGGCAGCGTCAGATCCTCGCGAGGGATCACCTGCTCGACGCCGAAGTCCGACGCCATCAGCGTCTTCCGCCCGTCCGTGGTCGCCCGTTTCGCGGCGTCGATCGCCAGCTCCGCGCCGTGTGACTGGATCCGACGGGCCAGCTCCTCGGCGGCGTCGGCGCTCACTCGGAGCTCGCCCGCGTTCCGCCGAATGATCTGGTCGACCGGCGCGAAGGGCAACTCGACACTCATACACACACTCGCGTCCGTCCACCGTATAACGCTTTCCGTTAGCGGCGTTTCCGCGCACGAGCGGGGGCGTCGTCGGCACTCAACCGCTCGTTTGGCGCGGGAGGGGCGGACACCGACACCACGGAGGAACGCGCCGGTCGGAGACCGATCCTCGTCAGAAGACGTCGTCGGCGTGGATGGTGCCGTCCCGCTCGGGGCCGCGCACGGTGACTTCCTCGCCGAGCCGGAGGCTGGCGTCCGTCTCGACGCTCTTCGTCCGTTTCCCGTCGTCCAGCACGACCGGCTCGCCGACCTGCACGACGGTGCCGGTGAACTCCACGTCGCCCTCGGCCGCCGACGACTCGGCGGTTGCCTCCGCGGTCGTGGCCGCGGCCCCGCCGGAGCCGCCGGCGGTGTCGACGGTCGCGGCAGCGTCGGCGGTCCCGTCCCCGCTCCCGGCGGCGTCCGCCCCCTCGGCGAAGGCGTCGAGCCCCGTCCCGGTGCTGTCGGCCGCGTCCTCGCCGGTGCCGTCGTCGTCACCCGCCCCGCTCGGGGGCTCGTCGAGAACGGAGACGGTCGACCGCCAGTTCGCGGACGCCTCGAGGTCGTCCTGCCAGCCGTCCTGGATCTCGACGTCGGTGAAGACGACGTGGTCGGCCAGGTCGATCCCGGCGTCCGCCTTGTCGCCCCACAGCGCGACGCGGATCTCGCCCGTGTCGTCCTTGACCCGGACGTTCCGGACCTGGCCCTCGCTGCCGTCGTCGCGGTCGAACGTGCGTTTCGGGTCCGTCTCGATGACGCCGCCCGCGATGTCGACGGTCCGCCCGATCTCGAGCTCGCCGATCGGCGTCGTCTCGGGGACGTACTCGACCGTCTCGTCGACGCGTTCGACCGTGCCGCGGTCCCCGACGTGGAGCTCGAGGGAGCCGTCCCGCTCGCGGACGTAGCCGTCGCCGACCTCGACGACTTCGCCGGCGTCGAACTCCTCGGTCAGGTCGGCCTTCTCGTCCCACAGCGTGACGCGGACGCGGCCGGTCTCGTCGCCGACGGTGAGGTTCGCGACGCGACCCTCGCTGCCGTCGTCGCGGTCGAACGTCCGGACGGAGTCCGTGTCGAGCACCTTCCCCACGAGGTCGACGTCGGACGCGCCGAGCGAGAGGTCCTCGACGCGATAGGTGTCGAGCACCTGCACGTCGACCTCGGCGTCGTCGTCGGGCTCGACCTTGTCTGCGCTCACCTCGAGCCCGCTGTACCCCTCCTTCGGGCGACCCATCACGCGGAGCACCTGTCCGACCTCGAGCTCCTCGACGGCCGCGGCCGCCATCTCGTCCCAGAGCGCGACGCGAACGGAGCCGGACGCGTCGGCGACGTCGACGTTACAGACGCGCCCCTCCTCGGCGTCGTCCCCGTCGCGCTCGAACGTGCGCACGTCGCCGATGGACGTCACCTTCCCGAGGAACTTCACCTCGTTCATCCCGGGCTCGATGTCGGCGATGGTGTCCGCCTGCTCGTCCCGCAGCTCGTGGGCGATGAGCATCGCGGCCGTCTCCTCGTCCGCGAGCCCCCCCATCTGCTCGACTTTGTCCTCGACCGCCGCCGTGAACTCCGAGAGGTCGACGTCGGTGTCGAGGTCCTCGTAGACGTCCTCGATCACTCCCATAAGCGTACCTCGTGGGTTGGCGACGCCGCGCATAAACGTTGTCCTTGGCGGGTTCTCGCCGTCCCTCCGGCCGGTTTCGGTCGAGCGTCCACGACGGGCGGACGCCGCGTGAGCCGCGCCGCGGACCGTTCCGTCAGGGACCCGGTTCGAGTCATGGTCACCGGTAGCGCCGGCTCCGTATAAAAGGTGTTCAGCCGACGCGGAGAGCGCGTACGCACCACCCGCCGAGCGCGATCAGCGGTATCCCTCGACCATCCGCTCGACGTACTTGGCGATCACGTCGACCTCCAGGTGAACGGGGTCGCCGACGGCCTTCCCCGAGAGCGTCGTCAGGTCGTACGTGGTGGGGATGATGGCGACGTCGAACGAGCCCTCGCGGCGCTCCGCGACCGTCAGCGAGATCCCGTCGAGCGTCACCGACCCCTTCTCCACGAGGTAGCGGCCGTGTCCCGCCGGGATCGAGAACGTGAACCGCCAGTCCTCGCCGACGGGATCGATCGCCTCGATCGACGCGACGGTGTCGACGTGCCCCTGCACCAGGTGGCCGTCGAACCGGCCGTCGGCGGGCATCGCGCGCTCGACGTTGACCGCGTCGCCCGCCCGGAGCTCGCCGAGGTACGTCTTCGCGACGGTCTCCGCGGCGAGGAACACCTCGAACCAGTCGTCGTTCGCGTCCGGCCCCGCGGCCGGTCCCGCGTCCGTCGACGCCTCGATCGGTCCGAACGTCTCGACGGTGAGACAGACGCCGCTGACGCTTATCGACTGGCCGTGGTGGAGGTCGTCGAACCCGTCGACGCCGATCCGCAGTCGGAGGCCGTCGGCCGTCTCGGTGCGGTCGCGGACGACCCCGGTCCCCTCGACGATGCCGGTGAACATACCGAAACGCGGGGCGGCCGACACATAGCCGTTCGGGGTTCGTTCGGAGTTCATTCGGAGTTCGTTCGGCGGCGGGCCCCTTTTACCCCGTGGCGGGCTATTTCCCGGCGATGAAGCTCGGGCTGTTCGACATGATCGGACTGGCGACGACGCTGGTGTTCGCGCTCCCGCTCGCGAACTACGCCGTCATCCGGCTGCTTGCCGGCGAGACCGCCCTCGGGATCGGTCTCCTCGTCGTCGCCGCCGCGATGGTGATCCTCCCCCAGTACTTCCTCGACCCCGGCCGGCTCCTTCGGGGGCTCGCCCGCGGCCTCCTGCCGAAACGGCTGCGCGGGGGCGACGGTCGCGCCGACGCCGACGCGGCCGGAGACGCCGGCGACTCCGAACCCACGGAGGAGTGAGAAGGGCAAGGAGAGTGAAAAGCGACGAACCGGGACGTCGGTCGCGCGATCGAGCAGCCAAGCGGTCGATCGATCGGCCGGGCAATCAAGGGGTCGATCGAGCGGTCGATCGATCGGGCGGACGAACGCCTCCGCCGCGCCGAACTCAGGCGTCGCGCCGGGTCGGCGTCATCGCGAACGGGTACGTCGAAAGGATCTCGTACCCGTCGTCGGTGACGGCGACGAGGTCCTCCAGGCGGACCCCGCCCGTGTCGGGATCGTAGACGCCCGGCTCGACCGTGACGACGTGGCCGGGGCGGAGCTCGACGTCGCTCGACAGCGACGGCGACTCGTGGAGGCTCACGCCGACCCCGTGGCCGGTCCCGTGGGTGAACCCGGGGTCGTCCTCGCCCGCGTTCGGGTCGAAGCCGTACGCGGCCAGCTCGGCGGCCGCCTCCCGGTGGACCACGGCCGCGGTGACGCCCGGCCCGATCTCGGCGAGCGCGGCCTCGCGGGCGGCCTCCACGGCGACGTACGCGCGCCGCTCCCAGCCGCCGTCGCTCTCGACGACGAACGTCCGGGTCAGGTCGCCGTAGTAGCCGTGCGGGCCGCGGGGGGAGACGTCGAGCAGGACCGTCTCACCCGGCCGGACGACGTCGACGCCGGTGTAGTGGAGGTCCGCCGCCGTGGGCCCCGCGCCGATCACCGTGTTGCCCGCGTCGCGGACGCCGTAGGCGGCGAGGGTCGCGTTCACCTGCCGGCGAAGCCGTTCGGTCGAGAGCGGGCCGCCGTTCCAGACGAGCACCGGGCCGTCGACGTCGTCGCCGACCGCGCCGTCGACCGATTCCGCGACCGTACACTCCGCGAGCACCGTCTCCGCGCGCGCCATCCCTCGTGCCGTCGCGCGCTGAACGCGGCGGAGGCGGTCGACCTCGGCGGACGTCTTGACCGCCCGGGCCTCGCTCACCGCGGCCGTCGAGACGACCGCGTAGCCCGCGCGCTCGAGGTACACCGCGGCGTCGTGGGGGATCGACTGCGGCACCAGGACGGTCGGCGCTGATCCCGTTCCGTCGGCGGTGCCGTCGCGGGAAGCGTCATGGCGGACGTCGTCGCGGGGAGCGTCATGGCGGACGTCGTCGCGGAGGTCCGCACGGAGATCGCCGAGGACCGCCACGGCCCGTTCGCCGGCGGGGTCGCCGACGTTCGCCGAGCGCACCTCGCGGGCGACCCCGTCGTGGAAGCCGGTAGGGACGGTCGCGTCGGCGGTGTCCGGGTCGGACTCGTCGGCCCGCGCGCTCGCGACGAACTCCCGGCGGGCCTGTCCGTCGAACAGCGACGGCGCACAGAGGACGGCCCGGTCGCCGCGATCGTGGTCGTCCGCGGGAACGACGACCAGCGCGAAGTCCCGGTCCGGGCCCGAAAAGCGGGTGAGGTACCGCAGGTCGTCGTCGAAGCGGTCGCCGACGGCGACGAAGGCGTCCGCGTCGGCCCGCACACACGCCGCGACGATCGGCGATAGGTCGGTCCGGAGGGCGTCCAGGGATTCACGCGGTGTGTCGTCCACGGGCGGCGTGTCGTCCGCGGGCGAAGCGTCGGCGTCGGCCCGCGAGGGCCGGCCGTCCGGTTCCCCCGTCACGGTTCCGGTTCGGGGACCGCGACCGCTTCCTGGACCTCCTCGATCAGCTCCGTCGGCGGCTCGTCGCGGAGCTCGTTGAACAGGAGGACGCTGATCGGCAGCGTCGGCGCCCCGCTGATGAGACTCTCCATGATCACCAGCCGCTCGCGAGCGCGCGACATGCCGACGTAGAACACCCGACGCTCGTTGTCGGTGAGCACGGGAACCGGGCTCGTCGACTTCGTGAACTCGTCGACGCCGTCGACGTCGGTCGGGTCGTCGACGGACGCCGCCATCTGCTCGACGACCTTCTCCGTGAGGTCCGTCGCGACGAACACGTGGTCGGCCTCGCGACCCTTCGCGGAGTGGATCGTGCCGACGCGGACGCGGTCGGGGTCGGCCCCCTCGTAGTCGCCGCCGAAGTACGCGCCAATCGACTTGCGCTGGAAGCTCGTCACCTTCCGGACCATGTCGTCGGCGCTCTCCGTGCCGGGGAGGAACGGGATGTGGTCGTTCAGCTCGTCGGTCGTGACCTCGATCTCGGCGATGTCGTCGGCGTCGGCGGCCTCCTCACGGTCGTCGAGGAAGTCGTAGAAGTCGTCGCGCTCCTTCGTCCCGAACGCCGACTCCTGGAGCATGTCGGCCAGCCGCCGGGCCTCGAGCCCGGTGACGTCCTCGCCGGCGTCCGACTTCTCGATCGCGGCGACGTAGTCCTGCAGCCGGTCGGTCCACATCCGCCCGTCGGTCAGCATCGTGAACGGGATGCCGTGGTCGATGAACTCGTCGATGAAGTCGAACATCTGGTAGCGCGCCCGGAACAGACACATGACGCTGCCGTCGTCGTCGTCGACCGTGTACCGGACGTTCCGGACGAGTTCGAGCATCGAGGGCGACTCGATCGCCTCGACGGTGCCGCCCTCCTTGCGGGGGCGGAGGTCCTTCTCCTGTCGCTTGTCGATGTGACGGATCTCCGCGTTGACGACGTTGAGGATCTGCGAGGGGAGCCGGTAGGAGTTCGGGAGGACCACGTCCTCGTCGACCTCGGTGTCGAGCAGGAGGTCGGGGTCAGCGCCCTGCCACGCGTAGACGACCTGGTCGTCGTCGCCGGCGATCAGCACCGCCTCCGTGTGCGGTTTCCACTCCTCGAAGACGTTGTACTGCAGCGTCGTGATGTCCTGGAACTCGTCGATGATCAGGTAGTCGACGGTCGGGACGAGCGAGCGTTGGGCGACGCGTTCGAGCATGTCGGCGAAGCCGATGAGCCCGTTGTCGCCCTTATAGGCGCGCCACGCCCGGATCGTCTCGGGAACGTCGATCCGGTCGTCGTCGGAGGACCACGTCGGGGTGTACTTGTTCCCCTGCTGTGCGTTGGGGTCCACCTCCGGCGGGAGCCGGACCTCCTCGACGTTCCACTGGAAGGGGACGTCGTACCAGTCGGAGACGTCCCGCTCGGTCCGCTGGAGCCACTGGGAGGTGGCGATGATCTTGTTGCCGATCGTCGTCGACCGGGCGGTCCGGCGGCCCGCGCCGCCGTGTTGGTCCTCGAACTCGACGCCGTACTCCTCACAGAACGCCTCCTTGTCGCTCTCGCCCACGACGTCGCCGCGGGACAGGTCGAGCAGCTCGTACGCCTTCGCGTGCATCGTGCTCACGTTCCCCTGGAGGGCCCGCGGCGAGACGTCGAGTCGCTCGGCCAGCCGCTCGCGGATCTCCGCGGCGGCCGCCCGGGTGTACGAGACGACGAGGACGTCGCGGATCTCCGCGTCGTCCTCCTCGAGGATACCTTCGACGCGGTCCAGGAGGGCGGTGGTCTTCCCGCTCCCGGGACCGCCGAACAGGCGGGTTACGGTGGGGTCGCTCATTGTGGTCCAATGAAGCCGGTTCTTCTTAAGCGCCGTGGCTCCGGGGCCCCGTCGAGACGGCCCGGCGACGCGGGCGAAACGGCAGGGTCCGGTCTCCGACCGGGCGGCGAAAACGAGAAGATTGACGAAAGGAGTCCGACGGAGAGGGCCCGGCGAAACGAGTCCGGCGAAAGGAGTTCGACGAAAGGAGTTCGACGAAAGGAGTCCGACAGAAGGATCGAGGCGTGTCAGTTGCTCCGGGTCGCCCGCGCCTCCCGCACGTCGGCCCCGTCGCGCACGAGGTCCTCGCAGGCCGGACAGACCCGGGGACGGTCCACCCCGTTGGGCGCGAACACCCGCACGTAGTCTGGCGTCACGAACGCATCGCAATTCTGGCACGTCGGCATGGTCGAGGGTAGTCGATAATGGTAAATAATACTGCCGCCGAATCTCGTCGAAAGAAACCGCCATGGAGGGTCGAAACGGGGGAACGGGTGCGGCGCCGTCGCTGTGATGGTCGGCTCGTCGGAGAGCAAGGGCCGCGACGTCGGAGGGGGGCTCAGGTCGACGCAGGTCGGCTCAGGTCGGCCGCCAGTCGCAGACGCCACACTGCGGCGTCCCTTCGGCGTGGAGCGCGCCGCACTCGGGACATTGGAGCTTGTTATACGATCGCTCCCAGCGGACGATCTCGGTCTCGTGACCGTGGTCGGACAGGAACTCGTCGAAGACGTCCTCGTTCGAGCTGGGTGCGCTAGACATGCATGCCATGGTATGGCACGACACTATATATACCTTTTCACGGGATGGCGTCGAAGGGATGAAAGTAAATGAGCGATCGGTTATATACGCGATAATCGTTGAAGCGGAACCGCCACGGTTCGCTGGGGAGGGTCCCGATCCACTGACCTGCTGACTCGCGGATTCGCTGACCCGCCGACCCACCGACCCGTCGACGGCGGCGAGGACGGCCGGTCGCGCAACCCCTAAGACGCCGCCGACCGCAGTGGCCGTATGCGAATCGCGTTGCTCGGCGGCACCGGCGACATCGGCGAGGGGCTCGCGCTGCGATGGGCGTACCACACCCGTCACGAGGTGATCGTCGGCTCCCGGGACGCGCAGAAGGCCCGGACGAAGGCCGAGGAGTACGGGGTCGAACTCGACAGCCGTGGCGTCGAGGTCGAGATCGGGGGGTACGAGAACGCCGCGGCCGCCGACCGCGCGGACGTCGTCGTCCTCGCGGTCCCGCCGTACCACGTCGGCGACACCGTCGAGGCGATCGCCGGGTTCCTCGACGAGGGCGACATCCTCGTCTCCCCGGCGACCGGGATGAAACGCGACGAGGACGGCTTCCACTACCACAAGCCCGGCGCGGGGTCGGTGACGCGGATCGTCGCCGACGCGGCCCCCGACGGCGTCGCGGTCGTCGGCGCGTTCCACAACCTCGCGGCCGGGCGGCTCGCGAACCTCGACGCCGACCTCGGGGTCGACACGCTCGTCGTCGGCGACGACGACGACGCGAAGGGGATCGTCGCGGACCTCGCCGAGGGGATCGACGGGCTCCGCGCGCTCGACGCCGGCGGGATCGCCAACGCGGCGGAGATCGAGGCGCTCACCCCGCTGCTCGTTAACGTCGCGATGCACAACGACGGCCTCCACGACCTGGGCGTCCGGTTCGTCTGAGCCGACCCGTCCGTCACTGAGTCGAACCGTCCGTCACTGAGTCGAACCGTCCGTCACTGAGTCGAACCGTCCGTCACTGAGTCGAACCGTCCGTCACTGAGTCGAACCGTCC
>LFFM01003172.1_pt1 | contig 10469 bp, 8 predicted proteins | sample 643131 | NCBI WGS metagenome assembly LFFM01 (sample SAMN03777445, study PRJNA286221) | soda lake metagenome | biome: soda lake; feature: Kulunda steppe; material: water; isolation source: sample Tc-Br brine of Tanatar trona crystallizer | place: Russia: Kulunda steppe | collected 2011-07 | reverse complement strand
GACTGGAACGACGCGAACCTGCTCGCGATCGAGATGGAGGCCGCGACCGTGTTCTCGTTAGCCCGCCGCAAAGGGCTCGCCGCGGGCGCGATCTGCACCGTCGACGGCAACCTCGTCGCGGGCTCCCAGAAGGGGGCCGACTCCGACGATGAGCTCCCCGAGAAGGCGAAGGACAACGTCGAACGCGCGATCCGGATCACGCTGAACGCGGTCGTCGAGCTGTAGTCGGCGGGGCCTCACTCCTCCTCGGCTTTGAACTCCACGAGCGTCAAGTCGCGGTCGAGCGCACAGTAGTCGTGTGGCGGCTCCCCGAGCACCCGGTCGATCCGGCGTTCCTCGTCGAACTCGGCACCGTCGGGAACGCAGTACCCGTGGCTGGGACACTCGGTGTGGGGACACGGCCCGGCGAGCGACGCCATGCTTCCCGCGTACGCAGCCTTCGACGGGACGTTCGCGGGGACCGGTGCCGGCTCGACCTCGACGGCACGAACCCCCGAATCGTGGACCGCGCAATCGAGCGTCTGGGCGTTCTCCCGTAACCCGGTGATTCGATATCGGGTTCCGACCGAGAGGTTGAGACACTGTCCCCGGTAGGGACAGCCGTCGCAGTCCGGCGATTCCCCCTGATAGACGAACTCGCGCCCCGTGTCCGCGAGCCGCGAGCCGATGAGCGTGACCGTGGGCATACCGTCGACAACGAGCCCTGGCATCGTAAGACTCCCGCCTCGCGTGACCGGTGTGGACGGGATCGACCGGACGGAGGGCAAGACACATGCGCCGTCACGCGGAAGCTCCCCCGATGATACCGGCGTTGGTGACCGATCTGAAACGGGCGGCCGAGCGGGCGAACGAGCGGCGACTCCTCGTGCTCGCCGGCGACCGTGATCACGGCATCGCCGCCGCCTACGACGCGATCGAGACCCTGAACGACGACGGGGTCGTGAGCGTCGACGACGAGGACGTCTCGATCGTCTCCACCCGTGAGGGGTTCCGGTTCGATCGGGTGGGACCGCGCACTGCCGGAGACCTTCTCGGGCGCACGCAGGAAGTCGTCGTCCTCGACTGTCACGAACAGTTCGTCCCCAACGCGCTCGGCCGAGCGGTCGGCGCGGTCGACGGCGGCGGGCTCCTCCTGCTGTTGACCCCTCCGCTCGACGAGTGGCCCGGCAGACGCGACCGGTTCGACGAGTCGCTCGCGGTCCCCCCGTTCACCCTCGCGGACGTGACAGGGCGGTTTCGTCGGCGGTTGGTCGACACCCTGCGGACACACCCAGGGATAGCGATCGCGTCGCTTCCCTCCGACGCTGCCGAGCACGGTGTCGACGAAGGGTCGGGTGGATCGAATGGAACCACGAAGACGACACCGATCGAGCGGGATGGCCGAGCCGATCCGACGGAGCGGCGAGCGCGCTCGACCCCGACCCGTCCCGCGACGGCGACGTTTCCGCCGGCGGTCTACGACGCGTGTCTCACTGCGGATCAGTCCCGGGCGCTCCACGCGCTCGAGTCGCTCGCGACGCCGGGATCCGCCGTGGTCGTCGAGTCGGACCGGGGGCGGGGGAAATCAAGCGCCGCCGGACTCGCCGCGGGCGCGCTCGCGCTCGACGGAGCCGACGTACTGGTCACGGCCCCGGCGTACCGGAACGCGGCCGAGGTGTTCGCTCGCGCGCGCGAGCGAATCGATGCGGCCGATGCTGACGGGACCGAGAACGCCACCGATGACCCGGCCGCCGACGATGACGACTCGACTGCCGACCCTCCCGACGATGACCCGCGGTGTATCCACACGCCCGGCGGGGGACGAGTCCGGTTCGCGTCACCGGCGGTTGCGACCGATCTCCCCGCCGACCCCGACGTGGTGCTCGTCGACGAGGCCGCCGCGCTCCCCGTTCGGCTCCTCGACGAGTTTCTCGCCGCGCCGGCGGTCGCGTTCTGTACGACCGTTCACGGCTACGAAGGAGCTGGGCGGGGGTTCTCCGTCCGGTTCCGTGATCGACTCACGGACAGCGAGTTCTCGACCCGGGACGTCCGGCTCGACGAGCCGATCCGGTATGCTCCGGACGATCCCGTGGAATCGTGGGCGGCGCGCGCGCTCGCGCTCGACGCCCGGCCGGCCGTCCCGGAAGCAGTCACGGGAACGACCGTTGACGACGTCCGGTATCGGACGCTCGACCCCGACGAGCTGCTCGCGGACGAGACCCTTCTCGGGGAGGCGTTCGGGCTGCTGGTCGCCGCCCACTACCGGACGGAGCCGAACGACCTCGCGCGGCTGCTCGACGCGCCGAACCTCTCGGCGCGAGCGCTCGTCGCCGACGATCGGGTCGTCGCCGTCACGATGTTGGCTCGCGAAGGGGGGTTGCCGGCCGAGACGCGCCACGCGATGTACGAGGGGGCGCGCGTTCGCGGGAACATGGTTCCGGACGTGCTCACGAGCCAGCTCCGCGATGAGCACGCCGCGGAGCCGAGCGGGATTCGAACCGTTCGGATCGCCACGCATCACGCGCTCCGCGGACGCGGTCTCGGATCGCGACTCCTCGAGGAGGTCCACGCCGAGTTCGCCGACGCGATCGACTACTTTTCGGTCGGATTCGGTGCGACCCCGCGGCTTCTCCGCTTCTGGCGGCGGGCGGGCTATCGCACGGTCCACCTCTCAACGACGCGAAACGACGCGTCCGGCGAGTACTCCGCGATCATGATCCGTCCCGAGGGGGCCGCCGGAGCCGACCTACTCGACCGGCACGCGGCTGCGCTCCGGGACCGCGAGCGGGACGCGCTCTCCGACGCGCACCGCGGCGTGGACGCCGACATCGTCAGGGGTACGCTGGCTGCGTGTCCGGCGTCGGTCCCGATCGACCTCACGCCCGCGGAGTGGCGGGCAGTGGTCGGCGCGTCGTTCGGGCCCGGAACCTACGACATCGCCCCCGGCGCGTTCCGGGACCTCGCGACGGCAACGTTGGTCGAGAACCCGGATGCGAACGGCCTTTCCCCGCGCTCGGAACGCCTCCTCGTCGGCAAAGTGCTACAGGCGCGTCCTTGGGAGTCGGTCTCCGAGGAGCTGGGGTTCGTCTCGACGTCGGCCAGTATGCGTGCTCTCGGCGACGCGTTCCGGCCGATAGTCGAGCGCTACGGGACCGAGGCTGCACTCGCGGATCGTGACCGATTCATCGACGGCTGACGGCGCTCGATCCCTCGCTGACGGCTGACGGCGCTCGGTTCCCCCTCGGCTTCCGAGAGGGATTAGTCGTCTGCGGAGCTCCGACCGCGGACATCCGGGAACGGGAGGTCGTCCACGTGGTCGACTGCCTCATCGAACTCGGGACCGGGGGTGATCTCGCCGGTTTCCGGGTTCCACTCGATGTATCCGGCCTCCGCGAGCGCGGGGAGATGCGTCTCTCGAAGGGCGGCCTCGATCTCCTCGGCTCGCCCGCGGGGACGAAGATCGCCGACCGTAGAGACGGTATCGTCGACGATTCCCGCGACGATCCGGCGCCGCTGTGCCGACTCGAGCGCCGGCGTGTCGGGAGTAGTGTCGTGAGACATGGTCGCAGTAGGTGTAACTATATACACGTGCTGACGGGAAATAAAACTACGGTCGAGGTGACCGCAGGAGTCGGATGCGTGAAGCCGGCGGACGGATGCCTCTCGGACGAGCGCCGAGGGGTTCCCTGCTCTCGTCCGTCAAGGAGAGGGGCCGCTGGTCGTCGTCGAACGTTTTTTGTTTCGAGACCGTTGAGTCACGGTGACGCCCTCCATATGTCCCTCCGCGTGCGGATCGCTGCGGTGCTCGCAGCGCTCGTCGGTCTGAACGCCCTCCTCGTCGTGACTCTCTTGTGGGCGTACGGCGTGCTCGTGCCCGGCGTCGTCGCCGGCACGTTCGTCTTCCTCCAGCAGGGGGCCGTCGGGTTCGAGTTCCTCCGGCTCCCGGCCTCGATTCCGACGCTCGCGCTGCTCGTCGTTGCGTTCCTCGCGGTACAGATACACTACGGGTATCGGCGCGTGCTGGCGGGAACGGCCGGTGGCGACGACGCTGACGGTCCGCTCACGCCGACGGTCCGGCGGCTGGCAATGGGTGCCGACGTGCCACCCCCGGCGGTTCGCGTCGTCGAGGACGACACGCCGACGTGTTACACGGTGGGACGGCTCACCGACGCGACGATCGTCGTCACGACCGGGCTCGTCGATCTTCTCGATACCGACGAGATCGAGGCCGTGCTTGCCCACGAGGTTGCCCACGTCGCGAACCGCGACGTGACGCTGATGACGCTCACGACGCTGTTTCTCGAGATCGCCGACCGCGGCTACCACGCCGCCCGGCTCGTTCCCCGATCGATCCGTGACCCCGAGACCCGATCGGGACGGGGCGGGATCGCGCTCCAGTGGTTGCTTCCGCTCGCGTTGTTGACGTACGCGTTCGTCTCACCGTTGTTGTGGCTGTTCGCGACCGGGGCCGACCGCGCGACACGGGTACTGTCACATACCCGCGAGCTGGCAGCCGATGAGGCCGGTGCGCGAACGACCGGCGACCCGCTCGCGCTCGCGACGGCGCTCGCGACGCTCTCGGAGACGACGCCGACACCACGGACGGACCTGCGAACGACGCGAACACAAGCGCTCTGTGTGGTCCCGGGACCGATCGTGACCGATGCCACGATGGGCGATACCACCGCGGAGCCGATCGATGAAGTCCTCGGATCCGGGTCGTCCGACCGGACGGATCGATCCGCGTGGATCCGTGCTTGGCGGGACGAAACGCCGGAGTCGGTCGGACCCGGGCCGGCGGGCGCGACCGGCACCCATCCGTCGATCGACGAACGGGTTCGTCGCCTCCGCCGACTCGCTGCCGAGATGGAGGTGGAACGGTGAACCGTCGCCGGCGTCTGTTGGTCGTTCTCGCCTGCGTCGGCTGCCTCCTCGCGGTTGCGAGCGCGCTCCCGGCGGCCGATCCACGACTCGAAGCGCCGGGCGGGGAGTCGACGGCGGGCGAGTGGGACGCGGTCGTGGGCGAGCCCACCCCGGCCGCGGACCTCGAGAACGATCCGGACGGTGAGCGTAGCGGCGAGGACGGGCACGACAGCGACGATCGAAGCGACGGAACGGGCGGATCGACCGATGGGATCGAGCTTTCCGGCTCGCTCGAACCGGGAAACGAGGTGACCGTCGAGCTCGAGGAGGGGGCTTCCCACTTCGATCCGCCGACGATCGAGGTGAACGGAGAGCGGGTCGGTGAACCGACCCCGTTCGGACGGCTCGACGGCGTCGAGGTTCCCTATGCCGAGACGATGACCGTCACCGTCCCGGACCGCGACCTATCGGCGACGTTCGAGGTCCGTACTGACGCGACGGTTCGTCTCCACGATCCCGCCGCGCCGGGAGCCGACGTCGAGCTCTCGGCGGCGGTCGGATCGACGCCGGTCCACGACGCGACCGTCTCCGTCGACGGGGAGGCCACGGGAACGACCGATGCCGACGGCCGGACGACCGTGACGCTCCCCGACCGCGCCGGCGAAACGGATATCACCGTCGAGCGTGGCCCGATTACGGGTACGGAGACGGTGTCGGTCGTGGCCCCGACGGCGTCGTTCGCGTCTCCGCTTCTCGTCCCCGGATCGCTCGCGCCGGTCCGCGTCACCGCCGACGGCGGCGGCGTCCCGAACGCGACCGTCGCGGTCGTGGGTGGCGGGGAGGCGGCCGCTCACGACGCGATGGGTGCCGACGGCGCCGCCGCGATCGACGAAGGACACGTCACGTCGACCGACGACGCCGGCAACACCCGCGTGTGGCTTCCCCTCGACGACGAGGCGACACTGATCGCCACCGCCGGGGGCGAAACGACGACCACTACCGTCGAGAACCTCTATCTCCGGCTGACCGCGGTACTCGTCGTCGTTCCGGGACTCGTAATCGGCGGCGTGATCGGGTATCTGCGGCTCGCCCGCCGATTCGATCACGAACCCGGCAACGAGTTCGCTGTCCTCTTCGTCGGGCTCGCGGAGATGTTCGCCACCCTTGGGTCCGTTATTCGGCTGCCGTCGCCGTCTGTCCCCGACCTCTCGTGGCCGGCGCTCCGGATCCCGACGGGGCTCGGGCGGTCAATCGGCGCCGCGGTTGCCGGGGTTCTCACCTCGCTCGGCTCGGTCCCGTCGATCGGATCCGTGACACGATCGACTCGTCGGGGCGTCGGATCGCTCGTACGTTCCGGGGCCGAGACCGTCCGGCGTGGCTCGGCAGACGATGACGAGGGGACGGGAGGGACCGGTATCCGCGGGGAACCGCTCGGACCGGAGTCACCCCGACGAACCGTCCGCGCCGCGTGGCATACCTTCTGTGATCGGGTCGGAGTCCGCCGACGGGAGAGCCGGTCGCCGGGCGAGGTCGCGCGGCAGGCGATCGAGGCAGGCTATCCGGCCGAGACCGTGAACGATCTGCTCTCGACGCTCCGCGACGTGGAGTACGGCGGGCACCGAGCAACGCCGGATCGGGCGGTACGGGCACACGACACCGCGGCCGACCTGGTCGAGTACGATCCGGACGAGCGCGATGGCGGACGATCGGGTGGGGGTCCGAACGCGGCTGACGACTCGACTGCCGGATCCGACGGAGGGGACCCATGAGTTGGCGCTTCCGGCTTCTCGAGCTCGTCGGAAGGTGGCTGTCGGATCTCGGTCGCTGGGTCGTCGAGCGGCTCGGAGTCCTCTACGGATGGCTTCGGTCGCTCGATGATCGTCGGCTCTCTCTCGGGCTCCTCGTTGTCGGGCTCTTGCTCGCGACCGGCTCCGTCGTGTTCGGCGGGTTCTTCTCCATCTCGAGCACGCCTATCGCCCGGCCGGTATACGCGATCGCGGTTCTCATTCCCCTCTTCGGGGTCGTCCTGACGCTGTACGCGCTCCGGCTGGTTGGTCGGTACTCCGCACGCGCCGCCGTCGCCGCGCCGCTCGGGAACGGGATCGAGCAAACCGAGCGCGAGAGTTGGGAGACGGTCGCCATCGACACACGTCGCCGGCTGTCGGGAGCGACTGACGCACGGTATCGGTGCCGGTCGGTCCGGTCAGCCGAGGTTCTCCGGGAGCAGCTCCTCGAGGGAGCGATCCGTGTGGTTCGGACACGAGATGGGCTCTCGCCGGCAGCAGCCCGTGAGGCCGTTCGACGCGGCCGATGGACCGAGGACCCCGTCGCGGCGGGGTTCCTCGGCGAGGACGTCGGGCTACCCATCGGTGAACGCGTTCGAGCCGCGATCGATCCGGGACGCGCGTATCGGAGGCGGGTCCGACGAACGGTGGCGGCGATCGAGGCGGTCGATCCGACCGCGACGCCCGCCACGAACGACGATTCCCGTGACACGGACTCCGGGAACGTGACGACGGAGGTGGGCGTGTAATGTGCTCCGAATCGACTACGGAGCCCGGCCGGAGTCCCGGACCCATCGAGAACGAGGCGGCTGACACGGTCGACGACGTCGGTCCGACGAACACCGTCAACGAGGCCGGCCTCGCCGACGTGAGCGATACGGAAGCGGCCGAAGACTCGACGATCCGGGAGGCGAATTCGACCGGAGACGTGGATGACGGACGGGACGACGTCGAACGGTTCGACGTCGCCGGATGGTACGGCGTCGCCGCCCTCGCCCTCGTCGGGAGCGGGCTGGCACTCGGGAGCCCGACGCTGGTGGTTGCCGCGCTCATCCCGATGGCATTCGTCGCGGCGAGCGGCGGCGAACCGACACCTGACCGATCGGTTAGCGTCACCCGACGTGTCGGCGACGACACCGATGACGTAACGGCACGGGGGTCGACGCTCTCCGGTGATCCGGGCGATACGGTGACCGTCCGGACCACCCTCCACAACGTCGGTCGCGGACCGGTGGTCGACTTGCGGGTCGCCGACGGCGTTCCCGAGGAGCTACCGATCGTGTCGGGGAGCGCGCGGACGGCAACCCGCCTCGACGCCGACGGATCGACGACGATCGAGTACGAGCTGGAGCTGCGGCGCGGGGTCCACGAGTTCACCGCCCCGACGCTGCGGCGCCGAACGCTCGACGGGAGCGCCCAGCGAACGTGGCGGCCGACCGTCGACGATGACGTCATCCTCCGGTGTGAACCGGTCGTCGATGCCGTGCCGCTCGGCGGCGGGACGAACGACTACGCGGGCGACGTTCCGGCTGACGAGGGCGGAACCGGCGTGGAGTTCCACTCCGTTCGCGACTACGAACCGGGTGACCCGATTCGCGCCGTCGACTGGCGTCGGTACGCCCGGAGTCGTGATCTGGCCACCATCGCGTATCGAGCCGAGAGAGCGACGAGAGTCGTCTGTGTCGTCGACGTTCGGTCGGAGGAGCGCCGGACCCCTGCGGGAGTGTCGCTTCCTGCCGCGATGCTGTCGGCCGATGCCGCGGAGCGAACCGTTCTGACGCTCATGGACGCGGGACACCCGTCCGGAGTCGTCTGTCTGTTCGATCGGGAGGCACTATCGGTCGCTCCCGGCACGGACGCGACGACTCGCGAGCGGATCCGTGCCCTCCTCACAGCAGTTAGGGAGGGAACCGAACCGGCGGAATCGGTCGCGCGCTCACGCCACGGTACCCCAGCCGAGGTGCTCGCAGGCACGCTTCCCGGCGAGGCACACGTCTACCTGTTCTCATCGTTCGTCGACGACACGCTCGGTGTGCTCCCCGAGCGGTTGCGGGCGGAAAACCACGTCGTCCGCGTGGTTTCACCCGACGTCTTGGCGGGCGGAACCGACGACTCGGAACGGATCGCGTCGATAGCGCGTGACAACCGGCTAGCACGTGCCCGCGCCGCCGGCGCACGAGTGGTCGACTGGGAACTGGACCAGCCGCTCGCACTCGTCCTTCGCGAGGCGGTCGGGGAGGGGCGGACCCGATGACGACACGGGACCCGGCGGGCGGAGCGGAGATGACCGAAACCATGGTCGATCCTCTCACGACGACGACATGGGGAATCACGACGGCCGCGCTCGTCGGCACGGCCGCGCTGATGACGACGGCGCCCCGGGTCGGGATACCCGCGTTCTCCGGGCTTCTGATCGGTCTCGCGAGCCGCTGGTTCGCCGGGGGACACGCTCGGGTCGCGCTCGGGGCGTCACTCCTCCCCGTTGGGTTCGCGGGAGTCGTCGCCGGAACCGGGAGCATCGCCGACCTCGGCGCGGTGACGGTGACGCTCGCGCTGGCCGCCGCCCTCGTCGGTACCGGCCTCGGAGCCGCGTTCCTCGGCGGAGTCCCTCCGAGCGCGTTCCGCCGAGCAGGCGATGCTGGGATCGTCAGCGCCGTCATCGTCGGCCTGTCCGCAGTCCTGCTCCCAGTCGTCGTGGCCGCGGGCGGGCCGGGAGCGGCTGCGGTCTCGGCGTTCGATCCGTTCTGGTCGCTCGATCGGCGCGACCTCGCGGGACCCGTCACCGGGTTCGTCATCGCCACGGCCGCGGTTGCGAGTGCGATACGCACCGCCCCGACCGCGGCGTTCGCCGATCCGTCCCGCCGCAGCCGGACGATCGTGTTGCGGACGGGCCTGTTTCGGCTGGTCGTGGGAGTCGGTACGCTCGCGATCGTCGGCCTCTTCGCGGCCACCGTCATCGGCGCGTTCGTTCCGACTGCCGGACGGGTCACGGACGCGGTCTCGACGAGTGGTTATCTCCGCGCGGCACTCGCGACGCTTGCGGTCATCGGAACGATCGGATTCGCGCTCGCGCTGTTCGTTCGAGCCGCCTGGCTGGGGTCGAGCGGGTCACATCGTGGGGCGAACGCTGCGGTGCCGACGCTCGCCGGAGCGGTCGTCGGGACGACGCTTCTCGTCGTCGGATCCCGTCTCGCTCCGAGTCCGCCGGATCCCGATCTCCTGACGGGGGCGTTGTTCGCCACCGCGCTTCTCGCGGGAGCGGTCGGGCTCGGCGTCCGGCGGTACGCGGAGTCCATCGACCGCGTCGATCGAAGTGCCGGCACGGCCGTCGCGCTCGGATCGGGGATCGGTGGCGTTACTCTCGCGGGGAGCGCCGACCTCGGCGGTGACGTCATCACGGTCGTTACCGGCGGTCCGTTCGCGGCCTTCTGTGCACTCGCTGCCGGAGCGTTCGCATACCGGGCGGGCGTCGACGGGAATCGGCTCGTCACGGACCTCGGTGGGGAGACGGGCGGTCGTGACGTCCAGCTCGTTCGGTTCGCGTGGACCGCCGTGGTTGCCGGCATCGGTGTCGTTCTCGCGACTGCCGGCCTCGCGGTCGCGACCGTTCTCTCCCCGACGCTGTCCGTTCCGGCGACGATCGGCGTTGTCGGCGGACTTCTCGCCATCGTCGCGGCCGCGTGGTTGTTGTTCGAGTAGATCGTCGAACCGGTCACGACGGTCGGACGTCTCACTCCGCCGGGGGTTCCATCGCCGGCACCTCGACGGTATCGAGAGTGTCGCGGATCACGTCGCGGCGGGCGACGCCGCGCACGCCCGCCTCGGGAGTGAGCACGAGTCGGT
>LFFM01003167.1_pt1 | contig 10481 bp, 5 predicted proteins | sample 643131 | NCBI WGS metagenome assembly LFFM01 (sample SAMN03777445, study PRJNA286221) | soda lake metagenome | biome: soda lake; feature: Kulunda steppe; material: water; isolation source: sample Tc-Br brine of Tanatar trona crystallizer | place: Russia: Kulunda steppe | collected 2011-07 | reverse complement strand
TCGACGTCGATCCCGCCCATATTGCACTGACCGACAGCACCACCGAGGGATTGGCCACCGTCTACCATGGCATCGACATCCGGCCCGACCAGGAGGTCTTGACCGGACACTGGAACCACTGGGCGACCCGCGGATCGCTTCAACACTCCGCTCGCCGCGTGGGCTTCGATATCCGCAACGCCCGGCTCTACGACGACCTCCAGGACGTCAGCCCGCAGCAGCTCGTCGACGGACTGATCGAAGAAATCACCGACAATACGCGTATTATCGCCGTCACCTGGGTCCACTCGACCTCGGGGCTCAAATTGCCGGTCGGCGCCATCGGTAAGCGCATCCAGGACATCAACCGCAGCCGCGCCGCCGACGACCGCATTCTGTACTGCGTCGACGGTGTCCACGGCTTCGGCGTCGACGATGTGGCGATGGCCGATCTACACTGCGACTTTTTTGTCGCCGGATGCCACAAATGGCTATTTGGCCCCCGCGGAACGGGCATTATTTGCGGCGCCCCCGAAGCCTGGCAGCACGCCACGCCCACAGTGCCCACCTTTTCACTGGGCATTACCCCCGGTCGGCGGTTTACCCCCGGCGGCTTCAAGCCCTACGAGCATATCTGGGCACTGCACGAGGCCTTTGAGTTCCACCTCGACATCGGCAAACAACGTGTCCAGCAGCGCATCCACGAATTGACCGAGCACGCCATCGACGAGCTCCACGACATCGATGGCATCCATGTCCGCACGCCTCTAGACCCCGAGTTGCGCGCCGGTGTCCTCTCGTTTCGCATCGACGGCCACGGCCCCTACCAGATCGTCGATCGCCTTCGCGCCGACGATATCGTCGCCTCCGTAACCCCCGAAGATCACCCGCGAGCACGGATTGCCCCCGGACTGCTGACCGACCACGACGACGTCGAGCAGACTGTCGCCGCCCTCCGCAATCTCTCCACCTGATCGCCGCCCGATCGCCGACGTTGTCGTATTTTTACGCAAAAATAGTCGCCCAACCGTCGACAATAGTCTTGGAGACTCCAGCAGTGCCTTCTCCGAACAAATCACAACGATACCTCTAGCCGACGGTGGACGACATGACGACACAACAATCCGACTCCCGGTCGCCCCAATGCAGGACGTCGCAGACGCTCGAAGAGCTTCTCGTCGCCGAACTCTCGGAGTCCGAACTGCACGTTGGACGGCTTAACTTCTGGGAACCCGTCGATGCTCACGATCCGGACGGATTCTTTGAGACCATCGATTTCTCGATTACAGACTGGATGAGCTGCCATCAGGCCCCACTGGTCTTTCATCCGGCTCGCGGCGCCCTGCTGCTTCGCGACTGCAACCTCGACAGTGCTCCACCGATTGCTATCGGCGACCGCCTCAGGCAAACCCACCACCACCTGGTGAGCCTGCAGCGAAAACTCCGGCGGCGCCTCGACGAAAAACCATATTGGCGCGGACAACCTATCGTCCTCGGCATCGGCATCGCCGTCCACGGTTCCCTTTCCGGGGAACGACTCCCCCGCAGCGTCCCCCGCGACTTACTCATCGAGATCTCACGGCCCCCGAAACTCGAGGAGCGGCTCCAGGAGCTCTTTGAGTTTTACACAACACCGACCACCGAACCGGTGACCGACTACGGTCCCCGCCTCGTCTCAGCACTGACCGAATCTCCGACGTGGATCGGCAACGTCATCGACGAGGTGTCTCTGCGGGCCATGTACGCATCGGCCACCTCCGATCCGGACTGCGCGGCCTGACACGGGAGCCAAGACGGCATATTGACATCTCTGCAACGACTTGGAATGCGGACCTAATGCTGACCGCCGGAAGTACATGGGTGGTCCCGGCGAGGACTGGGCGACGAGGACAAGGCGCGGTGACGAGGCGATGCCGTAGCATCGTCGAGGAGCCGCAACACCGCCGTCGTCGTTCAGCACCGCCGAGAGCCCCGGCGTAATTTCGAAGGGCAGCACTAATGACCGCGGCGCACCGTCACCTGCACCTGCCCGCCGGCGCCGCGGTCGACGCACAACTCCCAGGGCCGACAACAGACCTCGCAGTCGCGGTACATCGTCCCCTTCGTCGTCGGATCAACCCAGATCTCAAATTGCTCAAAGCACCATGGGCACTGGACATCAATCGTCGTCTGCATCGAACTCTCCGGAATCGCCGTAGGCGGTCGTGTTTGTGGAACCCAAATGTCTCGAGGCAGCGAGGTTCTTTCCCAATCGTTACAGGGCTCAATATGCATAAACGCAGTGGAATGCTATAAAATTTCAGAGCCCTGCGACATCCTCCCGATTACGGACACTCACTGATGATGGATACGGCCCGCAGTGCACCGAAACCGACGATCTCCGGTCTGAACCTCGAGCGCGTCGTCGGCCGCGGCCCGTCGAGTATCATCTATCGGGCCAGCCACGGAATGGAGACGGTGGCCGTCGAGATCTCGGCATTGGCCAGCGACGAGCTGAGCCCTGAACAGCGCCGTCAATTCCTCCGCCAGGGCTGTCTGACGGCGTCTCTCAACCACCCGACGATTCCCGAGGTATTTGAGGTGGACACCACCGACTCCGGCCGCCCCTACGTGGCCCGCGAGTATATTGCTGGCCAGATTCTCGAAGAGAGCATCGGCGAAACTGTACTTTCACCCGAAGCGCTGATCGAATTCGGCTACCGGATCGCGGATGGACTCCACAGCGTCCACCGCCGAGGGCTGATACATGGCGACATCCATCCCTACAACATCCTGGTCGACACCGACGACATTCCACACCTTGTCAATTTCGGGGTCGACACACCAGGTCACGAGCGCTCCATCGAGCGCCTTCCCTACGTCTCACCAGAAGCGGTAGAGCTCGAAGACAGCGGCGCCGACGCCCGCTCCGATCTGTACTCCCTGGGTGGCGTCCTGTACTTCTGCGCCACGGCTCGTTCCCCATTCGACGCCGACACTGATCCCGGCGATCAACCACCGGGAGGTGCCCGCATCGCCGAGCTTTTAGCCGAGCAACGGCCCGACATCGACGACCGCTGCGCGATACTGATCGGCGAGCTCTTGCGGACGGATCCGGCGAAACGACCGCCATCTGCACGGGCGATTGTCCGCCAGCTCCAACCCGTTGTGGACACCTCGGAAATCGAAACGTCACAACCGCCGGTCGTTCGCCGCGCTGAACTTCAACAATTGCTGGCGATGTGGAGCGATGTCACCGAAGGCCGTCAGCTCCAATCGGTGGTCGTCGAGGGACCGACTGGGAGCGGCAAATCCCATCTCATCGACGCTGTCGCCCGTCGCGCCGATCGCGAGGGGGCCACCCATCTTTCAGTATCACTCCGGGAGTTCGAACCGCATCCCTTGGCCGCCGTTCAGCGACTTCTTCAGACGCTGATCGACGACTTTGACGACAGCGACGAGTCGCGCAAACAACAGATCCGAAGCGCTGTCGATGCCGCCCCGGACGATCAATTCGAATTGGTCATCCAGGCGATACCCTCGATTTCACGACTCCGGTCGGAGTCACCGTCGGTGTCGAGGACCGACACTCCCCGCCACCGCTCCCGGCTTCTTTACGACGCCATCGCCTCGTTGCTTCGCCGACTGGCGTCGATCGGTCCCGGAATGATCGTCGTCATCGATAACGCCCACCGGCTCGATGAGACCACCCGACGCATCTTCGAACACCTCACAACGCTCGATGAGGCAGCCCCCGTCTTTCTGGTCGCCATCAGCGACCAAACGATGCTGCCGGAGAGCCGTCACAACGGCGATTCACCGACGGCACTCTCACTGAACCACAACATCCCCCTCGGCGAACTCGACGCCCCCGAAATTCGACGACTGGTCTCCGAGCGCCTGGGCGACACTTCGGTCGATGCCGCACTGATCGAACGTGTCCGCCAAGCCAGCGACGGCAACGCCTACTTTATCGAGTCCTACCTGGGAGCGCTGCTGGACGCCGCCGCCATTCGGCCTCATTGGAATCAGTGGAGCCTCGATGACCAGGCGATACAACAACTCGAATTACCAGAGACCATTGCCGAATTGATCGATCATCGCCTCAGCAGTCTACGGGATTCGACTCGGGAACTCTTGACCTGGATTGCCCTCTTTGAATCTCCACCGTCTCGCCGGGACCTCGTCGACTCCAGTGGGATCGACACCGCGACCATCGACGCCGCGGCCCGGGAGGCGATGACCGCCGGACTCATGGAGGTCGACCCCGACGGCCGCTGGAGACTAACCGACGCCCCCCTTCGAGGTCGCCTGGTCGAATCCACTGGCGTCGACGAGCGACGCCGACGGCATCAGCGCATCGCGCTCACCCTGTCAGGACGCGCCGACAGTGGCGACTTCATCTTCCCTATCGCCCGACACTTCGCGCGCGGCGAGACCGACCAGACGCCACAGCGCGCCATCACCGCCAACCACCGGGCTGGCACCGTCGCCCGCCGACACTGTGCATTTGAACAATCGCTGAACTGTTTGACGGAAGCCGTAGCCATCGCCGAACAACATGACATCGAACCGACGCGTCAACTCCACGCCGACATCGGCGAAGTCGCCGTCCGGACCGGCCACCTCGACGTTGCGCGACGCCACCTCGACGCCGCCATTGGGGCCACCGACGACCCCGTCGAGCGAGCCCGACTTCGCACCTCCGTCATCGGCATGCACTCCACGGCCCTGAAGGTCGACCGGGCCAAAGAGGAGATCCGACGCGCCTTCTGGGACCTCGACGAGCCGCTTCCTCAACGTCGCCCCGTCGACATCGCATCGACCCTGTCACAATGGTCGCGCGCTGAATTGACGACGCGATTCCCAAGCCTCAAATCTATCCTCCATTCCTCCCACGACGACGCGTCGCGCCGTCAACTCGAGGTGTTGATGGAGTTATACGCCGTCTCCACTCGCGTCGCCTACCTCGACTTCGACGAGACCCGTTTCGTTCAGTTGATGATGCGCAACCACAATCTCGCCGTTCAACTCGACGCCCCATCCGAACTGGCAAAAACCCACATCTCTCTTGCCTTTGTGGCCGCCAATATTGGCTCCGATCGATGGTATAAATCTCACCAGCAGCGGGCCCGCGAGCAGGCCCAACGGGCCTCGGACCGCAGTATCGATGGCGCCGTCGATATCATCGAAGCCATGTCGATGGAGCTGCGCGGAAATATCCGCGGAGCCTCCCAGATGATGGAGACCACCGTCGTCGACCATGGCCACTGGATCGACGCCTGGGAGTACACTTCGGGCACTCTGATCCTTGTCGGCAAGGCATGTCTTCGCGGTCACTTTCGCAAGGCCCTGGACATCGCCGAACAGGCGATCCGGCAGTTGCGCACCCGCCAGGACCAATTGGATAGCCAGCAGGGCTTTTTATTTACGGCCATCGCCGCCATGGCGTTGATGCCGATGTCCATACTCGGCGAGACCAAGCAGGCCGACGACTACCTCAAACTCTGCGATCAGTACTTCGCCAACACCGACGAGAAACTCTATTACCACGCCGTCATCCACCACGCTCTGGTGGGCTACCACCTCGTCGAGGCCAACGACGACGCCGTCGTCGACCATATGGAAAGCGTATTCCAGTTGCCGATGTCCTTTCCCGACATCCCCTATTTTCTGCGCAGTTTTCTGGTCTGGCGAGCCTGGTTTTTGCTGCGGCGGGCCCGCCGGCAGCGCCGACGCGATAACACTGTCGAACTCGATGAACTCCGCGATGCCATCGACGATCTACGCGCCGGCTCCCGCACTTCGATCTACGAGGCGTACTGCGAGTTATTCAGTGCCGGTCTCGCCGACCTCGAGGAGCGCCGCGGCGATATCGATGCCCACCTGGTCGACGCCCGCCGACTCGCCGACGATGTCGGAATGCCGATCATCCACTTCGAGATCGCCGTGTTCCGCGCCCGCCTCCAGGCTCGCCGCGGTGCCGACGACATCGCCATGAGCTATCTGCGCCGGGCCCGGCAACTGGCTCGCGACTCCGGATGGACCGCATATTTGCGGCGGCTTCGAACCGAATTCGACGCCCTGGAGGACCACGCGTCGACGGTCGACACCGCCGCCTCCACCGATCGAGCGGTCGATGAGGACACCGACCATCGGCTCAATTTCGTCGACCGGGCCCGACGTCGGCTCCAGACAACAGGCGACGACAACGCCGCGCTCTCCGAGATGCTCCATGAATTTGCCGACGCCGTCGGCGCTTCTCGAGCCCTTTTATTTCGCCGCGAAGACGAGCATCTGACGCTGGAGCAGACCTCCGACGATGCCGTCGTTTCGCCACGCGATGACCTGTCGGACTCCGGCCGCCCCAGCAACTGGGCGCGCGGAGTCATCGACCAGGTCTTTGCCACCGAACAGCCCCTCGTCGTAGCCACGGCTCGACAGGGACGTCGATGGGACGAACAGGCCTTCGGCGACGAACTCCAATCGGCGGTGGCCATTCCACTGTCGACGGCCCGGAGACTGTCGGGCATCCTCTATCTCGACGGCAGCAAAGAGCAACTCTTCGACGACGGTGACGTCGAGCTTCTCCAGCTTCTAACACCGGCACTCATCGCCATCTGGCAGACGCTTCGAGCTGATACCCTCCATGACGAACTCCAGCGCACCGGTCAACAGCGCACCACGTTGTTAGAACACGCCACTCGCGCCGTCGGCATTGGCCTGACCATCCTAACCCCCGATCAGGAACTCAAGACCGCCAGTCCCATCGTCTACACCCTGGCCCAGCCCTGGGGCTCACTGCCGCAGTGGTGGCGACAAGTCGAGCCGCGCTGCCAGTGGGATCACACCAAAATGTGCTCTCAATGCGGGGAACTCGAATTTCTCGGCACGGCGCTGGCCGACGTGACAACCTCCGACGGCGAGCGCCACATCTTCGAACTTACATCCACCGGTCACGGCCACGAATTAACTGACGAACCGACAGACCACATGGTCCTCGTACAGGACGCCACCGACCGGATCAGCGCCCAGGAGGAACTGGAAACACTCAACGACGAACTCGTCGATGCCCGCGACGAAGCGATGGCCGCCAGCCGCGCCAAAAGCTCCTTTCTCGCCAATATGAGCCACGAGCTTCGCACCCCTCTCAATGCCATTATCGGCTACAGCGAGATGCTGCTCGAAGAGGCCGACGACAGCGACTCCCAGATGCTCCAGGACCTTCGACGGATCCAGGTCTCCGGAAAACACCTTCTGGAATTGGTCAGTGACATCCTCAATCTCTCCAAAATCGAGACCGGACGCCTCGACTTGGATATCCGACCGATCCAATTGCCAGCCCTCATCGATGATATCGCCGATACGGCCCTGCAATTGGTCTCTGAGCGCGGCAATACTCTGGTCGTCGATGACGCACCGCCCGTCGAGATTGTCAACGACGAAACCAAATTGCGACAGGTCCTGCTCAATTTGCTGGGCAATGCCGCGAAGTTCACCGAAGGCGGCGAAATCCGCCTCGGCATCGACGTCGACGATGATTCACAGCCATCCGGCGACCGATGGCTTCGATTCCATGTCACCGACGACGGCATCGGTATGAGCGACGAGGAGCTGGAATCGCTATTCGAAGCCTTCTACCAGGCCACGCCGGGTTCGGTCAGCGAACACGGCGGCACTGGGTTGGGATTGACCATCTCGCAGCGATTTTGCGAATTGATGGGCGGGACCATCGATGTCGATAGCACTGAAGGGGTGGGCACGACGTTTACAATCCGAATTCCCTGTGTCGTTGACGCCTGACGACGAATCGACGGGTATCGATTTCCGTCTCCAAGACTCCTTGTTGATCAACGTCAATCCCCTACATCTCGACGCCGACCAACCCCATCGCCGCCTGTGTCCACTCCCAGGCCGGTGACCACCCGGGGGCAGCTTTACACTCCCTGCATCGGCATCCCGAACGGGACCCCGGGTGTATCGATCGCTTTTTCTTAAGCATCGACTGCCTGCGGGTCGTCGAGACTGCCAATCGCCAGGGAAAACCGCTCAAAGACCACCGGTTCTTCGGCGATCAACCCGGCGGAGCGAAACCAGTCATGGGTCTCCTCCAGCGAATAGCTATCGCCGTCGTCGGTGCACAACAGCATGGTCAATCCGAAGTACACGGCGCTGGGCGGCCAATTTTGAAATTCGTCGAGAAACATATCCTTGATCACCACCTGTCCCGACGGCGCCAGTGACTCGGCGATGCGACTCACCAATTGCGCGTTTTGCCCGGCCGACAACCCGTGCACGATATTGCTGGCAAATACCAGATCGTAGGGACCACCCAGGTCGTCATGAAAGAAGTCACCGGAGATGTAGTTCAACTCGTCGCCGTGCATCTGCCGGGCCACGTTCACAGAGACCGGCAGGTCAAATAGCGTCACATCGTGACCGCAGGCCGACAACTCCATCGCGTAGCGCCCGTGCCCACCTCCGAGGTCCAACACCCGGGCCTGTTCGTCGAGCTCGCGGTCGACCCAGCGCGCCGCCGCCTTCGCCGACCTCTCGCTTCGGCGATACAGCATCTCCTGAAACTGTTGCGTCTCCCCGGCGTCATCGCGGTCAACTCCGATTTCGGTTCCGCTTTTTTCACCCTCCTCATCGGCCACCGGCCCGCCATCTTCGAGCAACTCGTCGAGTTGGCCCAGATTCTGCAGATACTCCAATCCTCCGCCTCCTCCCAACACCTGGTCGTCCTGCAGTTGTGCTGCCACAGGAGTCAGCGCCCACTCCTCGTCGCGATGCACCAACAGACCGGCGTGCGCCAGTATCCGTGCCGTGATCCTCAGTGCGCGCTCGTCACCCGGTAATCCCCCAATCCTCATCGGCCCGGCCTCGGCCAACGCTTCGAATAACCCCCGCTGCGCCCAGGCTCCGATCACCGCCGCAAGCCGCGTCGTCACACGCAGGGTCTGTAGATCCTCTTCGTTGCGAATCGTTTTCATTCCAGCTCCATACCGTCATTTCGATTGACTCCGCCCATCGATCGCTACCGCCGTCGTAGTGGGTCTGTCGAGTGAATCCAACGGAAATGCTTGTCAAACGGTGCTCGACGTCTACGCTTCGGCGCGCAAGCGCAGTTCAGCGTTCACTGTATCCAATAAGGAGTAGGTCATGGAATTTGTCGATGTACAAGATACCGAGATCCCGGCACTGGGATTCGGCACCTGGATGATGAAGGGCAACGACTGCCGCGACGGTGTCGAGCACGCCCTATCACTGGGCTACCGTCATATCGATACCGCTCAGGCCTACGACAATGAAGAGCAGGTCGGTCGGGCCCTCAACAACAGCATCGTCGACCGCCACGATATCTTTTTGACCACCAAAGTCTGGCGCAGCAACTTCGCCTACGACGACGCCGGCCCCAGCATCGACGAAAGCCTTCAAAAGCTCGATACTGACTACGTCGATCTGCTTCTAATTCACTGGCCGGACGACGACATCCCGGCCGAAGAGACGCTGCGCGCCCTCCGGGAAGCACAGACCGCCGGCAAGGCCCGACACATCGGCGTCAGCAACTTTACGCCCACCCAGGTCCACAACGCGCTGAATGACGCGGACTTGCTCTGCAATCAGGTCGAGTACCACCCGTTTTTGGGCCAACAGGACCTGCTGGACCTGTTGCGCGACAATGACATGATGCTCACCGCCTACAGCCCCCTGGCTCGAGGCCGCGTACTCGACGACAACACCCTGACTGACATCGGCGATCAATACGGCAAATCACCGGCACAGATCGCGCTTCGCTGGGCCATTGAACAACCGAACGTCTGCGCCATCCCCAAGGCCTCCAGTCCCGAACACCGGGAGGCCAACCTCGACATCTTCGACTTCGAACTCAGCGACGAAGACATGACCCGAATCGCCGAACTCGAACGCGGTCAGCGAATCCTCGATCCCGACTTCGCACCGGATTGGGAAAACGCCTGATCGCAACATGCCCCCGGACTCCTGGCGAGGGAACCCGGGGCTGCGATCCGGTCTCGGCGGGGGGTCGGTTTTTCGCGGTCGGGTTGCAGTCGGGTTATGGATCGCCCCACGCTGTGCCCCCGGGCTCCCTCGCTACCGCTTCCGTCACCCGGGGCTACGATCCGGTCTTGTCGGGGATCGATTTTTCGCGGTTCGATTTTCTTGTCGCATCTCACACGCGACACCTACCACTCCGCCCGCTTACCTCTACCCCGTAATCTGTCTTCCTTTGCCCCTCCCGCCTCTTTGCGGTTCGATTTTTTTGTCTCTTGGCGGTTTAGCAGAAGTCTCGGCGGAGGGCATCGCGCAGCCCCTTTGGCGGTTCTTCACCGTTCAGCACAGCCACTCCGCGTTCTGCCAGCAGTACGCAACCGTGATCGTCGCGCCGTATCAGCCCATGTCGCGCCCCGAGCTCGATCAGATTCACCACATCCTTCTTTCGCAACTCGTCGAGCGCTCCATAGCTGTCGAGACGCCGGAAGCCGGCCTTTTTGACGGCCTTC